>JAABUX010010203.1_pt1 | contig 10526 bp, 12 predicted proteins | sample 5561851 | NCBI WGS metagenome assembly JAABUX01 (sample SAMN10711883, study PRJNA513361) | rock metagenome | isolation source: Antarctica rocks | place: Antarctica: Victoria Land, Richard Nunatak red sandstone | collected 2016-01-03 | reverse complement strand
CTTTGCCTTCAACATCCTCAAGGCCAACCAGACCGACACGCTCAGCCAGGACCGCTACCGCGCCGGTCTCGCAGGCATCAAAAACCTGCTCTCACTCACCATCATTCGAAAGCGTTGAACAGCCCTGCCCTGGACACCGCAGCACGCTTCGCCCCGACTGACGACGTGAGCAGCAAGATTTGCAAGGTGTTCGCCATGGACCCGGTGCCCGTCGCGGAAATCCGTGAGGCGGTCGAAGAGCACCTGGTTGCACAGTCCCGCATCATGCCCCTGACCGACAAGAACGCCGAAATGCACTTCCAGCGTATCGTCGGGCAGTATGTCGGGTCCGCCGTCAGCGCCGCACGCTTCTACGACACCAAGCGCCACACCGCCCGCGAGATGGCCTCGCAGTTCAACGACCTCCGGGACGAGGACCGGGACGGCGCTTCCGGCTTCGAGAGCAAGTTGGAGCGGGCGCAACTCTTCGCCGCAGAAATGGCCTGGCAGTCCCTCGCAACCCTCGCAGCCGCAGAAGGCGCAGTCTCCGCCTACCACCACATCACTGGCAACGACTGGAAGCCATACGTCGGCAACACCCAGGAGAGCCGCACCGTGTCCGCACAGTCCGCAGCCGTCCGGGCCTCCGCCTTCGATTAGCCAGCACAGGGGCGGGAGCCACGGGGTTCCCGTCCCGACCATCCCAGGAAGGATCATGCAATGATTTGGACCCTGCAAGACGTGCTGGACGCCCCGCACCACTTGGCAACCGGGAACCTGGACCCCGACGAACGCGCCCGCCTGGAGGAGATCGTTGACCTCGCCCCCGAGTTGATCACCATCGCCGCAGATCATGCACGGTAGCAGCAGGACGCCGGGCGGACCCCGTGACGCCAGGGCGGGAGCAGCAGGGGTTCCGCCCGTCCACACCTTGTCAGGAGACGATCATGCCAGCCGTGCTGAACAAGCGAGATGCCCAGGCCAGCGGGCCATCCACCTACATCGGCCGCCCGTCCATCTGGGGCAACCCATTTGTCATCGGCCGTGACGGGACGCGCCGGGATGTCATCGCCAAGTATGAGGCATGGCTGACCGCACAGCCCGACCTCATGAAACGCTTGCCATCCCTTGCAGGCCGCAACCTGGTCTGCTGGTGAATGTGCTAGTTAGAGCGATGTCATAGAAATCGAGTCGCCCTCACACTGAGGGAGCTGTGGGTAAGTAGCCCGCCGGAGCGACCGCCACGAGTCTGGCGCAGGCGGGCTACTTACCCACAGCGGGGGCTGGGCGCGACTTCCGTTCGTCTAGCATGAGGGAGCCACGGGCATGGCGTTGCGCAAAGAGATAGGCCGGCATCACACGGTCATCTTCACCCTGGTTCGAAACCCAGGCGCGCCCGATCGCCGGTTGCATGTGCTCTACCTGCTTCAGCCGTCATGTCCGCCGACGCCGCTGATCTCGATGGTTGACTACATCGTCGATGTTGGCCGCGCTCGCGCCCTTTCCTGGCAGCGGCATATTGCCGGGGCCGTTGGCCTGCTGATCGACTTCCTGACCGCCAATGCGGCGCGGCTGAAAGACCAGAGCAATCCCAGGGTGTTTGCTTTGTTCGCCGAAGCCCTGGTCGCCGGCACGATCGACCTCGACGGCCGCGATCCGTCGCGGCTGTTTTGGGAGCCGAAATCGGTGTCGCGCGCCAGGTATCAGCTGGGAGCCGCGACGACCTTCTCGGACTGGCTGGAGAATCGCTACGGCGTGCAGCCGCTCAACCCTCTTCAAAACGCCTCGATCGCTGAGCAGATCGCCTATTGGCGCCGCCTCGACAAGCGCAAGCCCCATGCGTTGCTCGGCTATGCGATCTACCATTCCGAGCATCAAGCCCGTGCCCAGATCGTCCGCACTGTCGACATCCGCCGGAAACTAACGACGGCGATCGGTCGAGAAGTGAAAGCCTTCCCGCCCAATCGCATCTGGGACCTGCTGTTCACGGGCTTCGCCGCGCCCGGCAAGCAGCGGTCTTCCGTAATCTCTGAACGGCTAAGCCTCAAAGATATCCTGATTACCATTCTGCTACACGGCGGCGGACTTCGGGAGTCCGAACCCTTCCATCTCTTCGTCTCGGATGTCGGCATCGATCCGCAGAGTCCGAATAGCGCCGTGGTCCGCCTCTATCACCCCGAGCAGGGCGCGGCGCCGCCTGACTATGTCGATCCCCTTTCCGGCCGACACATCGTCGGCGACCGCGAGGAATATCTACGCGTCCGCTGGCGGATGGAGCCCCGAACCTTAATCGAAGGCCGCTTTAAGGCAGGCTGGAAGGATCTGCATCTCTTCGATCAGCGTGAGAAATACGCCCTGGTGCATTGGTTCGCGCCAGCCTGGGGCGAACTGTTCTTGACCCTCTTCAAGCTCTACATCCTCCATTGCCGGTCACGGCGCAGCCAGCACCCGTTCCTGTTCGTCAGCCAGAAAGCCAGCTTTCGTGGCGACCCCTACACGGTGGACTCCTATCGCCAGGCCCATGCCAGGGCTGTTCGGCGCATCGGGCTTGTCCCGGCGAAGGTGCTCGGCACGACACCGCATGGACATCGTCATGCCTATGGTCACCGGCTGGCCGACGCTGAAACCGACGAACTCACCATTCAACGCGTGATGCACCACAAGTCGCCCGCGTCTCAGGCCGTCTATACCGCGCCGCCCGCCGCGATGATCGCGGCAGTCCTCGCCACGGCGCAGTCGCGCCTTGCCGGCCTCGAAGCCGACCCGATGGACCTGCTGGCGCACGACATCCGCTTGCGCCGCCTGCTGGGAACGCTCTCGGCATGACGGCCTTCCGCCATTGCCAGTCGAACACCTTCCAGGAAGCGGTGTCGCCGATCACCGGCCATCGTCTCCGCGTGAACCTCAGCTACGACCACGTGTACGTCCCTGCCGATGCCAACATCAGCCTCGCCAGGCGGCTTGGCGCGGAGTTGCCCGCCTATTGGGCGCAACAGGTCGCCATCAACGGAGCGACGTGGCGGCGGGCGCACGAGATGCGCGACGCCTACTATGCCTTCGCCGAGGTGGGGGCGCTGAGCGACTTCATGTCGGCGATCGACCAAATGTTGGGTCTGGTCGCTGACGCGAAGGCGCCGCGCGCCCAGGTCCTGCGCGCCCTGATCTGGTTGACGCGGCTATGGGCGCATGGCCTGGTCGCCATCCCGCCGAAATGGACCGCAGAATACAAGATCAACTGCCCGGTCTCCGATTTTACGGTCGGTAACCACCTCGCCTGGCTGAATGAGATCGCGGCCGTCGTCTCTGTGAAATCCGATCGGGAACGCCGGCGGGTGATGGGGCTTGCCTTGCGGATCGCCACCACGGCCGTCGGCGTAAGGGAGCTGGGGGACCTGGCGCCGACCACGACGGCGGAAGCGGTGCGCGACGGGATGGGCACGCGCGCAACGGGCATCGTCCGGGCCATTCTGACCGCCCAGGGGGTGCGATATGGCGCGGCGTCCAGTGTGAAACCCCAAGACTGGGGGCTGAAGATCTATCGCGTTCGCAAGAAATCCGACGTGAAGTTCCATTGGGCGACCGCCCAGGACCCACCCCTCGATCACTGGCGGCGCTACCTCGCGCAGTGGCTCGCCGAACGCCCCGTGAAGAGCCAGGCCCTGAAGCTCGGCGAGTTCTTTCTGAATTACCTGCTCGCCAACCCGTCCGTGACCCGGAACCCCGAGGAGTTTTGCCGGCGCACTTATATGCCGACCGTTCCCTATCGGGACTGGGTGCAGGGCTGTTCAACGCTGCTGGACGTGCTGCACTGAGGCCGCCCTGCTGCATACAGGGGGCGAAGTAGGCGTCTGATCGCAAGGGGGGTTTCCGAGCCGGGTAATGTCTGACTTCTACGGTGGCAACTGGTTGGGAGATTGCCGTGGCTGCGTTTTCGCCGTTGTTGGATGTGCTGGCGGCCGTTCCTGATCCGCGCCGGGCGGAGGGCAAGCTCTACAAGCTGCCCCACGTGCTGCTGTTCTCCATTCTCGCCATCGTGGCCGGGTGCAACTCGTATCGCGGCGTCGTCACCTTCATTGACGTGCATCGCCGCAGGCTGAACGCGGCGTTTGGCCTGAACTGGCGACGGGCGCCTGCGCACACCGCTATCCGCTACATCCTCCAAGGGCTCGACCCAGCTGGGGTGGAGGCGGCCTTCCGCCGTCATGCCGCCCTGCTGCAGGCGGCGCGCTCTACACCGGGACAGGGCAGCATCGCGCTGGATGGCAAGACGCTGCGCGGCAGTTTTGACGGGTTCCACGACCGCACGGCCGCCCAGGTGCTGAGCGCGTTCGCCACCGACACCGCGCTGGTGCTCGCGCACATCGACATCGCCGAGAAGTCCAACGAGATCCCGGCGGCGCAGACGCTGCTGGCCGAACTCGGCATCGCTCGCGACACCCTCGTCACGCTTGATGCGCTGCACTGCCAAAAAAACATTTCGAGGTCGCCGCCGCAGCCAACGTCGCCCTGATCGTCCAGGTCAAGGACAACCAGCCGACCCTGCACCAGCGGGTCCAGGAGGTCTCAACCACCACGACTGCAATCGGGTCAGCTCATAGCCACGACAAGGGCCGCAACCGCGACGAACGCCGCACCGTCACCGTCTTCGATCCCGCCGACACGCTGGCCGACACCGGCTGGCATCCACACGTCGCCGCCATCATCCAGGTCGAGCGCCGCGTCTACACCCGCAACGCTAAGACCGGGCTGCTGCGCCACTCCGCCGAGACGGCCTTCTACGTCGCGAACACGCCGGTCACCGCCGCCCGCGCCGCCGAGGCCATCCGCGCACACTGGCAGATCGAGAACACCTCCCACTACACCCGCGATGTCACCTTGGGCGAGGACCGTTCGCGCATCCGCACCAACCCCAGCATATTTGCCCGCCTGCGCAGCTTTGCCTTTAACATCCTCAAGGCAAACCAGACCGACACGCTCAGCCTGGACCGCTACCGCGCCGGTCTCGCAGGCATCAAAAACCTACTCTCACTCACCGTCATTCGGAAGCGTTGAACAGCCCTGGGACTGGGTGGGCGTGCGGCACCAAAACACGCGCGCGTTGTTCGACACCAACAATCTCGGCGCCGAGTTCATCGAGTGGCTGCTGGACACTCATCTGTCGACGCCGGACGATCTCGGCCGCCCGGTCCGCAGCCCTGACCATTGGAACCCGGTTACGCGCCTGCAGCGCAAGGCCCAGCCGATCCACACGCACCGCGAAGCCATACCCACCCGCTACATCAACGAGATGATTCGTATCCTCACCGAGCATGACTCCGCCTGGCCCAAGGGCCAACCATCGGAATGGTTCTCCCGGTTCAATCCCGACGTCGGCCGATGGGAGAAAACCTGGAGCCCGCTGCGCGTATCGGCGTTGCTGCTCAAGCTTCATCTCCCGCTGCGTACCTTCCAGATCAGGATGCTCGACTCTGGGGAAGCCGACAGCCAGCGCTATGTCGATGGACAGTGGGTTGAGAACGAAGGGTTCCTTGCCCCCAGCCAGAGCATCCGCGTCGTTGTCCGGCGAGGCTTCCTACGGAAGTTTACCGATCGCCTGACCGGGCAGGTTCATACCGGCTTCTTCGTTAATACCAACAAAACCCAGGACAGGGGCAAGGACGAGGCGGACAAGGGATACGAAATCCCCTGGCAGCATGGCGACGCCATCAAGGTCGTGTCGGGTCTTCTATGCTGGCAGCAACGCCATAACCCGATCACAGCGCCGCAGCGCTGGGCCGGTCTTCATGACGCCGGGATCGTCCGCGCCGGTCGGAGCGGCGAGTTCGCGAGACATGGCGAGGCATGCTTCCTGTTCCGCGATCCTTGTGGGACCTATCCCAACGAACCCCTGACAGATAGCCGGTTGCGGCTTTTCTGGATCGCCCTGCTGGGCGAGCTGGAACGGCGGGTGGCCGCGCGCGGTGAAACGCTGGCGGACGGATCGCCCATCCTGTTCATCGACAAACGCCACCCGGCGAGCGGCCAGCCGCTCCGGGCGATCTACGATCTGCATACTCTTCGTGTCAGCCTGATCACCGCGCTAGCGACCGAGGGCGGCGTGCCGATCCCGATCCTCTCCAAGTGCATCGCGGGTCACGCTTCGATCTTGATGACGCTCTATTACATCAAGCTCGGCGTGCCTCAGATCAATGAGAAACTGGCCGATGCGCAGAAAAAGATTGGCTTGGAGGAACAACGCAACTTCGTCCGCTTCCTCCAGTCGGCCGAACACAAGACCTTGGCATCGTTGGTAGCAAGTAATGATGCCTCCGGTGTGACTGCGCTGCACAAGAACACCCCCGGGTCCTGGGTCATCGGCGAAAACGGCATCTGCCCCGTAGGCGGCACCCTGTGCAGCAAGGGAGGCCCTAAGCTTACCTCCAACCCACAGCTCGCCGACTATGCCCCGACGCCGGGCGGCCCACGGAACTGCGTCCGCTGCCGCTTCTTCGTTACCGGCCCGGCCTTTCTCGGCGGGCTGGTGACCCACTTCAACGCCGCTGGCGTGCAGCTCGCCGCGGCGGCCGAGCGGTTCCGCACGCGCGAGGCGACGATCCGCAGTCTGGAGGACAAGGTCGCGGCCACGGAGAAGCTGGCCCAACGCTCCTCCCTCATGGCCGACCTTCATGCCGCCCAAGATCATCACCAGCGTGACATGCTGAAGGTGGACGAACTCGCCCACAATCTGCACGCCGTCTATCGGTTGACCGAGCGATGCAGGGCCATCGTCGCTACGGCGAAGTCCCACCCGCCCGACGGCAAGCTCAATCTGGTGCTTGTCGGCGACCAGGCCGATCTGGAAGCGGCCATCGAGCTGACGACCGACTTCGAGCTGATGAACGCCGTCTGTCAGACGGCCAGGGTCTATCCGGGTGACGATCCGACCTTGGCCAACTTGCGTCGCGCCCGGATCCTGGACGCCATGCTGGCGCGCAACGGGCGTCAACCCGTCTTCTCGGCGCTATCGGAGGAGGAGGCCCTAGTTGTGGGGAACGAGTTCGTCAACCTGCTGATCAGGCGCTTGGGACATGCCGATACCGTCGCGCTTGTCGAGGGCAAGCGGATGATGGATGCGGCGGGCATCGCCCAGGACATCGAGACGCTGTTGGAGCGCCAGACCACCAAGCCGTTCGAGTTGACGTCTCCATTCCTCGCCAGCGGGGACGATCGGCCGCCTGCTAGCGCGCTTCTGGGAGACGCGACATGAGCGCGGGCCAAGAGTCCAAAGCCTTTCTGGAGGCCTTGTGCACCGGCGCCGACCCGCGGAAGGCCAGCTCTCTACGTCTCATCCATGCCATCTGCGTGGAACAACAAGATCGGGGCAGCACCGACTACTCGATCGCCACCATCGGCCGGGTGTCGGCCGCCCGCGGCGGACCTGCCGCGGGCGCGATCCGCAACAAGACGGGCGAGGCCTATCGAGCGCTCATCAAGACCTTCGCGGACTCGGTTGGTAGCAAAGCTCGCAAAACGAACGACGCCAACGGTGCCCAGGTTGACCTGATCTTGGAAGGCGTAATCGATCCCGTGTTGAGGGCGCGTCTCGGTCTGTTGCTGGCCGAGCTGAGGGCGACCAGAGCGCAACTTCTTGCTGCGCGATATCTGGCGAACCAGACCGCGACACTCGACCTCGCGCAGTCAATATCCGACGAACACACGCCCAGACCCCCGCTACACCTTTCGCCGCTGGAGGTGCGCGCGCTGGAGAACGCCCTCTCTACCACCACCTTGGAACATTGGGGATGGCGGGCGGATGAAAGCGGCCGGATCCTCACTGACACGGGCCGTACCGTCTTCGCCGCCGGCTTCGTCACGGCGATTGGCAAGGTGCTGGAGAGCCTTGGTCCCGATCCCGCCTAGACTATGATGGTCATAGGCCAAACCAACTGATTGGACAGGCTTATTATATCGCCTACTAGCAAACGCTTCTGCGCGCCCGTCGGCTGCCATGGCGACGTGCTGCTGCGCCTGGCAAACCCAACCTCAGCGCGCCGATGCGAGGCCATCACCGCAACCGGTTAGGCTTGCCGGGAGCAGCGGCCAGGGGAACCAAGGTTCCCCTGGACCCCTCCTTCACCACCCAACCGGCCGCCACACCAGGAGCGCCCAACCATGGCCGACATCAACAAGAGCGCACGAAACGAACGCAAGAAGCTGCTCGCCACAACCCTCAACACACTCGGGCTTGCATTCGTCGTGCCCGGCGTCATCCTGCCGCTTGTAACCCTGCTCTACGGCGCCGAGATGCCGAAAGCTTCCTACTGGCTCGTATTTGCCCTATGGTGGACGACACAGGCAGTCCTGCTGCACCTCAGCGCCAGGACCGTTCTTGGAAGGATCGAGGAATGACCACGCTGGAAATCTATGCCTTCGTCGCCCCGGCCGTCATCACCGCCCTCGGCTGGCTCGCCGTCTGGTGGGAACTCAAGCACTAGCCAAACCGCCAACGCTGGAGCACACGCCAGGCCATGCCCGCTTCGGCTGGGCTGGCTTGCGTCAGGCGCAGGTCCCAAGAGACCCGCCCGCGCCACAAGCCAGCCCAGCCAGCACGCATGGCTAAGTTAAGCGAAATTTAAACCATGCACACAGACTCTACTCAGAGTAAGCTTACCGGTTTTCTTTTGACAAGACCTAATTGCAACAACATTAAGACCCTTTAACGATAGATGTTGCCACAGCACCAAGCCTGCCAGCTATAGCAGTATTATATTGGCCGACGGTCCAACCGACCATGTTGTTGTTGCTAAGCTGGGTTGAGGAAACATATTGGCTCATTGGCGCACTGCTGTCAGCTACAGCGATTTTGGACCCACCTCCGGGGCCGAACAGGAACGCACCGTAAGCCTGCTGGACTGTGGCTGGCTGTCCGAGAGCATTGGATACCGTGGCAGAGTAGTCCTTGATTATGTAGGGAGCGACGACTGCTTGAGCATCGGGGTTTGTCCGATCCGCAGCAGTGTAAGGTAAGTTATATTTAGATACAAATTCACTCCAAGTTCCACTTGTTATTTGCCAAGGACCAGTGGCTGACGACGAACCGTTCGACGTAGGCACATTCCTGAAACCACTTTCGATCTGCCCAATACCTGCCGTTGCATCGGGATTAATACCAATCTGCTGGGATGTGCTGTAGGCGGTCTGTCCATAACTCTGAGCCATCATATTGTTTGTGGGAGCACCGCCCCCACCGGAATAGGTAGCGCCTGGGCCACTGCCTCCTGAACTCGCGCCTGTAGTGCCTCCGGAAAGCCCAAAGGCTGACCCACTACCAGTCGGAGTGATAAAGGTTGGAGCGCCAACCTCGGCAGCTTGAGGAATCACCTGCGCGGGAACTCCTGAGAAACTTGATGCTACAGGCTGCGCCAAGGTGGGTTGGATCGACGACACCAAGATGGCTGGGGCGTATATAGCCGAGAGCATCTTATGCAAAGAGATCATCACCGCACCTTGAATACAGGTAACCCGTTCTGCCGGACGCCCAGGAATGAGCATGTCGCACCTGGGTTAAACTGGTTCTTATATGGCTTAACAGCCGACTTCGGCACGTATCCAACCTTGCCTTCATGAACAAGAACAGAGGTGTAACCGTTTTTATCTGCTCCAGCCGCGATCTGTCCCATGGACTGTGCTATAGATGGTGCACCTGCCTGGGGAGTGCCGAGTATGGGGATATACTCGTCTGTGCCCATACATACCCATATGCCAGGGGGCTGATGCAACACATCTGGAGGAACGCTTGAGAGTGGAGGAGGTGGACCAAAGTTACGAACCCGACCTTCCGAGTTCTGCTTTGACATCCGATCCAATTCTTGTGCTGTAAAACCCTGAGCCAAGGCGGCACTCGCAAAAGCCACAATACCGACTGCGAGGATGACAAGTTGATTATAACGCATGAGCAACTCCTTTGTGACAATACAAGGTTCGGCTGGATGCTTGCGAACGCTGGCAAGCTATTTCAATGGTAGAAGAACACTGGTCCACCGTCAGTTCGAATGCCGGCAATCGAGCACCGAACGGACGGGAACCCAGGGCGACCGAATGATCCAGTAGCCTCAGACGGAACCCAACCGGGTTGATCTCGACGGAATAGAACATTGGTGAACCCCTGGGAGGTCTGACCAGTCGAGGCCACTTGCGCTCCTGTGAAACCAAGCAAGAACGACTGACGGCTTGCGCCTGAATAGATCGGGGTGCCCTTCACTGCCCCAAGACATGCTACAGGAACCAAGGAAGGACTGATGATGTCGCTCTCTGTCACAGACGGAGAGCGACCGGACTCCTGCAAACCTGCACAGCCAGCCACGCTGGCGGCGCATATAGACGCAAAGAACATTACTCGCACCGTCGTCATCTCCCTACGTCAACGATTTTGTGGGGCCGTCTCAAAGCCCGTTTTGGAAGTCATGGTGCGGACAATTGCTTGCGGTTTGGGTGGACGGCGCGATGGGTCATGAGGCGGATCATGGCGAGGGTGACCATGGCCTCGGACACCTCTGGCAGGTGCTCGT
>JAABUX010010202.1_pt1 | contig 10527 bp, 9 predicted proteins | sample 5561851 | NCBI WGS metagenome assembly JAABUX01 (sample SAMN10711883, study PRJNA513361) | rock metagenome | isolation source: Antarctica rocks | place: Antarctica: Victoria Land, Richard Nunatak red sandstone | collected 2016-01-03 | reverse complement strand
GCGCGCCACCGCCTGCTGGACGCCGACCGCCATCGCCGGGTAGGCGTGGACCGCCTGGGCCAGGCGACCGGCGAACGCGTGCACCTGCATGCCGATGACGAACTCGTGGATGAGCTCTCCCGCGCCGGCACCGACGATGTGGGCGCCCAGCAGAGCACCGCCGGCGGCGTGGCCGATCACCGGTTTGCCCGAGGTGATCACCTTGATCATCCCCACGGTCTCGCCGCTGATGACGGCGCGGTCGATGGCCGTGAACGGCAGCGTGGTCACCCGGATGTCGTCGCCGTGCTCGGTGCGCGCCTCGGGCTCGGTGACACCGACGTGGGCGATCTCGGGGTCGGTGAAGGTCACCCACGGGACCACCCGGTACGACGCCCGGCGCCGCTTGCCTAGGGCGTTGGAGGCGGCCAGCCGGCCCTGGTAGGAGGCGACGTGGGTGAACGGCAGGATGCCGGTGACGTCGCCCGCCGCGTACACCCCGTCGAGCGAGGTGCGCAGGTGCTCGTCGACGGTCACCCCGCGCCTGGTGACGGCCATTCCGGCCGCCTCGAGGCCGAGGCCGTCGACGTTGGGGCTGCGGCCGGTGGCGACGAGCAGGGCGTCGCCCTCCAGCGTCCGCTGCGCGCCGGCCGCGGTGAGGGTGACGCTGGTGCCCCCGTCCGACCGCGAGACGGCGGTGATGGTGGCCCCCAGCGTGAAGCGCACGCCCTCGGCCTCGAGTACGGCGCGGATCACCGGCACCACGTCGGGGTCCTCGCGGGGCAGGAGCGCCGCCGCGGCGTCGATAACCTCCACCTCGCTGCCGAGGCGGGCGAACGCCTGGGCGAGCTCGAGGCCGATCGGTCCGGCGCCGATGACCAGCAGCCGCCGCGGCTGGCGCTGCAGTGAGAACACCGACTCGTTGGTGAGGAACTCGACCGTGTCGAGCCCGGGGACCGGCGGGACCGCGGGGCGGCTGCCGGTGCAAAGCACGATGCGCTCGGTGTCCACGACCTCCCCGCCCTCCAGCGCGAGGGTGTGGGCGTCGACCAGGCTGGCATGGCCCAGGCGGACCTCGATGCCCGCCGCGCGCAGGTGCTCGGCGTCCTCGAAGCGCGCGATCCGGGCGATGGTGTCCTGCACGTGCGCGATCACGGCCGGGAAGTCGACCTCGACGCTGCCGACGCGGATGCCGACGTCGCCCGCATGGCGCGCGCTGTGGCACACGCCGGCGGCGTGGATCAGCGCCTTGGACGGCACGCAGCCGTTCCAGGTGCACTCGCCGCCGAGCTCGCCGGAGGTGACCAGCACCACCGCCTTGCCCGCGGCGGCAGCCGTCTGGGCTGCCGAGAGCCCGGCCGCCCCGGCGCCCACCACGGCGAGGTCGTAGCGGGCGCTCACCCGGCCTCGTCCCGGCTGAACACCAGGCAGGCGTTGTGGCCGCCGAAGCCGAAGGACGTCGACATGGCGTGGCGCAGCTGCCCGGGGCGCCCGGTGTGGGGCACGTAGTCCAGGTCGCACCCCGGGCCGGGGTTGTCGAGGTTGATGGTCGGGGGGATGAAGCCGTCGCGCATGGCCAGGAGCGTGACGATGGACTCGAACGCCCCCGCGGCGCCGAGCAGGTGGCCGGTCATCGACTTCGTCGAGGAGATTGGCACACCGTACGCGCCGTCGCCGAAGACGTGCTTGAACGCCCGCGTCTCGGCGAGGTCGTTGAGCTCGGTGCTGGTGCCGTGGGCGTTGACGTAGTCGATGTCCGAGGGCTGCAGGCCGGCGCGGACGATGGCGCGGGTGACGCAGCGGATGGCACCGGCGCCGGTGGGGTCGGGGGCGGTGATGTGGTGGGCGTCGGCGGTGGCTGAGTAACCGGCGACCTCGCCGTAGACGCGCGCGCCGCGGGCCAGTGCGGCTTCGCGTTCCTCCAGCACCACGATGGCCGCGCCCTCGGCGGCGACGAAGCCGTCGCGGTCCCTGTCGAAGGGTCGCGAGGCGTGCTCGGGATCGTCGTTGCGCGCCGTGGAGAGGGCGCGAGCCGCGCCGTACATCGCCATGCCGGTGGCCGTGATCGCGGACTCGGTGCCGCCCGCGATCGCAGCGGTCGCGTCGCCGCGGCGGATGCACTCGCAGGCATGGCCGATGGCGTCGGCCCCGGACGCGCAGGCGCTGACCACGCCCAGGTTGGGCCCGCGCGCGCCGAGGTCGATGGCCACCATCCCGGCGGCCATGTCGATGAGCGCGGCGGCCGCCGCGAACGGCGACACCCGCAGCGGACCGGTGGAGTCGATCACCCTGGTGGTGCGCTCGAACACCTCGAGGCCACCCACCCCGCAGCCGATGAGCACCGCCACGTCCTCGGCCATGGCCGCGATGTCGAGGCCGCTGTCGGTGGCCGCCTCGCGCGCCGCCGCCATGGCGAGGTGGATGTGCGGGGACATGCGCCGCGCCTCCTTGGCGCCGATCACGGCGGCGGCATCGAAATCTTTCACCCTCCCGGCGATCCTCGACGGGTAGCCGGTGGCGTCGAAGTGGGTGATCGGGCCCACCCCGCTGCGGCCGGCGCGGACCGCCTCCCAGGTGGCGTCGACGCTGTTGCCCAGCGGCGTCACCATGCCGAGGCCGGTGACCACCACGCGCACCCGCTCGCCGTCAGCCACGGCGCGCCCTCCTCGCGCCTCGCGAGTCCCAGGCACCCGCGAGGCCCTCATCGCGCAGCACGTGGCGGCGCACCCGCGTGGTCGGGGTCTTGGGCAGCTCCTCGACCACCCGGAGGTAGCGGGGCACCATGAACTGGGGGAGCTCGGCGCGCAGGTGCTCGTGGAGGGCGGCGGTGTCGAAGCCGGCCTCGCCACGGGGCACGACGCAGAGCAGGATCTCCTCCTCGACGCCGTCGTCGGCCGGCACCCCGACGGCGGCGCACTCGCCGACCGCCGGATGGGCGGCGGCGACGGCCTCGATGGCGGCGGGCGCCACCATCTCGCCGCGGCGGCGGATCGACTCGCGCAGGCGGCCCCGGTAGACGAGGTCGCCGCTGTCCTCGCGGCTGAGCAGGTCGCCGCTGTGGTACCAGCCCTCGGCGTCGAAGGCGGCTCCCGCCGGCTCGCCGAGGTAGCCCTCGAACATGACGTGCGGCTCCCGGGCGCGCATCCACAGCTCGCCGCTCTCGCCGCCGCCGACCTCGGCCCCGGCGGCGCCGACCAGCCGCGCCTCCCAGCGCGCGGTGGGCCGCCCCACGGTGCCCTGCCGCACCCGGCCCGGCACCGGCCGGGTCCAGCACGAGGCGGTTTCGGTCTGGCCCCAGACGTCCTCGAGCTCGAGGCCGAAGCGCTCCTCGAACTCCGCCCAGCGATCGGCCGGCGCCGCGCTGCCCATGGCGCGGCGCACCGGGTTGTCGGCGTCGTCGGTCCGGGGCGCGCGCGAGCCGAGCACGCTGATGATGGTGCCGACGTAGGGGAAGAACACCGCGCCAACCTCCCTGGTGCGAGCCCAGAACGCGAACGGGTCGAAGCGGCGGTCGACGACAATCCGCCCGCCGCAGAGCATGGTGCCGAGCAGCGTGCCCTGGCAGGTGGCGTGGAAGAGCGGCAGGCACGAGTAGGCCGTCTCGCCCGGCTCGATGCGCACCAGCTCGGCGCCGTAGCTCAGGGCGTGCACCGCCTCGGCGTTGCGGCTCCAGACCACGCCCCTTGGCTCGCCGGTCGTCCCCGAGGTGAACATCAGCTTGGCCGGCGCGGCCGGGTCGTCGGCGGGTGGCGGTGGCGGATGGGTGGCGGCGCGCTCCAGCGCGGCCTCGAAGCCGTCGCCGTCTCCGCCGCGGCCGCTGACGATGACGTGCCGGAGCGCGGGCAGCTCTGCGCGGAGGGCCTCGACGGCGCCGAGCAGCTCGGCGTCGCACACTAGGACGGCACCGGCGGCGCCGGCCATGATGCTCAGCAGCGGGCGCCCGGTGAGCAGCGCGTTGAGCGGCAGGAAGACGGCGCCGAGCTTGACGCAGCCCAGCCAGGTGGCGGCGATGGCGGCGCCGTTCTGGCAGCGGGTCATCACCACCGACCCCTCGCCCACGCCGTGGTCGAGGAGGACGTGCGCGGCGGCGTTGGCCATGCGGTCGAGCTCGGCATAGGAGAGCGCCACGCTCTCGGTGACCAGCATCTCGGCGGGCCCGTGGCGCTGCACCTGCGCCGCGATGAGCTCGCGCAGCGGCTGCTGGACGGTGCCGGCGCCGATCATGGCCGGGCGCCGTGGTGCGCGACGGTGACAAGGTCGCCCATGCGCAGCGCCAGCACCCGGTCGGCCAGTGGCTCGACCCGCTCGCTGTCGTGCTCCACCACCACGATCGACGTGCCCGCCGCGGCGACGCGCCGCAGCTCCACCAGGAGCCGGTCGCGGGCCTCGACGGCCAGCGCCGCCAGGGGCTCGTCGAGCAGGAGCAGCCGAGGCATGCTGCGCAGGCCGCGGGCCAGGGCCACCAGGCGCTGCTCGCCGCCACTGAGCAGGCCCGCCGCGGTGCTGGCCAGGCGGGCGATGCCGAAGCGCTCGAGCACGGCGGAGACGGGCTCCAGGCAGGCGCGACGGCCGGCCGCGAACGCGGCCATCTCCACGTTCTCGCGCACGGTGAGGCTGGAGAAGAGCCGGCGCTGCTGGTGGACCAGGCTCAGCCCCGACCGGGCGACGTGGTCGGCGCTCATCCCGTCGATGCGCACCCCGTCGAGCTGCACCTCGCCGGCGGCGGGGCGCAGCACCCCGGCGATCGACTCCAGCAGGGTGCTCTTGCCCGAGCCGTTGGCGCCCGTGACCAGCACCACCTCGCCGGGCTCGACCGCCAGGGAGAGGTCGCGGATCACCGTCTCGCTCCCCCGCCGCGACCACATCCCGTCCACAGCCAGGCGAGAGCTCATGCCGGCACCTCGACCAGCCGGTCCGTGCTCACCTCCGCGCTGAGCCGCGCGGCGCTGCGCCCGGCGAGCACGGCGGCGGTGGGCCCGCTGTCGAGCACCCGCCCCTCGGCCATGACGATGACCCTGTCGCAGACCGCCGCCACCACCCCGAGGTCGTGCTCGACCATGAGGATGGCGCAGCCCGCGGCCGCCACCCCGCGCAGCACGGCGAGCACCTCGCGGGCGTGGGCCGGAAAGAGGCCGGCGGTGGGCTCGTCGAGGACCAGCACGGTGGGACGGCCCACCAGGGCGCGGGCCAGCTCGACGCGGCGCCGCTGCCCGTGGGAGAGCTCGCCGACCCGGCGGCCGGCGAGGTCGGCGACGCCCACCTGCTCGAGGGCGGCGAGGGCGCGGCGGCGGCGCGGCGTCCGGCGCCACGAGCCGCCCGCGTGGAGGCCGAGGAGCACGTTGCTGCGGGCGTCGAGCGGCTCGAGGAGGCGGGTGGTCTGGAAGGTGCGGGCCAGGCCAGCGCGCGCCAGTGCGGGAGGGCGTGCGCGGCTGAGGTCGCGGCCGTCAATCTCCACCCGTCCCTCCTGGGGGTGGAGGACGCCGGTGACGGCGTCGACGAGGGTGGTCTTGCCGCAGCCGTTGGGGCCGATGATCCCCACCACCTCACCGCCGTTCACCTCGAGGCCGACGTCATCCAGGGCGCGCACCCCGCCGAACCTGTGGCACAGGCCGAGCGCGCGCAGCCGGCTCACGCCGGCTCGGCCACAGGGAGGGAGCGCGGCGCCGCCGGGGTCCAGCGGCGGCGGATGGCGCCGCTGCGGGCGATGACGATGAGGACGATGGCGACGCCGACGGCCGCCGTCTCCACCGCCGGCCAGCTGCTGAGCAGGTCCTGCAGCACGGCCATGAACGCGGCGGCTGCCAGCACCGCGTAGACCCGCCCGCTGCCCGCAAGCAGCACCATCACCGCCACCAGCACAGACAGCACCACGTCGAACGCCGGCGGGCTCACCGAGCCGATGGCGGTGGCCTCCAGCCAGCCGGCCACGCCCGCGAACGCGCCGGAGATGGCGAAGGCGGCGACCTTGTACATGCCGGGGCGCACCCCGGCGCTGTGGGCCAGCAGCGGGTCGTCGCGGATCGCCTCCATGGCCAGCCCCGGGCGCGACCCCTTGAAGCGGTCGACGGCGAGCACGCACAGCACCAGCACCAGGACGGCGACGATGTAGAGCCCGTGCTCGTCGATGATCGGCCGCCCAGCAAGCTGCAGGGCGGGGACGCCGGAGATGCCGCCGTTGCCTCCCGTGACAGGTGTCCAGTCGAGCATCACCAGCTGGGCGAGCTGGCCGAGCGCCAGGGTGGCCACCGCGAGCAGGTCGCCGCCGACCCGCAGAGCACAGAGCCCGACCGCCGCGCCGGCCGCCGTCGCCAGCAGCACCGCCGCGGGCAGGGTGACCCAGAGGTCGACCCCCACCGCCGTGGAGAGGAGGGCGACGGTGTAGGCGCCCACCCCGTACAGCGCGGCGTGGGCCATGGTGAACTGCCCGCAGAGCCCGAACACCACCGCGTAGCCGAGCGCCAGCACGCCGTAGGTGGCGGCGGTTCGGCCCACGCTGGCGATGTGCTCGGACGGCGTCAGCAGCGGCAGGGCGGCGATGGCGAGGAGGAGCGGGAGCCTGAGGTGGATGAGGTTGCGGCGCAGGAGGAGAGGGAGAGGTCCCTCGACCCGGCCGTCGACGACGGCGAGGCCCGCAGCCGGGTCACTCCTCAAGCGACACCTCCTTGACGGCGGTTGGGGCGGTCTGGCGATAGCCGGTGTCGAACACGAAGGCGCCGGAGTCGATGTGGTAGTACCAGAGGGTCCCCTCCAGGCGCGCGCCCGAGGGGTCGAACCGCAGCGGGCCGACGCCGGTGTCGGCGATGCTGACCCGGTGCAGCGCCGCGGCCAGGTGGGTCCTGTCCGGCGGCCCGGACTGCAGCGCCCTGGCCACCGCCAGCACCGCCTCGTAGGTGAAGGCGGTGGGGTCCGGGATCACCGTGCTGTGGAACCTCGCCGCGTAGAGCGCGCGCAGCGAGGCGGAGGCGACGGTGCTGCGCATGGGATCGGTGGGCGTCTGGCCGATGAGGCCCTGGCCGTCGGCGCCGGCGATGCCCAGGAAGGACTGGCTGAAGGTCACCGCCTCGGTGTCGATCACCGGCACGCGGCTGCCGGCGGCTCGGATCTGGTGCAGCTGCGAGCCGTCGTCACCGGTGAGCCCCGCCATGGCGATGACGTCGGGGTTCTGCTGCAGCGCCCTGGCCACGAAACCCTGTGTGTTCCTGTCGCCGAGCGTGTAGGTCTCGGTGTCGACGACGCTGCCCCCGAGTGACTGGAAGTGCTGGGCGAAGAGGTCGGCCATCTGGGTGCCGAAGGCGGCGTTGGCGCGGAGGATGGCTGCGCGCCGGTAACCCAGCTTGTGGGCACGCTCGGCCGCGGAGAATGCGTACGCAGGGAAGGTGGGTGGCACCACGAAGACGTTGTGGAAGGGTTTGGCAAGAATCTGGGCCGATGAGGCGTAGGTCGACATGTAGGTCACCCGGGCGCGCTCGAGGACAGGCGCGGTGGCGATGGCCGCGTCGCTGAAACCCGTGCCCAGGAAGGCCCACTCCTGGGTGCTGTCGATCACCTGGTGGGCAATGGTGACGCTGCGGTCGACGCTCTCGGTGTCGTCGAAGCTGTCGATGACGATCCTGGCGCCCTTGTAGGGGCCCGAGGCGATGCCCCCGGCGCCGTTGACCTGGTCACGGGCCAGCTGGGCGCCGTCGAGGATGTGGGTGCCGTCCGCGGCCGCGTCGCCGGTCATCGGTCCCACCACCGCCAGGTGGATGGCCGCCGGTGCCGACGAGCTCGAGCCCGCTGCGGGGCTCGATCCTCCGCAGGCGCTGATGCCGACTGCGGCGACGGCCAGCGCGAGCCCCGCGACGGCGACGGATGGTCGATGCGGACGCGACATCATGCTCTCCAGGTGACGGTGGTGGATGCTCAGGCCCGTGAGGTGACCGGCCGGCGACGGATCCCTTGGGGGCGGATGACGATGAGCGCCACGAGGGCGAGCAGGGCGAAGGCGTCCGCGAACCCGGAGCCGATCACCACCTGCGCTACGGCATCGAGCAGCCCGAGGATCAGCCCGCCCGCGGCCGCGCCGCGCAGCGAGCCACCGCCGATGATCGCCGCCGTGAAGGCGAGCAGGGTGATGCGCCAGCCCGACTCGGCACCTGCGCTGCGGACGTGGGCGGCGAGGAGCACCCCGCCGAGGGCGCCGACCAGGCCGGCGGCGGCGTAGACGAACGCGGCCAGGCGTCGCACCGGGATGCCGGTGAGCGCGGCGCCGAGGGCGTCGTCGCGCACCGCCACCAGGGCGCGCCCCCAGCGCCGGCGGAACAGCAGGGCGGTCGACGCCCCCACCGCCGCCAGCAGCCCCGCCGCCCCCAGTGCGGTGGCGTCGACGGCGGTGGTGCCGATCACCACGGAGCCGGTGCCGAGCACTGGCGGGAACGACCGCTCGTCCGCGCCGAAGGGGGCCAGGGCGAGGTTGCGCAGCACCAGCGCAGCGCCGACGGTGGCGATGATCGGGGCCAGGCGGTCGGCGCCACCCCGCAGCGGGCCGACCACCAGGCGGTCGACCAGCAGCGACGCCACCACGGCGGCGCCGAGCGCCACCGCGACCGCGAGGGCGACGCTGTGGGTGACTGCGAAAACCACGGCGGAGAGCACCACCGCCAGCCCCACGGTGTCACCGAAGGCGAGGTTGGCCTCGCCCAGCATCTGGTACGACCCGGTGAACCCGACGGCGACCAGCGCGTAGAGCGCTCCCAGCGACAGGCCCACCGCGAGGGTCGTGGACAGTAGTTGCGCGCTCATCGGGACGCCGGGTGGTGGAGCGAGGCTGCGGATGACGCGCTGACAGGCGGCGCCGGCGGTCGCATGCCCGGGATTGTGAGGGGCGGGGCCGCCCCCGGACCATTCCGCGACCGGCACGCCGGGCGCATCATCCTCGCGCACGAGTCCGGGCGAGGCATCGACCGCGCCCGCAGCCACAAGGGGGCACCACCATGGGATTGCTCGACGAGCTGACCGGGGGCGGCCAGCGCCAGCAGCACTACGGCGACTTCATCCAGCGGTTCAACCAGGGCGCACCCCACGAGAACATCTCCAATGAGGAGACCGCCCAGCGCTACCAGGAGGTGTCCGGCGAGGTCGACCCGCAGACCTACCAGCAGAGCGCCCACGAGGCCTTCGGACGCATGGACGAGGGTGACCGCGCCCAGTACGCCCAGCAGCTCCAGGCCGCGGCGGGTCAGCATGGCGTCTCGACCGGCGACTACGGCGGGGGCACCGACCCGCAGTCGCTGGCGCAGCTCACCTCCCACGTCCACCAGCAGAGCCCCGGGCTGCTCGGGTCGCTGCTCGGGGGCGGCGGCGGGGGCGGCATGGCCGGGATGCTCGGCGGCGCCGGCGGGATGCTCGGTGGTGGCGGCGGCGGCGGCGGCAACCCGATCATGCGGGCCGCGCTCGGCGGCATCGCCGCCATGGCGGCGCAGAGGGTGATGGGCGGCCAGGGCGGGGGGCAGTCGGGCGGAGACGGCCCCCTCGGCAACATCCTGGGCTGACCGCGCCGGGGCTGACGACAGCGGCCGGCCCGCGGGGGCTCCGCCGGGCGGTGCTGGTCGGTGGTGATTGGACCCCTCTCTATAGTCGCGGAGCCCTCATGCGACGCGTAACCCGCCAGCCAGAGCGAACGTTGCCCCACCAGATGCGCCCGGAGTCTGTCCGGTGACCTTGCCGCGGGCGTACGAAGACCGGCTTGTCGAGCGGGCCAAGGGGGACGCCGATGCATTCGGGGAGCTTTACGAACACTATTTCGGGCAGATCTACCGGTTCGTGTACAGCCGGCTGCGCGACCAGGAGGCTGCCGAGGACGTCACCTCGGAGGTGTTCTTCAAGGCCCTTCGCGCGATCGGCAGGTACAAGCCGAGCGGTCATCCCTTCAGTGCGTGGCTCTACCAGATCAGCGTGAACGCCATCGCAGACCACTACCGGGCGCGCAGGCCGGTCTCCAGCCTCGACGACGCCATCGGCGTCGCCAACCCGCAGCAGGCCCTCGACGTGCGCGTCGCCAACCGACAGGACGCCGCCCGGGTCTGGGCTGCCATCGACAGCCTTCCCGAGCAGCAGCGCACCGCCATCGCCCTCAAGCTCGGTGAGGACCTCAAGCTCGCGGACATCGGCGTGGTGATGGGCAAGAGCGAGGGAGCCATCAAGCTGCTCATCCACCGCGGCATGATCACCCTGCGGGCGCGGCTCGACGTCGCCACGTTCGACCGGGGGGGCGTCTGATGCCGGACGAGCGCTGGCTCGATCTCGAGATCGAGCGCATCGTCGACAGCGACCCCGGGCTGATCGAGCTCTCCCAGCGGGTCCGCGCCTCCCGCCCGGAACCCCCTCTCGACCCTCGCTTCAAGGCGGTCCTGCGCACCCAGCTGATGCGCGAGGCGCCGGCGGCGCTGGGCATCACCGCGCCCCGGCCGCCGCGGGTCGCCACCCCCAGTGCCCGGCCGGGCTGGTGGCCGCTCCGCACCCGCCTGGCCTGGGGCGGGGTGGGGCTGGGGGCAGCGCTCGTCGCGGCCA
>JAABUX010010201.1_pt1 | contig 10527 bp, 15 predicted proteins | sample 5561851 | NCBI WGS metagenome assembly JAABUX01 (sample SAMN10711883, study PRJNA513361) | rock metagenome | isolation source: Antarctica rocks | place: Antarctica: Victoria Land, Richard Nunatak red sandstone | collected 2016-01-03 | reverse complement strand
GATTACGAAGATCGTCCAAGCGTCGGGGTCGACGGCCGGATCGGTCGGCTTTAATCGCTTCGAACTCCTCGCGAAGACCATCTAAAAATAACGGCCCGAGCACTTTCAGGATGTCACGCTCACTCGTATAGTGCGCACCCACGTGTCGCCGCTCTTTGTCAGTCATCACCTCCTGAAATAGAGCACCGAAAATTGTTGGCGAAATCCGCGACCAGCCGAATCGCGTACAGGCAAGCAGTGCCTCGCGTTGGTCGGTTTTGAATTCGGCAAAGTCAAGGCGTTCCGCGAAAGCTGTCCGTTAACGTACGGGAGATCTACAAGAGCCTCGTCAAGATTCCGTTGGCGACGCTCAAAGGGACTATCCAACACTTGAAAGAGATGAGCCAGACGCACTCCAAGGTCGGACCCATCTCGCTGAGTGCGGTTCTCGATATAGCGCGAACACACCTAGCTCAAAGATGCCTGTATCTTCGGCAAACAAACAGAAAAGGATGCGCACCAGCAGGCGTTCAAGGTCATGGCCTGTGTAGCCTCCGCCGCGTAAGATGTCATGCAGCTTCGCCATGAGTGAAACAGCTTTGAGGTTCGCCGGGTCATGCTCAGTGGCACATTGGATCTCGTAGCCAGGAATGAAGCAAACGCGGTTATGTCGTGGCGAAGATCCGCAAGCGGGAATTCATGTCTTTCGTAGCGAACGCCTCGAGACAACGGGAGTTCTCGCTGGGGCTCAGGCTCAAGATCGTAGAGAGCGAAGTGTTGGAAGCCGGAAAGCAGAATGTAGCGGGGTACTTCTTCCTGTCTTCCGCTATCCATAAGATCGTGGATATAGCCGAACGCTTGGCCTTCCGCAGCTTCAAGTGAATGCCCTGCCATTTTGTGCTCAACGAGAACTTTTCCGGGCCAGAAGAGGTCGATGAATCCGGTTGTTCCGCGCATCCGGGTCACAGGTTCCTCGAACGAAGCCACCACGCGTCGGGATACGTCGAAAAACATCAAAGAACTCGTTCCAGAATGTCTGCTTATCAACCTGCTCCCGTGTGGCCTGTGACCAGGATCGCGAGAAGTTAAGGGCTCGATTGCGGATTTCGTGGCAAAAAATAGCAGGCATGGTTAAGGATCATCCTACAGACGCTTGCCTTTTGATCGGCGGTAGCGTGTGCCGTTGGGGTATACCTCAACGATGCGTAACATGCCCTGTTTCCCTTGGAACGAGCTATAGCGGAAGCCCTCCCATGTAGCCTAAGAGTCCTAGAGGCTTCGGTACCACGACACGAATGGCTTCCGTGCGCTATCTTTCAAGCGATCAGGGTAAACGATCAGCCATGAGGCGCAACCCGCGTTCTATTTTCTTTTCTCGTTCGCGCTCGCTGCTTCAGAGAGCAAGGGGAGCGCTCGGGATTTCAATCGTGTCGTTTCGAGATTCCTGGCGAGTTGAGAGAGGCTTTTGCAAGATCAATGGCCGCATAGAGCTGCCTGGGATCGGTGACCTCAATCCACTGCTTAGCCGTAACAACAATGATGGTTGGAGTTGGTGTAAGCCGAGCCGGAGACCAAGCATGCAGTCCGATTGAACTTCTTCCGCACACCGTCCAGAAGCGTCAAGAACAAAGGGTATCTGAACGTTGTGGGATTTGAACCACATCTGGCTAAAGTTCTGCAGGTCGTCAGGACCGGAGATTCCAGACTGTGTGCAAAGACATCGTGGCGGAAATCTTCCGCCGCTTTTGGCGAGACCTTGTACTCTAAGTAACGAGCGTCGATTGCAGCGGCGCGGGACCATGCATGCCCCTGAATGATGAAGTCGTGGTGGATACGCGGGATCTTATATTGCTCCATGGCGGACCAAACGATTGAAGATGCCTGTCCACATGCATAGCATTCAAGATACTCGAATTCAATGATCGCGATCTTCGCTCCCACAGGCGGCTTCAGCATGGAAGTGTTTTTGAACGGCGTTGCTCCCAAAGGCGGCACTGCGAGCTGAGCCATAACGGGGGACACCGAAAGGAGGGCAGTGACAGCCAAAAAAGAGAAATCTCATGCCGCCAATCCTACTCGAAACAGAGCGATATTCGACAGGGAAGAGGTCAATGCTCGTTCGCGACGGATGACGTACCTGTCGATTGCTCTTTCACCTGATCTGCCAATCTGGATGGACGCGGCGGCGGTACTTTCCCCTCGGCTTTGAGCGCATTATCGACCATGTCGAACACGAACTCTATGGGAACAGCCCCCTCGACTTGGCCCCATTGACGAACACCGTGGGCGTCTTGATCACCCCGAGCTGTTCTGCTCGAACCACACTGGCTCTTTCCTCCGTCGTATCCTGCTTCTCGATACAGGATTTGAGCTTGGTTTCGTCCAGATGGAAACGTCGGCCCTGATCTGCGGCCTCCGTGTCGATCTCTCGCTCTACCACGGCCAGCTTATGTTCTGATCCGCCGTACTCTGACGGTGGGCATGGATATCGTCCACCGCAGCCCAGTACGCCGAAGGATTCTCACGGCCTAGACAATCTGTATCGACTGCGGCACGCATGGCCCACGGATGGCCATCACTAGGGAGACTCTGATAGACAAACCGCACCTGATCCTTGTAGCGGTCTGTCAGAGCCGGGAAAAATTCCCGATGCAGATGCGCACAATATGGGCATTCGAGGTCATCAAACCCCACAACAAGCACGGGAGCAGTGGGAGGTCCACCTCGCCCAGGTCGCCCGTCTACCGGAATCTTCGATCTGGGGTTGGCGGCTATATCGTAGGTAGTAAATTGGGCGATCCGAGTACCGTCCTTCGATATGAGCAAGGAGAGATCGCCCTTCTCGCCCGTCACCGCACTTGCAAAGTGCGCCTGAAGCTTCTCAAAGTCTGGAATCTCGCTTGTCCCAAGATCGTTGAAGGTAAGCGTTGTCGCTGAAGGGAATTCAGCTTTGGACCGGAGCATGGCTTCTACACACTGCCTGACTCCAGCGGACATATCGGCCACTTTGGTCTGTGCTACCGAAGCGGTAGCGCCGAGCGAAAGCATGAACAATGCATGAAGCGGGTTTATCCAAGGCTTGAGCATGAAACATTATCGCAAGGGTCAGGAGGCGCACAGTGCATAGCCGCGTCGTTGGGATATATCTCCACGGAACGTAACATTGCTGATCTGCTGGCAAATGTGACGTTTTAACGACTGGTCCGAGGTAGCAAACCAGGTTCTCACAAACGCTGGTTTATGAGAACTCTCAATTGAGAGGTATCCATTCGCGGAAAACCCAATAAGTCCCGTTCTCGCAAACAGTTCTTAAATGCTATTCTCGATTATTCGCCATGCCCATGAGTTCCGAGAACGAAACTGTCTCAAAGAAATCGCTCAAGAGCAGCGCGCTTAAAGATCGCTCCATGCTCATCGGCTACGCTCCGTCTCGACGCAGGATCAGAATCTGGAACTGCAGATCGACGCTCTCACAAAGGCCGGTTGCTGGAAGATATTCGAAGACAAGATTACCGGTAGCCGGGCCGAACGGCCTGGTCTCACCAAAGCACAAGAACCTTGCGAGAAGGTGACACCCTCGTTGTCTGGAAGCTTGATCGACTCGGCCGCAGTGTGAAGAATCTGCTCGATCTGGTCGGAGAGCTGCACAAGCAGGAAGTTCAGTTCACCGATGCCATTGACACCGGCACGGCATCGGGACGCTTCTTCCATGTCACGGCCAGCTTGGCAGAGATGGAACGGGAACTCACCATCGAAAGGACCCGCGCCGGCCTCGAAGTCGCCCGCCAGCTTGGCCGTACAGGCGGCCGCAAACGGCAGATAACCGGATAAGCAAGATCAAATCAGCAAAGAAGCTGCTCGCCAGTGGCGTGGCACCCCGAGACGTCGCCAGCAACCTCGGCGTCTCGGTCCCGACTCTCTACAGATGGATTCCGGCCTCCACAAACCCCTAGTGTTCCTCTATTGCCATTTCTGACTTACCTATTATGCATAGTCTTACCGCATTTCTGCGGCAACGAGCACGCCGACGTCGGGTTCCTGCTGATTTATTCTCATGCGCTCCGGGAAACATATCGCGAACTGTGCGTTTAGATCTGAGGACCAAGCATCCATCACCGAAACGGCAATACCGGCTTTACAGGCATTTCGCCGATGATCAACAAATCTTTGCTGCACCAGCATCTGAAGCTGCATTTGGACCTGTGCCGAATGGAGCGTCGTTTGCAGAAGGGAAATCTGTGCATCCTTCAACCGCCCGGTCTGCAAGGCCTCAAGAGAAAAATCCAACCCTTGCTCCCGCAAGGCAGTAACACCAAGCAGCACGGGCCAAGTCAGGCGTCCTGCGACGAAGTCGCCGCCGACGGTTTTGCCTGAAGCGGATTCGTTGCCGTACAGGTCCACGCAGTCGTCGACCAGTTGATAGGTCATCCCCATGCTTATGCCAATCTCCTCCCAGTGGGAGCACTCGGCGGAGGTGACGCCTTCGAGTACGGCTGCGCCGCATAGGCAGGCTCCGAATAGCATGGCTGTCTTACCCTTGGCGATAGCGCAGCCGATCCGTTGCGCCTCTTCGAGGGAGCGTGGCACAGAGGACTCCAGCTCATCGGCCTCGGCCTATGCCATAGCGGTTCCTGCCTGTGCCAGAACCCGGAAGAAGCGTGGGTGGATGTCGACGGCCACCTCCAGCGAGCGGATCAGCAGCCAGTCGGAGGCAAGAATAGTGATTGCTTTGCCGAACTGCAGATGTGCAGTGGGGCGGCCGCGACGCATGCACCCTGAATCGAAGATGTCGTCCTGAAGAAGGGTCGCCGCGTGAATAAGCTCAAGCGCCGTCGCGGCCTGCACCGCGGATTGTCGGCTATGCTGGGCTGCCCCCAGCAGCAGTGCGGCACGTACTCGCCTGCCACCCTGCGTGGCGTACCGGCATACCTCACGCATGGGACCGGAGAGCGCAGCACACTGCTGCTCAAGTTCTGTTTCTAGTGTCAGAAGAGCTGCATCGAGGGTCATCCGCAAGCTACCGCCTTCTGGGAGACAAACCTCGTTTTGCTTCGATCAGATGCATCGTTCTCCCGGCGACGGCGCGCTTCAGCGAGCGCCATGTGTGGAACGGCAAGAGCGCTGAGGGTGATAAAAAGAACGCCAAAGTACGCCTCAATGGTGTGGTGGCCGTACCAGAACAGCACTGCAACAGCACTCAACGAGAGTAGCCAAGGAATGATGCCCTGTTGCAGATGCAGAAGCAACAGCCGATCCTGAAAGTGCCCCCTACTACCCAGACTGGTGCTTACCATGTGTTCGGGCGTATGCCACAGGCAGAAGAAGATGGCGAATGCCGCCACGGGAGAGCAATAATGGAAGAGCATAAGTTCGGTGAGGATCAGCACGGAGACAGCGAATCCATGGCCACGCCGTTGCCATGCTCCCACAAGCGCCACGGCCACAAGTGGCCAGAGCACGCGACCTGTCAACGACGCCAGCGTCGCGGCGTGATCTTTGTCGCCTCGCAGCATCTCCCCAACGATTGCGGCAACCTGAACCGGCCACCAGCGGCACGCTCCAGCAATGGGAACGAAACCTGCGGCCACCCCCCGTCAAAAGCCTGCCGAGCGGCAGATACCGCTCGCCCTGCGTGCCAAAGTGCAGCGCCGAATACAGAAGGAACAACGCCAGAGCCACAACCGGAACTGCCCACCAGAGCAGAATGACCAGGGCTGTTGCTGCAAGATAGAAGACATAGAAGGTCGGCTTCCAGCGCACTCCCCATTGTGGCCGAAGAGTTTCTTCCGCCAGAACGCCATCGAAGGCTCCGTGCCATACGGCGATTGCGATCGCCGCGACGGCCATGGAACTCCACGGCCACTGTGCTGGAAGCGAGTGAGTGCTGATGCGCGCGACAACCGCAGCCGTGGTGAAGAGAAGTAGACGCCCTGTTCCGTAGGGACATGCCTGCGTCTGCTGAGGGATGGCTGTCATACGTTCTTCTCGCTGAAATTGGGTAGAATGGCAGCCTTGAGGAAGTCGCTCTTGGGCAGCGACAGCATCACCTGCAAAACTTCGCCCGGGCTCGCCGTCTCCGACAGGAACCGGACCAGCGTATCCGGAGGGAGCTTACGAAACATCATCATGAAGTAGCTCGCTACCCGATCCGGTGCTGACTGCAGCGCTCTTAAAAAGATCTGATCGAGAATGCTGTAGAAGCGTGGCTCAAAGGTTTGCGGGAGGGGCGCTTGCTTAGCCAACGCATCTGCGAATGCAGCGCTTTGCCGTTGGATGCGCTGAAAGGCATAACCAGAGGAGGCCTTCAGGCGGCCGCCTCGCGTGCCGATGTTCACGACGGAACCTTGCGCGTGCCTGTGTGTCCGATAGACTCCCATGGGCAGCGTTGCGGCTTCACCATAGAGCACTCGATAATCAGTGCTAGAGAGTTGACGCATGTACTGACACAGCATCGCTTCGGCATCAGCTGGCAACAGCTTTGGATGATCCAGAAACGTTGCTTCCACAAGGGCCTCGGTCGCCGAAAAAGGCAGAACGTATAAAGAATGCTGTTCTACCGCGCTCCCTGCTGATTTGAAAGTCCATCAGATCGACGACAGAAGCGTCGAAGCAAGCCCGCTCGGTTCGAACATGCCAGCTGATAAAGCGCTGCTCCAAAATTGACTTTTGTTCGCCAACTTCGGGATTGCGCGAATCGAAAACCCACCGCGACCGCAGCTTGCCCTGGCTGGTCTCAACCTCGCATGCACCGCCCTTTCCTTCAACTGAGTGCACTTCCACACCCAAGGCAAGCTCCTGCCCCGCACGGTATATTTTCTCTGCTGCCAACTCGTAGAAATGGTCTGCCGGTAGATGTTGATAGCTGTAGCGGCGGCTGTGCTGCCGGGCTTCCCCCTCTGCGTGCCGCACTCGCCAACTATGCCAGCGGTGTGTGACACCGGCGGAGAAGGGATGCTGTGCGGTGTTCCAGAAGCACCATGTGCGATCGCGGCTGTAGTGGCTACGGCCTTCAAGCGTTTTGACGTGCAACTTCGGCGCTCGCTCGGAAAGTGCCGCTGCCAGGCTCAGGCCGGCACAACTCCCGCCCAGAATGAGCACATCCGCGTCCAGACTCATGCTGCCACCCTAAGGGCGCGAGCCCTTTCGAGCACGGCATCACCGAGTACGGACGACCATACCGTGTGTCCTGGCCGCTGCCAGAAACGCGGCAGCAGGAGTCGTAGTCCTGCCCCGGAGATGAGCCAAAGCTTGCGTGCACTGCTTACCACGGTTCGCCTCTGCCATGACCGCTCGATGTCGCGGCCGACCTCGACACCGATCTCGCGATAACACATGCCTGCGGCAAGGATGCTCCACCGGATGCTCCATGGCAGGCTCCAGATACCGTCGTACGCGACCACATACAGGCGGTCGGCCATAGCCAACACATACTTTGTGGCGTCGCTGACAAGTTGGACATCGGCTGCGTTGCCCTGGTCCACGGCACGCGCGACTGCATCAGCCGGCACCCACTGACTTGGCAAATAGACCCGGCCTGCACGGAGGTCCTCCGCGACATCGCGGCAGATATTGCTGAGCTGCATGGCCATGCCGAGCGCTACAGCCGCACCGTATCCTTCCGGTGCCGCCCGCAGCACGTTCGCCATCATGACGCCTACCGTCCCGGCAACGCCAAAGGCATACTCCAGCAGATCCAGCTCCGTCGTTGGCTGCTGTTGATGGAGGTCACCCGCCACCGTCCGCGCCAGCATGCCTGCTGCCTGCGCCAGCCCCCCTTCCGTGGCTAACGGCCAACCTGCTGCGCGGAGGTCTGCCACGTGACCCTGCTCGAATGCGGTTGCTAAAGCCTGTAAGGATCGCCGCCGCTCGGGTATTGGTGCTGATGGATCGTCCGCTAGATCGTCCACGGTTCGGCAAAAAGCATACAAGTTCACCACGTCATGGCGCACGGCCTTCGGCAGGAGCCGGGCGGCACGATAGAAGGTTTTGCCCGCCCTGGCCATCAACTGATCTGCCGGTGCAGGACCCGACGCAGAAGTCACAGCAACACCTCCTCAGGCTGTGGCTCCAGGTATGAAGCTTCACCGACCTCTTCCCGAAAAGAATCTGAACGGGCAAGAATCTCCGGCATGTAGTGTTCCAGCACTTTGACCGAGCACAAAACACCGGGCAGCCCTGCCCCTGGATGCGTTCCTGCTCCGACAAGATACAAACCTTGTACATCTTCGCTGCGGGTTGTGAAATCGAAATCATGCGCTCTGGAGGAGCGTCGGCTGAATGGAGAAACCTGTTCCGTGATGCGTGAGCAAAGTGTCGCGGAAGTGCTCCGGCGTCACGTGAAAGCGTACTTCCAGCGCCTGCCGCAGCTCCGGACAGACCGTATTCTCCAGGATGTCCAGAATGCGCTCTTCGAGACGCGGCGCTTCCCGAGACCAATCGATGCCGCCGCGAAGGTTCGGAACGGGCGCCAAGACATACAGGCTTCGCAACCCACCGGCGCTAGGGAAGGATCGGTTCTGGTGGGTGCATGGAGGTAGAGGCTCAGGTCATTGCTGAGCTGATCACCCTCAAAGATCTCCTCAAGGAGTTCCCGGTAGCGTTCACCAAGAAGGATGGTGTAATGGGCCAGCGCTGGATCTGCCGGCGTACCCCGAGGTACATAACAAAATAGGCCCATGGAATACTTCCGGTTTACAACGCGGCGGTCTGTCCAGCATCGCCGCCACTGTGCGGGCACGAGCTGCTTGTAGAGCGCGGGAGCATCCGCGTTCGCCACCACACAACTGGCACGCTCTTCACGGCCGTGTTCCAGGCGAACACCTATTGCTTGTCCAGCCTCGATCATCACCTCGGTGACACTCTGCCCCATGTGGAATCGAATGCCTGCTTCTTGCGCAAGCCGAACTAGGGCAGTCACCAGGGCGGCGGTCCCGTCCATGGCGAAGTGCACACCATCCTTGCGCTCGAGGTGCTGAATGAGCGAATAGATGGATGTCGTGTGGAACGGATTACCGCCCACTAGCAGGGGCTGAAACGAAAAGACGCGCCGCAGCGCCTCGTCCTTTATGTATCCGGACACGAACGCATATACGGAGTGACCGCTGCGCAGCATGGCCATCTGCGGCAAAACGCGCAGCATGGAAGCTGCGGAGTCGAAGGGCTTGTCCCCGAGCTCCTCGAAAACCAACCCTGTAGACCTCTTCTACTTTTGTAAGCAGCCGCGTGTACCCCTGAACATCGGCTGGAGCAAAGCGGCGAACGGCGTCGATCAGCTGTTCGCGGGTCCCGCCGTAGTCGAAGCTTCGCCCATCTGCAAAGCGGATACGGTACCAAGGCATCAACGGCCGGAACTCAACGTAAGCGGACCGTGCCTTGCCTAAGAGTTCGAACAACTCGTCAAACAGAAAGGGCGCTGTAATGACTGTCGGGCCTGCGTCGAAGGTGTAGCCGCAGGTACGATATATCCCGGCACGTCCACCTACTACCTTCTGATTGTCGAATACATCAACGGCGAGCCCGGCCGCGCGCATACGCAAAGCGGCGGCCAGACCCCCGAATCCTGCTCCGATGACAACAGCCCGGTTCACTAAGCCCTTCCACGTACCAGGCGATCACCACTCTCAGGCAGCTCTTCGCGCACATCCGCCGGATGCTTCAGCATGCTCACTGCCCACAGGCCGTACAGCACCTTTGCGATGAGATCGAGCGAAGTGAACAGCGCCGCATCGATTACGGGCTCCATAGACGCAAACCCTGTTGCCCGATCAGAAAGACAACCGGGTATGCAAACCAGATAATGGATAGGCGGTGGCTTTCTTGCGAAAGTTCTTTCCCTTCGAAGTGCTTAGGGAGAGCTCGCGGAAGGGCCCCCCAAAGCAGCCCTTAGATAGCAATAAATGACAAACAGCTTAGACCGTAGAACCACCATTTCAGTGCCGGATCATCTGTCCATCCCGCGACAAGTCCGGTCACGATCATATAGACATCCGAAGCAACCAGGCCCGCAATAAGTGCGCCCGCTTGTGGGTGTGCCCATGCACCGCGCCCGAGACGAGACTTAACAGGAGAAACGGTGTGGTGATTGACCATCGATATACCGGGCGTAATAAAAAGTGCTGCCCGAAGGCAGTGCTACCGATCCATGTCCCAGAGCCATCAACAGGTACAGTGTCATGGCGATCATCGGCACCATGAAGTAGGAAATGGAATCCCTTGCTCGGACACCGATTTATTCTTCTGCATTGGAAAGAAAAGAAGGATAAGACCAATCGACATGCCGATCGCTCCAATCCAGAGCCACGTCTGCACCGTCATGGATTACCTCGATAGTTGAATTCGTGCACCTATAAGAACTGGCGCAAAAGTCTTTACCGCGAACCTCTCAGCAGCAGAATGAAGTTGCTCTCAAGGAAGGCGAGCCGTCTAGTACTACAGTTGTAGATAAAAGATGGGCAGAGGCGATCCACGTTTGCGGTAATGATGGACCAGAGCTTTGAATTGGTGTTGTCTTCGCCACCGGGACCATTGCAGAAGATGCTCAGTTCCGTG
>JAABUX010010200.1_pt1 | contig 10527 bp, 14 predicted proteins | sample 5561851 | NCBI WGS metagenome assembly JAABUX01 (sample SAMN10711883, study PRJNA513361) | rock metagenome | isolation source: Antarctica rocks | place: Antarctica: Victoria Land, Richard Nunatak red sandstone | collected 2016-01-03 | reverse complement strand
AACCGAGATTACCGTTCGCATCAATCGTGAGTAAGTCTACGCCCTTACTGCCGGTGATCGAGCTGATCGCTAGCGTTCTGCCGCCTACGCCGCCGACCTGGGTGAACGGATTGGAGAAGATCGCGGTAACCGTGGTGCGCTCGCCGACGTTCGGGAACGTGATGACGGGCGTTCCGGGCAGGGCCGTCGACGAAACGAGTTGGGCGGATCCGCAACCCGGAAGCAGCAGGATTACTGCGAAGAACGCAGCGACGCCGAGGGATCTCCGTCTCACCATTCCGCTCAGTACGACCTTGGCACCCATATCCTCTGCTGAACGACTTGGCCGCTCAACCGATCGCATCGGCTCCTGAAGGCGTGTCGCGACGGCCAACTAAATCGTTACGACATGTCGCAGTCTCCGGCCAGCGAGCGTCGTCTTTTTCAGCTCCAGTCGTACGATTGCCCGATATGCGGTGAAACGCGAAGCGAAACATTCATGCGGAAGGCGGGGCGCATCTCGCCCGAGCCATTTTCGATCGTTCGATGTTCGTCGTGCCTGCATATTCGCGTCAATCCGCGTATCGCCAATGACGACTTGGGCGAACTTTACGACGAAGCGTACTACCGTGGCGATGGCTTCGATGCGTCGGTCAATTATTCAGGAGCGGTCTCGACGTGGACCCGCGCCGAAAACGCTCGTATCATCGAGACGGTCGTCGAGGCACGCCGCCGACCGATCGCCCAGGCTCGATGGCTCGATTTTGGCTGCGGTACCGGGACGCTCGTCGAAGCGGTGGTCACGGCGGGAGCAATCGGCATCGGGACTGACGACTCGGATGCCGCAATCGCCGCTTGTCGCAAACGCGAAATCGATGTCGTATCGATCGCCGATCTCGAAAGCCAGCTTGGAACGTTCGACGTCGTCTCCGCGATCGAAGTGATCGAACACGTTCCCGATCCGATCTCGTTCGTTCGACATCTAAAGCGTTTTCTCAAGCCCGGCGGTATCATCTACGTTCATACCGAGAACTGGAACGTCGTTCGTCGGTTGCCGGGGACTCCATATCTCATGCCCGAGGGGCATATTCAGTATTTCAGCCCTCGCGTCATGCGGATGATTTTCGGAAGTGCGGGCCTTCGCGAAGTCGATGCGTTCGACCGCTGCTGGTTTGTGTGGCGCCGCCTGCCAGCTTCTGTAAAGCGACTGATACCGGCAGCGTGGCTCCGCGCTTCCCGAGCCGTGCTCGTCCGGAACTTTCCGGAGTATGCACCCTTCCCAGTCGCCGAAGCATGACTCGTCGTTATCGTCGATCAGGCGGGGCGAAGCGACCCTTCGTGTACCGGTTTTCATATCGCGACCCAGAGTGGGCGGCGGTCTCGCCATGGCGGAACGGCCAGCCAATGCAGCGATCGATTCTTCGTTCGCTCGTAACCCGTATCGAAAGATGCGTTGCTCGTCGTGACGGCCGCGAGTAGGTCATCCAGCGGATAGTATAAGAACGAGCGTCCCCAAATCGTTCTGGATCGCCGAGCGGGAGCCGGCCGAGCATGTCCTGAACGGATTCGAGGACGGTTCGTGACGGCGTGAAGCCGAGCACGCGGCTAAGCTTTGCGTTGCTCATGCGGTAGTTCCGCACGAGCGTCGGGAGCGGCGTCTGTTCGAGCTCGACGCGGCTCGGCGGATCGACGAGACCGAGCGACCGGCGACGAGCATCGCGAGCTGTCGGATCTGATAGTTCTCCGCGAGGACGTTGAAAATTTCGCCGTGCATCGCCGCAACCGGCGCGGCGAGCGCCGAGACGTGGAACGCCGCGACATCCTCGACGTCGACGAGCGGCCGCCACATCCAGCCGCCGCCGTGCAGCGAGAGCTTGCGCCGCAGCACCGCAGCACCGCGTCTTTCATGAACGTGTTGACGACGAGAGCGAAGCGCATGCGCGGGCCGTAAGCTGTACACGGTCCGTTACCGAAAGACGACGGGCGCGAACCGTTCGCTCGCGGCTCGTATCACGACTTCCTCGGCATACCGCTTCGAGAGCGAGTACGCCCCGCGCGGCGCAACGATCGTCGTCTCATCGCACATGACGGGCGATCGCTCGAGGTCTCTCGACGATGCGTCGCTGTCGTAGATTGGGGCGCTCGACGCGAAGGTGTAACGCTCGATCCCGTGCGCGAGACAGCTCGCGACGAGCCCGGCCTCGAGGAGCTGCCGGCAAATGTACCCGGCGCCGCCGGTCACGGGAACGCACATCGCGGTCGATTTCAGTTCGCGGCGACCGTCGTGCCCTCGCCGTGCAAGCCGCGCTCGAGCGCACCCGGCCCGTTCCCGCAGATGACCGCGCTCCGAGCGCCGCGCGCGAGCGCGTCGAGCGCGCTCTGCATTTTCGGCCGCATGCCGCCGTCGAACGTTCCGTCGGCGAGGAGCATCGCCGCCTCGTGCGACGAGAGCTCGGCGATGCCGCTGGCGGGATCGTTGGCGTCGCGCCGCACGCGATCGACGTTCGTCACGACGACGTACGCGTCGGCGGCGAGGGCGCCCGCGAGGGCGCCGGCCGCCGTATCCGCGTTGACGTTGAGCGCGTGCGCCGCATTAACGGCGACGGCGAGCGGCGCTACGACCGGAACGAAGCCTGCCGTCAGCAGCGCCCGAACGAGCGCCGGCTCGACGCACTCGATGTCGCCGACGTAGCCGAGCGGCACGCCGCCGACCGGCATCGCCAACCGCGCCACGAGCGTCCGGCCGTCTTGGCCGCTGATTCCGACCGCGCGCGCGCCGCGCCGCAACAGCGCGCGCACAAGCGCCTTGTTGACGGCACCGCAGAGCACGCTCTCCGTGACGTCGAGCGTCGCCGCGTCGGTGACGCGAAGTCCACCGATCCGGGGCGGGACGAGCCCTCGCGCCGCGAGCGCGGCGTCGATCTGCGGGCCGCCGCCGTGCACGAGGACGACGCGGTCACCCGCGGCCACTCTCGCCGCAACGTCGTCGAGTAGCGGGTCAGGCGCGTCTGCGGGCGCCATCGCATTGCCGCCGTACTTCAGCACGATCGTCACGAGCGTTCGCTTCGGCGTCGGTACGAGCGTCGCTTCGGAGGGCGGAAGATCAGCGGATGAGGTCGAGCGCGCCCGCGAAGAAGCTTGTGAGCTCGAGCGTGAAGCCGGGTAGCGCCGGGTGCTCGAACGTCTCGCTCGAATGGAAATGCCGCGTCGCTTCGACGTCATAGGCGATGGCGGTGCGGCGGCGCGGGTCGAGCACGAGGACGAGCCGGACGCCCGAGCCGAGATACGCCGCGACCTTCGCGGCGACGTCACGGCGGTCGTCGCCCGGGGAGAGCACCTCGACCGCGACGGTCGGCGGGAACTCCGGCGCTTGGATCTCGGCGTGCGATCGGCCGCGCAGCACGTCCGCCGCGACGTACGAGACGTCGGGCACGAGCGGCCGCCGGGCCTCGCCCGGAGGCGCGAGGCGAAAGCGCCATTCGGGCCCGACCTCGCCGGCATGCCCCGACGCTTTCATCCACTGCTCGATCGCGATGAGAAAGGCGCCCTGAACGCGGGAGTGATCGCGGGTCGGGCTCATCTTTTGGAGCGCGCGACCGCGCACCCATTCCGTCTCGGGCTTCGTGATCGGCAGGACGATCTCGGCGGGCACCATCTCACGGGACGCTATCACGCGCCAACGGCCGCGAGCAAGCGCGATCGGCGCATACGCCAATCAACCCGCCGCGGCGGCCTCCTCGTCGACGAGCCGGCGCGCGAAGCCGAGCACCGAATCCGCGAGCTCGGCCGCGCCCGTCGCATCGCGCTCGGCGAGCACGCGCCGCGGATCGGCACCGCCGAGGGCGTCAGGGTAGCGCGAGCCAACGTAGTAGAGATCGAGCCGGTTCGCAGCTGCCGCGATCTCGGGTGGAATCGCGACGTCGAGCGCTTCGAGCTCCTCGAGGAGGCGGCCGCCAACATGCGTCCGCGGATGGTCGTCGGCGAGCGCGATGAGCGCCGCCGTGAGCGCCATCTCCGCGCACTGCTACGCGTGGAAACACGCGCGCGGCGCGAAGTCGGCAGCGATCTTCTCGGCGAGCGCGAGATCCATCGCCGCGTTGTCGAGCCACACCCGTGCGGTCGCGATCCGGTCACGCTGCATAGATGCGCCTGGCCTGGCCCAGGACCGTCCGCCCGAAACTGCTCGCGGCGAAGGTCGAGGCGAGCTCGCTCGGCGTCACGACGATGAGGTCGACCGCGGCCGGCGCGCGTAGCGCGAGCGCGAGATCAGCGACGCGATCGACGGCGCCGAGCGTCGTCTCGCGCACGACGAGCACGTCGAGATCGCTCGTCGGCCCGATGCGTCCCATCGCGAAGGAGCCGAAGACGAACGCCTCGCGGACCTCGGGTTCGTCGCGACAGACGGCGAGCACGCGTTCGAGCGCGGCGGCGAGGACGCCGCGCCGTTCGTCGCATCGGACCGCGTAGCGCTTGAGCGGCATGCGCCCCGCGTTCGCGGACCCGCGCGGCGACCCATCGTTGCCGCGACGCGGAAACGACATCGACGGCGAGGCGGCGAACGATGGTACGAACATGAAGCGAATCTTCGATCCGATTCACGACTTCATCGAGATCGAGCCGGGCGAAGTCGCGCTCCTAAACTCGCGGCCGCTGCAGCGCCTGCGGCAGCTCAAGCAGCTCGGCCTCGCCTACCTCGCCTTTCCGGCCGCCGAACATTCACGTTTCGGCCACGCGCTCGGCGCGCTCGCGACGGGCGAACGCGTCATGACGCACCTCCGCCGCCACGACGACGGCTATTTCGCAAGCGACGCCGACTACGCGGCGCAGCGCCGGTTGCTGCGCACGAGCCTGTTGCTGCACGACGTCGGCCACGGGCCGTTCAGTCACGCCTGCGAAGCGGTGCTCGGCGTGATGCACGAGCGGCGGACGCGCGCGATCCTCGCGCTGCCGGAGATCGAGCGCGCGCTCGTCTCGCTCGACGTCGATCCCGCGGCGGTGCTCGCGCTCGTCATCGGCGACCCGGCGAGCCCGTGGCCCGTGCTGCGCGAGCTCGTGAGTGGTCCGAATCTCGACGCCGACCGGATGGACTACCTGCTGCGCGACGCGTATTTCACGGGCGTCGGCGGCGGCCGGTACGACGCCGAGCAGCTCGTCGGATCGTTGCGCGTGCTCGAGCAGAACGGGGCGCCCGTGCTCGGTGTGGACGGCCGCGGCGTCGTCGCGCTCGAGTCCTTCGTGCTCGCGCGGTATCTGATGTTCTCGACCGTCTACTTCCATCACACGACGCGCCAGTTCGAACGCATCCTCCATGGCGCGCTCGACGAGATCTGGCCCGATCCGCGCGCCCTCGATCCCGTCGACGAGTTCCTCGCGTGGGACGACGGGCGCGCGCTCGAGGCCATGCGCACGGCGACGGGACCCGAGGCGCGCGCGGTTCGTAACCGCGAGACGCTCTACGCGCTCGTCGCGGAGTACAACGCCGAGCGCGATCTCGTGAGCTTCGCCTCGGGCGAGGCGGCGCTGCGCACGCGCTACGGCGACGCCGTGTGGGCCGACGCGCAGGAGCAGTTGATGCACCGGCTCCCGCTCGGCATCGACACGAGCGCACCGACCGTCCTCGTGCGCACGCGCCGCGGGACGGTCGACGCGCGCTCCGCCTCCGACCTCATCGCGCGCGTCAGCGGCAAGGCGTATTGGCGCAAGCTCTACGTGCGGCGCGATTCGGCCGACCCTGACGAGGCTCGCGCGCTCTCTGCGGCGGCGGAGGGGGCGGCAACGGCCGCGAGAACCGAGCCCGCGTGGCGCTGACCTCTTCTCCCACCCGGCTCGCGGGCGCGCTGCTCTTCGCCCCGGACGTCATCGAAGACGATCGCGGTTCTTTCAAGGAGACGTCCTGGCCCCTCGTCGGCGAGCCGCGCGTGACGCGAAAGGACCGCGAGGCGCCGCTCCTGCGCGACTCGCCGTTCGCGCCGTAGCGCCGGTGCTCGCGCGCGTCGTCGTGCCGATCCCGCACGCGGGGTCGCCGGGTGCGCTCTCGCTCGTGGCGTTCGCCGCAACGTTCGTCGCCTTCATCGCGCTCGCGTGGCGGCGGCCCGCATGGGCTCTCGGCGCGTATCTCGTGCTCGAGCCCTTCGAGCTCGCGCGCGCGATCGGTCCGACGACGCTCTCGCTGCCCAAGGCCGCGCTCGTCGGGATAATCGCCGGCCTGCTCCTGCGGCGGGCGCCGCTGCGACTGCTGCACGCACCCGCGCTGCGGCCGCTGCTCGGCGGTGCGCTCGCCATCGTCATCGTGACGGCGGCGACGCTCCTGCCGGCGACGTTCGTGGATCCCGTCTTTCGCGAAACCCTCAAGGCGATCGAGTATCTCGCGCTGCTCGTCGTCGGCATCGTCGCCTTCGACGCGGAACCCGACGAGCGCGCGATCTGGCGTGCGCTCGGCGCGAGCGTCGCGATCGTCAGCGTGCTCGCGATCGTTCAGGAGTTTACCGTCGCGCCGTCGGGCTTCTTCGTCGGTAGCCGCATCGTCGCACGCATCGCGGGCCCGCTCGACGGGCCGAACCAGCTCGCCGGCTGGCTCGCGGTCGCCGTCCCGGCGCTCGCCGCGCGGACCCTCCTCGGGCCGCGCGCGCCCGGCTACGCGGCGCTCGCGCTGCTCGGCCTCGTCACAGATGCGCTGACGTTCTCGCGCGCCGGCGCAATCGGAGTGCTCGCAGGCCTGGCGCTCGTGGGAGTACTCGCGATCCGTTCGGGAGGCTCGAAACGCGTGCGCCGCGCCGCGCTCGGACTCGCCCTGCCGATCGCCGTCGCCGCGGTGCCGCTCGCCCTCGCAAAGAATAGCATCGCGAGCGGGGGTCTTACGGGCGCGGCATTGCGTCTCTCGGGCGCCGACGAGACGAATGCCGAGAACGGGCTCGCCACGCGCGGCGTGCTCTGGCATGCGGCCCTGCGGATGTTCGCGCGCGATCCGGGGCTCGGCGTCGGCGCCGGAAACTTCGAGTTCCTCACGCCCACGGTCGGGCTCGTCGGCGTGCGCACGCACGCGAACTCGCTGTACCTCCAGTCGCTCGCCGAAGGCGGCGTCGCCCTCTTCGGCGCCGTCGTCTGGACACTCGCCGCGGCGCTCGCCTTACTGCTGCGTGCGCCGCGCACGCCGCTCGCAATCGGCGTTGCCGCGGGAACGCTCGCGCTCGCGACGCACCAGCTCTTCGATACGCTCGTCTTCTTCCCGAAGGTGGGCGATCTGTGGTGGCTGCTGCTCGGCATCGGCGCGGCGTCCGCGCTCGCACCGGCCAAGCCGGCGGCATGACGCCGTCGCGCATCGCCCTCGCCGCACTCGCGGTCGCTTTCGGCATCGCCGAACTCGCGCGCCCAACGCGCGTCGTGCTCCCGAAACGCACCGTCGCGGGCGGGCTCGTCCTCCGCTCGCAGGGCACGTACCGAGGCACGGCCGCCACGCTCGATCCGGAGCTCCTCGACGACCTGCCGCGCATCCATCCCGACGCGCTCGGCGAGCTCGCGACGATTCAGCTCCCGAGCGGCGATCTCGAGCTGCGCGGCTGGATCGGCGACCCGAGCGCGCACGCCGCGGGAATCGCGATCTTCCCGCTTGTGGCCGGCCGCCGGCTACCAGGCGCGCGCACGATATACGGCCTTCTCCGGCCGGCAGTCGAGGCACCGTACGGCGCGGGACTCGCGCCAACGGGTTTCCGCATCGCACTCCCGGCCGGCGCGGTCCCGAGCGGCGCCCACGTCGCCGTCGGCCTGATCGCGGCGGATCGGCGCGGCTATTTTCTGCTCAGCCCGGACGTCGCCGGCTCGCGCGCGAACGGTACGCGACGATGAAGATCGTCATTCTCGGTAGCGCGGGTCAGCTCGGCGGCGCGCTCACGACGGCGTTCGCCGATGCCTCGCCGGTCGGCCTCAACCGACCGCGCTTCGACGTCGAGTGCGCGGCGGCGATCGCGACGCTGCTGCGCCTGCACCGGCCGGACCTCGTCATCAATACGAGCGCGTTCCACGATGTCGAACTTTGCGAGACGCGGCCCGATCGCGCGTTCGCGGTCAACGCGCTCGCCGTCGACGCGCTCGCCGGAATCTGCGCGGCGGCCGGCGTCGCGTTCGCGCAGATCAGCACCGATTACGTCTTCGACGGCGAGCGCGACCGGCCGTATCGCGAGGACGACGCGACCGCCCCGCTCTCGGTCTACGGCGCCTCGAAGCTCGCGGGCGAGCACCTCGCGCGGCTGCGCAATCCGAAGTACTTCGTCTTTCGCACGAGCGGACTCTATGGCGGACCGCCGAGCGCCGCCAAGGGACCGTCGTTCGTCGAGCGCATGCTCGCGCTCGCCGCGGCCCGAAAGCCGATCCGCGTCGTCGACGACGTCGTCTCGTCCCCGTCGTACGTCGGGCACGTCGCGGGCGCCATCCGGGCGATCGTCGAGCGCGGCGCGTACGGCACGTACCACGTCGTCAACGCGGGCGCGTGCAGCTGGTACGACTTCGCGAGCGAGATCTTTCGCCAGCGTGGTCTCGAGCCCGACCTTTCCGCGACGACGCAGGCGGCGTTCCCCTCGATCGCGCGCCGCCCGCGGAGCTCACCGCTCGACAACGCGGCCCTACGCGCGCTCGGCGTCGCCGAGCTCCCGACCTGGCAGGGTGGGCTCGAGGCCTACTTCACGAAGCGCGACGGCGCAGCCGCGTAGTTGGTTGCCGCTGGTCTCATCGACGTGATAAGGTCGCGTGCGATGCGAACCGAGATCGTTTGTCCGCAGACCGAGCCCGAGACCGAATGGGTACGCGGTCGTGCGCTCCGCAAGATGAGCCCGACCTATCGCCACGGGCTCGCGCAATTGCGTGTAGCGGCGGCGCTTGCGGCGTGGGTCGATGCTTGCAAAGCGGGCCGCGTCGCGATGGAGTGGCGTTTCCGGATCACGCCACCCGGCGAGCCGACGAGGCCGCTCGTACCCGACGTCGCGTACGTGTCGTACGCGACGCTGCCTGCGTCGGCGGGACCCAATGCGTTCGACGTTCCGACCGTCCCGCCGACGGTCGCCATTGAAGTTCTCTCACCCGGCGACCGCGCCGACGACGTCCGCGATAAGATCGCGACGTATCTCGCGGCCGGAACAAGCGTCGTCTTCATCGTCGATCCTAGCGCACGAAACGGTACATTGTGCGACGGGGAAGGCGTTCGATCGCTGGTTTCCGGTGATCGCATCGTTCATGCTGCGTTGCCCGGCTTCGCCCTCGAACTCGAGGCACTCTTCGAGGCGTAGTCTCGCGTCGCCGATCTGCTGCAAGATCGGCCAAACGACGATCGGTCTCGCGCGCCTAAAACGGCGGTGCGGGGCCGCGCCCAGCGGCGTCAGCAATTCGTTGACGTCGGATAGATAAAACATCGGCCACACGATCGGCCAAAACCGCGAAGAGATCGGGCGATGCCCGAATCCCATCCGGAGAAGCCGAGCCGGATCGCCATCGCGACTTCTACCGGTACGCGTCGGCCGATGCACTTCGGGTTCGCGGGCGCGGCGCGACCGAGTATGCGATGATTCCGGGCCGGCTCCGGAACGAAGCAAAGCGAGATACTGTCGTCGGACGTCATCAGCCTCCGTCGAGTCCGAGCGTCGAAGCGTTCATGCACTACTTCGAATCGCGCTATCGCTTCGAGGAACTCGGTCGCGCTGGCCGGATCGCCGCGATCGCCGCCGCGCATCACCGCTTGAATTACATTCATCCCTTCCCCGACGGCAACGGCCGTGTAAGCCGCTTGATGAGCCACGCAATGGGCCACGCGGCGGGATTCGGCGCGCACGGCCTGTGGTCGATCTCGCGCGGCCTCGCGCGTGGCCTGGAAAGCCCGACGGAATACATGCATATCATGGATGCGACCGACGCACCGCGCCCGAGCGACGTCGACGGCCGCGGCATCTCTCGCGTCGGGCACTCATCGACTTCACGCTCTCGTTTCTGCGCGTGTGCCTCGACCAGATTCGCTTCATGCGCGAGCTCTTCGAGCTCGAATCGCTCGAACGGCGCCTGCGCCTCTACGTTTTACGCAACGAGCAACTCGGACCCCAGGCGGCAGAATTACTCGTTCACGCCGCCGCGCGTGGCGAATTCGAGCGAGGTGAGGCGGCGCGCATCACGGGCTTGCCGGAACGGTCGGCACGACGCGCGCTCGCCGACGTCATCGCGGCGGGTCTGCTCGCATCGTCGACGCCGAAAGGCCCCGTCTCGCTTCGCTTTCCGGCATCGAGCGCATCGGAGCTCTTTCCCCGGCTCTTTTAACGGCGCCACGTTCGGTACGAACCGGCACCCGCGCGTCGGTCAGCGCTCCGCTACGGCTGCACGTGGCACGTCGGAATGGCCGAAATCTTCGCCTTTGAACAGTAATTCGTCATTTCGATCCATCGATAGCGCATAGGCGGCGCAATCGCCGAAATTCAAACCGGCGGGATGGCGGCCTTTCCCGTACGCCGCGTACGCGTTTCGTGCGAGTCGCGCGTGCGCGCCGCTAAAATCGACGATCTCGATTCCGGCGACTTC
>JAABUX010010199.1_pt1 | contig 10529 bp, 6 predicted proteins | sample 5561851 | NCBI WGS metagenome assembly JAABUX01 (sample SAMN10711883, study PRJNA513361) | rock metagenome | isolation source: Antarctica rocks | place: Antarctica: Victoria Land, Richard Nunatak red sandstone | collected 2016-01-03 | reverse complement strand
AAGCGCGCGTGGTAGGCCACCAGGTCGTCGGCGAGGCGCTCCACGTCGCGTGGCGCCAGGTTGAGGGTGGGCGGTTGCGCCGAGGGCGGCGCAACCACGGGTGCATACGCCGCAATCATCATCGGTCCTCCTCTCCCCAGTCTACGCCACCCCCGCCCAAAACCTAACGTTGTAGTACTAAGGACCCGTTTGATCGCCTACTGGTCGCGCAAGCAATCGTTGAGGGCATGTACGTGATGACTGCTGATAGGGTGTTTCAAGAGTATCCGGTACGTGTCTTAAATTGACCTGACACTCTGTACTTCAGCGGTCTACTCCTCCTCGAAGCCCTGGGAGATGAGCTTGAGGGTGCGGCCGTTCTCGGAGACGGTGCGCACCACGCCCTCCGGCGCGCCGTCGGGGATCTCGGCCTCGATCTCCAGGCGGATGCGGAGCCTGGCGCCGGGCAGCGTGCTCAGGTGCTGCACGATCTCCTCGGCGATACGCCCGGCGTCGCGGCCGATGCGCATCGTGTCCAGCTCGGCCACGCCGTGGAAGCGGCGCAGCACGGCCGGCATGGGCGGGGCAGGCGGGTCGTTAATGATGTGCCCTCCTCTCCCACCTGTGTCCGTGGGCTCCTTGGGCGCCTCGCCGCTGCCCTCGCCGCTCATCCGCCGGCGCCGCTCGTCTTCGTCACGCCGCGACATTTCCTTGACCAGCTTGCGGCTGGCGTGGGCCGCCAGCGTGCCCTGGCCGGACACACGCTGCTCCACCCACTCCACGGGGCCGTGCGGATCAGGCTGCGCGGGCGCCAGCAACCACGAATAGGCCTCGGGGATCTGTCCCGTGACGGTCGCGTCCGCCTGCTCGCCTTTAGTGATGGCCTGCTTCTCCTGGAAGGCGTCGAGGTTCAATTCGTCGCGTTCGCGCGCGATAGCCTTCCAGGCCAGGTAGGTGCGCGTGCTGGCCTCCAGCTCCTCCATGCGCTTCGCGCCGGGCGCGAGGAATACCAACATGTTGCGGTACTGGCGCGGGGCCGAGCCGCGCGACGCCAGCATGCGCTCCGCCTCGCGCCGCGCCGGGCTGTCCGCCACACGACTTGTGTGGGCGTGCTCGGGACCCAGCACTACCAGCCGCACCGTCATCTCATCGGGCACATCGCCGCTGGCGCCCGGAGCCACGTGGACGCCCACGAAGTCGCCGCGGTCGCGCTCCAGGCGCAGACGCCTCACGATCTCCGCGCGCACCGCCTCGGCGTCGTACTGCGCCGCGCGGTCCCGGGCCACGCGCGCCACGCTGGGCTGGGTGGAGAACCAATAGCGGTGGCCGTCGACGTAGAGGTGCGTGGCGTTGTCGGTCAGCCGGCGCAAGGCGTCGCCGAACACGGCCACGCTCTCGCCGGGCTGCACGCAGCCCGGGCGCACCGCGCGGTCTTCGAGCCCGCGCCGACTCGTGTTCACCGTCGGTGCGGAGCCCATGTAGAGCGTGCGCGCCACGCGGTGGCAGGCCGAATACTTGCCCAGGTTGGGGTTGTTGCGGTCGAGGTCGAGCGGCAGCGAGCGCGGGCCGTCCACGTCCTTCTCGATCACGGGTACCCAGGGATCGTCCATGTAGCGCGTCAGCTCGAACTGCACCGGCTGCGCGTCGATGGGCACCGAAGCCGGCATGATCATCAGCCCGCCGTCCTGGCGCTCCCACAGATCGTGGATCACGGCGGCCATCAGGCGCAGCACGCCGCGCGTGCGCTGCAAGCGGTCGAGCGTCGACCAGTCGTTGTAGAGGCGGTCGAACAGCTCGGGGTGGATGGGGTACGCCGCCTCCAGCCGGCGCGCATAGTCGCCCTCGCGGCACTCTGGCGGGAACTCCTGCGGCTGGCCGTGGTAGAGGTCTGCGAAGGCGCGCACCACCGCGTCGCGCGCGGCAAAGTGCGCCGGCTCGACGATGGGCGCGAAGAGCCGCCGCCGCACGATCTCGAAGCCCTCCTCGGCCGAGGCCAGCCGCCAGGCGGACTCCATGCGCCCGAAGATGTTGCGCAGCCGCTCCACCGCCGCCTCGCCGCCCTCGCCGCCCTTCTCAATGTCTGACGTCGGGATGGAGGCCACCACTAGCACGTTATCGCACTGGCGCGCCGCCTCGGTCAGCGACTGCGCGAAAGTCAGGTTGGCGTCGAACGAGCCAGCCGGCAGCCCGTCGACCTTGTAGAGCTGGCGCACGAACGTGACCCACTCGTCGATCAGTACCAGGCACGGCCCGTCCTGGTCCTCGAAGAGTGCCCGCAGCGCGTCCAAGCCCGGCGAGACGCCCGCCTCGTCGGCCGCGCGCACGAAGGCATAACCCTCCGCGCCACTGAGCTAGACGTTGGCCAACTCAGGCGGCAGAGCAGAGCAACTCACACAGGTGATCGACCAGGGCGCGGGGGACTTTGCGCAGGTCATCAGCAGATGAGGATGTCTGAACAGTCTCGTGCGTCCAGACGGAGCGGCGCACGACAGCGATGGCGTCGGTGAAGGTGGGCTCCCGCTTGTGGTACCAGGCAGCGCCCTTGACGAGCGGTGTGCCGCGCCCCCCGTGGTCGTGGGCAACCAGGGTGACGAACGACAACAAGCCGAGGAGAGCGGGCGTGGTCCGACGGATGGTCGTCTCCGACCAACCGCGCCCGGTCTCGACGCCGAGGTGGTCGCGGACCTCGTGAAACGTGGTTTCCAGGCGCCACCGCAGGACGACCCAGGACACGATCTGAACGGGGGAGGCGTCGCGGTCCGTGCAGAGGAGGGCCTGGGGCGGGAAAGCGTCGGCGGGATCGCGGATGAGGGCCCAACGGACGGGGACGGGCGGCAAGCCCGTGCTGTACCATACAGCCGTGTCAGAAACGATCTCAATCGTGCGGTCCGTTTCGCCGTACCAGAAGGGGACCGTCAGGGGCGTCCACGCCGTGGTCGGATCAGCGAGACGCGCGGCCAGGGTTGGGAGGCGTGGTCCGACGAGGCGCGGGCGCCCCTTTTGCCCTGGAACGCGCGTCGGCATGCTGGGGTTGGGACCGGGGCCGTTTTGCGCGAACCGCTGCTGCCACCGCTGATCGGTAAGGCGCTGGCCGGCGGTGGTGAACTCGTAGTAGGTGTAGACTTGCCCGCGCGCCAACCAGGTGTAGCCGTCGATGGGAACGAGAACCCACATGTCGCGCACCCGTCCCTCGCCGACCTCCAGCACCCGCCCGGTCTGCAGGTCGGTGGCCACATCGGCGATCTCGGCGGCCTGCGTCTGGTCGGGGGTCTGTTTGGGGTGTGGTGTGCGCGTGAAGAAGGCCGACATGGGCTGGCCCAGCGCGGGATAGGGGTGGTTGGCGAGGACGCGCTGCGCCACCGTGAGCGGTTGCCCCGACAGTTCGTCCGCAGCGATGGCGCCGAGCGCCCGCAGACCGGCGCGGTAGGTGTCGTCCGCTGTCAGCAGCACGGTGCGATCTTTCGGTGTCAGCCCGTCGAAGAGGCCTTGCGAGCGCGTCACCGCTGCCAGTAGGTCGGCCAGTCCGGCCAGGTTGGTCCATGCCGCGGGGATCGGCTCGACGTAGCCGTCGCGGAAGAGGGTGATGGTGCAGACGCCACCGCCGCCGAGGCCGCCGAACTGGCTGGTATAGAGGATGGTGTCGTGGCGTAGCTCCGACCACGAGGCCAATCCCGTTAGCAACTCCTTGTCGGCCCAGGCGGCGGTGCGCATGGCTGGCGGCGCTGCCGTGGGCATCGGTTGGGCCAGGGGGCGCAGCGCGCCGAGCCAGTGCGCGTAGAGCGAGGGGGCCGTGAGCGCCTGGTTAAAGGCGGGCACGGCCCGGCTCAGTGCCGCGTTGTAGGTCGGCCAGGGACCCGCTTGCGCCGCGAGTTGGGCGGCCCGCGTCGAGCCCAGCGCGGCCAGCACGTCCAGGCCGCTGGGCAGCGTGCGCGGACCGCTCGGTCCGGTCACGTTGGGATAGGTCAGCGCCGCGGCCAGGCCGCCGTCGGCCGTGCCGCGCGCGGGGAACAGCCCGAAGCCGCGCAGCTTGACCTGCCCGGTGCTGCTGGTGCTGCGATAGGGCGGCGCCGGCAGAGTGGGGACCAGGGCCAGGAATCGCGCCAGGCGCGCGGGGTCTTGCAGGGCCGCCACGGCGGGGGCCGTCGTGCCGTGGACCCGGCCCATCAGCGCGATGATGTCGGGCAGGGCCGGACCCGCCGGCGTGCCGATCAGCACGGTGATGGGGTCCGAGAGCCCATGCCAGCGCGCCAGTCCGGTCTGGTCCGCGACGGGTTGTTGCATCAGTGCGGCCATCAGCACCGCGCGCAGGGCGCCCGCGCGGGCGGCGGCGCGTTGGACGGGAGTGGCGTTGGCGGGCGCCTCCAGCGGCGCCTGCACCAGCGCCAGCCAGTTCTGGGCCTCGAAATAGCTCTGCAGCTCGGGACCGTCGTTGTAGTGGCCGCGCGGCGCGAAGAGGCGATAGTCGAACGCAAGGCCCAGGAACGGCGACAGGGCAGAGCCCTGATGCCCCTGGACCAGCGCGACTTCCCGGTCGACGGTCGGCGTCTGGGAGGCTGGCAGGCTGCCCAGCGGCGCCGCGCCGCCCAACACGCGCAGCGCCACCGCGAGGTAGGCCGCGTTCTGCTCGTTGGCGGCGACGGCGTCGGGCGCGGTCAGCGCGCCTCGCTGCGCCGCGCTGGCCTCCAGCAGCTCGACCAGCAAGGCGCGCAAGCGCGGCCCAAGCGTGGTCGACTCGGCCGTCAGCAGGGTGCGGTCGAAGAGCACGTGGAAGGTGTGCAGGCCCGCGTCGACCGTCACCAACGAGGGGACCGACTGCTGGATGTTGTTGTAATAGGTTTCGCCCGACCCTTCTTGCAGGCCTTGCACGCCGAAAAAATTCTCGCTGGCGCTCTGGGCGTCGACGACAAAGCCCGTTTGGGCGACCGCGCCGACCATCGAGACGCGGAATCCGCCGCTGTTGTTCGGGGTGGCGCTGTCCGCGAGGTAGCGGTTCACCGAGCCGGACAGGCTGGCGGCGAAAGCCCCACCCGCGGCGCCGGGCAGGGCGCCAGGTCGCGCTGGGGAGTCGTCGAGCGCGACGTAGTGCGGTTGGCCGGTCGTCTGTCCGTCCGGCGTGGTGGCCGAGTCGCGCAGCAGATAGCGGTAGAAGCCGGGCGCGCCGAAGCGTACCGTCGCGGCGCCGGCGTCCTGGCCGCGCCGGTAGCTGATGTCCTGTAACACAGTGACGCGTGGCGCCGAGCAGTCGGGGACGCCGGCCGATCCTTGCGAAGCGAAGTCGCCGGTGGCCACGACGGTATGCGCCTGCAGCGCCAGGGTGGGATGGCGCTGGCGCGCCGCGCTGAGCGCGCTCAGCGTGCCGGTGCGCTCCGCGCCTGTGGTCAGGTCGAGGATGCAGGAGGTGTCGCCCCCGTTATAGAATTGCATCTCCGCGCGGTCGAGCGAGGCGAAGTAGGCGCCGAGCGGATCGAGCACCGCGCTCGGCGCTATACGGCAGGGGTCGGCCGCCGCCGAGACCGTAGGGATCGTGGCGCCTGCGCGGGCCTTGGCATGTCGCGCGGGGAGAGCGCCGCTCGCCAAGAGGAGCAGCGACAAGACAAGGGCCGTGGCGAGAGGGGATCGCGAAGCGCGCATGTCGGAAACCTCCTTTTCGTACCTTATGAATGATAACGCACGCGCGATGCTGGAGGTTCGGGGATGGTACCGTGATCTGCTAATGCTGGAGGATCTCGATGGTGGCCCACTGCGCTGCGGCTGCGATGCGGGCCGTGCCGCCGATGGGGAAGGTGAACTTGGGGTCGGTGTGCCCAAAATCGGCCTCGGCGATGATCGGCAGGCGGGCCAGCTCCGGCTTGGCCGCGAGGATCTGGCGCAGCAGGTCGGGCGTCATCTGGCTCGCGCGCTGGAAGCGGCCGATGACCAGGCCGCGCATGTCTTTGAAGTCCGGCAGGTGGATCAGCGACTGCAGGTCGCGGTCAAAGGTACGCGGCTGGGACTCGGCGTCATCTTCCAGGAAGAGGATGGCGCCGGCAAGGTCGGGCATAAACGGTGTGCCTTGCAGCAGGTTGAGCGTGCAAAGGTTGCCGCCCACGATGACGCCCTCGGCCGTCCCCTCGCCCAACACAGTGTAGCCGGGGTTGGCGACGCGCGCGCGGGCGTCCTGGTCGAGGTACCACGCGTCGTCGGTCCAGTGACTGCTGGGGCGCACCGCGAACGAGGCGTCGGACATGAGGCAGCGCGCGAAAGACTCCACAGTGTACTCGACGTGCAGCTTCTGCCCGAAGGTGGAGTAGTGCGGGCCGGAGTAGGTGACGAGCCCGCTGCGCGCCAGCATGGCGCCCTGCAGCGCCGTGATATCGGAGAAGCCGCAGAAGGTTGTGGGATGCGCCGCGATGAGGTCCCAGTCGATGGCTCGCAGCAGTTGGTTGCTGTTGTAGCCGCCGATGACGGTCAAGATGGCCCGCACCTCGTCGTCGGCGAAGGCCTCGTGCAGGTCCGCGACGCGCGACGCGACGGAGGACGACGTGAAGGCGTCCGACTCCGCGACGTGGCGGCCGAAGGTGACGCGCAGGCCCAGCTCCTGGAGTCTGCGGTCGGCGATGTCGCGCGTCTCGCGGCCGATCATGGCTAGCGAGCTGGCCGGAGCAATAACGCGTACCGTGGCGCCGCGCCGCAGCTTCGGCGGCACGACGGGCTGCATGCTCTACTCCTGGTCCGTTGTCGTTGGCGCCTGAGCGGCGAGAAAGGCTCGGAGCGCGGCCACATCGCCGGCCGCTGCGAGGACGCGCGCCCGCTCCAGCGCGGCGGCTTGCGCCTGAGCGCGCGCTTCTACATCGGCCAGGCGGGCATCGCGCTCCGCCAGGTGCGCTGCCTGGAGGGCGAGTTGAGCGTCCTTGGTCGCCAGCAGGGCGTGGGCCTCGTGCGGCAAGGGCATCAGCTGGCCCGCGGCGTCGCGCACGCGCAGGTACAACCCATCGAACTCGAACGCGAACGCCACGCCCAGCGCCGCGTCCTCCCATCGGCCTTGCGCGTTGACACGCCACTGTACCCACCGCCGACCCGACAACCGCAGCGCGCGCACGTGCTGCGGGATATAGCGGCGCGCGTGATCCACGATGATGTAGGCCGGCACGCCCGCATTGGCGTAGCTCCAGGCCTTGCCCCGCCGCGTGTCGATATCCTGCCGCCAGGTCGACGCGCTCAGGACCTCGATCGCCAGCAACGGCACGCCCACCTCGGCGAAGGTCAGGTGTTCGCCGCTGTCGGGGTGGGGGTTGGGGAGCGGATGGACGAACACATCGGGCAACAGGGGATAGGGCGTGCCGTTGCGACGGCGGAAGCCGGCCAGGGGGACCTGCGAGAGCGCGCGCCAGGAGGAGCCGTTGGCATCAGCGGCCATGCGCAGGCCGTCGCGCGCCGCGTCGATGACGTGCTGGTGGTACTCGGACCCCACGACGCTCTCCTCGGTGTCATCGGGCGGCCAGTCGGTCTCATCGGGTCGCCATAACGGCTCGTAGAGAGACGGTGAATCGTCCTGACTTTGTCGCATGGGGTCCTCTCGTCCGCTGTTCGCGCCTGTCGCCCGTCCTGCGTGTTGTCCTATCGTACCACACTTTGTCTCGAGACATGGACGGATGCGCGGCCCGTCTCGACATATTCTGCGCGCCGGGAATACCGCGGAACGTGGGCACGGCAAGACGCCGGGCCAAGCCGTTGGCCGCGCGACGCGCGCCGTGTATCGAGCACGTCCCTGGAGCGAGAGGATGGCTACACGGCGAGCAGCTGGCCGCGTCCGATCAAGCGCGCGGCGGCGGCGAGGAGGATGCCGGTCGCGCCGAGGGCGGCCAGCGCCAGCAATGCCAGGGGGCCGGGTCCCAGGTCGGTCACCTTGACCGAGAGGACGGCCACGGCGAAGCTGAGTGGGAGCAGCATGAAGGTGGCGCTGATGGAGGCTGCCGCGACCGTGGGGGCGAAGGCCGAGATCAGCAGCGCGATGGTGTTCATCAGCGCGGAGAGACCGAGCAGCAGCGAGAGCACGGCGAACACAATCGGTAGGGGCAGCCACGCGGCCGCTTGTGGCCCCGCGGTGGCGACGCTGGCGAGGTAGACCGTGTAGGCCACGGTCAGCATCATCATGCCCGGTGTGAGCGAGCCCAGCAGCTTGCCGGTGAAAATCGAGCCCATGGAGATGGGCGTGGCCAGCAGCGCCGTCAGCGAGCGGCGCTCGCGCTCGGCGGCGATAGTGATGGCGGCCTGCTGCGCGCCGAACAGCACCGGCAGCAACCCGATCCACACCAAGGCGCTCTGCGCCAATCCCTGCCGTCCCGAGAGGTTGATGCCCGCGGCGTGGCGGGTGTGCACGGCCAGCTGGACCAGCGGTGAGATCGCCACCACGGCGCGGCCGGCGTTGGCCAGGATGGCGGCCAGCACGATCATGGCGACTAGCGTGCGGCGCTGGCGGGCATAGGAGCGCACCTCGCGCCCCGCAATGATCCAGAGGTCACGGGACTGGCGGGAGCGGCGGGAGCGGCGGGAGCGGCGGGAGCGGCGGGAGCGGCGGGATGGGGGGAACGGGCGGGACGGGCGGGACGGGCGGGCGCGGACGGATGTATCGATCATGGCGGTCATGGCGCGGCCTCCTCTATCGTCCGCAGGTAGACCTGACTCAGGCTGTAGGGGCGTGGCGTCATTTCCAGGACGGCGACGCCACGCGCGGCCAGTCCCATGGTGACGGCGGCGTTAGTGGCGTCGGGGGTACGCGTGCGGTAGGTGAGCTGATGGCGGGCCGCGTCGGCCGCGTCGGCCGCGTCGGCCGCGTCGGCCGCGTCGGCCGCGTCGGCCGCGTCGGCCGCGTCGGCCGCGTCGGCCGCATCGGCCGCGTCGCCTCTCCGATCGGCGGGCGATGCCAGGGTAAGATCGGTCAGACCGGGCGTCTCGACCAGCGCGTCGAGGATCGCGGGCGACGGGGCGGACGCAAGCGTGAGCGCGTACGACTCCAGGCCATCCGGCGCGCGGCACAACGCGGCGCGTGTGCCCAGGCGGCGCAGACGGCTCGCCGCCACGATGGCCACCCGGTTGGCCAAATCCTCGGCCTCGGGCAGGTTGTGCGTGCAGATGATGATGGCGTCGCCCGCAACGCGCCGTTCACGGATAAAGTCGTGCACGGCGCGCGCGGACAGGGGGTCCAGCGCGGAGGTTGGTTCGTCGAGCAGCAGGACGGGCGGCCGGTGGATGACGGCGCGGATCAGGGCCACCTTTTGGCGCATGCCCTTGGAGAGCGAGGAGAGGCGGGTCTGGCGCTTCGACTCCAGGCCGAAGCGCGCGAGCAACTCGTCCATCGCGGCCCGTGCTGCGGACGTGCTGAGGCCGTAAAGGCGGCCGACAAAAGGCAGGTACTGGCTCACGGTCATCTCGGGGTAGAAACCCGGCTCGTCGACCATCAGGCCAACGCGCGCGCGCACCTCATCGCTCTGGCGCGCCACGTCGAAGCTGGCCACAGTGGCATGCCCGGCCGACGGCGGCAGCAGGCCGGCCAGCATCTGCAAGGTCGTGGTCTTGCCAGCCCCGTTCGGTCCCAGCAGGGCCAGAACCTCGCCCGGGGCAACGGTAAAGGAAACGTCCTGGACGGCCACGAACGACCCGAAGCGCCGCTCTAACCCCTCGGCCTCGATCAGCGGTCGCGCGATGTGCGGGTCAGGTCCTGTGCGTAGGCGCGCGACGACTGACGAGCGGTCGTCAATTGGGACATCGGGTGCGGCCAGACTCATGCTTTCTCCCGTCCTTATTAACTGCGACGCATGGGGTATCGGTCTGAGTATCAGCCGTAGTATCCTCGCGCCGCAAGACCAGATGGGATGTCCTAATAGTCCTATGACCCCGCGACCGGTGGCGATTCTGGCGCCAATCCGGGACGGGGTAGGGCGCACGGCGCCGGCTAGCCGGCGTATGCGCGCGCTCAAAACACGATTCACCTCTCACGACGACGTGGAGAGATGTGCTATACTGACTACGTCATGGGAGCGTAGCTCAACTGGCAGAGCAAGTGACTCTTAATCACTAGGTTCAGGGTTCGATTCCCTGCGCTCTCACTTCCTTTTCACGCGTAAAGCCGCCTCATACGAGGCGGCTTTTTTGCGGGTATCGCCCAAGTGCGTTCAAGCCGCCGTAGGTTAGGTAGGGATACACGTGTAAACGGCTTTACGTTTTCAGTCCCCTCTCACTGTCCACCTTCCTGGGTCCACTATAAACCCGCCCCACGGCTTGACACGCCATAAAGACAACGCTAAAATTGTCTTATGATCCCGCCTTATGAGGGTGGAAGCGCTAACTTACTCCCTGGGATACACGAGGCAACCTGGAGCGAGATCCTTGCGCGCTATGGCTCGACGCCACGCCGCTTATCGCTTCTCGCGGGCCTCCAGTCAGCCCTGACTCATCTGCAGCAGGCCGGGTGCGCGCGGGCCTACCTTGATGGGAGTTTTGTGACCGCAAAGGTAGCGCCCAACGACTTTGACGCCTGCTGGGAGATGGCTGGTGTCGACTTCGATTTCCTC
>JAABUX010010198.1_pt1 | contig 10529 bp, 8 predicted proteins | sample 5561851 | NCBI WGS metagenome assembly JAABUX01 (sample SAMN10711883, study PRJNA513361) | rock metagenome | isolation source: Antarctica rocks | place: Antarctica: Victoria Land, Richard Nunatak red sandstone | collected 2016-01-03 | reverse complement strand
CGTGTTGTCCTTGATGGATTTCCATCACGTCTCTAACGTCGCACGTCAACTTCGCCACTTCTCAGCTTCTCCTCGTGAGGCTCTCGCTTGGTTGCTACTTGCCCCAGACTTTTGAGAAGCCCTGAAACTTAGAAAACAAACCCTTTACAATATTACCACAGTATGCTATCATAGGTTCTGTTCATGGGGGTGTAGCTCAGCTGGGAGAGCGCGGCAATCGCACTGCCGAGGTCAGGAGTTCGATCCTCCTCATCTCCACCCATGTCTATCCTTACTGCGTATTGCATCGCATCGCTAAAGTGCCTTGCAAATCGCAAAGAGATGTGATATAGTAATTTCTACAAAACATAGCGCGACGAGCAGGAGTAGTAGGCTTCGTTCCTATATAACAACAGAGAGTAGCCGTTTGGTGTAAGGCTACATGTGTAGGGTACGATACTGAACTCGCCTGTGAGCAGCAAGTGTGAATATGTCTGGGATGATGGTGTAACACCACGACCAGTACAAGCTAGCATCTGTCGGTACGCCCGTTATAGCGTATAATGAGAGCATACCACGCACAAACAGAAGCAACCATCTCTATATGGGCCTGTAGCGCAGTTGGGAGAGCGCATCCATGGCATGGATGAGGTCAGGGGTTCGAGCCCCCTCAGGTCCACCAAGCTATCCTGATGTGTACGGTTATGAATCAGGGTGGAACCACGGAAGAGTCTTTCGTCCCTATGCGGATGAAAGGCTTTTTTTGTTGGCAAATATGTCTATCTGTTGCATGTATTTCTGATTGTTATGTAGATGCTCCATTTGAGAATAGCAATAGAGCGAGGAGATTATTATGATTACACGTACTAGATACAATCCAAAAGAGATTGAGGGCAAGTGGCAGGCACAATGGGAGGCCGAGCAGATTTATCATGCACCCGACGACTCGCCCAAACCCAAGTTTTACAATCTGGTCATGCTGCCCTACCCTTCAGGCGACCTGCACATGGGGCACTGGTACAATTATTCGCCAGCGGATGCCTATGGTCGCTTTATGGCAATGCGTGGCTACAATGTAACGCAACCTATTGGCTTCGACGCCTTTGGTCTGCCCGCCGAGAACGCCGCTATCAAGCGTGGCATTCAGGCACGCGAGTGGACGCTGAGCAATATTGACCATATGCGTAAACAACTGCGTGCAATTGGGGCACGTTGGGATTGGTCTCGTGAAATCGTGAGTTGCCTGCCCGACTACTATAAGTGGACGCAATGGCTGTTCCTGGAATTTTACAAACACGGTCTGGCCTATCGCACGAAGGCAGCCGCGAACTGGTGTCCTAACTGTAACACCACGCTGGCAAACGAGCAGGTGCTGCCGAACGGCACCTGTGAACGCTGTGGCACCGTTGTCATTCGCAAAGAGATCGACCAATGGCTGCTGAAAATCTCTTCCTACGCCGAGGAACTGCTGCACTTCAAGGATATCGAGTGGCCCGAAAAAACTGTGACGATGCAACAAAACTGGATTGGTCGTAGCGAAGGTGCAGAGATTCGTTTCATTGCCGAGATCAACGGTCAGCAAGAGACGATTCCAGTCTTCACCACACGGCCCGACACCATCTTTGGCGCGACATTCTTTGTGCTGGCACCCGAACATCCGTGGGTCAAAAAAATCACGACACCCGATCAGAAGGCCATCGTCGATGCCTACATCGAGCAGGCGCAGCGCATGACCGAGATCGAGCGCATGAGTACTGAGAAGGAGAAGACAGGCGTCTTCACTGGTGGCTATGTCACCAATCCTCTGAACGGTGAGAAGATGCCAGTCTGGATCGCCGATTATGTGCTGATGGGCTATGGCGTTGGCGCAATTATGGGCGTACCAGCACACGATCAGCGCGACTTCGAGTTTGCTCGTAAGTTTGGTATTCAGATTCGTGAGGTTATTCGCGCCGAGGGCGCAGAGCCGAGCGATCCCGCGACCTGGACCGAGGCACGCGTAAACCTGGGTATGCTGGTCAACTCTGGCCCCTTCGATGGTACACCAGATAGTGAGGCTATTCAGCGCGTCACCAAGTATATCGAGGAGCAGGGCATCGGCAAACATACCGTAACCTACCGTCTGCGCGACTGGCTGATCAGTCGGCAGCGCTACTGGGGTGCGCCAATTCCCATCATCTATTGTCCTAAAGATGGTACGGTGGCTGTACCAGATGAGCAACTGCCAGTACATCTGCCAGAGCATGTGCAGTTCAAATCGACGGGTGAGTCGCCACTGCGCTACGAGGAAGATTTCCTGCATACAACCTGTCCTGTTTGCGGTGGCCCTGCAACCCGCGAAGTGGACACGATGGATACGTTCATGGACTCTTCATGGTATTACCTGCGCTACACGGACCCAAAGAACAGCGAGCAGGCATGGAGTGCTGAAGCGATGAAACGCTGGCTGCCGGTTGATCAATATACAGGCGGTGTCGAACATGCCATCCTGCATCTGCTGTACTCGCGTTTCTTCACCAAAGCTCTGCGCGATATGGGACATCTGAACTTTGACGAACCATTTATACACCTGTTCCACCAGGGCATGATTCTGGGGTCAGACGGCCAGAAGATGTCGAAGTCACGTGGCAATGTTGAGTCGCCCGATGCCTATGTCACAAAGTACAGTGTCGATGCGGTACGCTGCTACATGATGTTTATTGGACCGTTTGATGCAGGCGGTGTGTTCAAGGCCGAGAATCTGGAAGGCGTGTGGCGTTTCCTGAACCGTTTCTGGAATGTTGTCTCTGAGGGCTGGATTGAGGGTAGCGTCGATACAAAAGAGACCGCTGAGAGCAAAGCCATCGAGCAACTGCGCCACAAGACCATTAAGCGCGTCACTGAGGATATCAGTCACTTCCGCTTCAATACCGCACTGGCTGCACTGATGGAGTGTAACAACGTCCTGGTTAAGCAGCAGAACGAGCCTGTAGCTCACAGTGCTGCTTATCGCACCATGCTGGAGACGACGATGCAACTGCTGGCACCACTGGCACCACACATTACCGAGGAACTGTGGCACATCACGGGCCATACCAACAGCATCCATACATCGGACTGGCCTGTGTATGACGAGGCGAAGACGCTGGATGACGTATTCACGCTGGTAGTTCAGGTCAATGGCAAAGTACGTGAACGTATCGAGGTTCCTGCAACCATTAGCGAAGACGAGGTACGTAAGATTGCTCTGACCAACGCAAGAGTTGCACCATTCATCGGCGACTCAACCGTACAAAAGGTGATCTATATCCCTGGTCGCCTGATAAACATCGTCGTTCGCAACTAATGTACAGACCTGCTTTAGCACGCCCTCGCTCCATGCACAGTTGATAATGCTCATTAAAAATTTTCATCTAGGAACGGACGACCACAAGGGTCGCACCCTACTATACTACGTGCCGTATAGTAGGGTGCAACCCTTGTGGTCGCCCGTTGAGTTCTTTCCGTTGCTTAGAATTCGATGAGAGTTTTGCATGTTGTACAGATTGCAAACTGTTTTTCGTAAATTTGGTCGCAATATGTGGAACTACTAGCCCAAACTAAACGTATATAGCAACAGATGGTTCACATGTATAACCCCTGTGAACTCAGGGAAATCGTTAGTGACATATTTCACATGTGAACTGTCGTGTAGGACATAGTATTTGCAACCAGTTCCGTTTACACTATGCATGTAGGGAATAAGTAGATAGGCAGAGGAAGAGATGAGCATGCAGGTGGCGTATACATTTTTTGATATTTGAATTTAGACTAAGCCTAACGTCTTTATTAAGAGGGACAGCAGGCGAAATGTTAATGCATAAGCGGAACGATGGATGCAGGAAGCGGTGGAACGTCTACCCACAAGGCTAGGCGGAAGGATATAGTAATGAATACACGACCTCTTGAAGTAACAACTGATGTTACCGTAGATACTTTAACAGAAACAAATGTATTATTGCAGCGCGGCTTTACCGCAGATGAAATCGTTTCATTGCTCTGGCTTCGACAGTGGTATCAAAATGGTGGCAGTGATCGCGTTGAGATTGTACGGCGGCTCGAATTCCTCAAACTGCTCATACTCAACGGTAAAATAGAAATTTAATATGACAAAAAGAGGGGTCTGCTCCACTTCGCGAAGTGGAGCAGACCCCTCTTTTTGTCATACACTATGAAAATTCTTCACACGCGTCTCATATTGCTGTAGAAACCAATATTGTGAAGCCGCTGCCAGTTTCGTCTTTAATGGTACACTTGCTCGCTTTGTAAAGACATTGTAGTTATTGATATGAATACGATCCAGAATACCCCGATAGAGCGTTCCACTCAGCCGAATCGCTAAACGGCAGTCAGAGCTAAGAAGAGAAATTCCTGGCTGTGAACGCTGATAGAAGTCGTTCGCACGCGCCATCTGGAAACGTACCAGTTCACAAAAGGCGTCATTTACCACACCTGCCATCAGGTCTTGCTCCGTATAGCCGAAACGCTGCATCTCGTCTTGCGGCAGGTAGATACGATTACGCTGTGCATCCTCACCAATATCGCGTAAGATATTGGTCAATTGTAGCGCAACACCCAAATCAACGGCGTGTTGCAACGCCGACTCATCCTGATAGCCAAAGATGGGACTGGTAAGCAGACCAACCGTACCCGCCACCCGATAACAATAGGGGTACAACTCATCGAAACTCTGATAGCGGTTGATATTCAGGTCCATCTCCACACCATCTAACAGATCAAGTACAGGCGCAAGAGGCACCGGATAGTGTTCAAGCAGATCACCCCATGCAACTTGCACAGGATTCTTTTTGTCGATAGCACTTCCACGCTCATAGACGCGCTCAAGAGAGGAACGCCAATAGTCTAATTCACGTTTCGGGTTGCTAGAGCCATGAAGATGCCCCACCTGCGGCGTGTCGGGATGCATTTCTTCGTCCACAATGTCGTCAACGATGCGACAAAGAGCGTACACAGCCCAGACTGCTCGTCGCTTGGGCTGCGGCAAAAAGACAGACCCCCAGTAAAATGTTTTCGAGGCTCGCTGCGTTACTAACCGACAGTAGTCATAGGCTTCCATCACCTGGTCCTGTCGCATATTTTCATGCCTCCTATTCGTCGCATTACAACCGATTATAGCGCAAAGGTATACGAAAGTAGGCTCGTATGCCTCAGGTGTGTTCGCTTGGGGAAGAGATGTATTATTCTTCCTGGTAATGGAGACGCACCAGAGAGTAAATACTGGTAATATTTGTGAGAATGCTGACAAAGTTCTATGCCTAAAACCAAAGCGAGACTCTATGCGTACATGCTAATGATGAGCATTTGAGGTCTCTCAGGTACACTAATCTTGCAATCATGTCGAATGTAAATAGAGAATTGTTTTATAGAGTAAGGATTTCCATGACCACGAAAAATGATATACGTGCAAAAGATGCTTTGAACCCTATAAGAATTATACTTTATCTTGGAAAAGGGGGCGTGGGCAAAACAACTGTTTCAGCCGCGACCGCCGTGCGTGCTGCCGTACTAGGCAAGCGCACACTTGTTGTCAGCACCGACTTGGCTCATAGCCTTGCCGATTGCCTTCAAAAACCGCTCACGTCCGAGCCACAGGAGCTTATACCTAACCTGTGGGCACAAGAGGTCAATGTGTTGGACGAGATGCGCCGAGGGTGGGGCAAGGTACAAGATTCGATGAGCAAGGTGCTACGCAAGCGTGGCATGGATGCGGTTATGGCGGAAGAACTCGCACTTATTCCTGGCATGGACGAAATCTTTAGCCTCATCAACATCTATCGTAACGCACACGAGGGCAACTTCGATGTCGTGATTATCGACGCCGCCCCAACTGGTGAGACAGTGCGCCTCCTGAGTATGCCCGATACCTTCCAATGGTACGCCAACCGTTTCACAAATATGCAGAGCGGACCGCTCAACCTCGCACGTCCCTTACTCAGAGCTATCATGCCCTCAACGGATGTGGTTGAGTCCTTACAGGCATTGAGCGAACGGGTTACGGCATTGCGTACTGTGCTAAGCAATCCTGAGTATAGTTCGTATCGTCCAGTTGTCAATCCCGAACGTATGGTGATCAAAGAGGCGTTACGTGCTGAAACCTATCTCGCCCTCTTTGGTTATCCCATCGACGGCGTAGTCTGTAACCGCGTACTTCAGCCTGGAAACTACCAGGACACCTTCATGCAAGAAATGTACAAGAATCAAGAGAAGCTACGTCAGCAAATTCATCAGACCTTCGCACCTCTGCCTATCTGGGAGTCGCCCTACTACTCGCGTGAAGTGCTAGGCATTGACGAACTCGGCAAACTCGGCGAAACCATTTTTGGTACACAGGACCCGACACAGGTTTTCTATCGCGGTCCGGTACAAGAGGTGACGCGTGAAGGCGATATGTATGTGCTACGTCTGCCCCTACCACACGTCGAGATGAACAAAGTCGTCATGACCAAACGCGGCGACGAAATGATTATCGAGATCGGTAACTTCAAACGCGACATCACGCTACCCACCGTTCTCGCCAATCAAGAGGCTACCGTCGCCAAATTCGTCAACAAATCGCTCGAAATCCATTTCAACGCACCAGCGGAGGAGGCGGAGAAATCAGCGTAGAACAACAGGCTTTTCTGTAATTATCTTCGCGTTACGCAATAGTACAAGGGCCACTGCGCCCGCAAGAAAATAGAAAACGCCCATCAAAGCAAACATAAGCAACGGACCAAGTATGGGAGTAAACGTGCTACAAAGAAACATTCCACCTAAGAGGAACAGCATATTTGTTGTACCATAAGCACCAAAGATACGACCACGATATGTATCAGGCACACTCTGCTGCAACAGTGTATAGATACCAACAAAAAAGATGACGACAGGGCCACCGCCAAATAGATAAATTGTCAAGAGAACTCGTATAGTAGGAAAGGTTATGGCTATCAGGTTGAAAACGCCTAGTATCATGCCGCTATATGCAATTATACGAGCAGAAGAGGTGAATTTGTGCAAACGAGTATTGAGTAGTGATCCAATTATGCCACCAAGACCTTGCACAGAGAGTATCCAACCAAACGTAATACTATTTCCATGTAACACATCTTTCACAAACGGAATGAAAACCACGCGCCCAAAGCCTTCACCTATCATGGCTATTGCCATAACAATGAATACCCCTTTGATAATCGGCTCTTTTCGTACCAATTTTAACCCTTCTATCCATTCTTTCAGCACGTTTGTTTGTGGGGGTATCTGACTAGTAGAAGGTATTATCGTGCTTTTTTGTTTAGAGGGAATAGCAATGAAAAAGACGAGAATGCTACAGCAGAGAAACGAAAAACTATCAACAAATATAACGTTGGTAAGTCCAAACACACTTAAAATTACACCGCCAAGCGTTGGACCGATAAGTCTCGTCATCTCTTGCCCAAATGCATTAGCGGAGTTCCCTGCTGTTAATTGCCCCTCTTCAAGCAAATTTGGTATGAACGCACCATATGCAGAATTAATAAACTGCTCCAACAACGACTCAAGAAAAGCTACAACATAGACAAGCCACAAGCCGTTAGAGAATTGTATGAACAGCAAAGGCAATAAAACTATAGCACTCATCAATTCGGTTACTATGAGCGTCCAACGGCGATCCCAGCGATCAACAAACACGCCAGCGAGCGAACCAAAGAAGAGTGCTGGCAGGGTTTCTACAATAAATGTCGCGCCAGTTGCCAAAGCCGAACCTGTACGTTGGTAGACATAAAATGGTAGCGCAACTAACAATATCCAGTCACCCATCATTGAAAGCACGAATCCTAGCCAGAGCAAGGCAAAGTTACGTTGCCGAAAAACAGCAAGCATTATGGTTATCCTTCTTGAAAAATCTACATACGTGAAGTTGTTGTAGGAGATTGCTATTCTTGAAAACTTGCAAGAACCTGTAGCGTTTCGCGATGAATGAGTATTGTGAGACGTGCTGCACTCATAACATCGACCAGAGAGACACGGAGGGCGGCTTGATTGGCGTATTCTGTCAGCTTCTCAGGGGTGTTAATCCAGCGGGGATGATTCTTGATGAAGTCTTGTGCTAGAGGATGTAACCATAGTATACCACCAACATATTGGCTCATATGTGAGTCACAAAAGGAACATTCCATGACAAAGCGCAATCCTTGCCATGACTCAGATAACCAGGAAGGAGTTTCGTCGTACCCAATCAGTTGCACATGAGCAGGTTTTCCGCAATGGCAGCAAGTTTGTCGGTTATGGGGCGAGGCCCAGTAAGCGGTTGCTACTTGTAGCACACGCTTAAAGGCTGGACGAAACGATTTCAGCCCACGCAACTCACACATACCACCACTTTTGAACCATTCATTACCACAATTCGGACACCGCATACGTAAATTCACGCGGCCATCAGCTAATACTTCAAAGAAACCATCTAAAGAGGAGCGTCCACAAAACATACACCTCATACCCGTGATGCGCCATCCTTGCACCATTTCTTTGTCTATAGCCATACCAAAGGACTCTGCATCATCCCGTAACTCGCTGCTCAACACCTGCCGCAGTTGCCGACGCGCCCGATGTAAACGCACCTCCAACGCGTTGATCGTCAATCCCAGTTGTAGAGCTGTCTCGTTTTGTGACATTTCAGCAAGATAATGCATTTCCAAAACTTTTCGTGTGGTAGGGGGTAAGTAACTCATTGCACGATCTAGCAGTGTTGCTAAGTCCTGTCGGCTCAACTCCTCTGCCGGGTCAATGGCTAGTGAGTCAGGAATATCTATACCGCTAAAAGAGCTATCTTGCTCTACTCCTACAAGTGTTGAAAGACTCTCCTGTCGCTGCTTTGTGATGCTGTGTGTGCGGTGCCAGCGTAGCGAAATGTTGCGGCAAATACCATTGAGCCACGCGTCAAAGCGATCAGGGTTACGCAGATGCTCAAGATGTCGCCACGCTTCGACAAGCGTCTCCTGCACTACATCATCTATCGCATCAAGTGCGACACCTTGCTGTTGTGCAAGACGTAGTAGGCGTGGTCGTGCCGCCGCTAACAACTCATCAAGAGTATTTGAAAGCGCGATTTGGGTTTGTATATCTATGTCGTTCATCATGAATAGCTCCTTGCCACTTGTGTATCTATAGCTATGTCGCGCTCCGTTGCCAAAAGCTTACATGAATTTTTGGCAAAAGGAAATAGCATCGCGTGAATAGGTAGACCTTGCACTATCCCTATCCACAATGAATAATAAGATGAATACAAACGAAAGAGAATTGCTACTCCTAAGAAAGGTCTCTATCCATGCGTATCTTTATCGTTGGTGCCACTGGCATACTTGGCAAAGCTTTACTCCCACTCTTACAACAGCAAGGGCATACTGTTCGTGCGCTGATACGCTCGGAAGCAAAGGTGCAGGAGCTACAAAAAATAGGCATAGACGCGCGACAAGGAGACTTGCTCTCACAAGAGATAGAGCCGCACTTGCTTGATATGATGACCGATTGTGATTCAGCCATACACATCGCTACAGCCATTCCGCAAAACACGTCGGCACCAGGAGCATGGGACAGGAACACGAGTCTACGTGTCGAGGGCACACAGCGTTTGCTACAGGCTACACTGGCAACAGGCGTTAAGAAATATATTCAGCAGAGCATCGTGATGGCCTATCCAGATGGAGGCGACGAGTGGATATATGAAAATACGCCGCTCGATGCTTCACCAGAACGTCGTTCTCTTTGTGGTCCCGTTATCGATATGGAAGATTTGGTACGCGATATCGCACGTGAGCAGTTACAATGGTGTATTTTACGCGGTGGAAACTTTGTCGGTTTAGGTACAGTACAGGATCGTGTTATTGCCAGCTTACGCGAGGGAACCAGCACAATCCCGTGTGACGGTACTAGTTTTCTCTCACTCGTCCACGTTGCGGATATGGCATCTGCTATCAGTAACGCGCTGTTACAAGCTCCTGCTGGCACTATCTATAACATTGTCGATGAGCCAATTCGTGTTGGTGATTATCTCAGTCGTCTCGCTAATCTCGTACATGCGCCACAACCAGAGCAAGACTACTCGCATCCATGCCCACCCTCGCAACGCTGTAGCAACCAAGCAGCACGAGATATTCTAAGTTGGGCACCCACACATGGCATCTGGCCTACACGCTAAAGCTTGGAGATAATCACATCTGTAGGGCCTTATTCATAACGCCCTGTGAGCGATGCAAGACGTTGACAAGGTTTGAAGAACGTTTCCAGCGGTTGCCAAATATGGTCAATGGAGATGAGGGTGTTATGAATAGTAGCCCCTACAATTCCTCAATTCCTGGAACGTGTGTGGTGTTGAACCTTGTAGGGGCTATTATTTATAACGCCCTGCGAGCGATTCAGCATGATGACAAGAGGGTCGCAAGTAAATCAGGAGATGAAAGCGTACTGAGAAGAGAATGCAGCAAGAGTCGTACCCGTTGCATCTGCAAGAGAGAAGACGAGCACCGATGGTGCGAGGAAGGATGGAAGTGGGAGCA
>JAABUX010010197.1_pt1 | contig 10530 bp, 18 predicted proteins | sample 5561851 | NCBI WGS metagenome assembly JAABUX01 (sample SAMN10711883, study PRJNA513361) | rock metagenome | isolation source: Antarctica rocks | place: Antarctica: Victoria Land, Richard Nunatak red sandstone | collected 2016-01-03 | reverse complement strand
CGCCCACGGCGCCGACCCCTCCTCCTCAGCTCTGGATTGCGCTGGTTCCGAAGCGCCCTGCAAATTGGAGGCTCCTGCTGCTGGCTGAGCAGCAGCGCAGCCCGCTGAGGCTGCCTGCGTGCTGCTGTCTGGGCTGGTGCTGTGTTTGCTGGACCCTGCTGCCATGCTGCTGCTGGGCGCAGGGGACCGCAGCTTGAACAGGTGCGGGCAGAAACGGACAGCCACAGTGGGCGCGTCAAGCGCCGGCAGATGCGCAACAGGCGCCTTCCACTGGCCGCGAGCGTAGACGTACGTCGTGTTCACCGCCTCAGCGCCTGAGCCCTGCTGGGAGATGCCTGCTGGGATGACGAGGAACGAGCCTGTGTAGCACATGCAGACAGCTCAAACTTGGTCGCGCTCTCGAACAGGCGTCCATGCACATTTGACAAAGCCAGCAGCGCAGCCGCTGACAACTTACGCGCGCTGACGCGCCTCTGCTCACGTAGACACGGTTGCCTGGTGTTTTCACTCATGGTCTTGCTACACGACGGAGAACCATAGAGAAGCAGAGCAGCTATCATGTCATCAGAAGCTCACCGTCTGGTGACCAGGCCAGCCGACGGTGGAAGGTGACCATGTGCTCGTCCTTGAACATGAGCTGTGAGGCCGCCTCGCCGCGCTGCGCACCTGAAATCGCAGAGCCACCCTGCTGACGGCCAAAATACGGAGCAGCAGGTCGAAGGCAGCCGCTGCGATGCCATGGTGGCTGCACACAGCTGTGTCACACATAACGGCACACTTTCACACCGATGATCCGCGACCATATGGTCCTAATCCCCATCCGATGACTGCGTTCCAGGCATCGGCTTCATATGCTGACAGGCTTGCCATGCTGCATAATATGTGAGGCTCGAGCAGCATCGACTTGCTGCAGATCCCAGTAAGGGCTACCGGAGTGGACCTTCTGTGTTAAGCCAGCACCTGCCGTGGCCGACGTCGCCAGAGGCCGCTTGCACAGCGTCTTGACCGCGATGAGGTCCTTGAGACCCGCTAAGCACTCGCGCGAGGCCGCCGCCTTGTGGCTTTTCTTGCCCGCCAGCGGTGGGCGTGGCGCGTACACCCTGCCGCGTGCTGCCACGTCAGAGCATCTGGCGGATTGACGTGTGCAGGATTGCCACGTATTGCTAGAGGATTGCACGTGTAAACCGTGAGGACCCAAGCCCTGCAATTTCTGTATTATGGGACCAGTTAACTCAGGGAACAGTTTCGTGCGCGGGATGAAACCGCATCCGAGCAGGCAGCGCGGCGCGCGCCTGCAGGTGCGGTCGGAGGACTGGGTGACCAGGAAGCGGGCGGCGGGGTCCCAGGCGGCGCCCTGCACGTAGTGCCGGTGGTCCTGCAGCCGCGCGACGCCCCGGCCGCCCTCCGCCGACCACAGCACCGTGTTGTGGTCGATGCTGCAGGTGGCCAGCGCGCTGGCGTCCGGCGCCCACGCGATGTCCTGCACGTCCTCCGTGTGGCCCCTGCGCGGCGGTAGCACTGCTGCTCGTGGCCATATTGATGTTGATGGACGCACTGCCGACGCATGTTTTGGACATGGTGACGAGTTAGCAACTAGCTGAGGTGAATGGGGGATGAACAGGTCGCGCCTGCAGAGGCTGCGCTGCCACGTTGTCTCCTCGTCGCGCACGGCGTCCCGGTCGAATCGCCAGAGAAGCACTTCCCCCATGTCGGCCCCAGAAGCAAGTTGCTCACCTGCACAGCAAGGCTGCTCACCTTTGTGCACAGCAGGACTGCGAATTCACGCCGTAAGTGCACGTATGAGACCCCGTGCAGGCCAGTGCAAGGGAAATTGCCATTGCTCACCGGTTGGGGAAAAGCGGACGCAGTTGACGGTAGTGTTGTGGCCGCCGGCGAGCGAGGTGAGGTGCGTCACTTCGGGCAAGCCATCGGCGTCGAGGCCCACGGTCCAGAGCTGCGCACAGCGTGTTGGCACTCAAGCAAAATACCACGGCTTGCAGTGTGAGCCGCAGCATGCAGTCCAAGGCACCGACCTTGATGTCCTTGTCGCCGCCTCCGGAAGCTAAGATGCCGCTGCGGTGGAAGTCGACCGAGAACACGGGCTCTTTCCCGTGCCATATGATCTGGCAAAGTTTGTGCCGCATGCTGCGCGACGCTCGAGGGGCGAGGCTATCTGAATGCGGCTGTTCTCCCCATGCGCTATGACATGCAAGTTGGCAATTGAGTTTGAACACCGAGGCGAGGGGAGTGAATCAAAGGCATGCGTACCTGCGCTGGCATGCGTGCAGAAATGCATGTCCTGTCTCTCATTCTTTCGCGAGATTAGCTCCACACCTGCTTGAACACGTCTGGTCCACCCTCTGAGACGAAGCTCTTGAGTCCACAGCGCCATCGGTCTTGGTCATGGCCATCCAGGATGTGCGAGGTGCTGCCACCCCCACTCTCCCCAAACATGCTTCACATCCCCATATGGGTTGGACCCAGCAGGCCGCGCAGGCGTTGCCCGGGCAGGTCCGCATACTCTCCTGCCGCTGTGGACTGACGCTCGTTCATGCTGTGCGCAGTGTACGTCCCTACGACGGCAGCTACCGTCTTGGCATACGACTTTGTGAACGCATTTGTGGTGGCCTCAGACCATGCTGTTGACCTGAGTCCTGTGACCATGCAGGCTGGCTGCACTTGCATTCTGCTTCAGCACAGGCGTCCTGCTGCAGTTGCTGGTACGCTGTTGCGAATGTTGATGTTGGCTGTGTTGCTCAACTTAGAGCGCATGCCAACCCTCCATGCGGAATGCTTGCGCAGGGCTGCATACTATGGCACAACTGGTGGCCTCTGCTGACTGGTAAGTCGTGGTTTCATGATCAGTGCCCACTGTGCTGTGTCGTTACTGATGCGGCGGGTCATGACCTAATGCATGGCGCGCAGCATTTATGTACGTGTTGGTGCCGATGCCGTACCTCTTCTTTGGAGCCAGTCAAGACTCCTCGGCTTACGGCAGCGACTTGGCAAGCGGGTGAGCGCCGGTGTACACTGCAGATGCTCGGCTGCTGCAGATGTACCATGGACCATCACAGCAATGTAGCTTCGGTCACGGTCGCTGACCTGCTGCATCTGCAGATGGATTGATGCCGGCAAGTTCTTGACTGGGTTCTCGGCAGTCGGCAGCGTTGCTATCCCGGCAATATTGTATCACGCACAGGTGCTGGACTTCTCTCTCTTCAGGGCTTGTCAGGCAGCTTCGCAGAGGCCCCTCGCTGTCTCATGCTGGCTGCTGAACTCGTGCTGGCGAGCGTGCAGAAAATAGCAGGAGGCGCTTTGGTCATGGAGTTGGCAGCGGTGGCAGTACTTGCAGTCACCATTGTGGCCTACGATTACCAGACGTCACGAGACAGCGTTCAGTACTTCTACTGAGGTTTCCGTTGTTGACCGCCCGCCTGGAGACTGGCTAGCTAAAGGAGTTACAATGGCGCATCACTATCATGAACCACCAGTACTGCAATGCATTTCTAGTGCTTGGTCTGATATTGTGCCATCTGCAAAGCAGTCATGGCGCCGTTGCTGAGGGTCTGGCTCTGGCTTCCTGAGCCAGATGCCGATAGCAACCCCATCAGAGCCGGCTTCGCAGGCTTCGTGCCTGCAGCCTGCTGGCTGGCCGCTGCGAGCTGCCGCACACCGCCGGCAAAAGAAGTTGGGCCTTTCACGCCGCCTGGCTTCCGGTCCTGCGTTTTGCAAACCTGGACGCTTACATGACGTCCTTACGCTTTGCACCGGTATACGGGCTGCCCTTTACTGTGGCCGCTCCCAAGCAGGTCGTGCGCACCGCTACGTCTGGGCCCGCGTCAGAGTCTGGGGCCATTGAGTTGCTGTCGTCCGCGCGGAAGACAAAGGACCGGCAGCCGGCCCCACCGTGATTGCTGCCGCCGCCACCACGCTTCGGCATGCTGGTCGAGCGTCCCAAAAAGGACGCCTACACTTCAGAGCAATGCACCCATCGGCAGGGTCCGACAGTGCATGAACGCCGAGCTGCTTTCTTCACAAGCAGCACATGCATGTCGGCTTGATGGCAGACAAGACCGTCTCAGGCTGCAAGGATCTGCCGAAGCGGTGAGGGTCGGTTGGCAGTCAGGGGCGCGCCATGCGGGGCAAGACCGCTGCCTGGCTGGATGGCTCGGCACCCAACACGCCGTTCAGGCGAGAGCGCTTGGCAAGCGGCTGCTGCATCATTGACTGCGCCGGACGCGACAGCATCGCCAGCAGTTCCTGGGAGTCTGCATCCAGGATCGATGCCGGCGCCAGGTCCTGCAACAGCGGCACATCCATTCAGAAGCATGACAACGCAATTACACCGCGCATCGCTTGCCGCTTCATTGCCAGACCGGTGCATGAGGCCGATCAGGGCCTGCAGACGTTGCTGCATGCGACAACATGGATCTACAGGGTTATGCTCAGCAACTGGCACCCCGGTGTGAGGAGGATTGGCGCTCAGAGCTGTGGTTGGCTTTGGTGATGACCTGCGAGCCGTCGAGCAGACGCTGCGCAGCGTAGGCGCGGGCGACGTGCTCCTCGTCGTCGCCGGACGCGTCCGGGTCGCCGCCTTCGCCGCCCGTCGCGGCGCCGGGGAACAGCGACGCGAGGTCGAAGTCCGGCGCCACGCCGTCGCCGTCGCCGCCCAGCGCAGCCCGCCGGCGCCGCGCATCCTGGTCAGTGCCCTGCAGCAAGCCACGATGGTCTGAAATTTGCACATGTGAGGCTGCGGACTTGTGCACAGTGCAAACAGCGCTGACGTACACCACTATATTCAGGTTGCGACCTTCCATGTAGCATGACATGCCCCAATTTTGACATGCCCACGACGCCGAGGCTTCATGTGCAGGGTCAAACACTCTCGCACTTCGTCGTCGTCGTACAGGCCGTTGGCGGCGTTGGGGCGCTGCCACCCGCGGCGGACGCCGGCGACGACGCGCGCCATGTCATCCTGGTCCTGCTCCTGCAGCCACGCAGCGTGCAGGCGCGCCCGCTTCCGGTCGTCACGCTCGCCCTCCTTGGCCGTCCCGATCAGGTCAGCCTGCACAGGCGAACGAAGTGCCGTGACCCTTCACGGCTCGCCAATGATGCTTCGCAAATTGCATGACACACAAAGACTCTGTGCACTTGTTAACCGGCAGCGGTCCTCAAACGCTAGCAGTGGGTTCATGTCAGTCATCAGCTGCAGCCCGCGCACAGAGCTGCTACGAGGGTCAGGCAGTGGGATCGCACCAGCATGCCGTCTGCGTCGGCGTCATCGTCCTCGCCGTCGTCGCTGTGGCCGCCATCGTCGCTCATCTCCGCCTGCGCGATCGCACAGGTATTGAGTCAGGCACGGTGCGGCCTGCTCATGCCTCGCAGTGTCAGCACCTCATATGCTAGCTCCTGCATGCATCGGAGGAAGCTGTGCGGTGCACCTCCATGTCCATGAACGCCCCACGGAAGGCCGTTCGAGGACGTTTGGCGGCGCCGTCTCCTCCATTGGTCGTGCGCTCTTCAGGCTGCGCCACATCTGTGCCGTGCTCCTCTGCTGACTCCACCTGCATTTGACACGCCACATGGGATTGATCTGGAACCAGTCACCTTCTGGCGAGGCACTGGACATGGAAAGTGGGTGCTGCATCATGGGAAAGGCCATGAAAGCCTGCGCATGTGTTGTCACGTACACATCTGTGGTCTGACAGATGCAGATGTGGGGTCGGTGACTGTCTGGCACCGGCTCTGGTGTCGCCTCATCCGTGCCGCTGGGGCTCGGTGCCTCGGATCTCTCCTCGCCGCTGCCTTCCTCTGCGGGCCGGGCACCGCTGCTCAGAACGGGACTCGTGCAGCCCTCCGCGCCGCTGACAGCTGGCTCGCCCTTCTCGCTGCCGCTGTCCAGGGCATCCTCAGAGCCCTGCTCCTCATCATCCTGTTCTTCATCCTCGTCATCACTTTCCTCCTCGCCAGCCGCGTCTTGCTTATCCTCCTCCTCGCCACTGCCGGACTCGGAACCGTGCTCTTCTGGCCCGCCTTCCGAGCGGCACTGCTCGCTCTCCTCCCGTTCAGCATCATCGTCCTCGCCGCCGCTGCTGGATGGCTGCGAGCCGCCTGTGTGCTGTTCTGGTGCCACGTCCTGTTCGTGCACGAGCAGCACTGCACCCCACTTCTAAGGCACCGTGCAGGGGAACGGTGATACTCTGTGACTCTCCGGCCTCAAAGCGTTTTTGCAGCACTGATGTCAGGTAGGGTTCGTGTCAGGTCAAATCTGCCGCTGATCGCAGCAAGGCCTTGTTGAGCTGCGCACCATTGGCTGCGCTTCCCCGGTGAGGGGCTGGCTGGGCTGCAGCGGGAGCGAGTCCACGAAGGCCGGCAACGACCAAGACGGACCGCCCAGGCCCATGCCCAGACCCTGCGCATGGCAGTGACGCCTGCTGCCATCTCCGCATGAGCACACCCATTTTGATGGTTATGCTGATGCATCCAGTTCTTCTGTTGAAGACCGCGGGCAAACCTGCGTATCGTCCATCGGATGGAGCTGCTGCGCAGTGACCGCTGAAGGCGGGATGCCGTCTCGCGACGCCTCCTCGTCCGACAGGATCAGCAGGTCCTCGTCGTCACCAGCCTGCTGCGCGGCCAGCACTGCCATTTGCGGCGGCGATGACGCCTGCTGCGGGCTGGCGGCCCTCCGCTTCGCCGAAAGTTGAGCCGATCTGCATGACGCTGCCACATGTTGGTCCGCTTGGATGTGTCTTAGCTTTGCTGCGTGACACAGCAGGTTGAGACGGCAGGTCTACTGCAGCAGAGACAAGCAGCACGCACTTGGCTGCAAGAGCTGTCTGCTGAGCTTTCAGCTTCGCCACAATGCCGGACAGCGGCGCAATGTCCGGATTGTGCCCCTTGCCGATGCGATCACGCACGGCGCTCTCTGCAGTCAAGCAGCCGGGCAACTTGCTGGCGATAATGAGCGCGTCATCAATATAGACATGTAGGCATAGAAGAAGGGTGCACGCACCTCGAAGCATACGCTGGGTGCTGGCATTCAGTTCTTTTGCATCTCGCTTCTTCCGTTTACTCTTCGGTCTGGAGCCTTCTGCTGTCTCCTCGTCCGAACCCGATACACTGCCTGCACACACGCACAGATCAGCATGAACATGACGTCCAGCCGCTGCGCATGTTAGGAGTCTTGCTGCATTCTGATTCGCAGCTGACAGCAAGCATGCATGCGCATGCTCACCTGAGGCTTCGGTGCCATGGCCGCTGTTCTCTTGTGTGAGCCCTGCCATGCGCTCCTGCCGGAACGCGTCATCCATCTCGTCCTCCTCGTCCCACATGTCCGCGCCGCTGCCCTCCGCATCGCTGACATCACCGCCTGCTGACGCCTCACCGCCATCGTCATTGCTCCGTCCAGTGTCATGTGTCCGGCCGGTCTGGCGCTCATCGTCAGCGCTCACAGAGCCGCCAGCATGCTCGTCCTGCGGCGTCGCACGTGGCCGCAACGGCGACGCACCCGCGAGCGGCTCTGCCTGGGGATTGCTGTTCGTAGGTAGCTGATCGCCAGCATGCCGCATACTGCCATCTGCATGCCGTTGCTCTGATGCGGCATGGTCTGGCTCTGCTGCCGGCTTTGGCGGGGATCCTGCTTGCTGCGGGCTGTCGTTCTCTTTGTCCTGGGTGACCTGCAGCGGGCGCGCACTCGGTGCATCAGGCGCTGGCATATAGCATGGTAACCTCACACCTAGGCTGATGGGTGCCGGGATGCAGACCTTGCGCAGCCGGTTCAACTTGCGGCGTGTTGGTGCGGCGTCCTCAGGAACGGCGGCCACGATGTCGCAATCGTCGTCCAGCAGGTCTGCACCTTCCATCTCCTCGGGGTGCCGCGAGGTTTGGGCGTTCGTTTCGATTTCCAGCGATATCAGGGTCACGGATCGATCGACAGGTTTGCACTAATTGAATGCTGAGGGGGTTATTACAGTTGGACCCCGACTTCAAGCCCCGTCAGCGCAGCTGCGAGGCTGAGTATCTAACGCTGAGGCATTCGGCGTACGTCTCATTCGCAGTTCAGGCAGCGCTTGGGGCAAGCGACGTTTACAAGTTAGGCTCTTGTCACATCCCGCAGACAGATGGTGCGACATTATAATGTGCTTCAGAACAATGACTGCGGCTCTGTTGTGTCACGTCTCACGACCCCACCAGCACTGGATCTGGGCGTTGCTTACAGGTGCAGGCGGGTGCTTCCCCGAGCCCAGCGCCGCAGCTGAGCCCTCTCAACCGCTACCAGGTCCCCAAGACGAGCAAGCTGCCCCAGACGCAGGCAGATCTGGCTGTCTACGTGCGCGCCCTGTGCCGCCTGCTTGGCCCTACATTTCTGTCTCCTTTCTCTATTCGCTCACTGTTTGGAGACTGTTATCGGCTGACGCAATATGAGTTTGACGCAGGTGAAGACTATCCTCGCGCAGATGGTGCGGCATCCACTTTTTGAGGTTGCGCTGAGCCTGAGGTTTTCCAGCTGTGTAATGAGGGACTTGACCTCGACACACGTGCGTGGCATTGTCAAACTGACTCACCTAGTCGCTTTCGCATGCAGCAAACGCGCTTTCAGGCGATGTCGGACGGCATAGTTGGCCGCATTGATGAGCTGGGATCGCGGATCGACGAGCTGGATGAGAGTATCACCCACCTGATCGACCAGACGGGCACGGAGGCAGCGGCGAGCAGCCCCTCGAGACCGACACCCTCGTCGGAAAGGCCATAGCCTGGCTCTGAACTCGGCCCGACCGGCAGTCTGAGTGCGCCAGGTTACAAGTTGAAGATCATCAACATGGACAGTCCCTCTGCATATATGCAGTAGCATTGTGTCTCAAGATACAGACTATGGAAACCGTGCCTGCCAGAGTATACTCGTGTCGTTTCTGCTTGTGTATTGTTTCGTTCTCAGTACAGGTGGTGCTGAATAGGAAAAAATGCGCGAGTCATGCTCTTGGTTTCGATGAGGCTTGCTATAGGCAATGTAGCCGAGGTCATATCAGTATCGAGCTGGCTGGTATTGTGCTGGCGGGTAGCTTGCGGAGGCGCCATATGGCGGCGGCTGCGTCTGCCATTGCTGCTGCTTGCCGTCTGCTTCGTAGCCTGCTTCGTAGCCCTTCTCGTAGCCGTCTTTCTGCGGGACGGACGGCATGCCCTGCGCCAGTGGCGGCCCCACGATGTCGATCTGCACCCAGTACTCCCTGCACAAACAGACAGGAGCTTGGAGACATGACATTACAGCTCATAGCATCGTCTGGGCCAGACCAAGTCGACAGCCATGCGCTTGACACCAGCAAAATCCGAGCCGCAGCGCTTGCCTGGTCTGCTGCAAGCTCAGGTTGCAGCCTGCTTGGGCGAACGGCTGCCTGAAGCGCTCGATCAGCTGCACGACCTCCGCTTCCCACTGCGGGTAGCTGCCGCCGTCGGGGTTGATCGACCAGCAGCCTACAACAGCGGCCAAGCTGAAGCAGACGCCCCACCGTGCCACCTGCCCCGCGCTGGGCTTGATCACATACCTGCGACGGCATGGCAGTTGTCAGCGTTGCAAGAAGAGTCGTCTGCATAGGTGTTTGACAGTGGCTATGCGTCGATGCAGACGTGGAATAGATTACAGAGCCGCACTGACGAGGTGCGATGCAGCAGCATGACCATGCACGCTGAGGTGGAAGAGTACAGGAGGTGCCAAGTGGAGCGCACGGGTGCCTGGTAGCAGCAACCTGGACGTCCTGCATGAACGCCGCCCAGAGTTTCTGCGCTCACCAGCTGCTGGTCAGGGATTGTCGCGAACTCGACAGTGTGCTGGTGCACGGTTTTGGATGCAAGCGGAGTATCCCAGATTCAGGTGAAGGGGTGGTCGAAACGCGCCATGTCCACACGGCCGTAGAGCTGAGCCGGCACTTGCGCGGGGGTATAATTCAGCTTGATGATGCGCCCCTTCATCGTGGAGCTCTTCAGAAACTCCACGTTGACCCTCTGAGCGTTCTGATACATCGCCATGTTGTCCAGGCAGGGGGAGGGTCACGCGTCGAACGGTTCCCAACTGAGCTGCTCACTGCTGCGCACAAGGCACTGGCCTAGGGGCGCGGCTTCTCCTCGCCTCGGGAGGTCGCGTGCCGGGAACCTGTGTTGAAAGCCGGAGTGCAGCAGAGTCGAGGACAAACGTACGCACTAAATGTGCCCCTCGATGTAAGGACGAGAGAATCGCGTGTTTCGACAGGGCACGAAACCGGAATGCAAATCGAGCGTCAGGTGGACTTCGCTACTGCAGGCTGCGTGTCCAGGCGACGACAGCAGCTTGGCTTCAAACAGCACACGAGCACGAGCTAGTCCGGCAGCGTGCCGTCACAGCAACGCATGCGATGCCGTCGATCAACAACATCGGCGGATCGCTAACGTCGGCCGTAATCCTGACGTTGCTCGCATGGGGGGTCCGGGTGCTGCGCGCCACGGCGCAGAGGCAAGGCACCAACAACCAGCGGCGCGGCAGCAAGAGCGACCTGCAGG
>JAABUX010010194.1_pt1 | contig 10531 bp, 14 predicted proteins | sample 5561851 | NCBI WGS metagenome assembly JAABUX01 (sample SAMN10711883, study PRJNA513361) | rock metagenome | isolation source: Antarctica rocks | place: Antarctica: Victoria Land, Richard Nunatak red sandstone | collected 2016-01-03 | reverse complement strand
CAGGTCGTCGCGCGTGATCGCAACCGATGCCATGGGTCCACTCCGAATCGAACACAGGACCTATGGACTCACATCCAGACCTCCTTGGGAATCCCAGGAGTCAGAACTTTCGGCGGTTGGTATAAGTTTTGCACGTATCCCGAACTTACCCCGTCAGGGACCATGGCCCCCTCCCCTGCCCGTCCGTCCATGGTGGTCGGGCGCTGCTCGCGCCGGCTGCTGCGCGAGGTGGCGCCGGATGTCGGCAAGCGAGGCCGGCCGATAGCGGAACGCAGGCACGTCCACCCCGACGTCACAGGACTGCGCGTCGCCGGGCAGGCTGCCGTGGCTGTGCCCGAACAGGTGCAGGGTGCCGCGGTGCGAGCCCGGCCAGACCCGCATGGCGTAGTGGCACAGCACCAGCGACTGGCCGTCCACCACGACCTCCGCCATGGGCTGCGATGACGCCCAGGCCGGGTCGGCCCGCGTCTGCGGGCTGTCGTGGTTGCCCCAGACCAGGTGGACCCGGCCGTTCAGCCGCCGGAGGTAGGCGGCCGCGTCCTGCGCGCTGCGGAACGCGAAGTCGCCGAGGTGCCACACCTCGTCGTCCGGCTGCACGACGGCGTTCCAGGCCGCGGCGAGGGCTGCGTCCATCGCGCGGGCGTCGGCATACGGCCGCCGCCAGTGGCGGATGATGCTGGCGTGCCCGAAGTGGGTGTCGGCCTTGAATCGGTGGCTCGCCGCTCCGGCGCATCAGGGTGGCGCCCCGCGCGTCCTACGACGCCCCGCTCGTCCTGTCAGGAGAGGGTGCCCCATCCCGGTGAGCCCCCGCCGGCGGCCGGTCCCGGGTGAGCCAGTCCCGCAGCCGGAGCACCGGGACCTCGACGCCCCACCGGAGAGACAGCGCGGCGAGCAGGACCAGCGCGGCGATCTGCAGCCGCGGCATCCAGCCTGCAGCGTCGTCGACCCCGCCCAACCGCGACAAGAACAGCACCGGGATGTGCACGAGGTAGACGGCATAGGAGATCCGGGCCATGCCGCCGACCCCGGCCGCCGCCCAGCCCCAGCCCTGCGGCAGGAGGCGGTCAAGGCCGACGATGACGCAGGCCGAGGCAAGGTCCATCCCAGCGTCATGCTCCACGATCCATAGGCCGACCCAGTGGGCGTAGCCGAACGGCAGCAGCAGCTCCGGCGTGTAGGACAGCTCGGACACCGCGCCGAGGCCTGCAAGCGCCGCGGTCCCGGCCACGGCCAGCGCCGCCGCACCGCCGCGGCCGGTGGCATGGGGCCAGCGCTGGACGGCCCAGGCCGCGAGCACGCCCCAGGACGCGCAGTCCAGCCGGAGCAGCGGGTTGATCGCCGGGTCAGGCCCCCAAAACCCGCCCGGGTGCAACAGCGCCACCTCGCGGGCGCAGGCGCAGGCCACAATCAGCGCGGCGCACACCGCGGGCACCGCAAGGCCCCGCCAGCGCAGCAGCCGGCCTGCTGCGAGCACGAAGAGCGGCAGCAGAAGGTAGAACCACTCCTCGAGCACGAGCGACCAGGTGTGCGGGGTGAGCGGCACCCAGTCGGCCTTCGGCACCCAGTTCTGCTGGAAGAGGAGGCTGCGCCAATCCCAGGTGCCGAAGCGCCAGCACAGGGCGGCCACCACCGCCCAGTAGGCCGGCAGCGTCCGCATCCACCGCCTGAGCCAGAACCGGGCCAGGGCATGCGCCTCCAGCCTGCGTGACGGCGACCGCTCCACGGCGCGCAGCAGGATGCCGCCGATCAGGAAGCCGCTCAGGGCGTAGAAGCTCTCGCCTGCCATGTGGCCGACGACCGCAGCGAAGACGTCCGTGGCCCGGCTGGCGCCCAGGTACCAGTCCGCGGTGTGGGAGAACAGCACCGTGAGCACCGCAGCCACACGAATGATGTCCAGCCCGAAGCTGTGCGGGGGGCTGCGGCCGTCCTGCCGCATCAGGCCACCCCGAGCAGCAGGTCACGACGGCGGCAAAGGGGATCAGCGCAGCGCCCGCCGCCGCCGCGGGCTGCGGCGGCGCCCAGGCCGGGCCGATGCGGGCGCCTACCGGAGATAGTAGGTCGCGACTGTGACGTAGGGCACCAGGGCCGCGCCGGCGAGCGCCGCGACTGTGGCGAACCCTGGCAGCGCCCGCTGCAGGGCATGCTGCGTCCATGCCGGTCCGGCTGTCCGGCCCGCCTCCGGAAGCAGGGCCGGCGCAATCAGCAGGATCGGCAGCAGGTAGCGCCCCTGCATGCCGTCCACGGCCGCGGCCCCGACTGGCGTCCAGGTGAGGTATTGCACGGCGTAGATCGCGCTCACGGCTGCAACGCAGCAGGCAGCGCCGGCCACGGCGCGCCAAGGGTGGCGGCGCGTCCTGGCCGGCATCCCCACCGCGCCTGAAGGGGACGCCGGCTCCGGCGCCGCGAGGTCGAGCGCCAGCGCCGCGGCAAGCCCAGCCAGGGCCAACGCGGAAAACCAAGCCGGCAGGAGCAGGTCGGCCCTGCCGAGCAGGCCGGTCATCTGCACCACCAGGCGCCCTGACTCGGCCCAGGCAGCAGGACCCAGATGCCTGGCCACGCTCCAGGGCGCGTGCAGCACCACCCCAAGCTGCGCTGCGGGGTCCGTCGCCTGGAAGGTGGTTTCCGGTGCGCCGCTCCACAGCGGACCCGGACGGACGGCAGCGCCCAGGTGCCGAAGCGCCACGCCTGCCTTGGCCTGGGCGTAGGCAGCCCAGGCCAGGCTCGGCAGCGCCGCCAGCGCGATGGCGCCCCCTGCCCGCCGCCACGATCCCGCGTATAGCGCCACCAGGCCGGCCAGGGGCAGGTAGGGCGGCTTAGCCAGGACCAGGACGGCCATCAGCCCCGCTGCGGCCCAGAACGCCCGGGGCGAGGACGGCCGCGTGAGGCAGGCCGCGCAGAGGGCCGTGACCCCGAGCAGGATGCCGTCCTGGCTGCACGAGCCCCCGAGCGACAACGCCATGGGCAGCAGCAGGGCGAGCATCAGCAGGGTGCGGCCCCGCCGGGCGGCCAGCAGGGCGGCCAGGCCCATGGCAAGGTAGACGGCGGCGTTGGCGAGCCGTGCCGCGAGGATGGCGTCGTAGGGTCCAAGACCCGCCTGGCGGGCAATGCCGAGGGCCGCTGCCGAAGGAAGGTAGGCCAGGGGCGCGTAGACGGCGGTGTTGGCCGACATGACGAAGCCGGGCGTCCCCCGCAGGGTCAGCCGGTAGATGCGCAGCCGCTCGGCGGTCATCGGCCGCCCCTCGACCGGCCCCTCCGGCCCGCTCCAGGCGGCCACCAGCTGCCGGTCGGCCATCACGCCGGACACCGGGACGGGAAACTCCGGCACGAGGCGGCGCTTGCCGACCAGGCTGCCGTGCAGCAGGCCGTCGGCGCGCACGACGTGGGCGATCTCGTCGGGGACCTCGCCGGGCCGGCGATCAGCACGAAGGCCAGCGGCTGGATGCGGACGCGCACGCCCCGCTCAAGGGTGCACGGGCGCAAGCGGGCCGAGGCGGCGGGGGCGGGTGGCGGACCGGCCTGGGCCAGCGGCGCCTGTCCGGCCTGGGGCGGGGGCGCCGCACCCGGGTGGTCGTCAGCGTCCATGGGGCCGCCCAGGCGCCCGGCGTCCTGCACCTCGCCCTGCTTCAGCCAGATGGCGGCGGCTGGACCCAGGCTGCCGGGCGGTGCTGCCCGTCACGGCTCCCATCCCTGCCCTGTCAGGACCTGCACCTGCTCCCGCACGTCACGCCAGACCCGCAGGTGCGCGCGGGCGTCGGCCAGCGCCCTCTGCCGCACGCCGGGCGTCATCGGCGGCATGCCGGGCGGGCTGACCAGGAGGGCTTGCCTCCCGTCCGCGCCCAGCCATCGGCCACGGGTCCCGGCCGGCTCACGGCGCAGGGCGGCACGCTCCAGCATCGGCGGAGCCAGGTCGGCGAGGCCTGCGCCACCTAGAAGGACCTGCGGGCATCGAGCCAGGTCCGGGTGGCATGGCCCGGGCGCAGCAGCCGGTCCGCAAGCGCCGCGAGCTGGCCGTATCCGACCGCCCCGGAGATCACGAGGTCCATGACCGTCGCCAGGTCGGTCTCGTCGAAGAAGGCGAACAGGTGATGCTCGAAGCCCGGCGGCACGCAGCCTGCCCCAGCGGTCCACCTTGCAGAACACCGGCCCGAAGCGGGGGCCGGCGCCGCCGATCCAGGCGTCCAGCGCACGGACCGGGCAGGCCAGCACCGCCGCTGCCCGGCGCAGCGCTACGGTCTGGGTGGAGGTGGCCTCTCCCAAGTCCTCGCCGGCCAGGCTGGGCAGGACCAGCTCGGCGCCGGCGTCGGTCAGGCGGACGCCGTCCCGGTCGAGAAGGAGAAGCGCCTCGCGGTCGAGCCCGGCGGCGGCGAGCAGCAGCAGGGCGCGGTCGCGTAGGCCGGCGAGGTCGCCCGGGCAGCGGGCGGCCATGCGGGCGAGCTGGGCCGGGCCGGGCGGCACAGCGCGGCGGGAGGGCAGCCGAGCGGGGGGCGCCGCGTCCGGCTTGGCGCGGTGCGCCGTGCGGGCGGCCTGCAGCACGGCCTGCACGACGGGGTCGTCGCCGGGCGCGGGGTGGCCGGCGCGGCGGTGCCGGTCGTTCAGGGCGGCGGCATGCCGGGCCAGCGCGCCAGGGGCGAAACGGCGGGCCAGGAGCGCCAGGTAGGCCGCGGCGGTCCCCGGGCTGGCCGGCAGCGGCGTCCGCTCCCAGGTGGCGCACCATGCTTCGAAGGCCGCCCAGTCGCGAGCATAGAGGCGCCGGGTCTCCGCCGCCTGCGGCGCGTCTGCACGAGGAGCGTGCCCACCCTGACCGGGCGTGCTGGCGTCCGCCCCAGGACACCCCGGCCCTGGGACTGCTGCAGCCGCTTCCTCACCTTCCAGGGTCAACTGGCTGTGACAATGAATTTCGGGTTCTCCCGCACTTGCCGTGCTGTCGTTGCGGGATCAGCTGAGCACCTAAGGAGGCCCCCTTGTTGAAGGTCTTCCTTGCCCACGCGCGTCCTGCCCCTGATCCCCGCCGGCCTTGCCGTCGTGGGGATCGCATCCACCACCGATCACGTCATCATCACATCCAGCCCGCATCAGCCCTCGGCCGTTTGTCCCGCCTGCGCCCAGGTGTCGCAGCGGCTCCACAGCCGCTACCAGCGCACGCTGGCCGACCTGCCCTGGCAAGGCCGTCCAGTGGCGCTGCAGGTCCAGGCAAGGCGGTTCCGCTGCCTCAACCCCTCCTGTGCCCGCCAGACCTTCGCCGAGCGCCTGGCCGAGGCGCCTGCAGCTGCACGCCGGACCAAGCGACTTGGCGACCTGCAGAGTCACCTCGCCCATGCGCTCGGCGGCGAGGCCGGCCGGCGCCTGGCCGAAAGGCTGGCCATGCCGGTCAGCGCCGATACGCTGCTGCGCATGGCCTGCGCGGCCAGCAATGATCGCGAGCCGCCGCCCACGCCGCGCGTCCTCGCCGTCGATGACTGGGCCTGGCGCAGGGGCCACCGCTATGGGACGGCCCTGGTCGACCTGGAGCGCAACAGGCTCGTGGACCTGCTGCCTGACCGGCAAGCCGACACCCTGGCCGGATGGCTTCGTCAGCACCCCGGGGTCGAGATCGTCGCGCGCGACCGGGCCGGCGCCTACGCGGACGGCGTGCGCCAGGGCGCGCCGGATGCCGTCCAAGTCGCCGACCGCTGGCACCTGCTGCGCAACCTCGGCGATGCCGTCCGCGCCGTGACCGGCCGCCACCATGCCGCGATCCGCCGTGCGGCAAAGCAGACCAGCGAACAGGAGGGCGCGTCGCCTCAGCCAGCACCGCCCCAGCCAGCACCGCCCCAGCCAGCACCGGCAGCTGCGCCGGACAGTCCCCGACCGAGCGCGGCGGTGCAGCGCAGCCAGGCCTCCCTGGCCCGGCGGCAGGTCCGCTACGAAGATGCCGCACGGCTGTGCGCGGCGGGCGCCTCCATCGCGCGCATCGCCACCCAGCTTGGCGTCGAGCGCAAGACGGTCCGGCGCTGGCTCCGGGCCGGCGGCCCCTCGCTCTGGCGCAAGCCGCCGCGAGTGGGCGGACTTGCTCCCTATCTCGACCGCCTGGAACGACGCTGGGCGGAGGGCTGCCGCAACGCCGCCCTGTTGTGGCGCGAACTCATCCCGCTCGGCTTCGCCGGCAGGCCGGGCACCGTGCGGCGATGGGCAGGCCAGCGGCGAAAAGCCGAACCGCACCCCGCTAAGGGCTCGGCCAACGCGCCCTTGGCCCACGGGCAACCCCCATCTAACCGCGAGGTCGCACGCATGTTCATGGCCGATACCGAAACGCTGTCCGAGGCCGGGCGGGTGTTCACCTCCAACCTGCTGGCGCAGGTGGCTGGGCTCGCGGAGAGCATTGGGGTGGCGAAGCGGCTGAACCTGCTGCTGCGCCACAAGAGCGGGGAAAGCCTGACTGGCGTTCTTGACGATGCGGCCGGCACCCTGCTTGCCAACTTCGCGGCCAGCATGCAGCGGGACCTTCCAGCCGTGCAGGCGGCACTTGACCTGCCCTGGACCACAAGCCCCGCCGAAGGGCAGATCAACCGCATCAAGACCATCAAGCGATCCATGTATGGCCGCGCCGGATTTGATCTCCTTCGGGCGCGGGTCCTACGTGCCGCATGAACTCGAAACGACAGCACGGGAAGTGCGGGAGAACCCAAAATTCGATAGCAGAGCCAGGCCAAATCAGCGGTTCGCCGCCAAACACCCGAGGTAGGAGCCGGATGCCTAAATTGGGCACGTCCGGATCTGTGCGGGGGGCGCGGGGCAACTCGCGTCCCTACCGCGATCACTTGCTGATCGCCTATTCAGCCCGATCCGCTCCCAAAAATTATCAGGTGGCCACGAACCGGTTCCGCCCCTCCGCCCCTCCTCTGTTGCAGTGGCCGACGTCAGAGTCGGGCGCCGGCCAAGGTATGAGGCAAAGGCAGTGCGGTATGGATGGAGGCAGCATGATGGAGGAAGGTAGCACGATGGAGAAAGGCTCACGCCCGGCTTCGAGCAGAGACCGGAACCTATGCCCCAAACCGAGCTGTTAACGTGGCGCGACCTGCCATCGAGCCATTGATCGGGCCTGCCATGGCGGGCGATCAGACGGCGCTGCTCCGGTTGCTGGAAGCGGCTCGGCCGGATATCCGGCGCTATGCCCGTGCGACCTGCCGCGCGGCCGATGTGGACGATGCCGTGCAAGACAGCCTGTGGCTGCTCTACCGCCGGCTAGGCACGCTTCGGATGGTCTCCTCCTTCTCATCTTGGCTCTTCGCGATTGTTCGTCGCGAATGCCTCCGCTTGGCTCGCAGTGCTGGCTTTCTTGCTGCGGACAGCCGGGCGGACGAGCAGGCATGGCTCGGAAGGCCCGACGAATCGCTGCGGCTCGACCTGGCGGACGCGATCCAGTCGCTGCCGCCGCATTACCGGGCGATTGTCATCATGCGCGACCTCGAAGAGCGGACGATCGACGAGATGGCCGACGCCTTGGACCTGACGCGCGAGGCCGTCAAAGGGCGCCTGCACCGTGCCAGAACCTTGTTGAGGGAGTACTTGCTGCGATGAGCGCCTTCGCCAGCCGCAACCTGTATGAACACATCGTCCGAGGGGCATGCGCAGCCGTCCTGGTGATGATCACCGCTTGGCTCCTGAAATCGCCGGACCTCCTGCGCTATGCTGCAGCCGTGGGCGCCATCGTCGGCGCGGTAGTGCTGCTTCGTGGCTGCCCGATGTGCTGGTTCGTTGGCCTGATCGAGACGGTTTCAACCTCAACTCGAAATAGACGTCACTCATGACCAAACCTGGCATCGTTGCCGCGTATGCAGAACCCTCCGACATGGCTTTCGCGTCCGGGCTTCTTGCGGCGGCACCGGCCGAGGCAAAGGCCTTCGTTGCGTTCAAGACCGTCTCCGAGCGGAGCGACGGCGTCATACCGGCGAAATACCGGGAGCTGATCGCGCTTAGCGCCGCGCTGACCACGCAATGCTCCTACTGCCTGGATGTCCATACGCGGCAGGCGCTCGAAGCCGGGGCAACGCGCGAGGAACTCGCCGAAACCATATTCATCGCTGCCGCGCTGCGCGCCGGGGCTGCCGTGGGCCACGGACTGCTGGTGCAAAAAATCGCCGACGCTGCCGCCAAGCCGGCGTCCGCATGAGGCCGGCCGGCTATACGCGGCTGGTCTCGGACAGTGATGGGGGATCGAGCTTCGAGGCATGCGAGGTCGCGCTGACGCAGGGCTTTGCCGTTCCGCCAGCGGAGCCTTTGCACATGGCGCCGTTCATGGCGGGGAGCAGCTCGCTGGTCTGGATGGGTGCGCCTTCGGACTGGAAGGGGACTGAGGTCCATCCTGCGCCGCAGCGTATGGTCTTCATCGCGGTCAGCGGCGAATACGAGGTCACCACATCAGACGGTAACGTCCAGCGCTTTTCAGCCGGCAGCGTCTTGCTCATCGAGGACACGCAGGGGCGTGGCCATAGCACGCGGATCATCGGTCCCGACGATGCCGTCGTGTTGGCGGTCATGCTGCCCGCAAGTTAGCTGTGGGTCTATGTCCGCGGAGTCCTGAATGTCACGCCCCTGCTCAAGCCACGTGTACCAGCTGACGCTCACGCCGGCGAGGACAGCCACTTCCTCGCGACGAAGTCCCGGGCTGCGGCGGTGTCTAGCCGGCAATCCGATCTCTTCGGGTTGCAGGCGTGCGCGTCGGCTCGCCAGAAAGCTACCGAGCAGCTTGCGATGTTCGGCTGAAGGCTTCTTCATCAACATCGCTGGAGTCCTTGATCGCGGTATCCGCCTTTAAGAACCCTATGCCGTAAACGGACCATCCGCTCACGTCGTCAATGGAGCTTTGGGGAGGTGTGGCTTGAGACTGCGGGCGAGAAGGCTGTCGAGCGTCCGGTCCGAGAGGAACCTGGCGAGGCGGACGATGATCGCCGCGTCGCGACCAACGGTGTAGCGAGTACGAGGCCGCTTGCTGGCGATCGCGTCCGCGACGACTCGACCTGCCTCCTCGGCAGGCACTCCCTTGGGGAGTGCCGCCTGGGCCTGCGAGATGACTGATTGCATGAGCGTGGCGTAGCGACCGCGCTGCTCGGTGGTCATTCCGCTGGTGACGCGCTCGCCAGTGACAGCGACCCGCCCGAGCATCTCGGTCGTGACGGCGCCCGGTTCGACCACGATGACCTTCACTCCAAGCGGCTCAACCTCTCGGCGCAACGCATCGCTGACCGCTTCGAGGGCGAACTTCGAGCCGGCGTAGGGGCCGTAGGTCGCCATCGCCACCTTGCCGCCGACAGAGGAAATGTTGACGACGGTCCCACGGCTCTCGATGAGCGCGGGCAACAGCGCTTGCATCATTGCGACGTGGCCGAAGAGGTTGACGTCGAATAGCCGGCGCCACTCGGAGAGCGGCAGCGCTTCTACGGGCGCGTTGACCCCCATCCCTGCATTGTTGACCAGAGCACGCAGTGGACGCCGCTCAGGATCGTCGGTGATGTGCTTCGCGAGTGCGGCGATCTCAGCTTCGTTGGTGATGTCGAGCATGATCGGCTCGAGGTTCGTGGCCCGGAGCGCGTCGGCGTCTATGCCGCGGCGCACGCCGGCGAGGACGTGGAAGCCGCGCCTGGCAAGCTCGCGGGCGGTGGCGGCACCGATGCCAGTCGAAGCACCGGTCACCACGACGATCTCACGACGGGGCTCAACTTCACTGACAATAGTGCTCATAATGTTTTTCCAATCGCTCTTTAAATGATCAAATAAACTTAGGTGACGATGCGCCAGAGTGCCTCGAACCCGGCGGCAGCGTGCTTCTCAGCATTCGCCGGATCGCGCGTCATGTAGTCGATCGTCGCATCTACCACGCCAGTTACGAGCGAGCCGACGAACATCAGCGGGGCGTCGCGCATGGGTCCATTTGCGCGGCTCCGATCCAGAAGAGTTGCGACACCATCATATGACTGGCTCGCAGCCTGATGGCTCTCTTTAGTCACGTCGTCCGAGACGCCTAGATGCGCAAGAGCCCGGCGCTCTTGCGGGTGAGTGATCGCCCAACGCAACCAACCATTCCAGACATGAAGCACTTGGTCGCGCACATCGGCTTCAGTCGGAAGACCGACCGTGTTCGCCGCAGCCATCTCTGTTTTCAATTCAATGTAGAGTTGGTTCAGCAGGTCGGCCTTTGTCGCGAAATACGTGAATAACGCCCCGTTCGAGACGCCCGCCTCCTTCCCGATCATCGCCGTCGAAGCGCTGAGCCCTTGCGCGGCGATGATCTTGATCGCCGCGGTCATGATCGCGTTGCGCTTTTGGTCACTCCTCGGTCTTGCCATCATCAAATCCCTACCGACCACAAATATAGAAGAGCGACTGGTCTATCAATAACGTTAGTTGGCCCTGATCCAACAGTGACATCTGGCGAGTCGCCCGGGGGAATTTCACCCCCAGGCGCTCCTAGAACCGTGCTTGAACCTCTCGGTTCACACGGCTCCCGATGTTCGGCCGTTGACGTGCAGCACGCGCCAATGTGCGAACAGAGCCG
>JAABUX010010192.1_pt1 | contig 10532 bp, 14 predicted proteins | sample 5561851 | NCBI WGS metagenome assembly JAABUX01 (sample SAMN10711883, study PRJNA513361) | rock metagenome | isolation source: Antarctica rocks | place: Antarctica: Victoria Land, Richard Nunatak red sandstone | collected 2016-01-03 | reverse complement strand
CCGGCCGCGGTGAACCGGGCCGCGTACCAGCCGCGGCGGCGGCGCAGCAGCCCCGCCGCCTGCACCGTCCGCAGCAGCTCCCCATACCCCGCCACCGCCGCCGCGGCCCGCGGGCGCACCGCACCGGCCTGGGCGGGGCGAGTGGACTGAACAGGGACGGTGGTGGCGGACATGACTCACCCGATCCGGTAGACGCTCAACAGACGGAACACGCAACGGCCGGCCCGCGCGGTCGCTGCCCGGCGCTGCGGTCTCACCGACCACCCACCAGACCCGACCGGCGCGGGGGACGGACGGAACCGGGTACCGGCCGCGGCGATGACCGCGGACCGGTACCCGAACGGCAGTCCTGCGGTGGGGTCAGCTGCCGGTGGGAGCCTGCTCGGTGACAGGGATGCCCGCGGTCTTCGACTTCCCGAGCAGCCCGGTGACCGCACCACCCAGACCACCGAGCGCGCCAAGACCGGCGCCGCTGTGCAGGGACCCGGTCAGCCCGGACACCGTGGAGGTCAGACCCGACAGGGGCGCCGCGACCGCCTTGCACAGGGTCGGGTTGCCCTTCGCGTTCAGCGACGCGTTCTTCAACAGATGCACCACCGTCGCCGCGGTCGCGGCTGCCTTCACCAGCGCAACGGTCCGCCCTGCGTGGCCCTTGGAGAACGAGCCCTGGGTGTAGGGCTGGTACAGGTAACGGCGGATCAGGAACGCCGCCCCACCCAGGTCGGACACGAACCGGGTCTTCGCGAACGACCGGGTGTTCGACGTCGGGCACGACGTGTCGGTCGTGGAGCTACCAGCCGACGCGAGCGTCCCACCGGCGGCGGAGCTCACCTGCCCGGCCCCGGCGGCCGCGGAGTTCGCGACCGTGCCCGCGGTCTTCGCCGACGAGCCGCAGCCGGCGACGGCCATCATCACGACAAGAACAAGTGCAGACACTCGGCGCATCAGACGTCTCTCTTCAGGTGGGAGGTGGGAATACCCGGCGCACTCCCGTCGGGAGCACCGGCCGTGCGACCGCGGTGTGCAGCTCCTGGACCTCAGAACAGGACACCCGGGCAGTCCCGGGTTCAGGTGGTCGGTGCCTCGGTATGGGCCTCGGGACCAGTGTCGGGGTCGGTACCGGCGAGCGGGTCGCCCGGCGGGTCGCTGTGCTCAGCCATCTCGTGGATCTTGTCCTCCGCGCGGACCTGCTCCGTGTCCTCTGCAGCGCGGACCGTGCCGTCGTGATCCTTCGGGGTTGTCCGGGCGCAGCACACGGACTCCTCAGGTGACAGCCTTCGCCCACACCGAGTTCGGATGCTTTGGGAGCCGGTCCGGACCATCAGGCGCTGGCGCCATGGCGGCGCGAAGTCAATCTGGGGGGCGACCGGGTGGGCGGCGGCCCGGACCGGTTCCGGGCCGCCGTCAGCTTCGGGGGTCAGCTCTTGAAGACGTCCTTGACCTTCTCCCCGGCCTGCTTGAGGTTGCCCTTTGCCTCGTCGCGCTGGCCTTCGGCCTTGAGGTCGTCGTTGCCGGTGGCCTCGCCGACGGTCTGCTTGGTCTTGCCCTGCACCTCTTCGGTCTTGTTGCTGATCTTGTCGCCCAGACTCATGACGAGTTCCTCTCCTTCGGGGTCCCCCGGTGGTGGACCGGGTGGGACATGGGTGTCACTTCTTGGATGGGATCAGACGGTTGACGTCGAGTTTGCCTTCCAGGGCCATCCCGACCGCGAGACCGACCGCTCCAAGGACGATCGTGAGGACGAACGCCCCGAACCCGCCGAACGCCCACACGACCCCGAGCAGCAGCCCGATCGCGAGTCCCATCAACGTCTTGCTCATCACAACTCCTCACCGAAACCACTAGCCGCCGCCGACAGCCGGCCGGCCCTCAGGCAGTGCACACACAACCCGCGGGATCGGCCGACGCGGTGTCGGTCAGCGGTCAGGTTCACCTCGGACCGGAGTCGCCGTCGCTGTCACTGTCGGTGGGCAGGTGCACGTCGTCCACGGTCACGTCGACGTTGGTGACGGTGAGCCCGGTCATCCGGGTCACCGCGGAGATCACCCGGCCGCGTACCGCGGCCACCACCTCGGGGATGACGAACCCGTACTCGACGGTCAGGTTGATGTCCGCGGTCGCCTCGATCCGCCCGACCGCCACCGAGATGCCCTGGGTGACCGACGGCGTCGACGATCCCGGCAGGCGGGTACGTAAAGAGCTGATCGCGTTCGCGGCGCCCCCACCGAGGCGGTACACCCCGGGCACGTCGGTGGCGGCCATCCCCGCGATCTTCTGGACCACCCCGTCCGCGATCGTCGTCGTGCCCTCACCGGTCGTCTGCGGCGACCCGGTCGGGTCCGATGCCGAGGCCGGCCGGAGCCGGGCCGGGCTGCTGGGGCTGCTGGGCTGGACGGTCATCGCGGGCTGTCCTGTCTGAAGCGGGACGGGTGGATGCGCCCGGTCGGCGCCGGGAGGCTGGTCTGGCGCCGTAGGTCAGACCGGGGGGGTGGGCAGTGGCACGGTGAGGATCTCGACCTGCTCGACGCGGACCCGGTCGCGGACCGTCGTCTCCCCGGTGAACTCCTGGACGCCGACCCGGACCCGCTCATACGGCCGGGTCGCCACGGTGACGACCGGGACCTCCCGGGAGAGCACAACCTCCAGCGGCAGGTGCTCGCCGGTCTCGTGCACCCCGCCAGGCACGGACTGGGCGTTGGGAACGGGAAGGTGCTCGAGGGACACCGTCTCCCGGCGGACCTGCACGGCGATCGTGACGGTCTCGGTGATGATCCGCCGGGTCACCCGGACCGTCTGCGCCGCCACCCAGACGGTGTCGATGCGCAGCTGCTCCGCCCGGCGGACGATCTCCGGGACCAGCTCAGCCCGCTCATAGGCCGCCCCGGGTGCGGTGGAGCTGACCTCCCCGATCCCCGAGCCCACGAGGGGCTCGGGCATCGGGGCGTCAACCTCAGCGCTTGGGGGTGCGACCGGTGGTGTCGTCAACGGTCTCGACCTCGATGTTCTCCTTGCGGACCTCCGCGGAGACGGTCTGCTCCTCGACGACCTCACGCGTGCCGACCCGGATGCGCTCGACGGGGACGGTCTCCTTCTCCACCACGGCGGTGTCGGCGTGCAGGATCACCTCGTGCTCCTCGGTGGTCAGGTCGCCACCGGACATGGCCTGGCCCATGTTGGCCTCGGTGATCGGCTCACGCTGCAGCACGACCTCCTCGTGGCTGACCGGGACCGTCTGGGTGACGGTCTCGGTGGTGATGAACTTCCGCAGCCGGGCGCGGCCGGCCTCACGGCGCTGCACGCCGACGTGGACGCGCTCCTCCGAGCGGGTCATCGCGTCGTCGGTCATCTCACCGGAGGTGTCCCGGCCGACAGTGCCCGTCTGCTGGGTGCCGCGGGCAACGTTCTGGCCCTGGCCGGGGCCGCCGGTCGCGGTGACCGTGTCGCCGCCGTAGGGGATCCCGTAGTAGGTGAACAGCTCCACCTCGTCATCGGCGCTGATCTCACGGCCCGGGTCGTGGTTCGGGGCGCCCTTGACCAGGTCCTTGCTGAACGGCACGGTGAGCTCCCCGCCGGCCCAGCTCGCCGCGGCCAGCGGGACGAGGGACACGTGCGAGCCGAACAGGCCGGTCTTGACAGCAGCCCACTCCGGCTTCGAAGTCTCGTTGTCCAGGTACACCTCGTCGACCTTGCCCAGCTTGTCCCCGCTGGACCCGGTGACGTTGGCGCCCCGCAGATCAGCGGGGTTGGTGATGTTCATTGGCATAGAAGACTCCTTCACGCGGGCAGGCCCGCGATCAGCAACCGGGTGTGGAGGACCCACGCCCGTCAGGTTTCACTTCCACGGCACGGCCTGCGTCGACAGCCGGGCACGCCCTGCCTCGAAGACCACGGACCTTCGGGACACAACAGGGCAGGCGCGCCGGCTTTCACCAGCCGGTCGCAGACACCGCTGGCAGGTTCGGGTCCCGGCGCTCCGGAAACCGATCAGACCGTGCGGCATCCCGTGGAAGCTCCAGGTCAAGCTGTTCGCGCGTGTCTCGGCGGGTGGCCCCGCGACACCCCGAACCTTACACGGTAAGGAGCCGGGTGCAACAGGGCGCTGTCCCGATCGGCGGGTCCTGTCACCCCACGGCGGGATGCAGCTCCGTCAGCCGGGACAGCAGGTTGGTCAGCGAGCTGTCGAACTCGGCGCGGGCGAAGTCCTGGGACAGGGAGTCCTGCATCCGTCGCAGAACCGGGTACTCCCCGAGCGGGTCGGCCGGGGGGTGGGCGGTCGAGGCCGTGGTGGGGCCGGGGCTGGTGTCGGCGACCGCGCTGATGTCCACGTTCATCGCCGCCACATCCAGCAGGAGATGGCCGAGCAGGAAACTCGTGAACGCCCGATACACCGCGGCCGCGGCGTCGCCGCCGAACCCGCAGTCGATCAGCCCCGCGAGGAAGGAGTCCATCCACCGCAGACTCCGCAGCGGCGGACGTACCCAGGGCGCGGCCGGCGGGCGGGTCGCGACCAGCGGGAACAGCCGCGGGTGGTCCATCGCGATCCGCCGGACCCCGTACGCGAGGCGGCTCAGGTAGTCCTCCCAGCCGTGGCGTGGGTGCAGATACACCTCCGGGTCGGCGTAGAGCGCGTCGACGACGGCCTCGACCATCGCGTCCAGCAGCGCCTCCCGGCTGGGGACATACCGGTACAGCGACATCGCCTCAACCCGAAGCTGGTCACCGACGTTGCGCATCGTCAGCTCCGCCAACCCGTCACCGTCGACGAGTGCGATCGCGGTCTCCACGATCACCGACCGGCTCAGACCCCGCCTGGACCCCCGCCCCGGCTCCGCTGCGGTCACCAACCTCGAGTGCCCGCTGTGGCGGTGGTCGTGGTGGGTTGCCGTCATCTCCTCGATCCTCTCCTGCCAACGCACGTCGCGGTTCGCCCCGGCCCCCGCACCGGGAAACCGATTCGATGTCCCGCGGGCTTGACCGCAAATCCTCAGCGGCGCCCCCGAACACCGAGGGTCACTGTGCGTACCACCAGTATGAGTTCGCGGCGTGTGCTCTGCGTCCAGCAGGGCAGCCCGCACCCGCCCGACGTGGTGAGTTCGCGCCCGATCACCGCCGATCCGCCGCGGCGCTGAGCAAGCGGTGACCTGCTCCAAGCGGTGACCGGGAGTGCGGTCAGCCGTGACCGGGTCGCGGCCGATGCCTGTCGAGGAACCCGTACGGCTTCGGAGGACCGGTGGTCCGCTGCACCGCTTGCGACGCGACGATTTATCGCGTAAGTTCCTGGGCGTCGGCTCGGGTCACGCACACTCGGTGACCACGAGGGCGCGGCTGAGTGAGTGAGCCTGAGGTCGGGCTCGCACGTGCGTGCCACCCGCTCGACCCGATCCTCTGCGGGCTTCCCCGCCCAGCGTGTCCTCCGGTGCGCATCTGCACCCCGGAGTCGCCCATCCCGTCCTGGAGCGCTCTGCTGTGATCACTGCCCGCGTCGACATCGGTCAGGGGCTGACCAGTGCCCTGGCCTCGGTCCTGGCCTTCGTGCCCAAGCTCTTGCTCGCGTTGGTGATCATCATCGTCGGCTACGTCGTGGCGAAGGCGATCGCGAAGATCCTCACGAAGCTGCTGCAGCGGGTCGGGTTCGACCGGCTCGTGGAGCGCGGCGGTCTGAAGAAGGCCCTGGACAGCGCGAACACCGACGCCTCGGCGATCCTTGCGAAGATCGTGTTCTACGCGATCATGCTGTTCGCGCTGTCGACGGCGTTCGGCGTGTTCGGGTCCAACCCGATCAGCACCTACCTGACCGCGATCATCGCCTACTTGCCGCTGGTGTTCGTCGCGATCCTCATCGTGGTGATCGCTGCCGCGATCGCCGCCGCGGTGAAGATGCTCATCCAGACCGCACTGGGGTCTCTCCCCTACGGCACGCTCCTCGCGAACATCGCCTCCGGCCTGATCATCGCCCTCGGCGTGGTCGCCGCCCTGGACCAGCTGCACATCGCGACCGGGGTCGTGAACGCCGTGCTGTATGCGGTCCTCGCCGCCGCGGTCGGGGTCACGGTCGTCGCCGTCGGCGGCGGCGGGATCCACCCGATGCGCGCCCGCTGGGAGAAAGCCCTGGCCTCCTACGACCAGGAGAAGCCGAAGATGGCGCAGGCGTCCAAGCAGGCGCCCAGCGTCACCGCGCAGGCCCAGCACGTGAAGAGCACCGCCCAGCAGACACTCGGCCAGAACGCCAGCGGCCGCACGCCGGGCGCCACCCGCCAGCCCTGAACCCTGCGGCCCGGCGGCGACGCCATGCCCTGCTGGAGCAGCACAGACCCACCGGGTCGACCCGACCCGCAACCGCACCGCACTCATCGGGCCCGCACGGCGGGCGGAGGTCAGGAGAGCACATGGCAGACGGGGAGCTCGTCCTCAGGACGTTGCACGACGCGGGGTTGGCGGTGTGGTTCGGGGGGTCCCTCGCTGGGGCGGTCGGGTTCAACGGCGGCGCGAACGACGTCAAAGACCCAACCGACCGGTTCAAGGTCGCCACCGCCGCGTGGGCACGGTGGACCCCGGTCGCGGCCGCGGCGATCGGTGTCCACCTGATCGGCGCGGCCGGGTTGACCATCACCAACGCCGACCGGATCCGCACCCAGGAGGGGGTCGCGGCGGCCAGCATCGGGAAGGCCGCGGTGACCGTCCTCGCACTCGGCGCGACCGCGGTGAGTGGATGGCTGGGCCAAAAGGACACCGCAGCAGTCAAGAGCCCCGAGCACGCAGGTGGGATCCCCGCCGAGGGCGGGGTCAAACCGTCAGCGGACACCCCACCGGACGTCGCGTCCCGTCAGCAGCGCCTGCGGGTCCTGCAGTGGGTCATCCCGTCCCTCACCGGGGTCCTGGTCGCCCTGACCGCGCAGCAGGGTGAGCTGCAACGCCCCGCCCAGGTCACCACCGGGCGCATCAAGAAGTCCCTGCGGTAGCCGACCCCGGTCTCGGTGTCCGGACAACGGGCAGCCCCGACCGCCGCACCGGTTCCGGCGGGTGGTGGACCGGGTCCATGACAGAGCCCGCCCGTCGGGGAGGCAACCACTCGCCCCGCCGCGGGCAGGTCGCCGTTCGCGTCACACGGAGGAGAAGAGCATGCGTCGACGGGTCTTGACGTTCGTGGCGATCCCGCTGGCTGCGGGCACAGCCCGGATGGTCGCGCAGCAACTGGCCAAACGCGGCCACACCCAGGCCGCGAACCACGCCCAGCACCTTGCCGACAGCGTCCACCCGGCCCGCCGCACGAGACGCGGCTGAGTCCGGAGGTACAAGACCCGGCCGACCGTCCGCTTTCACTCAAGAGTGGGTGGGTGCCGTACGTCCCGGAGGTCCAGCGATGCCCGACAACGCACAGGGTCGGCCGGTGGGTGAGGGCGGGTGGGCGGTGCTGCGGCGGTTGCATGGGCTGATCGCCCGGGTCAACTCTGAGCCCACGGTGGTGGCGACGGTGCAGGCGGTGGTCGACGGGGTGGTCGACGGGGTCGTCGACGGGGTGGGGTTCGGTTTCGCGGCGGTGTACTACCGCCACCGTGACGGCAGCTTCGAGGCGTTGGTCGTGGCCGGATCGCCCGCTGCCCGGGCGGCGGTCACCGCGCAGCGCCTACCCGCGGATGCGTTCGACCTGGACTTTGCCCACGCCGAAGCCTGGGGTGGGCTGCGGTTCGTGTCCCATGACCGGTTCATTCCCGGGATGGTCGCCCACTGGGTCCCCGACATCCCCGCCGGTGGGGCCGGCGACGCGTGGCATCCGCTGGATGCGTTGTGGGTGCCGCTGCACGCCCCGACCGGGCAGCTGGTCGGGGTGTTGTCGGTGGACTCCCCCACCACGGGCCACCGACCCGGCCCGGCGCAGCGGGAGCTGCTGGAGATGTTCGCCGTGCAGGCCGGGATCGCGGTGGACAACGCCCGCCTGACCCAGCAGCTGCACGAGGAGCAGCAGCGGCTGCGGGTCAGTGAGGAGGCGTTCCGGTTGACCTTCGACGGGTCCGGGATGGGGATGGCGATGGTGAGTCTCGTCCCCGGGGAGGTCGGCCGCTACCTGCGGGTGAACGGGGCGTTGTGCGCGTTGACCGGGTACACCGCCGAGCAGCTGCTGACCCGGCGGACGCTGGACATCACCCACCCCGAGGACACCGCGGTTGACCTCGCAGCGGTCGTGGAGGCCCAGCACGACCAGCGGGACACCTTCCGTGCCCAGAAACGCTTTGTCCGCGCCGACGGGAGTGTGGTGTGGGTCGCGGTGACCACCTCGGTGATCGGACGGGTCCCCGGTGAGGCGCTGCACGCGATCAGCCTGGTCGAGGACATCACCGCCCGCCGGGTCCTCGAGCAGGACCTCACCCACCGGGCGTTGCACGACCCGCTGACCGGGCTGTGGAACCGGGTGGCGTTCACCCACCGGGTCACCGACGCGGTCTCCCGGGCCGCCCGCTCCGGGCGGGCGGGGGCGGTCCTGTTCTGTGACCTCGACGGGTTCAAGAACGTGAACGACCGGTTCGGGCACCACCGCGGGGACGCGGTCCTCACCGTGATCACCGACCGGCTCACCGAGGCAGTCCGCGCGGTGGACATCGTCGCCCGCCTCGGCGGGGACGAGTTCGCCGTCCTCGTCGAGGACGTCACCCTCGAGGACATCACCGGCCTCGCCGCCCGCCTGGAACGGGCCGTCGCCCGCCCCTCCCCGGGGTCGAAGCCACCACGGTGACCGTCAGCATCGGCATTGCGGCCCTCACCCCCGACAGCACCGACCCCGACGTGCTCCTCCACACCGCCGACCTGGCCATGTACCAGGCCAAGACCCGCGGCGGGAACCAACACCACCGTCACACCTGACCCGAGTCGTCGTCGTGATGGCACTGCTCGGCCGATCAACAACCGCCATGACGTCGCGACACCGCGCGGGCACCCCGCCCGCCAACCTGTGGGACAGCGGCCGGCCCACGCTGCGCACCTGGCCGAGGTCTACGGCAGCCAGGTGTCGCGGGAGACGATCTCCACGATCACCGATCGGGTCCTGGAGGGCATGGTCGAGGGGGGAGAACCGGCCGTTGGACCGGGTCTACCCGGTGGTCTTCATCGATGCGATCGTGGTCAAGATCCGCGACGGGCAGGTCGCGAACCGGCCGATCTACACCGCAGTCGGGGTCACCGTCGACGGTGAACGCGACATCCTCGGCCTGTGGGCCGGCGCGGGCGGCGAGGGCGCGAAGTACTGGCTGCAGGTCCTCACCGAGATCCGCAACCGTGGCGTCGAGGACGTGTGCATCCTGGTCTGCGACGGCCTCACCGGTCTTCCCGACGCGGTGACCGCGGTCTGGCCGCGCACGGTGGTCCAGACGTGTGTGATCCACCTGCTCCGCAACGCCCTTCCGTTACGCCTCCCGCAAGGACTGGCCGGCGCTGGCGAAGGACCTCAAACCGGTCTACACCGCCCCCACCGAGGCCGCCGCCCACGAACGCCTCGTGGAGGTCGCCGAGCGGTGGGAGACCCGGTATCCGGCGATCCTGCGGCTCTGGGAGAACGCCTGGGCGGAGTTCACCCCGTTCCTCGCGTTCGCCCCGGAGATCCGCCACGTCAGCTACACCACCAACGCGACCTGGAGCCTGAACGCCCGGTTCCGCCGATCGGTCAAGGCCCGGGGGCACTTCCCGACCGAGCAGTCCGCGTTGAAGCACCTCTACCTGACCATCGCCAGCCTCGACCCGACCGGACGGGGCCGCCAACGGTGGACCAACCGCTGGAAGGCTGCCCTCAACGCCTTCGCGATCGCCTTCGACGGACGCATCCTCACCAACCGGTGAACCCGGAGATCCACCGTTTACTTGACAGTCTCCACCGTTGTCCAAGCCGACGTGACGACCGGCGGGGGTCAGCGGGCGGTGATGGGGGTGCGGGCCCAGGAGTTGTTGGCGTAGCCCTTGGGGTTCCACTGGGGGCCGGGGTGTTCGGGCATGGACGCTCCGGTGGTGTCCCAGGCGCGGGCGGTGAGCGTCCGCGGCCCGGGTGCGACGTTGATGTGGGCTGTCCACTGCCGCCACACCCACGGCCCGCGGTCCACCCCGAGGTCAGCCCGGACCCAGCCGCTGTCCGGGTGGGCGGCCACCTCGACCCGGGCGATCCCGGAGCCGCCGCCTGCGAGGGCGTACCCGCGGACGGTGCACAGCCCGGCGGGGAGGACCGCACCCGCGTCGGGGGACAGGATCGCGGCATTGACCGCGACGTCGGTGAGGGCGGTCCCCGCGGCGGCGCCGGCGGTGTCGGGGTGGGCGCCGGGGGGCGGCATCCGGTAGGCGGTCGCCTGGAACCAGTTGTCGGATGGCCGGTCGGTCACCGTGATCGTCTGCAGCCATTTCACGCTCCGCGCGCCGATGTACCCGGGGACGACCACCCGCAGCGGCGCCCCGTGCGCGGCGGTCAACGGTGCCCCGTTCATCGACCACGCCAACAGCACCTCCGGGGCGGCCGCCTTTCCCAGGGGGATCGAGCAGCCGTAGGGCTGCGCCGGGTG
>JAABUX010010191.1_pt1 | contig 10533 bp, 10 predicted proteins | sample 5561851 | NCBI WGS metagenome assembly JAABUX01 (sample SAMN10711883, study PRJNA513361) | rock metagenome | isolation source: Antarctica rocks | place: Antarctica: Victoria Land, Richard Nunatak red sandstone | collected 2016-01-03 | reverse complement strand
GAGACTGCGAACATCATCCATGGCGTGCCTTCCTGCCGGCCAACACCGGCATCGGTCTTCAACAACCGGGAAGGTACGCCGCCTTCCTTCTCAACCCCATACACAACATCTGGGTATAGCTCAGCGCCCTCTCGGCTGCACTTGCATGGAGTGGTCGGAAGACGGGTCCGGGCGGCTACACGGAACGGCGTGTGGCGTGATACCGGCAACGTCGGCCACTACCGATGGCGATGCGGTCTACAAGACGTCACAGGCTCGCTCATTCTCGCCGGGCCCGTCGAACCGATATGAGAGACGCGTTGTGTCTCGATGCTGCCCGGCGGTAGTCCCGCGTCCATCTGAGGCGTTGTGCGGCATAGGTGCTGAGCTGCGGTCGAGACCTGGGCGTCCGAGTCGCCGCCACCGCGTGATCGCTTTTGCCTCTCGCAGCGCCGGCCACCGCGCCACTGCTATGGCGCCCTTCCGATTGTGCGGCTCGGACGCCACGCCGAGTCAGACGAACACATAGTGTCCGAGAACGATCGTTCACGAGACACCCGCGCCGGTCGGAGAGCCATCAAGCGCCGCAATAGGTCAAGTTGTAACGGTTGCCGTGTAAGCGGCAACGTAACGCGGTACCCGGTTTGCGATACTCTCGCCCGGTGCGGATTGGCTACGGACGCGTCTCGACCCGCGACCAGAACCCCGAAGCGCAGCACGACGCGCTGACCGCCGCCGGCTGCGAGCAGATCTTCATCGACACGGCGTCCGGGAAGCTCGCGCGACGCCCCGAGCTCGACAAGGCGCTCCTGTCAGCAAACCGGAAGGGCGATCAGCTCGTGATCACCAAGCTCGACCGGCTCGGCGGCTCGCTCGAGCACCTGATCGAGCTCTCCAAGCTCCTACAGGCCCCGGGGGGGCGACCTCGTGGTGCTCGACCAGGGGATCGACACCTCGACGCCCGTCGGGCGGCTGTTCTTCCAGATCATCGGCGCGATCGCCGAGTTCGAGCACGCGCTGATGTCCGAGCGCACCATCGACGGGCTGGCGGCCGCCCGCGCACGCGGGCGCACCGGAGGGCAGAAGCCAAAGCTCGGGCCCCAGCAGGTCAAGCTCGCCCGCCAGATGTACGAGGAGACCGGCAAGGACGGCAAGCGTGCGCACACCGTCGCTCACATCCGCCGAGTTCGGGGTCAGCCGACCGACCATCTACCGCCACCTTGCCAACCAGGCGGATTCAACCGCAGCGGCTTAGCGGCACCTTCGCTAGTTTGCGGCTGGGGACAGCTTCCCAAGGAGGCCGGCTAGTCTAGGCGGCATCCACGAGAGCGTCCTCGGCGCGCCCGGCTTCGGCGCCGGTGACGTGGAGCACGGGACCCCGAGGCCGCGGATCTTGCTCGGCAGGTCGATCCGCAACCACCGCGAGACCCTCCGCGGCAGCGTCGAGAGGATGATCTCGTCAAAGCCATGGAGGTTCAGCGAGTCGGCCACCGCGGCGAGTGGATTGGCATCGCCGATGTGCCCCGTCACCTCCTGTCCCGCCGCCTCGCTCAGCACGATCAGCGCCCGTCCGAGGCGCGCCTGCGCGTCCTGCACTCCAGCCACCTCTGGATCCACCAGTCGATGCAGGCCCTGCGCAGTGGCCGGCACGACCAGGTGAAACGTGGCCGGACCGCGCTGGGAGCGAGCCCGAACCGCTTCGACGAGCGGCTCATCCATCGCGGTCTGATTCGCAACGAGCAGCACGCGCGCAGCTGACATCACAGGCTCCTTGTGTCGTTTGACACTAACACTGGCGATGGTACCAGCGCCTCGCGAGTTGTCAGGATCTTCACAACCGGTTCACGTCATGGCAACCCGGCGACGGGCGCGCGGGGCAAGACTCCCGGGTGCAAACGCCTGCGCGCGTGCGCCGGGCAGACTGACCAGCTTGCGCCGGACTGCTCGACGTGAGCCAGCGCAGAGCGCGTGGTGCCTGACGACAACTGCCGAGGAGAATGCATGCGTGGTGAGCGGGGTTTGAGATGGAGCGCGGCGGCGGTTCTGGCCGCCGTCTGCGGGGTTGGCGCGACGATCGCCGCGACGGGGGCCGACCACGCGTCCGCAGCAGCTGGACGAACGTCCGCGGCGCAGGCCGCGGGCTCGACGGCGACGCCGATCAAGCACGTCGTGGTGATCTTCCAGGAGAACGTATCGTTCGATCACTACTTCGGCACCTATCCCTCGGCGACGAATACGTCGGGCGAGCGGTTCCCCGCGCCGCGCAGCGCGGTCACGGTCAATGGCCTGGCGAACACGCCCGGCCTCAATGGCAGCGGAACGCTGCTGACCAATAATCCGAACACCGACGCCAACGGCAAGCAGGTCAATCCGCGCCGGCTCGATCCATCGAACATCAACGACGTCCTCACCTGCGATCAGAACCACGACTACGCCAACGAGCAGAAGGCGTTCGACGGCGGCAAGATGGACAAGTTTCTGACCACCGTCGCCAACGCGTCGGGTAAGAGCGCCACCGGCCAGCCCTGCCAGGCCAGCGACGTCTTGAACTACTACGACGGCAACACGGTGACCGGACTTTGGCACTACGCCCGGCAGTTCGCGCTGAGTGACAACTCGTTCGGAACGACTTTCGGCCCGTCCTCGCCCGGCGCGATCAACCTCGCCTCGGGCAACACCGGCGGCGTGGGGATCACGATCAACAAGGCGGACACCAACGGCGACACGGTGCCCGACGGCAAGGGCGGGAGGTCGCTGATCTCCGACGCGCAGCCCTACTACGACGACTGCTCGACCCGCGACGCCGTATCGCTGACCGGCAGGAACATCGGCGACGAGCTCACGTCCGCCGGGTTGAGCTGGGGCTGGTTCCAGGGCGGCTTCCGCCCGACCACCAGCTTCGCGGCGGCGACCGCCGGCCAGGCGACGACCACCCAGCCGACAAGCGCGTTCACGCCCGACGAGTTCAAGGGGAAGTTCGCGACGGCGCCGGCCTCCGATCAGGGTCTGTGCAACGCCGTGCACCCCACCGGCGCTGCCCTCGGAGGGATCGGCGGGACCCGTCCCGGACCCAACAACTACGGCAACAAGGACGACTACATCGCCCACCACGAGCCGTTTCAGTACTACGCGAGCACGGCGAACCCCCACCACCTGCCGCCGGCCTCGGTGGCGGCGATCGGGACCGACACCCAGACGATGAGCGGGGGGACGCCTCAGTTCGACACCGCCAACCACCAGTACGACACCAGTGATTTCAACGCGCTGCTCGGGGCGATCAACCACGGGTACCTTTCGCCCGATCATCTTCCGGCGGTCAGCTTCCTGAAGGCCCCGGGCTACCAGGACGGCCACGCCGGCTACTCCAACCCTTTGGACGAGCAGCGCTTCGTCACCAGCGAGATCAACGCCCTCGAGCACACCCCGGACTGGTCGAGCACTGCAGTGGTGATCGCCTACGACGACTCCGACGGCTTCTACGACCACGCCTTCAGCGGCGTCCACAACCCGTCGAACACCTCCGCCGTGCCCAACCCCCCCGGGCCGCAGGACTTCCTGAACGGGCTCGGAATCTGCGGGGCGACCAGCGTTGCACCGCTCGCCGGGCAGAACGGCCGCTGCGGCTACGGACCTCGCCAGCCGCTGCTGGTCATCTCACCATGGGCGAGGCAGGGTCACATCGACCACACGCTGACCGATCTCAGCTCGGTCGACAAGTTCGTGGAGGACAACTGGCACTTGCAGCGGATCAGCGGCTCGTTCGACGCAATCGCCGGGTCGCTCAATGGCTTGTTCAGCTTCGGGCAACCGCACGGCAATAACGCCAAGCTGTTCCTCGATCCGACCACCGGCCGGCCGACCTCGGGCCGCGGGCACGAGACGCGCAGGCACCACCGAGGAGCACACCGGCGCGGAGCCCGCCGGGGCAGAGGCAGCCACACGTAGGAGCCGACGTTCCTCTCGCCGATGCGCTCGCCGAGACGGCGAGAGGGCGAGGCGACGAGAGGGCGAGGCCCGGGGGGAAGGCGTCGTCCCCACAACCGGCCACTGAAGCGCGACCGGCTAGCCGGGGCTCGAAGCGTCGGCCATCTCCCGGAACAGGCCGGTGACGACGAACACCACCTGCTCGGCGATGTCCACGGTGTTGTCGCCGATCCGTTCCAGGCACCGCGCCACGAGGACCATGAACATCGCCCACTCGCGCATCTCGTGCTCGTCGCCGACCTCGACCGCGCGCTTGAAGATCTCCCGGTTCAGCCGGTTGATCTCCTGGTCCTGGCGGACGAGGTCGTGGGCCAGCTGGGCGTTGCGCGAGGCGAACGCCTCCTTCGCCTGGGAGATCTGAGAGCCGGCGAGCTCCCCCATCCGCACGATCGCGTCGAGGATGTCCTTGTCCTTCGGCGCCTCGTGGCCGGAGAGTGGGATCAGCTTGGCGATGTTGGCGCACTGGTCGCCCATCCGCTCGACGCAGCGGATCATGTGCAGCAGCGCCTCCACCAGCCGCAGGTCACCGGCGACCGGCGACTGAAGGGCGAGCAGCGACAGGATGCCCTGATGAACCTCCAGGTAGCGCCCGTCGATCCGGTCGTCGTCGTGGACGACCATCCCGGCCAGCTCGACATCCTGATAGTTGACCGCCTCCAGCGAGCGGTCGAGCGCCTGGCCCACCATGTCCAATCCTCCGAGCGTCTGGCGCTCGAGGCCCGTGAGCGCGCCGATGAACTCATGGCGCGGCCGAGGGCTGCCCGCGGCGCGGGAACTCGCGTCCCGGCCGCGGGGGCGAGCGGTGGCTGTGCATCACTCATCAGGCCGCGTGGATCGCCGATGGTCGTCGCAAGCTGGATGAACGGCTCACGGCCGGGGTGCCGTTGCTGACGGCGTGGCGGATCGAGCCGTGCGCCGCGGCGGGTTGCGAGCGGTCGCGCTGCTCGGCGTGGTGGTGCTTCTGTCACCGCAAGCGGTGGATCGAGGCGGGTCGTCCTGAGCGGCACAGCTTCGCGCGAGCAGAGGCGCCGGCACCGGTCGGCGACGCGCGGTGCGAGGTGCCGGGCTGCGGGTTTCCGGCGATGCGACAAACCGCCCGCTTGTGTGACGCGCACAAGCGCACGTTCGACTTCTGCCGCTACAAGCACATCGCGCACGACGTCGACGAGTTCTTGGAGCGGTTGACGCGCGAGCTGCTTGAGGACTATCGGGCGCATGTGCGCACGCTGTCGTGGTCGGTCAAACACAAGCACTCGGTGATCAGCGCGATGAAGGTGCTGCTGGACGAGGTTCGCGCGAACGGGTGGGAGCCGCGGCTGCCGCCGACGGCCGCCTACTACAAAGGCGAGATCCCCGTCACCCGCAAGAGCCTGCCGCGAGCGGTCGACGAGCACGTGATGCGACAGATCGAGGCGCCGGAGAACATCGCGAGGCTGCCCTACCCAACGACCCGCAACATGGTGACGGTGTTGATCCGCACCAGTCTGCGGACGATCGACGCGACGCGGCTGCCGTTCGATCCGGTGGTGCTCGACGCCGCCGGCTCGCCGGTGCTGCTCTATTACAACCACAAGCTCAAGCGCGAGGCCACCCGGCCGATCGACGACCTGGTCCTCAACGCGATCCGTTCCCAGCAGGACGCGGTCGCGGCACGCTATCCGGACGGCTGCCCGTGGCTGTTCCCCGCCGGTGGTCGCCTGAACAGAAACTTTCCCAGTCGGCCACATCTGGGAAACATGGGGGCCTGGAAGTGGGCGTAGCTTGCCGGTTGCGTCGTCGGCACGAGCCGGGCGAGGCACCGAGAATCAGCTCAGATCGATCGGGAGGCTGGACGATGCGTCGCTTGCTTGGGTTCGCTTGCTGCTTGGCCGTACCGCTGGTGCTGGCGCCGATCGCGGCGGCGGATCCGCCGCCGCGCGGTGAGGCGACCACGCCTGCCGGATGGCGGATCGCGCCGGCCGGCGCGGAGTTCGGCGTTGCGCAGACCGCGATCGGCTTTCAGGGGCCGCTCGGCGCGGCGCTGTCGCCCGACGGCGCTCAGTTGCTGGCGGCGAGCAGCGGAGCGGCGCGGATCAACTCCGCCGACCTGTTCAACGTGCGTGAGCAGCAGCGAACCGATCAGGTCCCGTACGACGCCTACAAGGGCGGCACGGTCTTCTACGGCGTGGTCTTCTCGCCCGACGGCACCCGCGCCTGGGCGGCCGGCGGCGGACAGAACGTCGTGCATGCATACGCGGTGACCAACGGCCATTTGCAGCCGGGTGCGGACATCCCGGTGCCCAACTTCCCCGTCGGCCTCGCCTACGGGCACACCCCGCGCGGCGATCGCATCTATGTGGCCAACAACCTCTCCGGTCCGGCGACCAGCTCGAGCAACCCGCCGGGCCATCAGGTGACCGTGATCGATCCCGCTAGTGGTCAGGTGACAGCGACCCTTCCGTCGAGCGGCCATGTGACAGGGACGATCGAACTGGGCGCTGCGCTTGAGCCCTTCGGGGTGGCGTTCGATCGCCAGGGTGACAAGGCCTACGTGACCAACTGGCTCGGACGTTCGGTGTCGGTCATCAACACGGCTACCGAGACGAAGTCCAGCGACATCCAGCTCTCCCCGCCGAGCGATCCGCTGAAGGCCGACCATCCAAGCGCGATCGCCGCGAACCCTCAGCGCGACGAGGTCTACACCGCCAATGCCGAGAGCGACACCGTCTCGGTCATCAACACGCGCACCGACAAGGTGGCCAACACGATTGACGTGTCGCTCAGCCGTGGGCCAAAGGGGGCTACGCCCGACGGGTTGGCCGTCAGCCCCGACGGGACGAGGCTCTACGTTGCCCTAGCCGGCGAGGACGCGGTAGCGGTGGTCGATCTGGCCACGCGCGAGGTCCGGGGATTCATTCCCACCGCGTGGTACCCGACCGCCGTCAACGTTACCCCGGACGGTAAGCGCCTGGTGATCCTCAACGACCGCGGCACCGGCGCCGGGCCGAATCCCTGCGGACCATTGTCGCCGCTGCTGGGTCGGTCCTGTCCCCCGCTTAACCCGCAGCGCGACGCCGTGCCCAGGGGCCATGACGGCGCCAGCGACCCGCAGTACTCGGGCTCGATGATCAAGGGATCGGTAAACGTGGTGGGCGTGCCGAGTGCTCGTCAGCTGCGCCGTCTGACTCACCGCGTGCTGGCCAACAACCAGGTCTTCGCGCGCCGCACTCCCGAGCCCAGGGCGGCGCATCGGATTCGCCACATCATCTACGTGATCAAGGAGAACCGCACCTACGACCAGATCTTCGGCAGCCTCGGGAAGGGCAACGGCGACCCGTCGCTGAACCTGTTCGGCAACGACTCGGCGCCGAACACCCGCGCGCTGGCCCGACATTTCGTGACGCTGGACAACTTCTACGCCAACGCCGAGATCTCGGCCGACGGCCACAACTGGACCGACGAGGCCAACGCGGTCGACTACGTCGAGAAGACCTGGCCAATCATCTACTCACCCTCACCCCGCTCGGACCACCGCGCCTACGACTTCGAGCTGACGCCCGCGTCGGAGATCTTCCCCACCGAGCCGCTGGCTTCCGACCCCTCCGTTCCTCGCGGGCCGGCCGCGCCCACGGTCGGCTATCTCTGGGACAACGCCTATGCGCACGGTGTGAGCTTCCGCGACTACGCCGAGTCGACGCCCGTCCCCGGCTTCTGCAGCGGCGGGGGAAACATCTCCACCACCACTCACCTCGATCCGCGCTTCGGGGACCACGTCGACGCCAACTATCCGGGCTTCAACACGAAGTGCTCCGATCACACCCAGCGCGAGCCGGAGTGGGAGCGCGAGTTCCAGGCCTTCGAGCGAACCCGGTCGCTGCCGGCACTGCAGATCGTGCGCCTGCCCAACGACCACACAGCCGGCACCCGCCCCGGCGCGGGCACGCCGCAGTCCTACGTAGCCGACAACGACCTCGCCCTCGGGCGCATGGTGCAGGCCGTGTCCCACAGCCGCGACTGGCGTAACACGCTGATCCTGGTCACCGAAGACGACGCCCAGGACGGCCCCGACCACGTCGACGCCCACCGCACCGAGACGCTGGCCATCAGCCCCTACACCCAGACCGGGCGCGTGGACTCGACGCACTACGACACCGCATCGATCTTGGCGACCACCGAGGATCTGCTCGGACTCGGCTCGATGAGCGTCTTCGACGCGCGGGCCACGCGGATGTGGCCCAGCTTCGGCAAGCCCAACTTCGCGCCCTACACGGCCCGACAGCCCTCCGTGATCCCGTTCGGGGATCCAGGCGCACCGCTCAACACGGCCAGCTCGCCGATGGCCGCCCAGTCCGCGAAGTGGAACTTCCGCAAAGAGGATCTCGCGCCCGAGCGGGCGCTCAACCAGGCCATCTGGGAGTCGGTCCGCGGGCGGCGCTCGCGCATGCCGGCGCCCCAGCACCGCCTGCTGGAGGGTGCGGGCACGAGCAACGGCTGAGCGAGCACCGGGCGAGGCGGGAAGCGCACCGCCAAGCTAGGCGATCAGCCGGCCGATGACCCGCGGGTGACCCTCGATCTCGACGGCGGTGAAGCTTTCCACGCCGGCGAAGCCGGCGATCCGGGCGAGCCGCTCGAGGCCAGCCTCGCCGAGCATAGACCTCCCCGGGATCGGAGACGCGGATCATCGGGCCGCCGCGCTCCTGGGGATCCACGCCGTAGGTCTCGAGCAGCACGCTGCCGCCGCTCTGGGTTCCCGGGGTCTCCTGAGTAACGGCGCCAAAACGGCGGGCAAGGCTACCGCTAACGCGGGTTAGAGGCAGCGTAACGGGCGTCGTGGCCGTTTGACCACGTTGGCGACGTCGAAGTTGAGCGTGCCGTAGGGGTTGATCGGCTCGTAGTGCCCAGGGCTGAGGTGGCTGATCGCTTCGTCGCTGACGGGGCGTCCGTCGGCTCGTTGGGCGTCGATCGCGTCCTCGAGGTAGCCCGTGGTGGAGAGGACGCAGGAGCAGGATCAGGCGCCCGACGTCGGCTGCGACGAGCTAGGCCTGGCGCACGGCGAGGCGGCCGCGGGCGCGGCTGTCGGTCCCGGCGAGCGCCTGATCGAAGAGCCGCACGAGCTCGTCGACGATCTCGGTATGGGCGGCTGCGAGTGCGGGGATGAACCCAAGGAACGGCAGCGCGCGCAGCTGAACTGCCAGGCCGAGCCGGTCGGGTTTCGCGTGGGGGGAGCGGAAGGAACGCACCCACCATAGATCCTCGAGCGACAGCGTGAAGAACGCCGCGAGGTCGCTGCGCGCAACCTCCTCTGGCCAGCTCGCGAGCTGCTCAACCTCCCGGTCGGAGAGGATGCGGCTCGGCATTCGCGCTCAGCTCTCGGCCGAGGGTGCGCTGTTAGATCTCGATGAGGATCGCTTCGAGCGCGGCGTCTCGGTCGGCCGCGGACGGCAGGCTGTAGCGACGCGTCGTGTCCAAGCGCCGGTGACCGGCGATCTCGGCGACGAGCACGACGTCGACGCCCGAGCGGATCAGGTTCGTCACCGCTGTATGGCGCAGCGTGTGCGCCGAGAGCTCGAGGCCCGCGTCCTTCGCCAGCCGGCGAATCACGAGATCGATCGCCCGGGAGCTCATCCGGGTGCCCTGCCGCGAGAGCCACAACGCCTCGACCTCACCCGCCGGCCTCGCCTGGGACCAGCGCGATGTGCGCCGCCTGCCAGTGCATGGCGCCGGCAAAGCCGGGCCCTTCGGCGCCCGAGGCCTTGAGTGCCTGCGAGCGCGCCAGCGAGAGATCCTCAGAGTTTGCGCCGCGTTCTTCTTGCATCCGGCCTTCGCACAGCATCCCGACACCGACCGCGGCGCCGTACAGGGCGTTTGCGAGCATCGCGGCGAGCACGCTCTCGCCACCGACCGCGTCGGCCTGCTGCTCGAGATCCTGCTCGGAGGGCGCCTGCGCGTAGACGCCCAGCACGGTCAGCGCCGCGGAGATCTCCGACGCCTTCGGGTATCGCGTGACGGGGTCCGACATGCCGAGCACCCTACCGCCGCTGCGGTGCGGTCACCAGCGATCAACCCGGGTTGCCCGCCAACCCCGGGGCGTAGACTGCGAAGGCGTGTCGGAAAGGGTGGAGCTGGCCAGAATCACCGCTGCGTCTGGCCGGACAGGCCAAGCCGACTTGAGCTGAAAGCGGCGAGCGCCTGGTGCGTCCGGATATTGTTCGCGGGGGCTGGGTCGAACGCTCCCGCGCGACGATCCCCCCGAAGGCCGAGTCCTGGTCTGTCTCGCGTACCCCCCGGACGCGCCTGCGATCGCTGAAAGACGGCGCGGTTGGGACCCGCGCCCTCACATTCGTCGCGCGCGTGCTGCCCCGCGGCCGGGCCTACCGCGACTGACAGCCCCTCGCTCACCCCAGGCCATGAACCCTAACTTGTGCCGGTCATTGGTAGCTGACGTACGCGGGCCGGGGGCGTACCTTCATGACTCGGTTGGGTGAGAGCAGCACCGGGTCAGCTGAGCGTTTCAGGAAAACCTTGAAGCCGGGGAAGAATCTCTTGGCGCCCTGCATGACCTGGTGATAGGCCGCCAGCTTGACTGCGACC
>JAABUX010010190.1_pt1 | contig 10536 bp, 16 predicted proteins | sample 5561851 | NCBI WGS metagenome assembly JAABUX01 (sample SAMN10711883, study PRJNA513361) | rock metagenome | isolation source: Antarctica rocks | place: Antarctica: Victoria Land, Richard Nunatak red sandstone | collected 2016-01-03 | reverse complement strand
TGGCGAACGTCAAAGTCGACGGCGAGTACCTGGTGAAGGGCAAGTCGGTCACCGGCTTCTCCAACACCGAGGAGGAGGGTGTTGGCCTGACGAAGGTGGGTTTGTGTAATGCCGCTTGCCTGAGTTTCCATGCGTCATCTGTCAATGGGAATGCTTTCCAGATCCTCATAAGCTGAAAACGTACCAGCGGCTGCCTGCCTCGCTGTTGCCGTGTGGTTTATGCTACAGATGCTACGTGATTGGGCGTGTGCCCTTCCACTGATTGCACATGCTCGCACAGGACGTCAACCCGCTGCTGGAGGACGCGCTGAATGACCACGGCGGCAAGTACTCCAAGGGCAACGACTGGGGCGTCTACGCGGTCGCGGACGGCAAGCTGATCACCGGCCAGGTGTGACCCTCCTCATGGCGCCTGTGCGACGCTGCCTGGCGTCATTGTGCTCACGCGCCGCCATCATGTATTTCTCAGCATTTTCGCGTGGCAACGGGATGGGCCAGTTCCTCTTTGTCGTCTGCATGAGACTGACGACTGTGTGGTGCGCTCACAGAACCCCATGAGCTCCGAAGCGGTGGCAGACAAGGTCATCGCCGCACTCAAGGGCTGATGTTGCATCTGGCCCCTTCGCCAGCGTGATCGCCGCAGCACCTACACACCGGAGCTCATGCAACCACCGTTGCAATTTTATCTTTGGGTATCGTACCGTACCAAGTAATGTGCTCTGATCGCCTGATGCGGAGCCAACTGGTTGAAGCAGAGACTTCATATTTTGGGCTCCGCTGCATGTCATGCTGTTTGTCACCTGCAGCCGCAACACTCGCCTGATGCAGCCAGGGAGCTGCTGTGCTCAGCAGCGTGCGTTAAGATATTCCTTGCAAACATTTCGTCAGATGCTCGGCTGACGCAGCAGATTCGACCCTTGAAACAGTACTACAAATCCTTCTCACTAGCTTTGTCATCAGAGGCAACACTGTCATTGCCACACCTTGGACAGCCATAGCAACCGAAACTTTCTCCACTCAGCGCAATACACACACCCGCCTGATTCGCTGCACACTCCAGACAGTATGACGAAGAACATCCTCGCAGTCTGCACGAGGTGACCATTCAGAAGAACACCTGTCGCACCGCTGCGGCATTTGCATTGCAAAACAAGCACTGTGCTTCAGACAGGGGTCAGTCGTGTCGCTGATGGGTGTAACCCCTCGTGGCCATGCGCAGCGCGAGCAAGCTTCAGGACATGGACACGGGTCTTTGGCTCGAAGAGCTCGCCAGCCCGTATTGGCAGCTGGTGCGCAGGCCGTTCGGCTGGTGGTGCTCAGTGCTGGTTGCGCTGCTCAAATTGCCCTGACCTTTCAGGGGCTGGCCTGCTGAGTGTCTCGGTTCAGCACCGAAGTGTGCCGTGAGCCCCTGCAGGTTTCTGCGGGGCACAAAGTCACGATCGCCTCTACCAAAGGAGGTGACGCACCGGCCCTTTCGCTCTGGTTCAAGATGTGCCTGGTTCCCCATGCGTACGCGCACCTTGTGCTGGCTCCTGCACTCAGGTGTGGTGCTGTACCGTGCACGCAGGCGAGGTCCCTCTGGACCCCAACTCCCTCAAGGAGGAGAACAAGACAGGCAGCGCGAGCAAGTTCCTCGAAGACGGTGCGCAGCAACAGTTACCTGCACCCTTCCCGTGCGGCTTTTGACCAACTGCATGCAGCATACAGATCAAGATCAATCACTGCAGCTATGACACTGAGCACTTGAATCTACGACACCCATACTGCTGGCCATTGGTGTTCGCAGAAAACGCCATGAAGCAGCTCAAGAATAGCAAGAAGATCGACGATGTGCAGGTGCCATGTCTTCACAGTCTCGATCATCATTACATGCCAACAGGGCAGGGTCACCTGGTCGCAGCATGGAGATCCTTCATCTTCATGCCTCTTGCAACTCATCATCGGCTGCAGCCGCCGAGGAGATGTCTTGCCTCGCATCAGGATGGACTATTGGCGTTCGGCAGTCTTCAAACCTGACTGTAGCCTGCCATGTGGCATGCTAAAAGCTACCTGTAAGCCAGATCCTCTCGATGCACGTTGGCAAGTCTTTCTCCAGCAGGTGTGCGAGCTCCTCCGTCAGCAGGTGAACTTTACACAGAATCCGCCTCTACAGGATGCACACAACATACGTTGCTCCCAGTAAGTGGCGGCTTCTGTGGAAAGTTTACATGCTAAGCGGGGCACTCGCAAGCATGCTGACACATCGTTCAAGGTTAGAACGTCAGCTGGGAAAATAGCAGCACGCCCAGTGCATGAAGTGCCGTCGCTCCAGCTGAGCCTCCTGTGCGCTCGCTCTGCGGTGTCAGCAACATTTTCGCAAGCCAACATGGGCTGCAGCATAGAGTGCGGGGTTGGACATCATGTTGTCTTCCTGCAACAACTTAACGAGCGGAACGCATAAGCTTATTTTGCTGAGTTGAAAACAACCCTAACCAATACCCTGCTTTGCCCTGTTTGAAGCAGAACCTGGACGAGTACGACGGCCTGTACATCCCCGGCGGGCACGGCGCCATGGTCGACTTCCCGGACAACGCCAAGCTGCAGCAGGTCATCGCCACGATGTTCTGCAAGGGTGCGCCTGTACAGCTGCCTCAGTCGGCACCGCCTCACGATGGACGAAGCCGTTAGAACTCAGCCTCGCTACCTGCCCCACCCGAGATTTCTGGTTTCATATGGCACAGCAGGAGCTTTGTCCCAGTGCGCCTGCAGTGATTGGTGAGGTTCCGCATGCGTGCAGGCAAGGTCGTGGCTTCGATCTGCCACGGCCCCGCGGCGTTCGTCAATGTCAAGGTGGACGGCGAGTACATGGTCAAGGGCAAGGAGCTCACGTCCTTCAGTGACTCCGAGGAGAAGTCCTTCGGCATGGACAAGGTCCGCCCTTCCTGTAGCTATCAAGCGCTATCGTTTCTGCTCATTTGCCACTAAGGCAACAGTGTTGTATGACACTGGCGGTGCGAAATCTGGTGTCGTCCTGCTGCTCGCGCTTTCGGAGTGCAATTGTGCACGAGACCCTTGCCCGCACAGAGTGCAGCGTGCAGGCGTGCCGATGATGTTGTCAGATCTTTGGGGTGTGACGTTCCGCTGTAATCCCCGTTGCTGTCGCCGCTTTGAGACTGCAGGCTGACAGGAGCGTGTCAACCAACTGTCGCAGCACTTCCTTTAAACTGTCTCAATCTCCGTCACGTGCTTGGCCCACGCAGGCGAGAACGCATGCATGCAGTATTTTGGCTTGCCATACGAAGCCATAGAGTGTTGCACTTCCAGTGTACGATGATCGTGGCGGCCGGACAGTCAGCCCATGCGGGTCTGCGGATAGCTGGTGGGTCAGCAGGCGCGGCAAGGTCAGCACCATGTCCGAGCATTCGAGCACCCAGGCGGCGCCTACAGACGGTCTGCGCAGAGCGAAGTGCGTCGGCGACACCATGCATGTTGCCTGTGTGGCATTCCGATGGGTTCTCACGCACCGCATGTATGAGTTCGAGCACCCCCAGCATATCGGCATGATCCCGCGACTGCCACCTCCAGACTTCAACGAAGGCGCTGCACAAGTGCGGCGACTGCTGGACCGCGACCGGCGCGAGCTCATGGGCGAGGAGGAGATCGGTCAGGTGATGAGCTTCACCCGACGCAATTGCATTCCCCTTGCGCTGGTGCATGTAGCTCCAGTGTTCCATAGTCTCCCGTAAGCTAGTACGCATCAATCTTCGTTGGGTATAAAGACGGTCGCTGGATCATGCAGTCGTTGAAGACAGAGTTCGACGAAGAGGATGAGGATGACAGCACGCCTGCAAACAACGGCAGCACGGCGTCGACCAGCGGCAGCTCAGCGGAGGCTCCAGCGCGTGCAGAGGCGACCAGGACCTTTCCGACAGGTCAGGGCATTGACAAGCCTGTACTCACGTCGACGTAGTGCAGCGTGTCGTGCCCCACAGCCCTTCGATCGCTGTTGCTTGCTTTCTGTGACCACAGTTGCTGGCGTGCTCTGTGGCCAGACAGTCTGGATGTCACCACAGACCGCGGAACACGGCATGGCAAAAACAAGCTGCACTGGGCTTCCCTGCAGGTCAGCAGCGCGGCGCGCCGAAGCCAGTCGCCAGCCCCTTCGGCAGCGCGGGCAAGGCGCCGTCGGGGCCGGCAAACCCCTTCGGCACCGGCACCAGCGCGCGGCCCTTCATCGAGCCGTCCGGCATGTCGCCCCAGATGCAGCCGAACCCCCTCAGCACGGAGCCGTGGTGGACCAAGATCAGCCTCGGCCAAGTGGTGCGATGATTCGGCCTCGCCCTCCCCCTGGCATAAAATTGGCAGATCCGAAAGAGGCGCCCGTGTCAAGAGGTTGATGCTGTCCCTCCCTGCCTGACTGTGGATGATCTGCGCAGGTGATTGTGCTAAGCTTCACGACGATCATCAGCCTGATGCTGGGCACCTTCTACGTGGTGCTCAAGTCAGGCGCCATCCGTTTCAACGATTGAACGCTGTCCACAAGTTGCTGCAGAGTGTGTGATGTTTTTTGAGTGACGACTATAGGCTTGCGTCGTGTGCGAGCAACAGGTGATAGGGTGGAATCCACATGTAACAGTTGTGCTTTACAGAGGTTGTTGCAGCGTACAAATCACGACTGAGACACAAACCAAGACAGACATGCTATCTACAGCCGGCGGCTGTAAGAATCTGGGAGAAAGGGAACACCATTGCAGATGCTGTGCGTTCATTCCCTCTATCCATCAACGATGCGGTACAACGCCTTGAACTCAAGCGCCTGCCACTGACATTTCGAAGCCGCGCGCTGCGCTCCGCTTGGGCTTGCTGCTCTTTGCGCCCGCCGCCCGCTTCCTGCGCTTGACGGGCTGTGCTGCCTGCTGCACCCTGTGCGCTGCCGCGAGTGCGGGCTGTGCGACGCGCTGCGGGGCGGTCACCGGCAGACCCTGGAGCGTGAGCCGCGTCGGCTCGCCGACGAAGTTGCTGGCGACGCGAACGATGCCGCTGGCAACCAAGTATGACGCCAAGTAGCTGCTGTGGCCGAACAGATACCTGCGTACATAGGCCAAACTTGTAAGCATAGACGAAATACAAGCAACTGGTCATGGCCCGAAAGGGCTTGGCTGACGGGTCAGGCGATGAGGCAAGGAGGCTGGAACCAGCCGATGCCTGTGCCCAGTGATGCTGAAGCCACACAGAAGCGACAGCGAGGTGTTTGCAAGTCCGCACCTGTCGACGCCGCTGATGATCTGGTACCGCGCGTTGGCGAAGACGCCCATGGAGACGGCGAGGCCGGTGGCGCTGGCGCGCACGTCGGGCGTGCGGACCGCGGGCTGCCAGTCGGGGTCGCCGCGCCGGCGCACCGCCGTCGCCGCGCGCTGGCCCAGCGACATGGTCGCCCCGCTGAGGGTGCCCACCGTGCACAGCTCCGCCATCTTGGCGGCGAAGCCCGCGGCGCGCGTGCCCGCTGTGTACGACCGCTGAGGCCCCGACCTGCTCAAGTTGCGAGGTCACGATTAGAACAGTGATACAGCAAGGGTTTACACAGGAGATGACGCGAGTGAGCTTGATCCGCTACTGGCAAGTTTTGTGCCCAATGTGGTCACGTATGCGTTGCACGCGGCTGCAAAGACGATGAGCCTGCGTTCCGAGCAGAGGCCTCTCCGATGAGCAGGCTCTAGAAAGACTGCACAGCATCAGTCAGAGGTCGGCGAAGGGGCGCACGCGTCGAAGACGTTGTTGGGCAGGCCGTGCAGGAACTTCTGCCAGGACATCTTGTGCGGCGCGCCGAAGGAGCGGTCCGGGGACACCATATACACAAGCGCCGCGTTGGCCGCCGCCAGGCTGAGCGTGTTGATCGCCACCAGGTCCAGCTCCTGGAATGGAGCAGCAGATGGGGTTTGGTCCCTGATGCATTGACTTGGTATGGAGGGTGACGCCATAGCCAACAAACGAGGGTGATGAGAGCTCACGAAAGGCACGAGCATCCGTGTACCTCCGCCTGGATCGTTACCACGTCTAACATGGTTTGGCGAGTCAGACCTCGAGATAGCGAGCCGACAAGCACTCAGTCTAGGTGTGCGCAGATTAAGCGCAGGATAATGGTAGTGGGCACAGGCATGTCAGCGAGTGCAACAATAGTCCCCGCACCTTGCTGAAGCGGTCGCCGCGCTGCTGGGCCTCCCACCAGAGGCTGCTGCTGATGGTGATGGCCTGCTCCATCGCGAGCTTCTGCAGGAAGGCTGGGTCCGCCATCATGCGCCCCACGAGCCCCCGCGAGAACTGCGACACAAGCAGCACAGTCTCAGCCAGGGTCTCAGCCACAATCTGAAGATTGTACTGAACTCGCAGATGTCGGCATGAGCAGGAACACGGACTGTATAGAAAGCGCAGAGCATGAGCAGCGGCTAATGTCAAGCGCGGCATATTGTAGTCGCCACAGCTCGAGCTGGAGACCCGTATCGCAGGCCAAGTGCGCACCGAGGTGGGCAGGGAGCGGGCAACGGTGCGGGCGACGCCGGGCCGGTTGTCCATGCGGCAGAACCGGACCAGCTGCTGGCTGGAGAAGAGGCCCATCTGGACGGCCTGCCGCAGGATGACTGGCAGGTCGCCCATCGTCCGGAACCACTCCGACAACACCGCCTCGATTGCCGCCCTGCGCGGGGCGAGGGAACAGGTGTCAACGCTCCGAACACGACGCGTCTGGCTGTCGCAACCGCGTACATCACTGGGTCTTTGGCTATAGCCAAAAGCCTCAAGGGCATGCTGTTAAGGTCTCTACTTCACTGTGCGCATCACGAAAGCTGTGCGCATCACGAAAGCTCGTAGATGGTCAGAAATCCCGACCTACAGCAAGCGTTCATGAGCAGCAAGGTATGCTGAGGGACACGCAACTTCAGGCGTACAGCCTGTTACTGCGACAGTTCAGTGCCAGCTACGCTCGCACACCTGGAGTAGTTTTCGGCGAGCACGACGGTGCGGAAGAAGCCCTCATCGCCACCGCCGTTGTCGCCGTCGCCGAACTCGTCGAAGTAGTCGTCACCGTCGCCGTCGTCGTTGTCACCGCCCCCGCCGTTGAAGATGCCCTTCCCGCCGATGCCGCCGCCGCCGCTGTCGTCGGTGCGCGCCTCGAAGGACTTGCTCTCCTGCTTGAGGCTGAGCTTGCTGCGCTCCATGGTCGCGCCGCCCGCGGAGCCCAGGCCCTTGGCCATGCCGCGCGTCGGGATGGTCAGCCGCTGCGGCAGCTCGTCTCGTCGCTGCTCCTGTGCAGAGAAGATGGTTTCGTCAGTTAGCGAAAGTGAGGGGCTGAGGGGGCGGGGGCGGGGCGCGCAGCGTATGTTCAGGCTGATTACCGTTCTGTTGTGTTACGCTAGAGAGCAGAGGCAGCGCCAGGCAGCGTCTGGCAGTGAAGCAGAACAATCGGGAACCGAGGGCCCAGCCCACAGAGCTGCTGGGCCCCTGCACACGAGCACAGCTGACAGATCCGAAGCGCACACAAGCACGGCGGTCCACGCGAAGTCGCCTAGCATGTCGATGGAGGGACAGCAAAACGCTGATGTGCAAATAGGCGACGACGCACCTCATTGGGATGTGCGAGGCCTTGTCCGCACAGCACCGTGAGGCGCGAAGTGGAGACGGCGGCGAAGTTTGTGGTGCCGGGCAAACGCTCCGCGTAGAGCGCATGCTCGTCGGCCCTGGACAGCGTCGATGCATGCCTGCTCGCAGTCCTCGGCAGGGCGAGGCTCAGGCGCTGTGATGGAGCACCGGGGCCCTGGCGGCACACTGTGAGATGGCGGGCATCGCTGACGGGAGCACGAAGCTGTGTCTGCATCGTGTCGCAAGTAATGAGTCTCCGAGGTCCCGTCTTTGGGCTATCTGATCGCTGTCCACTATACCCTCGATGAAAGTGCAGTTGTTTTGGAGTGGCATCGTCTCTAATGCGTACTGCTGGTTCTGCAAGGCTCCAGGCTCCCCACACCAGCCCTTGAACCGCGTCGCCCTTCGCGCTCAGTGACCTTTGGCCTTCACTGTGCGCTCAGGTGGGCGAGGTGCTTACACGTGGGTTGCATGCAGCAGTGAGGTCCTGACGCAACGCGACAGTGGCCGGAGCGCCGATCTGAATCACAGCCCGGTGTTTGGCGGAGACTCATACACCCACAGCACTCAGCGGGACATTAGCGCGCGATGGCGCGCAAGAAGGTCCGGGAGGTCACCTCGAAGGCCCTCCTGAAGGCGCACATCAAGCGCCTGGCGGGGCTGGACCTCCCGCTGAACGCCGTCCAGGTGAGGGCCACATGACGCCACAGTGCACGTGCGCAGACGTTCGAGTCATTCGTCGTGCCGTCCTTGTACCGAGATCTGGAAAGCATCGCATACGTGCAAAGCAGCGTGCATAGCAGCGGTCGCTCATGCACAGCTCTCTCAGGAAGCCTTGCCCGCCGCTGGTTGGCATGGTGTGCATTTGTCAAGCACATAACGATCTGCAGGTCACCCAGGCGACGGACTACGCCGAGCTGCTGTCGGCGAACCCGTGGCTGAAGACGACGCGGCTGGTGGTGAAGCCGGACATGCTGTTCGGGAAGCGCGGCAAGCACGACCTGGTGGGGCTCGACCTCGACTTCGCGGGCGTCGAGCAGTTCATCAAGGCCCGCATGAACAAGCGGGCGCGGACTCGAGCATGCTTTTGTGCGATCGGCGTATCCTCGGGACAGCGTCGGTGCATGCCTGCGTTGCTTGAGCATGTGACTTCGGTGTCGGCCAAGCCAGGGCTGAGCGGGGTCTTCCTTGCACCATCGTGCGCAAAGGCGTTGCACTCGCCGCAGAGTCACCGGCATGCCAGCAACTGCCGCCCGCGGCACACATTATCGACGTGCACCGCCCAGGACGTGGCCTGCGTCAGCCTCTGCATACCTAACCACTGCGCAGCATCGAGCACGCTGTCTGTCGCCGCAGATGTCTGTGATATAATCGCAAAAGGCCATCCGCCACCGCAGGTCACGGTGGACGGGTGCAGCGGCCCGGTGAACACGTTCATCGTGGAGCCGTTCGTGCCGCACGACGCCGAGTACTACCTGTCCGTCCAGAGCAAGCGCCTGGGCGACGACGTCAGCTTCAGCGAGGCCGGCGGCGTCGAGATCGAGGCCAACTGGGACCGCGTCCAGACGGTGCGCGTCCGCCTGCGCGCCCACTGGGAACGGGCTGTCGTGCAGGGTGCAGCAGACCTGTATTGTTGCCATGCTCCCACTCCGAGCATGGCCTGGATATGCGTGGTTTGCTGTGTTGTACACCATCCCCTGTCATCGCAATCAGTTCCGACTTCTTGCGATCTTGTCGACGGTGGTTGGGCAACATCCAGCCGGTCCTTGCAGGGCCTCAACTCTCGCTGTTCCTTCACGGTGTACTCTGCCCTTGCAGGTGACCATCCCGACGCTGGGCGAGGCGTCGGCGGAGGCGCTGGCGCCGCTGCTCGGCGGCCTGCCCCTGGAGCTGCGCCCCAAGATGGAAACCTTCATCCAGGGCGTCTACGCGGTGAGCGCTTGAAACTTTTGCGTCAGCTGAACCTTCCCTGACTTCAGCGACGCACACACGTCCGCATCGAGGGTTCGTCAGGATCATCACGGTGTTTAGTTGCTGTGGAGAGCCATACAGTCATCAACATGAAGTGTGCATGCACGCTCCAGGGGATGCTCGAGGGCCTAGCCACGTGCGGCTACCCCAGGAGATACCACACTGGGATCCTGAGGCTTCAGCAAACCACCCGACTGTGTTTCCATCGCAGGTGTTCCGCGACCTGGATTTCACGCTGCTGGAGATGAACCCCTTCACGCTGGATGCTGCGGGCTTGCCGTTCCCGCTGGACATGCGGGGAGAGCTGGACGACACCGCCGCCTTCAAGAGCGGCAAGAAGTGGGGGGCCGTCGAGTTCCCGCTGCCCTTCGGCCGCAGCATGACCTCCGCCGAGGAGCGCATACTGGCCATGGACGAAAACACCGGTGCGCGGGTAGCGGCGCAGTGGTTGGCCTCCAGTGCTGAGTAATGTTGCTGCACTGCCAGGATCGATGAGCAAGATATACCCACCTTCATGCACCTGCCCTTTCTTTGCCTCGCCTATGCACCAACACCAGAGCTTTTTGAGGTGAACTTCTGAGCGCACAATGGAAACATGCTCACAGAGCACGAAATTTGCTTGTCTGCGCGTGTCACACGGCTGGCGTGGCTTGGCCTTCTCTGTATGAGCCGCCATCTGCGCACGCCAGGCGCCAGCCTGAAGCTGAGCATCCTGAACCCGGCTGGCCGCATCTGGACGATGGTGGCGGGCGGCGGCGCGTCGGTCATCTACGCGGACACAGTCGGCGACCTGGGCCTCGCGCAGGAGCTGGGCAACTACGCAGAGTACAGCGGCGCTCCCAACGCCGCCGAGACCTACGCCTACGCCAAAACCCTGCTCGACTGGTGCGCCATCGTGCCAACAGACGGGGGAGGTACAATGGCCGGGGCCCCCAATGTGTCTCAACGGCCAGT
>JAABUX010010189.1_pt1 | contig 10536 bp, 14 predicted proteins | sample 5561851 | NCBI WGS metagenome assembly JAABUX01 (sample SAMN10711883, study PRJNA513361) | rock metagenome | isolation source: Antarctica rocks | place: Antarctica: Victoria Land, Richard Nunatak red sandstone | collected 2016-01-03 | reverse complement strand
CAAAGGTCTGTCATAGCAACCCGTGCAGCAACCATACATGAGTCCTTGGTGAACAATCCTTGAAGACGCGAGACCCTGCCAGCGAAGCGCATCTTTGCCCTAGCAGGAGGGCTCTTAGTGCCCGGTTCCATGGTTGCAATCATGGCCTGCAGAACCGTGAGTTGCAATAAGTGGACGCCTGAACGTGCCTATGTGCAGCGCTGTGCTTCCACAACGTTGCGTAGCTACCGTCTACTTGGGCTACCACTAACGGTGCGGATGCAAGCGGTATCTGCATCACGCAACGCGCACCTGATCCTTCCACCGCCTCTCTGCCGCAACGTTAGGGTCCTCGCCGCCGCCCAGCGTCGCCGCCGCCAGTATCACGGCCGATCGCCTGGCGTGCGGTGGACCCCTGGACCGCGACGTACATCTTATCCGCTGCTGCTGCAGCTGCTGCGGGAGGTGCACGGCCGCGGGTCTCCCTGGCCAGTGCAATGGGTGCAGGTGAGAATCTGCAGACGATGCGCCAGCCCGGTGATTATCTGGGAGCAGCGGAGTGGGGATGCGCTTCACGATGCCGAAGGTGCTGTCGATTGCTGCAGACGTCCTCCGTCAATTTGATGCACATCCTGGCAGGAGGAGGCGCACCCAGGGACGAGGAGACCTTGTTTGATGCGGCAGTTTGCATGGCTGCTGCGTGTGTGCGATGATACTTTGCGTCTCGATTTTGCTATCTGCTTGGCGATGATAATCCGGCAGGGACGCTAGAGTGGCAACGCTCGGAGAGTGGCCTTTGCTGCACTCGTATCACTTCCACGGGAAAGCAACGGAGCGCAGAGCTGGTCGACGGGGCCGCTTCGAGCAGGCGTCTCACGAGCAAGGTGTGCACCCCGTCATCTCGTTTGTATTGCAGCTGGGGAAGTAGCGTGGGCGAACGGCATCCGCAGTCAAACGTTGGCGTAATATCAACGTGCCTGCGTTGGCTCCCCGGGGTCGGGCTCGCTGTTGCATGGGCTCGACCTGGGCTTGTAGTTTGAAAGGCGGCTCACGCCACTACACATCCGAAAACACGGCCGAGGACCCCTCCCTGCCGCAAACGCTGCAGCAGCCCCCCGCATCCAGCGAGGCGCCCGGCAGGCCGGTGTCATGCGTTCTGATTAGCCATCAAAAGCCTGCCGTAGGCCGGTCGGGGGTTCGATCGCTCTCCAACAGGTGTACCGACCGTTAGTTTTAGGGTGTCACTTGTCGGACGCGTCCAAGGCTCGTCAGACTAGTCTGTGAGCGGTAGGCGTTGGATCAGCCGCAAAACCGCGCTGCCGGCCACGCCCTGACTTGGTGTTCCAGCCTGAACATCACCGGTGCTGGCTCCGGCTGGGCTAGGTCTCTGGGCAGGGCGTGTGTGCTCCTTGATCAGCCCATCTCCGTCGGCTCGTCTGCACGCTGCTTGTGTTGCCACGAGCTTCACGTGAATCACGTCCCTCTGACGCTCGCCTGGCACATTGCTCGCCCGTTACATTACTTTAGTTAGATCACATTCCCACGGATGCCGCCGTGTGTAGCCGCCGGCCGTGTCAAAGCTGACAGCTGGTTTTATCTCCGCTGCTCGCCGTTGGGGTCATTGCTCGTCCGCTTCACGGTTTGCCGTGGTGTGAGCCCCCACAGCCGCCGCACACCTACCTGTGCGGAGAGAGGTACTACCAAACTAACGTATCAAGCGAGGGATGACACGGGCACATTTCCCACTTGTGTTGGAGAGCGCGTCCGAGGGTTGAGGCTCAGCAGGCTGTAAAGCTGACGCTGGCTGTGCCTGTGCAGGGTTTGTCGTTGCGAGGCCGTGATCTGCAGATCCAAGCGGGTAGCGACAGTCAGCAACCATGTCGGTCACCAGTGGCAATGTTGCGACGGACGCCGTTCTCACCTCGCTGGCGGCGATGCCAACCACATTCAATAATTCACTCACTGGCGCCGTTGATATCAATGCCGCCTTCACGCTCTCCAGCGGCTACCTGGTGCGACTGCAAAGTGAATGGTTTCCTGTCTGCTTCCATTGCTTCCTGACGAGAGCAATTGGCTCCGTGCTTGTCACTCTACGATAGCAATTGAGTTTGATACTGCGGAGCGATCAGACAGTGCCACCATCTTTGTGCCTGCTTGAGCGTGCACGTACGATGCGCGATCAAAAAATAGAACTGGTAACACAACTGACGTAATCGATCCTCTGCTGCAGGTGTTCTTCATGCACTGCGGCTTCGCTATGATCTCCGTCGGCTGCGTGCGGTCCAAGTTTGCCAAGCATATCGCTATGCTGATCCTCACAGACGCCTGCGCGTCGGGGATAGCCTGGTATTTCTTCGGGTGAGTCGGCCTGGCGCTGCCAAAATTATAGCGGCATGCCTGTATAGATTGTGACCAGCGTCTCCGGAGAGCCAGGCTTTGCTGCAAAGTCTCTGTGCTCTGGAGGAGCTGAAGAAGTCAATCCCTGCCTCTAGTCGACTGCTACGACGGTGTAACCCCTCGGGCCCCTGAGCTTGTTGAGATCTGTCTCGATGTGACATGTTGCGGGCGCTGCGCAGGTATGCCATCGGATTCGGCGATCGCACCAGCGCCGGCCTGTCCGGCGTGGGGACCAACCCCGCCGGGTACCCCGGCGTCAACGGCGGCGTCTCCACCAACAACCCCTTCCTCGGCACCCGCTTCTTCGCCATGAAGGACCTGCCGTGGAACCAGTACAACCTGTGGTACTTCCAGTGGACTGTGCGCACCCGCCTTCGCCCTGCTGTCGAGCGTTCGCTCAGCACCTGCATTTTCGTGCCTGGCCTGCTCATGATGATATTGCCATTTTTCACTTTGGCTTTCCCACTGCTCTCGCTGTGTGTGCTTCGGTCTGCCTGCGAGGTCGTGCCCTTCATGCTTGATCTGCTAGCAACTGTGCTGGAAGCCTGCGCAAGGTGCCTGGCTCGCCGACTGACGCCTCCATGTGCCCGCCCGCAGTTCGCGGCCACAGCGTGCACCATCGTGTCCGGCGCCATCGCCGAGCGCGCCCGCTTCGAGTCGTACGTCCTGTACACCAGCTTCATGGCCGCGTGGGTGTACCCCATCGTCACGCACGCCTCGTGGTCGCCGTCCTCCTACATCGGCATGTTCAGGTGGGCGTCATCACATGCGCCAAGCACCAGCATGCTTGCATTTGGAACAGAGCCGTCCGTAGTTGGTGTGCATATACAACTGCAGACTCGCTCATCGGCGTGTACCAGCGACCGCGGCCTCACTGCCCGGGCCTGACATGGCTCTGAGCGCGTCTTGATCTGGATCTTGATTGAGGGCGTCGAAGAAGCAAGCTCGGTTCCGTCACTGCTGCGGCGCATGCAACCCCCTTCCGTGCACGTGCGCAGGCAGAACGGCCACCTGCTCTTCGGCAGCGGTGCCATCGACTTCGCCGGCAGCGGCGTCGTGCACATGGTCGGCGGCTACGCCGCCCTCGTCGGCTGCGCCATCCTCGGACCCCGCCTCGGCCGCTTCCGCGCTGACGGCACGGTGCGTGCATCGTCCAGCTACTGTGATATTTGTGTAGCCTTCCACTTGGAGCTGCAGCAGGCATGCGAGGCGGGCTGGTGTGGTGCTCGCCATCACCCTTTAAAATTGAAAGATCTGGCCTGGAGCAATAGGATTACACAGTGGAAGGTGCTGCCGGACGCCGTGTCAAGAGCCGGCTCCCTTGCCCTGCCGCAGGTGGTTGACTACCCGGCGCACAACTACTCGCTGTTCATCCTGGGCGTGCTCATCCTCTGGTTCGGCTGGTACGGCTTCAACCCCGGCTCGGAGACCGCGATCCTGGGCGCCGGCACCTCCAACCCCGTCCAGGTCGCGGCCGTGGCCACCACCCTGGCGCCCTGCGCCTCCGGCCTCACCGCGCTATTCGTCAAGGCCATGATCGTCCGGTTCCGCACAGGTGCGTGCGCGCAAGACAGATGATCCTCGCTGACCTCGTGTGCCACCAGCCGTCTGCGCCCAGTCCCTGTGCTCGCTGACTCTCTTCGCAGCTTGCTCAGCTGTCATGCCGTGCGTTGCAGAACGCACGGAAAGATGCCGAGCTCTCCATGCGTTCCTGGGCAGCGCCTTATAGTTATGAAGCAAGTATGGCAAGTTTATGCTGAGTATAATGCTGATCGCGCTTGGGACGTCTGGCAGGCGCTCGGCATTACGACCTGATGGCGTTCGGCAACGGCACCCTGGCCGGCCTGGTCGCCATCACGTCGCCCTGCTCGACCGTCTACCCGTGGGCCGCCATCATCATCGGCGGCGTCGCCGGCGTCCTGTACTGCATCGGCTCCGAGGTGCGTAGCAGCGCGCGCTCGTTGCTCTGAAAGCCAACAGATCGGACACAGGCTGCGAAACCATTACTGTGCACGTCTGTGCAGTCTTGCGTATCCTTGTTACTCAGAACGCCACTGGTCGTCGTGCAGTTCTTGGTCATGCACGGACATGTCTACAGCTGTGCACAGCCATGACCGCAGTACACTCGCGGAGCAGGCTCACATTGTCAGCCACACTGTTGTACAACAAACCTGAGCACCCTGAACAACCGGTTTCCCGACTGCACCGCCAGGTGTCCATCCTGCTGCACCTGGACGACCCGCTGGACGCCATCGCCGTCCACTGCTGGAACGGCACCTGGGGCCTCATCGCGCCGGGCCTGTTTTCCGCCCAGGACCTCATCCAGAACGCGTACGGCACCATCCCGACCACCACCAACCCGCGCCTGCACTACGGCTGCTTCCTCGGCGGCGACGGCAACCTGCTCGCCGCCCAGCTCATCGACGTCCTCTTCATCGCCGGTGCGGGCGCCTGCTGACCGGATCACGCTGCATCGCATCCTGCATGCTGTGTCTGAGGCAGGGTCTGCATTGAAGCATGCCGTGCAAATGGCGCAGTAGACACATTCGTCCAAGGCATCACAACGCTCTCGGGTAGCACTCTGCCCAGCATTCCGTTCTTCGCAAAGTTTCTGAGACTTGGTTGCGCCAGCAGCTTTGGGTTCGATAGCCGACTTGAACTCTACACCTTATCACTGCTGCAGCAAGCAGGGGGGGTGCTGACGACGTCTCGTCACGTGTTCGTGCAGGCTGGGTGTCGGTGAACATGGCCATCTTCTTCGGCATCCTGCGGGTGACGGGCCTGTTCCGGGTGGACCCCAAGGATGAGGAGGAGGGCCTGGACCACTCCTATCACGGCGGCTCCGCCTACGGCGACACCACCGGCGAGTTCAAGCCCACGTACTCCAAGGTGAGACCCCTCCGTTAGCCGAACGTCTCCACTCCCATGACTTGTCCCTTATGTCGATCGTTTCGTTTGCCGCTCGCTTAACAGCCTTTTCGTTGAGAGCAAGGACTGTGCAACCTTGCAAAGCCCGCTCCATTCGACGCTGATATCAGTGTATGCGGCCCAGTTGCATCCCAGTGATGGCCCTGTAGTGCGATGTGCTGACCCGCTGCTCGGTCATGCTGCAGAGCGAGGTCGCGGACCTGCGCATGGAGCTCGATGCGATCAAGGCTCAGCTAGGCATGAATGGCGGCATGGGCGGCGGCATGGGCAAGGGCATGGGTGGCAACGTCGTCCACGATGGCAACGTTCCGGTTTTGGCGACTTGAGCGTGTTTCAGCAACATTTCCGGAGCATCGAGCGGCCATTCCCCAGGATCCGAGGGCGATTCGCCCGCGTGACGCAGGCCGAAGTGCTACGCAGTGACGCTGCGCACACCTGATTGGAGCCAGAGCCAGTGGCTGCACCCTGTCCCTGGCCCCAATCAGCGCTTCGTCCGCACATAATGCAGTAACCGAAAGCTCCACAATGACCTATTCAGCGCAATTAGACTGCTCACAGCCGTGGCGTGGCGTCAAGGCATGAGGTTATGCCGACATTTGATCCTTTTCTGTCTTTTGGGGGCATCCCTCGCATGGTAATTTTGTGAAGTTCGTACGGTCGAAATTTCCCAGCCAGGGATAGGAGGCATGTTCCGGCACCGATTACATCGTGCACACAGTGTACTGCGCACAATCTTGCTGCCACTCGACTGCTGTAAGCCTGCATATGATACACAGCACGCATGTCCAGGAAAATTTTATGGATGGCTGCTATTTCCATGCAAGTGGACAGCACATTCGCGTCAGGTCATTCTATGTCCATCCCAACTGGCGCTCCCTCTATGATCTTCACTTCATCAAGATGAACGACCGGCGCTTTCCGCTCACCAGATACCGCTGCAGCACAATGGCACAGCGTTTTAGGTTACTGTGACAGCAGACACGCCTTGGGGTCAGGACGGCTAGCTGCACCGCTTCTCACTCACCGCACATTCACCGCTGCAGCCACAAGCATACACAGGCATAGTTGCAGGCCAAGCTCGCTGGCATGCTGTGACGAGCAGATGGTGACGGCGATATGCCTGGTGCGGAAGCGAAGTGGTAAACAATCTGCACGAGGCGGAGAGCAATGCTCAGATGCGCCACAGCTGCAGACAGGAACGCACGTGCTGTGCCTTTCTGGAAGATGACCGGCTCCTTTCGGGCGTACGTCCGGCCCTGCAGCTTCTCATAATTGCGCAGGTAGTCCACCTTCTTGCCGCCCTCGGAGATGACGCACAGGTCGACGTTCGAGCCCGACCCCAGGTCGTTGAAGATACCGGACCGGATGGCCTTGGCCACGAGCGCAATCGCCTCCTCCCGCGTCATGTCGTCCCTGCACAGGAGCACGTGTTCAATAGCAGCATGCAAGGAGTGCGCCGTGGAAAGCGCACACGGCTGCGGGAAACTCACCAGCCAGTGGCCTGAGCCACGAACAGCAATACTCGTCATAACACTTGACTGACCGCGGCACGCAGCGGCTTCGCAAGAGCCATAAATGATCATCGTCATGTCCTCACGTTGAGCCTGGTGGTTAGATGTTTAAATTCCAGCCTAGACAAGCAGCGCCGCTGCACAAGGGGGAGGGTGTGACGCTTGATCGTGTGCCCACGCGGGTGCGCACTTGTATCCGTCCTCGAAGACCGCCATGGCGTTGAGGGACCCAGAGCCCATGGTGGCATACGGCAGCGCGTCCGTGGAGCCGTGCGGGTACACCGTGAACAGGTGCGGCCCGCGGAAGTCGACGCCGCCCAGCACCAGCGCCGCGCTCACGTGCCCCTGGTACCTGCAGGCTCATGCAAACATGTCAGGGGCTGCTCAGGGTGGCTGAGCAGGCATGACGCATAGCCCTGTCGGGGACGCCACAAACTGTAACAAAACCAGTGTCTTTGCATAAGAGGACCTCTTGCCTCAGGGAATCCACCTGCGAATGCCCGCTGCGATCCCGTGACATGTTTGCACTTGTATCATGTCGACTAGCTCTGATCAAGAGCTACTGCTTCGGGCATCACGTGGCAGCGTTAGGTGCTGGTCGAGCCGCACTTGAACAGGTGCGACTTGAGCAGCGTCATCGCGGTGATGATCCGCGATTGCCGCCCCGTAGCGTATCTGTGGAGCTCCAGCTGCGAGGAGATCATGCCTGCATGCATCAGCAATGCTGTTGCGCCTTGGTGCATATGCGCTGACCATGCGCGGATTGGATCTGCAATCGGCAGTCCAAAGGGTCCGCAAGTGAACAAACGAAGTCGGCTGCACCGCGAGACCTCGAGCAACTCGTGAAAACGTGGTGTCAATTGCACCCGTGACCTCCGAAGGGCTTGCACGGCACGTGCATGCCGGGCCCGGTTGAGACGGCGGCGTGCCTGTGGTGTTCTCCGTGTCGGCGGCGGTGCCGGCGCCGCAGCAGTAAATGTTGGGCGCGATGAAGTGGATCTTCTCGCAGTTCTTGTCGGCGACGGTGGAGCCCGACGTCGACCGCGTGTCCGCGCCCAGCACCACGCCATCCTGGGCGATCAGAGTCAGGGTCAGGATCAGATATTGAATGAGCCTGAGGAGGATCCAAGTCAGCAGGCACGGACTGCGGAAGCGAGACAGTGTCAGGCATGGCTGTTGCGCAGAGTGAGGGTGGTCAAGATATTTTCGTCTCTAGGCTGTGGCAGGCACGGCATCGCAACAGAAACTGTGCAGCAATGGAAGCAGTCGTCCTCGAGGCTGCGGATGTCTGAGTGTATCAGCAGACAGACGTTGCAGCAGCAATGCACCAGGCACACTGTGAATTCTCAAATCTGTTTCTGAGAGGAATGAATGGCGTGCCATTGCCGCTGAACGCTGCCCATGTGACCGTCTGCAGGATGCTGACAGATGCCCCAACCATCCTGGGACTCTGCGGCGCAGGGAAGGTTGACAACGCCCTGCCCGTTGCAAGGGCGCGCCTTATAGATGACGCCGGCGATGGTGGTGCCGGTCTTCCACACGCCAGGCGCCTTCACGCCCTTGTCCGCGAGGTAGGCGTTGCGTTTGCACAGGTCGAAGGCGAAGCCACCGGCGTTGGAGCCTGCCGGCTCCCGCATCGCGGATGTGTGTGCAGACGAAAGCGCGACTGTTTGCAGCTATGGCGAGGTTGCGCTGCGACTCGCTGCGTGCCCGGGGGCCGTGTCCTGACGCAAACAACGAGATTTAGTCTCTGAAGCGAGGAGCAGCACTTGCTGGTTTGTGATGCGTTTGGTGTTGCCAACGACGCTTCCCTTCTTCGCTTGTGTCGGCATTAGACCCCTGCATGTTGCGCTCGCAGAGCGCCTTGCAAGCAATACAGCCAGACCGAGAACATCTGTGCGCATCATAGAAGCACGACATAGGGCAGTGTGCTCCAAAGTGTGCCTTCGTTCGCAGCTGATCGACGAGTTTGAGAGCAGCGCGACAGGTGACCGCGCCCGTGCGCGTCGGCACGGTCACAGATGTCCACCGATCCGACCTGCCCACGGGTGTCCAACCTTCTGCTGCTCGACTCGGAGGGCAAGCGGATAGCGGTAAAGTACTTCGACGAGAACAAGTGCGCGCAGCGATCCTTCCATCCCTCACTCACCACCCGGCGCCCCGCGACATGCTTGCCACCACAGCTCTGGACCGCCTTAGTGTTGCGACAGGTCGTCGGTCACAGCTCAGGGCAACTATGAGAAGTCGGTCTTCGCGAAGACGAGCCGAACGAACGCCCGAGGGGAAGGTGCGCACCCTAATGCTGCCCGTCACACGGTAACAGACTGGCACTTTGGCAGGTCTGTAGCACGGATCCTGGGTTGTCGTCCGTCCTCGTGGCGAAATGCCGCAGCCTACTGGTTGAGGTCAATGAGCAAGTCACCATGAGAAAACCAGAGGATGTACATCTCTAAAATTGGTGCCGGCCAGCATGTCAACTTTGGTGCCTGCCATGCGAGTGACTGTGATTGTTGGGTGGAACCATCACGGCGCACCTCTCGTCAAAGCGCGCAAGCAGGCGAAGTGACCTTCTCGCTTGACCGTCTTTTGGTGCGCTATTTGGACCCGTGCAGACCGTGCCGACAAGGCTACATTGCCGACACTGACTCAGGGTTTTGCACTTCCGCAGCGGAGATCACGATGTTCGACGACGTCATCGTGGTGTACAAGTTCTATGGCGACCTCATGTTCTTCGTCACCGGCAGCCAGGAGGAGAACGAGCTCATCATCTACGCCGTGCTCCAGGCCTTCTACGAATCCATCTCCCTCCTGCTCAGGTGCACCCCATCTAGCAAGCATCCAGCCTGCCACTCGCTGCTGCCGTTGCACGTTATGCAGCAAGCTGAGCGGCTGAGTTTCTGGGTGGCGACGTCACTTGTGTCATAAGCTACGCATGAGCCAATTTGGCGCACATGTGCTTGCTGGTGATACCCTGACCAGGCTGCCCTCGTTCCAATCTGTGCCGTGCAGTCTGCGGCTGCCTTGCCACCTGCGCGTCTCGTGATGGTCCGTGAGGTCTGTCCAGCTGCTGACTGGGGAAGCGTGCAACTGTCCACAGGGGGGCCGTAGAAAAGAAGACGGTGCTGGAGAACCTGGACCTGATCCTGCTGGCCATGGACGAGACCGTGGACGGCGGGTGCGCGCGTCCCCCCACCGCGCTTGCTGCTGACTCCCTGCCCGTGCATGTGGCTGCGAAGTGCCGATGGCAGCATGTTGTTGTATTGGCCCGTAGACCGCGCTTCCTGCTGTGGAACGGCGGCCAATGGCTTCTCACTGAAGAAGCACACGAGCTCCTGACAGCAGCAGCATCTTGCTCTTGTACTCATGACGGCAGCGGTCGCCGTGCAGGATGATCCTGGAGACGGATCCGGCCACCATCGCCAGCAGAGTGTCGATGCGCGGCGCAGACAGCGACGTCCCGCTCGCGCAGCAGACGCTGTCACAGGCGTTCGCGAGCGCCCGAGAACAGCTAACGAACTCGTTGTTGAAATGAAGTATTCGCTATATCATCCGCAGCAGGAAAACCAACAGGTTTCAGAGACATTTCGCTCAGGTTCGAAGAGGGAAGCTCGGCGCCATTCACAGCAGCCCACTCCGTTCAACATATCTGCCATCGAGCCGGTAACAGCGCACAGGGTGTCGGATAATACGTAAAGGCAAGAGCGAGTTAGATGAGAGCGTC
>JAABUX010010188.1_pt1 | contig 10537 bp, 17 predicted proteins | sample 5561851 | NCBI WGS metagenome assembly JAABUX01 (sample SAMN10711883, study PRJNA513361) | rock metagenome | isolation source: Antarctica rocks | place: Antarctica: Victoria Land, Richard Nunatak red sandstone | collected 2016-01-03 | reverse complement strand
AAGCACTTGACGGTGCGTGCTGTCTTGCACTTCCACTCATGACTTGTGTGCAGCCCAGACTTGGCGCAATGACCTCACTTGTGGTGCGTAGTTTCGTTTTAAGCAGCGCTGTTATTCTGGGAGCTCGCCTAGCGTTTGCCATCGTGATCCAATGCTCCTCGCCCAGACGTAGCTCCGACTGGCTCTGCCGCGGGACGGGTGTGCAGGACTCTCTGCAGCTCAGCGCGGAGCAGAAGGCGCGGTGCGTGGAACTCATGCGCAGGTTCAGGCAGCAGCGCGCAGCAGTAAGGCAGAAACGCGCCCAGCTTGTAGAGGCCATGAAGGTGAGGTGGTGCCATCCCTGAGCAATTGCGTCATGCCCGAGGTGTTTGTCAGGAGAGTTGCAATCCTCCGTTGGTAGGGTTAGGGTGTAGGGTTAACCTACACGCACAGGTTGGCATAGCTGGCATCCGCGACAAATGCTGACCGTGACCTGGTGCTGCTCCTGCGCAGTTGCCAGTACTCAGGCGCGACGACAATCCGGGCACAGCTGTTCAGCACGGCGAGGTGCGCCATGACACCAGGTCGTCTTGCTGCTTTGTGCTGTGTACTGAGGTGCAGCCAGTCTACTGGGTGCCTGGAGTGGGCCATCAAGTTTCGCAGTATGTCCTTGACTTCACCTGGTCTCTGCTTCTCATGCGCTGCTAGAGAAAGACGTCGGTCAATCCTGTGCTGGCGGTGGATGCGCAGGCGTTAGACAAAATGTCAACCCTCAGGAGCAGCATGCAGCAGGAAGAGGAGCTGATCAGGGCGATGGCGCATGAGGTCTTCGAGCAGGCATGCCCTCCCTTTGTCACCATTTGCGCAGCGGGCTCATGCACCGGAGCAGCCGCGTGCCCACACATGCTTGTGGTCTGACGGTGTGCAATGCCTGCAGATCCTGACCCCTATCCAAGGGGCTTACGCGTTCGTCGGCACATGGCCGTGGCTGCCGGACAAATTTGCGATCCTGACGACCATCGTCGAGTCAGCGGAGAGTCATCAGCAGCAGAACCTGGGCTGAGCCCGGGCTGCGCCTGAGCACGCATGCGCGGCCAGGCAGCCAGGATATTAACAAGTGGCAGGCGGCTCGTTCATACAGTCTCATGTGGGACGCTGTGCCCCAATTTGCGGTGCAAAGGAATCAACAGCTTGCTGATTTTTTGGGAAGCTCGCTGACTTTCGTGCCAGGTGTCACCCAGTTTTGTGTGCTGAACCTGGTGATGAACCGCCATCAAGGCAATGGCTAGGCCGCAATGACGCGATGAGAGCTTACGCCGGGGTCGGCGAGAGTTTACGGGAGGATTGCTGTAGGTGCATGACCAAATTTTACGAAGGCGGTCATCGGTCAAAGACTCGCTCGCTGGTTGCTCAAAGCAGCATTCCTGGCTCCCGTGTCCGCCGCGCACACGCCTATGGCAGAGCCAGCAGGCAGCCTTCATGATGTTGGCTCGGGTGATGCTTTACGCTCACATCTGCTGGCGTCGCACAACATATTCCCGTCGCTGCACAGCCTGCGCATGGACACCACCCCGCTGACACCCCGCCCCCTTGTGTCACCCGCAGGCGCCTTTCCCCATGGCCTCATCGCGAACCGGCTGCCTCCGGCGCCGCCGCTGTCCATCCCGACGGCGCCAACGGCTGCCGTGCAGCAGCAACTACCCGCCGGCGCAGGCCCCAGCCGGGTGGGACCGCTGAGCTGGGACCCCGCCGTCCTGGCGTTGCTCGCCAGCGGCAACGCGATGCAGCTGCCGCCGTTCCTCGCAGCCCTGACACAGCAGCAGCCGCCGCCCCCGCAGCAGCCCCACAGCCTGCCTGACGCGGTGCCGCTGACGGTGTCGGTGCCACTGGGGCCTTACCAGCCCGGCATGCCCTCAGCGCTGCATTTGCTAGCAGCGAACAGCGCACAGCAGGCGGCCGGGGCCAGCCGCGCGGACGTGAAGCCGGAGCCCGCGGCGGGCGTCCGGTTGCAGCCAGCCGAGCAGCCCAGGAACACGTCCCCACCGCAGCGGCCGTCCATGGCCCCGTCGCCCCCCGCGGTGCCCATGCTCGCGGCCCCGAAGCCCTCCAACAGGACGTCCTACCTGGAGAAGAACCGCATGGCGCAGGTTGGCCAGACCCTCCATGTGTGGCCAGATCGTTACCCTAACGCTGTCTGTGGCTCCATTGAGATGTTTCACTGATGAGGGGTCAGACTGGCTGACAGACTGGCTGTTGCCAGCAACGCATGCTGGACTAGGCGATCACGTGCATGGGCGGCGTTTTGACTGACGTGTCTACACGACGCCTGACCGCAGCATCAAGCTCCGATGGCAGTTTCGTCCACGCAGGCGCGGTTCCGGGAGCGGCAGAAGGCGAAACAGGCGGACACCGAGCGGCGCATGGCCGGGCTGGAGGCGGAGCTGCACCGCCTGCAGGTGCACTCGCCCACCGCATCTGATGCACACTCTTGCCTCTATTGCGCACCTTCACTGTCTCCTCAGGCACACCGTGTCCTGGTAAAACAGCAACACAAAGGCACCATTCGCAGCCCTTGCACATCTCCTCATCCTGCCTGGTTGCAGGTGGAGCGCGACGCGCTGGCCGTGAAGGCGGACACGCTGGAGCACTGTCTTCGTCAGCAGCCGCCGCAGCAGCAGCAACAGCAGCAGCAGGACCCGCAGAAGAAGCTGCGGCAGTCGCCGCCCTCCGTTGGACGCGGCTCCCCGCCGCACGGCAGGGATGAGGCGGAAGTCTTGCCAAAGGTCAGCTGCTCGCAGTGTCCCTCCTTTGTCTGGCAACAAACACACCCCGGCCTTGTCAAATAGCTCATCTTCTTGCTAGCTTGCAGCCTTTGAGGTCAGCTATATGTCAGACCGAACTCCGTTTCTGCTTGCGCAGTTTGCAGCTTCCACGCAGCCGCAGAAGCAGGGCACAGCTTGGATCGAGACGTGGACCGAGGTGGCGGTCTGGTACAAGGTACACTCGCGTCTGCTGTATCTGCAGCTTAGCGGCTGACGTGCAGGCACCGCCCTCTGCACACTGCCTGCCGCCGGACGCCAGCTGCCGTGATGCACAGACAGTCAAAGGCTGTTTTCTGACATGACCCTTGGTGCAGCCCGTCAGTCACTAAATGGCCTATAGGTTGCCCAGGTCATGCGCACCGTGCTGACCTCACAGTGTGACATCGCAGGGCATGATCGAGGCCCTGGCGCCCCTTATCGATCTGCGGCAGCGGGGCGAGCGCGGCGACGTGGACGCGCAGCTGCGCACGCTGTGGTCGGAGACCGTGGACGGTATCGCCAGCGTCATGGCGCGCGACGAGTCCATGCGCCTGCGCCTCTTCACGATGCCCGTCCTGAGCGACGCGGAGCCGCCGCCGGCGCTGCCCGGCCGCGAAGTCTGGGCGCCCGTCGCTGTGAGTACCTGAACACTCCATACTCAGCATGACGCCTTCCCTTTGCTTGACGACCCGGCGGCTGTCGAGCCTGACAACTGCGTGTGATACAGTGAATGGTGCGGTTCTATGCCGTGATGCTCATCCCGCCGGCAGCCTTCGGGCAGCATGATGCATATTTCAACATGCCTCCAGCGAAAACAAAGCATGAGCGAATTGCGTATAGTCTATGCGCAAGGGGTGTTGCACATCGCTGGAATGTTCTGCTTCCACTGTGGTCCTATGTTGTACTCAACAATTCTCTCACGGGCAGTCACGTCCGCAGGAACAACTGCAGCTGACGTCAGCGCAGCGGCGGCAGACGGTGCGGCTGCGCAACGAGTATCTGGAAGCCATGGAGGAGCTCATGTCGGAGCGCGCCGCGCTCAACGTCGCGATCCAGGCTGCTGCGGCGCACACCGAGGAGAACGCGCAGGTCGCCGAGGACCACGCAAAGGTCAGAATGACTTGCATCTTGTTTCTGAGTCCTGGCCGTCAGTACCCTGATTGGTATTCCACTGAAGCAATCAGGCAATGCAAACATACGCATATGCTTCAATGGACGGTATTGCTTTTGCTTCCGTCCCACACATCCTGGATAGTTACTCGACACGGTCTATCGCAATTGAGTATCCACACGTTGTGCTCGCAGAGCCTGCTGGCCCTGAAGCAGCTGGAGGCCAACATGCGGCGCGAGGAGCTGCTGTTCTCCCAGCTCGGCGTCGACTTCTTCCTCAACGTGCGCTCCGCTGTGCAGCATCGTTGCGTCTTCGCGCCTTGCGAGATATGAAGTGAGCATGCTGCGGCTTGTTGCGGAGCGTTGTGTTGCATGCTCATACATTGTGCCGGCTTGCGGTGAAGAGGTGCTGTTGGTTGCCATCAGAAGCTGGATGTGCTGTGTGCAGGTGCTGACACCTTTGCAGGGCGCGCAAGTGGTGGTCTGGCTGTATCCCTGGTGAGCATCAGGCTTTGTCGTTCATGCCTCACGCCCCGTGTCTCGGATCTGTTTGACATGGTTCACGCATGTGTTTTGAGCGCTGCGCTTACTGTGCAGGATACCCGATAAGCTGGCAATTATGAACGTGATTGCGGAGGAAGAACGTGGAGCAGCGACATAATTACATCCACTGTGTTTGACATGTACACCAGCCACCGAGGCAATACTAAGCAACAAATGAGTGAGTGAGTCTTCAGGTAGATGACTATGCAACGCTTTACGCAGCCCACAAGGGATTTGCTGTTTGCGCTGGTCCTTTGCTGGTCCGGGTATGCTCTTGCGCCATTCTCTGCAGAACGCGTGGTCTGTTGATGACACTCTCCAACACCGTGACAACGCATGTAAAACCAACACTTGTCACACTGCAACGCAATGCAGACAGCTGCCCCCTGTGGCTTTACACATCCGGCTGAGCACAATACTGTGTAGACCCCGCTAAAGAATAGCAATGAAGACAGCTGACAACCAATATTTCAGCAAACACGGACTTCACGTGACGTATGCATCACGCACTGTGTACACGTCGCGCAATGCCCTGGCTGTCACGCGGCTGATCAATCGGTCTACCAGCTGAGGCACCACCTCGCGCGCGACCTGGGGCAAGAATGGAATCAGCTCCTGCACGCAGTGCGGGGCCCTTTTGAGCTCACCGTTCTCAAACTGTATGAAAAGGTCATGCACCAGCTGGGCTCAGGGGTCCTCAACTGGGTGCGGTGTACCTGAAGCAACCGCGGCAAGTCAGCAGCCAGCTCGTCGACCGGGGCCGCAGTGGCTGCCTTGGGAGAGCCGCGTCCAGCGAGGAAATTGCTAATCACCGCCAGGTTGGCGATCACCCGCTCCTACAAGCAAGCGTGACAAATGTGATGTCTCAATGGAGGACAGGGGTGCACGCGGCCACTGCTGCCGAAGCGTCAGCAGTCATGGCCGGGAGTGCCAGGTCGCCACATTCTCATCAGCATGAAGCCACGCAAGCTGCGGCTGGATCGTGTAGAGTACGGTGTAGCAGCAGGTGCAGCGCACGTCTTCGGGGGTCTCTTCCGGCGCCAGGGGCACGGAGGACCGTGTGGCGCCAGGCAGCAGCAGCGGCACGCGAGAGGTGCCCAGTCCCAGTGCGAACAGAAGCTGGCGGGCTTGACTGCGCGACAGCGCGTCGATGCTCTTCACCATCTCATCTGCATGCATGGACGGCAGTCGATTCAGTGGAGCCATCACGCAAGGAGTCAGTCTGCCTCAGGATACCAACCTCGAGCAGTACGTAAACCTGAGGCGCTGGGACCTGTGCGCAGCATGACTAGGCTATGATGCAGGTGCAGGGACTTGGCCGCATGGCTGCATGCGACAGGAAACTGGAGATGTAGCAGACAGCAACGTTTCAATCTCTTGCGTCGCGCACCGAGCAAGAACTCTCTGAACATGCTGCCGCTGGGCGAGAACATGAAGCGCAGCGCCTCCCGCGCCTGCCCCTCTCGCTGCGTGCCGCCGGCTGGCTGCTGCACATGTGCGGGCCCTCCCCAGAGCGATGGCAAGCTCCCACCGCGGAAGAAAGCCTGCAGCATGTGTTGTTTGATGTGAGAGAGCATACCGGGGTGTTGAGAATCACTGCTGCACGTGATACAGTAGCCGGTGACCGGGAAGCTGTTTCAGATGATACGTACCAGCTGTGAAGCGGGCATCGCTGGCGGGGCAGAGACTACACCGAATGCCGGCGCAGCACCGGCGTACGGCGCGGCGGGCTGTGGCCAACCAAATGTGCTGCGCCCACCGGCTGTGGACGCGTCCCGCCTGCGTGACCCTCCATGGGCTTTGTTAGACCATGTGGGGCACTCGACATCAGTCATGCACAGGTGACTTCTACCCTAGAGACCACACCTGGCAAGCGTGGTTGAGCTAGTCGGGCGGGCGTCTATGCTGACGCGGGGAGCTGCCGCGCCCGGCGGCCTCTGTGTGGCCGCCATGTTCCCTGTTGCACTGCTGCTGGCGGCCGCGAAGGACTCGAATGCGCCTGCAGGCATCACATGGGCTCACACCGGCAGCTTGATAATGCGTGATTTAGGACGAGTGAGGTTTGGCCCGCAGTGGACAGCCATGATAGGACAAGACCTACCGAGGAGGTCGACAACGCGCTCTGCATCGAACAGGTTCTCCCGCCCATACACCTGCGGCCACAAGTGACATGTCAAGTGCTGGCATGGGCCGCACCAGATACGGCTTGCACGGCTTTGTTGTGATCGACAGTCGCTGTCGAGTCGAGAGTGCTCACCATGTATCGAAGCGCCTCTCTCAGCCGCGGAGAGTCGTCCCGCAACAGCTGGGCGGCAACAAAGGGGTACGCCGCATCGACGATGGCGAACTGCACAGCGGCACGGTCTCAAACATCATCCGAGCACGTGCACAACTGTGGTGTGCATCAACTGCGCAGCCAGCGAATGCTGCGAGCCAAGCAGGTTTGAGCCGGGCGTGTGGCGCACCCCAGGGTTGCCCACCAGCGCGATGCCCTCCAACACGCCAATCGCCCTGATGATGAGGGCGAAGTAGGGAGGGATGCTGAAGGGATAATCGAATGTGATCTGCGCCAGGTCTGCTGCCAGGTCCTGCGAAAGTTGGAGAGGCTGTTGACTGCAGCGTACAAATGCAGGCACAAGTGCTGGCGGGTTCGATATTTTGTGAGCTTCAGCAGCGCCCATGGGACCAACAAAAGGGGGCGATGTGACGTCGTCCTGGTGTAGCACCTGGAAGTTGATGCTCTTGGCGCCGCCTCCAGCAAGAGCCTGGTCGAACACCTGTAGCAGCAGTCGGCTCTGTGGGTACAGCAGTTTAAATTGACACAGAGAAGAATTCAGCTGCGCAAGCGGCTCAACAACACTGCGCAAGCCATAGGCCACACGGTACCTTAGCCAGGACTGGCAGGATAGGTTGAAGGTCGGTGCCCGGAGGGATGAACTCGAGAGTTACGAAGGTGTCAACGATGGCAGAGTAATCCCTGTGTACGAGCTGAGCGATCGCTTCCACCATGCCGATCTGCAGCTCGCACCCGCACATGTCTGAGGCGGTAAACAGTCAGCGGGGCGTGAGTGTCGGGTCGCAGGATGGCCCGATAACACAGTGAACATAAGTGTGTGCAAGGCGTGCATGCACAACGGGCGTCAGTCATGCTCATCAAGATGCTCAGGGTCACCTTGATCTCGGGCGAGATCTGTGTCATCAGCCCGAAGTCCAGGATGGCCAGTCGACCATCTGGCGTTCTAATCAGGTTGCCTGCAGCACTGCACCGTCCGCAATGAGTCCCGCACAGGCCACATGCCTGTCACATGTGGTGCGCAGCAGCAGCGCAAAGGAAGGAACGGCACCTGGGTGAGTGATAGTGCCGGACGTCATCGGCGACATGACACGTTGGACATCAGGGTCCCCAGACGCACCTGCAGCCGTTCTGGTCCTTGGCGACAGACATGAGCTGGCCGACCACCTCCTCCAGGTGCTGGTACCGGTAGTGGTGGCTCTCCTCGTCGTCCATGCCCCGCATGCGGTCGTGTGAGAACCCGTGCCGCGCGTGCTTGTGGTGCGCTCGCGGCCGTCGGTCCATGTGCCCGTCGTGCATGCCCCTCCCTGTCACAGTGTCACCCGTCTAGAGAAACACGATAGCGGGACTCGCTGCAAGTTCGGCACGCAATAACCAGCAGCAACGTGCGCAAAGCTACTAAAAGCCTTACCCTCACTTCCCTGAAACGATGGTCGCTTCGGTTTTCCCGACAGCGGCTCGAGCCATGGGGTGCATGGGTCTCGTAAATTTGGAGCATTTCAGACGCACCATATCGGTCGCCGCCCATGGCAGCTGCCGCTGCTGCTGCGGCTGCGGCGGCCGCCGCCGCTGCTGCTTCGGGCCCCAGACTTTGCCCGAAGACGCTGCCGTTCACTGCCTGCTGCGCTGCGATGGCTGCAGCGACGTGGATGTTGTTCATGCTGCTGGGGCCCCCGCCGAACTGCGGGATGAGATGCTTCGTGAGACCGACCAGAGCTGAGGTAGCGTCAAAGCAGTTGCCTTACATCAGGAACAGCAGGGCTCGGCGAGTTGCACGGAGGGATCAATGCAGGGTTAGCTAGATGGCAGACAAAGCCCACAATGCGACCCTGCGAGCAGCATACCTGTCCCATGGGGTTCATCCCGCTCATCATGAGCTGCATCTGCTGCTGCTGGAGCGCCATCTGATACGCCGCCTGATATGCAGCCTGGTACTCTGGGCTGCCGGGCAGCGGCGGCGTCATCACAGGCAGCGTGCCGCCGCGCCCCAGCCCGTGCCCACGACCCCCAGGCCCGCCGTGCATCCCCTGGCCGCCCATGTGCGCGGAGCCGTTGGCGCCCGCCATCTGTATCGCCGCCATGGCTGCCGCGTTGGCTGCCAGCTGCTGCTGCTGATTCAAGCGTGACGGGCCCATCCCGTGATGGCCGCCATGGCCCCCCATCGGCGGCGTGTGCGACAATGGCGGCGTCGGCGGCGGGGGCGTTGCGCTCGGCGTCGGCAGAGAGCCTACGTGGGTGTGACGGGCTTGAACAAAAAGCATACCGAGCCCCGGAGAGGACTACAATGTCTGGGCACGGCCGGCATGCAATAGCAGGCTCGATGTGCGAGGGGCAACCAAACACAGACCTTCGGTGGAGTAGGCTTGCTGCAAGGTGCCCGAGCCCATGCCGTTCAACGCCAGCTGCTGCGCAGGCGAGCTCCTCCCTCCCAGAGCTGCAACAGCTCATCTGTGGCTCAGATGGTCGGTACATAATGGTGTGCTGTGCATGCTTGGTTGATGGGCAAACAAGACACACTCTGATGCAGTGTGGACAGCTTCAGTGAAACAGGCAATTCCAGCACAGGCATATACAGTCATGGATATATGTCTGCCAGCCAGAACAACGTGGAATGGGACGTACACATCTGAGACAGGGCCTGCAGCATCGCTGGCGGGATGGTGGAGCCCACAATGCCATCCACCGCCGCTGCGTGCGACTCTGAGATGGGCTGCAGCCCTGCGACAGCGCCGATGCCGCAGCTCAGCCGGGCTGCTCACTCAGAGCATGTCAATATCAGGTGCTGCTCACCCATATGCAGCTCACCGAACCCCAGAGCAGTCTGTCGAGGCAGAGCATCTGCGTGCACAGCGTCGGACGGCATCAATGAGCCGCACCGTAGCTGGATTGCGGGCCCAGCATGTTGCCGGGCGGCCGCGGCGGCGCGTGCTGCTGCGAGTACTGCGGCAGCTGGGAGTAGAGGGTATTGGAGTCCACCGGCGGCGGCAGCTTCACGCCATTGGCTACGCTCTGCCGGTAGAACTTCTCATACTCCTCATCGTAACGGATGTCCGTGTACTGGTCGGGGGAGAAGCCCCGCGGATCGCCCGGACCCGCCGCCGCGCCCGCCTGCGAAGCGAGGGTGCCTGATCAGAAGCTTGTCTGGAGGGTCGTGATAGGGCGCCGCATGTTCCACTCCCAACACACAGGGGCTGCAGCGGTAGCAGCAGTGACAGCAGGGCAACGAGCCCGACATGTTCAGCGCAAGCCGCTGCACCACCGCGTGCGATGAAGCCATCGATCCGGCTGAGCAGCGCGCGGGGGCCGTACCAGCTGAAAGCCAGCCTGGCGGTCATCAGCCAGGTGTGGCGGCGCCGACGCCGAGCGCTCGAACTCGTCGCCGCCGTCCGCGCCCTCCACTAGCCTCGAGACGTTCTTGTCGATCTCCCGCCTGCAGCAGCGTACCGAGGGAGTCATGGCAGACAGCCGCGAGCATCAGTACCAGCAATAGGGGGCCCAGCATAAGGCACGGTCTGGAACCCGACACCGCCGGCGGGGCACGAACGCGCTCGGCAAGAGCCGCAGAGTAGACTCCGCGGATGGCGGCCCCCCGTGCCATCCCTCACCTCGCGGTCGGCGGCGCAACGATCAATGGCACTCGGGGATCACCGAGGGGAGTTGACGCTGACTGTGCTCGCCCGAAACGGCAGCTGCGTCCCAGCGAGCGGCTCCGCGCCCGCCAGGTGCGCTTGGAAACATGCTGACGGCGGCCCCCCGCCTGGGTTAACCTGACAGTTTTCAAGGTTGGAGTACGCACCAGTTGGGAGACGTG
>JAABUX010010187.1_pt1 | contig 10538 bp, 13 predicted proteins | sample 5561851 | NCBI WGS metagenome assembly JAABUX01 (sample SAMN10711883, study PRJNA513361) | rock metagenome | isolation source: Antarctica rocks | place: Antarctica: Victoria Land, Richard Nunatak red sandstone | collected 2016-01-03 | reverse complement strand
CGCCGTTGCCGGGTTGGAGGTGAAAGTCGGTGAGGTATTTGGTCCAGCCGGGCTCGGCGAAGCGGGCAAATTCCTCCAGCGAGGCGATGCCACTGCGCGCCGGCCGGTGCTGCCAAGGTCGGGCCACCGCACCGCCGACGGCGTAGGCGGATGGGGTGATCTCGAACATCCTCACTGGCCCGTCGGTGAACAAGGGCTTGGCTGGCGTAGCAGGATGCGCCCCGATGTGGCGGATCGCGACCAGCGCCCGAGTGAGGGTCAGCTGGTCTAGGGTGAGCGTGGTGAGGGCCTGCCACACCTGCTCGGGGGAGGCGTCGATCCAGCGGCTGTGCCGTTCGTGGAAGTGGTAGACGGGCATTGTCTGTTCGAGCGTGGTGGGCACGTGGTTCTCATCTCTGCAGGGTGGCCAGGACGGAGCTCGCGATCCGGCTGGCCAGATCGGCGGGCGGGGTGTCAGTCAACAGAAGGATCCAGGCGAAGGCTGTCCCGAGCAGCTGCGCGTGCACATCGGCTGGGTCTGGTTGCTCTGTGAGCTCGCCGCGCCGAACCGACCGCCGCAGTAGCGACTCGATGAGCTGTCTTTCTGCCTCGATGAACGAGGCGTGGAAACGTTTCGCCAGTAGGGGGTCTCCGCGTAGATCGGCGAGCAGGCCAGGTAGGGCATGGCGCGCAGCAGGCGTCCCCAACAGTGCGACGACGCGCTCGGTAAGGACGCGCAGATCCCCAGCGAGCGTCCCTTGATCCGCAGGGAGCTCGATCGCTTCGTCGTGGATCACCACCGCGAACACCATCTCGGCTTTGGAGGCCCAGCGCCGGTAGATGGCCGTCTTGGCGACCTTGGCTACCGATGCGACCTGCTCGATGGACATCGCTGCGTACCCCTGATCGGTGAGCAGCAGGCAGACGGCCCGTGCCAGGGCTTCGTCGACGGCCGCCGAACGAGGACGACCAGGGGACGCACGCACAGCCGAGACTATACGCTACGGGACGTATCGTATGGCCGCGACCTGTTCCCCACCCTGGACGTGCTGTAGGACGAACGGCTTCCGGTGACGATTTCGGTGGGTGTGATGGACAGCCGGGCGTCTTGATCCCGTTCTCATTAGCGGATCGTGAACCGGAGCCCCACCTGATACCATGCGTGGTATGTTCGGCGGGTGTGGCTGGTGGTCTACGTGCCCGATAGCTGAACGTGAGCGCGGCGGGCTCCCAGCGAGCGAACGCCAGGCTCTCTACAACGCTGTCGCCAAGTTGCAGGCCATCGGGCCGGCCCTCGGCTACCCGCACAGCAACGCCGTGCAGGGCACACCCGGGCTACGGGAACTACGCCCCCGGGGAGGGCGCAGCCTATGGCGCCGCCTGTACCGCCAGGTCGGTGAGCGGTTCGTCATCGCTGCCATCGCTCCGGAGGCCCAGCACGACCCCCGCCGGTTCAAGCGGGCATGCACGGCCGCCAGCAGGCGGCCGGACGAGCTAGAGGAATGAGGACCGATGCGAGCATCCGAGCTAACCACCGCCGACGATCTCCACAAACAGGAGCTGGACGACCCCGACTACCGGGCCGAGCATGAGCGGACCCGCTTCGCCAACGAAGTAGCGATCCGCATCATCCGTTACCGCGGTGAGCACGCGCTGACCCAAACCGCGTTCGGCAAGCTCGTTGGCATGCGCCAGCCGCACGTGGCAAGGCTGGAATCCGGCGATCGCGAACCCTCGCTGTCCACCCTGGCACGTCTGTCCGCGGCGCTGGACGTGGACTTCACCGTCGCCATAACCCCCAGCGGCGTGCAGCTGCGCGCGAGCGCCTGACCCACCTCACAACCGAGCGGGCATCGGAGCGGCCTGCAGCATGACGCGCCCTCTGCGATCTACGCCTGCGAGCGTTAACGCCCGGCCAGCAGGCAAGGAGACGACGGAGCTCGGATCTACGCTGCGATAGGTGATGGAACCCGCGGCCTCTGGCGGATGCTGAGCGTGGCGTACTCCGGACAGCACTGGCACCGCTGCTCGGCCGCCCCGGCAGCGCCGTTAGCGCGCGAGCGTGTAGTGCACCTCCAGCCGTCCCGGTGAGCGGTTGACCGTGATGGCCACGCTGTCAGCTGGCAGCAGCGCATAGTCGTCAATGACCGGGCTGCCCGTGGCGGTGAAGCTGACCCGGTGGCTGAGCAGTGCGGGACTGGACCGGGGCCGGGCAAGATCGCGAGCGTCGCGCGAGCTGAGTGCTGCGGGGGTAATGGTCTCGTCCGCCCGGGCGATGGCCAGCCCGTGCTCGGCCAGGATAGTGTAAAGACCGCGAAGTCGCAGGTCCTCCAGCCCCACGACGGTGGCCAGCGCGGCCGGCAGGTAGGAGGTCTGGACGATCAGAGGCCGGCCGCTCGCTAGCCGCAAGCGGCGCAGCCGGAGCACCTCGCCGGTTGCGCCGAGCCGTGCGGCGACGTCTGCGGGTGGAGTGACGGTCCCGGCGGCGAGAAGCTCGGTGGTGACCCCGGCGTCCTGGGCGCTGAGGTCGGCGGCGAAGCTGCGCAGGCCGCCAAGGTCGTAGGCGTAGCGGGCAGCGACATAGGTCCCGGCTCCGTGGCGGGTCTGGATCAGGCCGTCATCGGCCACCAGCTGAAGGGCCTGGCGCAAGGTCATGACGCTGACCCCGAACTGGGCCGCGAGCTGCTGCTGGGAGGGCAGCGGGCTTCCGGCCGGCCACTGCCCGCTGGCGATGCGATCGCTCAGCTCGCGGTGGATGCGCAGGTACTTCGGCTGCCGGTCGCCGAGGTCCCTGCGGGCGGGCGCATCCGCTGCGCGCCCGCCGGGAGCCCGCAGATCAGGATCAGTTCCGGTAGCCATGTGCCACGATGATAGCGTGTCTTCTAGACTTCTAGAAGACACGGGGACGGTGCGGTGAAGGGACGCCATGACTGCCACGACTGACCGGCACGGCGAGCGTGCTGTGACCGGTGAGGAGCCCCGGGTGAGCGGAAGCGCGCCTGGGTACTTCGGCGATTTCGGCGGCCGCTACGTGCCCGAGATCCTCATACCGGCGCTGGATGAGCTCCAGCACGCCTACCAGGACGCGAAGGCTGATCCGGAGTTCGCGGCCGAGTTCGCTCACCTGCTGGCGACGTTCGCCGGGCGCCCGACACCGCTGACCTTCGCCGGGCGGCTCACGGAAAAACTCGGCGGTGCCCGGATCTACCTCAAGAACGAGGGCGTCAACATCACCGGCGCGCACAAGATCACGCACTGCCTGGGCCAGGCGCTGCTGGCGAAGCGGATGGGCCGGACGCGGCTGGTCGCCGAGACCGGGGCCGGTCAGCACGGGCTCGCGACCGCCACCGTGGCGGCCAAGTTCGGGTTCGAGTGCACGGTCTACATGGGCGAGGTGGACATCGCGCGCCAGCGGCCCAACGTCTTCATGATGGAACGGCTCGGCGCGACGGTGGTGCCCGTGCGGTACGGCAGCCGCACCCTCAAGGACGCGGTCAACGCTGCCCTGAAGGACTACATGGCATCGAGCGCGGACACGCACTACCTGCTCGGCTCGGCACTCGGGCCGCATCCCTACCCGACGATGGTGCGCGACTTCCAGTCGGTGGTCGGGCAGGAGATCATGGCGCAGCTACAGCAGGCGGAGGGCAGGCTCCCCGGCTACGTGGTCGCCTGCGTCGGCGGCGGGAGCAACGCGATCGGGGCGTTCAGCCCGTTCGTCCCGCACGAGTACGTGACGCTGGTCGGCGTTGAGGCAGGCGGGAAGGGAGACGGGACCGGCGAGCATGCCCTGCGCTTCCCGCACGGCCGCACCGGCATTGTCGAGGGGTACAAGTCGGTGTTCCTCCAAGACGACGACGGCCAGCTATCACCCACGCACAGCATCTCGGCGGGCCTGGACTATCCGGGCATCGGCCCGGAGCTGGCCTGGCTCCATGACCAGGGCCGGATCAGCTTCGCCTGCGCCCGCGATGACGCGGTGATCGAGGCGGTTGACCTGCTGGCCCGCACCGAGGGCATCTTGCCGGCGCTGGAGTCGGCGCATGCGGTGGCCCACGTCATCGACCTGGCTCCCCGGCTGGGCCGGGACGAGGTAGTCGTGATCAATATCTCCGGCCGCGGCGACAAGGACCTGTTCATCCTCGCCGACGCGTTCGCCGACCAGGAGTTCTACGCGTTCCTGCGAACGGAGACTGCGCGCCATGACCAACAGGATTGACGAGCGCCTCGCCGGTCTGGCTGCCGGACGGCGCAAGGGGCTCATGACCCACGTGGTGGTGGGCTACCCGTCGCTGGCGTCGACGAGCCCGCTCATCCTCGCCATGGACGAGGCCGGCGCCGACTTCATCGAACTGCAGATTCCCTTCTCCGATCCCCTCGCGGACGGCCCGACCATCCACTCCGCCTGCGAGGCCGCGATCGCACGCGGTGCCCGGGTTCGGGACGCTTTCACCATCGCGGCCGAGTGCTCCGGCCGGGTGCAGGCACCACTGCTGTTCATGGCGTACGCCAACACGGTCTACCGGTACGGCACGGAGGTGTTCTGCCGGGATGCTGCCGCGGCTGGCATCAGCGGGCTCATCGTGCCGGATCTCCCTGCCGAGGCTGCCCGGCATGAGGGCTACCTTGAGGCGTGCCGTCGCCACGGCCTGCACAACATCGTCACGCTCGCGCCCACCTCGACCAGCGACCGCATGGCGGTGAACGCGTCAATCGCGAGCGGCTTCGTCTACTGCATGTCGCGCCAGGGCGTCACCGGCGCCCGGCTCGGCCTTGCGCCGGACATCCAGGCCTACCTGCGGCGAATGCGGGGACACCTGACCGTGCCGATGGCGGTCGGGTTCGGCATCTCGGACCGGGGCCGCCTGGAACACGTACTGCCGTACTGCGACGTCGCGACGGTGGGCAGCGCGCTGATCGACCGCCTCGCCGGCACCGAGCCCGGCGATGTGACCGGCCAGGTGGACACCACCAGGGCATTCCTGCGGACGCTGACTCCCGCCCTTGCCTGAGGCGATCGCCCTGGACCAGCCGCGGCCCGAGGCGTGGACGGTCCGGCAGATCTGCCATCACGTCGTCTACTACGCCCACCAGATCGGTGATCTGACCGCAGCCGACGCGGATCCCGCAGGAGCCGACACGCTGCCTCGTATCCGCGCGTGGGCCCTGGTGCCATAATGGCAACGTGAAGCGGATGAACCTGCGGGACGTCCCTGACGAGGTGTACACCGCGTTGGCACAGGAAGCCGGGGCTCATCACCAGTCGCTTAATGCATTCGTCATCGACCGGCTGGCCGAGGTCGCCCATTTAGCACGTCTCGTCGACTACGTCGGGTCCTACCCGGCGCCGACGGATACCGGCGTGACGCTAGAAAATGCGGCTGCAGAGGTACGGGAGGTACGGGAAGCGTCGTGAGCCTGGCGGTGATCGATGCGTCCGTGTTGGCTGCCTTCTACGCCGCCGACGACCCCCGCCGCGCCGCGGTCGTCGAGCGCCTGACGGCCGGCCACGCTTTGTTCGCCCCGGCCCACCTTGATGCCGAAGTCGTGTCTGCTCTGCGCAGCATGGCCCGGGGCAACCGGGTCCTGAACCGGGCAGTGCCTGGCGCACTGAGACATCTGGCTGGCTTCGCCATCCGACGGATACCGTTGGCGCCCTTTTTGGAACGGATGTGGGAGTTGCGGGAGAAGGTCACGCCCTACGACGCTGCCTACGTCGCCCTGGCTGAGCGGCTCGATGGCGCGCTGATCACATGCGACGCCAAGTTGGGCGCGGCCAGCGGTATTCGGTGCTCCCTCGACCTGATCGCCTGACATCAGGAGGCTGTCCGCAAGCCGGACAGCGACCAAGGAAATCGCTCACCTGCGTTTGGGAACGCGGCAACATTCATTCCTGGGGATTCCTGTTCACCGAAATCGAGGAGCCCGATGGACCCACCCGCATCCGAGTCGGATCCCACCGCGACCTGCCACCCGTTTTGGACCGGCATGCGGTAGCCGATCCGGCAGCCAAACGGTGTCCACGGCCGCAGCTAACACGTCAATGCCGCCCGAAAACAAGGCAGTAGTCACCCAAGACCCAGGGAGGCGCCTCATCCCAGTCCAGGTAGATCTCGCCGCGGAACGAGAGGAATTGACTGACCTCCCGGGCGATGTCCCACGCCAGCGGCGTCACCGTTTCGCCGGTGCGGAGGTTGGCTGCGTTGATCACGAGATGGCCGCCCGGCTGGAGGTGCCGCCCAACAGCGGCAAACACCTTGCCGAGGTCCGCGAGGTAGGTAGGGTAGGAGCCGTCGAGGGTGCGGTATCCGGTGAGCGGGTTCTCCGGATGCTCGACGGCGTTCATATACGGCGGCGAAGTCAGGCACAGCTCGAACAAGCCGAATCCCAGCTCGTCGAGCCGCCGGGCATCGCCCTGAACCACCTGCGCTGCACTCCCGAGTCGCTGGCGGATCAGCGAAACCCGTTCAGGCAGCAGCTCCACTCCCGTCGCGGTCCGGCCCATCCGCTCGCTGACCACCAGGGTGGTGCCGTAGCCGGCAAACGGATCGAGGACGCGGTCCCCCTCTTTGCTGAAGCCCCCGATCACCGCCTCCGCTAAGGCCTCGGGGAAATGGATATCGTCGGCTGCATTAGCGGGACGCTGTTGAGCCAGGTCCCCGGCTGACAGGCGGATTGTTCTTAGCACGTCGTCATTGTCACCGAAGCGCGGCGACAAACCGAAACTATGGTGTAGCACGGCGGCGAGTGGTGCTACATCCTTGCGATGCTTGCGGCGGAGTAGGCCACCATCGAGCTGACGGCCGCCAGGCTTGGGGACCGACGCAGACTTGAACGGTCCCGGGGTACGTCACTCCTATGGCTACATCCGACGGACCGGTCCCGAGGGTCTTCGTCAAGAAGCCGCATCGGGTCACCAAGGATCACCCAGCCGACCAACACCACTGGTGGATACCCCTCACTCCGGAGGTCGTGTATGCCGATTACACCGGAAGGCTTGGGAACGGAGGCTGGCGCTACTTAAAGGTCGAGTGCGCGGCGTTTGAGGCCGTGGCTACCATCCGCCATTCGGCCGTCATCGGCCTGTTGCCACCCGCTCCCGGCGACGAGTCGTCTGGGTACCCTGGTACAGGGAACCTCCCCGCCTCTACGAACGGTGCTTGAGAGTCTGGTCGAGAGGTCCAGGTCCTAAGCCAACGGCTGGTCCATGCACGTACACGAAGCGCATGGCTATTCGGTTCACCTCAACTCGGAACCCAGTTTGGCAGCCAGTGGGGCCTCGATCTGGTGCGCCCATACCATCTGGGCCTGGGCATTGTTGCCCGACTCGATTGACCGAACACCAGCGATCCAGAAATCGTAGTTGCCGTGCAGGGCCTGGACCTCGGTCGAGTCCCAGAACCCCTTGGTACTTCCCGGCAGGTTGGTGAAGTCGATGAACTGGTTGGGGTACTTGGCGGCTGTGCTTTTAGCCTGGGTGTATTCCTGTGTCCAGGAGTCGGCGGCGCCCGGGCCGGTGCCTTGCAACTGCACCACCAAATAGGAAGGGGGGTAGCCGTCAGGGGGGTCTTGCTTGGTGGTCAGGTTGAAGCGGCACTCGGTGTTGTTGGGTGTGCTGCTCCCGTTGCCTCCTAAGACTTGTGCCTTGGTGCCGATAGGCGCACCCCTCAGACCTGTGATGTCGGGGTCGAGAGCCTTGATCTCGCCGATGTTGACCAGGGTGCAGGCGTCGGGCCAGGTGTTGGGGTCACCGGACTGCCCGAACGTGAACGGTCCTGGTCCGGTGACGCGGAGCGGGTTGGCGGTAGCGCCGGTGACTGGGGCGGCGGTCGTCGCGGGTGCGGTTGTGTTCGAGGCAATGCTTGATGGCGCAGCGGTGCTTGATGGCGCAGCGGTGCTCGTCGTGTTCGAGGTCAGGGCCGATTTGGGCGAAGGGCTCGTGGTCTTACTGCCACCACAAGCGGCCAGGGAGATGGTCAACCCCGCAACGGCGAGTGTCAGGATCAGTCTCTTCTGAGTGGACATTCGGGCACCTTTCGTTGGTGTGAGACGGTACAAGGCCGGGCGTCGGCACACTTCGACGGCCACGGTCGCCACGGTCGCCGCGTTCGGTGGATGCGAGCGGCGAGTTGTTCCGGTGGTGACTCGCGAAGATTGTGACGTGGAGGCCGACAGTCGTGAGATCTCCTTTGGGTCGGTGGCAACAAATGCTCATGGCCGTGGTCGTTACTCCACGGTCCTTGCGAGGATGCCGAGGGTCGCGCGCAGGGCGGCTTCGGGAATGACCGGAAAGATGTTGTGCTCGCGGTACTGCTGCTCGATCTGGCTCCAGTCGTAGTAGGACGTCACCAGGGTCCCAGTCTCGCTGGGCTGCAGGCGATAGCCGTACAGGTGCTTGATCGGCGGCTGGATTTTCCCCGATATCGTCCACTCGATGTCGGCGTCTGGCTGGAATTTCGTGATGATGACCGTGACGTCGTACTTGCCCATCGGGTAATCGTTCAGCGCCTCCCGGTCCATATGCACGACGAACGTGTCGCCCACCTGACCCACCTGCTCGCCGTCCGCGGATTGCAGCATCCCGGAGCTGTCGATCGACACGTGCCCGGCGGGGTCGCAGAGTAGCGCGAATACCTTCGCCGGGGGCGCCGCAATCTCGCGCTGTACCTCGAACCGCTCAGTCGTCATGCCGCGCAGCCTGTCACGGCCGCCAGGAGGCGGCTCGCTTGTCACCGGCGACGGGCCCGGAAGGCGGCGACGTTGGTGCGGCTACTGCAGGTCGTCGAGCAGAACCGCCGGGACCGGTTCTTGGACAGGTCGACAAACAGGTCTGCGCAATCCCTTCCTGCGCAGACCTGCAGTCGCCCCAGCTCCTTGCCCCGGATAATGTCGATCATTGCCATGGCTGCCTCCACCGCCATTCGTTCCGCCAGCGGCGCGTCGGGGGACGTGGCGTGCACGTGGTAGTCCCACCCCTCGTGCTCGACCAGCTGCGGTAGCGCATGCCCGTCGCGTAACAGCCCGTTCGCGATCCGCACCGCAGCCTGTTCGTCAGCGCCCCAGAAGAGCGCAAGAATCGGGCGCAGCCCCTGCACCGCAGCCAATTCGGCGCCATCGCCGGTACGCGAACCAGTCCAGTTCCACGCCTGAACGAATGCATCGAGATCGTCCTCGGTGGTGAGCGCGTCGACCTCGCCGCGGGCGGTGTTGACCAGGTCGGCGGCGGCAGCCAGCGCGACTTCAGTGTCATGGGCAAAAATCATCTTGACTCCTTACCGAACCCGCGGCTACGGTGCACTTCGTTATGAGCATAAGGTGCGTTCGCCCATTATTCAGTGCGTAGGGACGGTCAGGAGGTCGAGGTGCCCAGCGTACCCAGGCGTGGCGCCGGCCTCGGCCTCGCGGTGCTGTCGGCGGCCGCTTTTGGCACCTCGGGTTCGTTCGCGACGTCGCTGATCAACGCCGGCTGGTCGCCGGCGGCGGCGGTGACCGCGCGGATCCTGACCGCCGGAGCCGTGCTCACCATTCCGGCATTCTTCGTGCTGCGCGGCCGGTGGGCGCTACTGGTTTCGACCTCGCGTAGCAGCGTCGTCTACGGACTGTTCGCGGTCGCCGGGGCGCAGCTGTGCTTTTTCAATGCGATCTCCTACCTCTCGGTAGGGGTCGCGCTCCTGTTGGAATACCTGGGCACTCTGCTGGTCGTGGGGTGGCTGTGGCTTCGACACGCGCAGCGCCCGGGGCGGCTCACCACGATCGGCGCGGCGGCGGCGGTGATCGGCCTGGTCCTTGTGCTCGACGTCACCGGCCGGCACCATCTCCACCCGATCGGCGTGCTGTGGGGGCTCGGCGCGGCGATCGGCCTCGCGGTGTATTTCGTGCTCTCCGCCAACGCCGATGACGCGTTGCCCCCGATCGCGATGGCCTGGGCGGGGATGATGATCGGCGGCCTGTTCCTGCTCGTCGCGGGCGTCGCCGGCGCCTTCCCGATGCAGGCCCACACCGGTGAGGTGCAGCTCCTGCACCATCGGCTCAGCTGGCTGATACCCGTACTCGGGCTGTCGTTGATAGCGGCTGTCCTCGCCTACACCGCCGGCATCGACGCCGCCCGGCTGCTCGGGGCACGGCTCGCCTCATTCGTCGGCCTCGGCGAAGTGCTGTTCGCGGTTCTGTTCGCCTGGCTCTTCCTCGGCCAGCTCCCCCGCGGTGTGCAGATCCTGGGCGGCGTGTTCATCGTCGGTGGAGTGGCGTTGGTTCGCATCGAGGAGCTGCGCGAGCCTGGTCCCGACTCAATCCCGGTCGACGTTCCCGACCGTCAGGACGCGCGCGCCAACCGGTAGACCGCCCCGCGCCGAGGCTTCGCGATGTCTTACGCCGCACCTCACAACCCGGCTCTCACCGCCGTTTACCTAGAGGGAGGGCCACCTGCCACTCCCCGCTCGGGTCATGAGTAGCCGACCGAATCGAAGGGGACCTCGCATGTCGATCGTTGTCAAGCCGTTGGAGGCGTCGACCGAGATTACTGCCACCCGCACCTGGACCGATGAGAAGGGTGGGGCCCA
>JAABUX010010186.1_pt1 | contig 10540 bp, 9 predicted proteins | sample 5561851 | NCBI WGS metagenome assembly JAABUX01 (sample SAMN10711883, study PRJNA513361) | rock metagenome | isolation source: Antarctica rocks | place: Antarctica: Victoria Land, Richard Nunatak red sandstone | collected 2016-01-03 | reverse complement strand
CTCATAGGAGATCCGCAACCGATCGCCGTACGCGGCCTCGAGCCCGCGCAGGGCATCCTGCACGACTGCGTCGGGCGCGTTGATCAGCTTCTTCATGTCTCTTTCCTTCCGCGAGAACCGATAAGACGCGGACCGCTTGTGGACTCAAGCCAACCAGCCGGGGCTTGCCACGATAACCCAAACGGTGACGATGTCAAAACGTTCAAGCGCACGTCCGGGCAACAGGCTGGCGGATCAGTCGGCCCAGCCCAGCGATCGCTCGACCGCCTTGTTCCACTTGGAGTATCCGGCCTCCCGGTCCTGCTCTGACATCTGCGGCTCCCAGCGCTTGTCCTCGCTCCAGCGCTCGCGCAGCTCGTCCTGACCGGACCAGTACTCGACCGCGAGGCCGGCGGCGTAGGCGGCGCCCAGGGCGGTGGTCTCGGTCACCGCGGGGCGGATCACGGGCACCCCGAGCACGTCGGCTTGGAATTGCATCAGCAGCTCGTTGGCGGTCATGCCGCCGTCGACGCGCAGTTCGGTGAACGGAACGTCGGCGACCGCGTTGGCGGCGTCGACGACCTCGCGGCTCTGCCACGCCGTGGCCTCCAGCGCCGCTCGGGCGATGTGGCCCTGGTTGGCGTAGGCGGTCAGCCCGACGATCACGCCGCGGGCGTCGTCACGCCAGCGCGGCGCGAACAGCCCCGAGAACGCGGGCACGAAGTACACGCCGCCGTTATCGTCGACGGTGCGGGCGAGCTTTTCCACCGAGGGGGCGTCCGGGATGATCTTCAGCCGGTCGCGCAGCCACTGGATCAGCGCTCCGGTCACGGCGATCGAGCCCTCGAGCACGTAGACGGGTTTGTCGTCGCCGATCTTGTAGCCGACGCTGCTCAGCAGCTTCTCGGTGTGGACGATCTTCTCGCCGGTGTTGACGAGCAGGAACGAGCCGGTGCCGTAGGTGTTCTTGGCGCTGCCGGGGTCAAAGCAGGTCTGGCCGAACAGAGCGGCCTGCTGATCGCCGAGAATCCCGGCCACCGGCACGCCGCCGACGGCGGTCCCCTTGGCCTCCCCGTAGATCTCTGACGAGGAGCGGATCTCGGGCAGCATCGAGCGGGGGATCCCCATCAGCTCGAGGCTGGGCTCGTGCCAGTCCAGCGTCTCGAGGTTCATCAGCATGGTGCGGCTGGCATTGGTGACGTCGGTCGCGTGCACGCCGCCGTCGGTCCCGCCGGTGAGGTTCCACAGCACCCAGGTGTCCATGTTGCCGAACGCCAGTTCGCCGCTGTCGGCGCGCGCCTGGGCTCCTTGCACGTTGTCCAGCAGCCAGCGGATCTTCGGGCCCGAGAAGTAGGTCGACAGCGGCAGCCCGACGGCGTCGCGCAGCCGGTCGACGCCCTGATCGCCGGCGAGCTCGCGCACCAGCGGGCCGGTGCGCGTGTCCTGCCAGACGATCGCGTTGTAGATCGGCTCGCCGGTCTCGCGATCCCAGACGACCGCGGTCTCGCGCTGATTGGTGATCCCGACCGCCTCGATGTCGCCGGCCTCGGCCGGCGAGGCGGCCAGCGCCCCGCCGATCACCTCCCGCGTACGCGTCCAGATCTGCTTGGCGTCGTGCTCGACCCAGCCCGCCTGGGGGTTTATCTGCTCGTGCTCGCGCTGATCGACGTGGACGATCTTTCCGTCCTTGTCGAACAGGATGAAGCGCGAGCTCGTGGTCCCCTGATCGATCGCTCCTACGTACTTGGCCATGCCCTAGCTCCTTTCCGTCTCCGTCTGCGGTTCATCGATCGAGTCCACGCCCTTTTCGACCATCTCCGGGTCAGGCGTCGCGCCGCGAGCGATGAGGACCTTGCGGATCCCGAAGTCATAGATCACCGCGCCGATCACGGCGCCGACCAACGGGCCGATGATCGGTATCCAGAAGTAGGTGTTCACGTTGCCGTAGTCCCCCGGGAACGCGATCGACTTCCAGCCCGCGATCAGGGCCCAGATCCGGGGGCCGAAGTCGCGCGCCGGGTTGATCGCGTAGCCGGCGTTAGCGCCGAATGAGAGACCGATCGCGACCACGATGAAGCCGATGATCAGGGGCGCCAGATTGGATTTGACCGGCGCGTTGTACTCATCGACGACGGCGAGGATGAGGCCGACCAGCAAGGCGGTGCCGAGCACTTGATCGAAGAACGGTCCAGTCCATCCATGGAAGTACTTGGCCGGGAAGGTGGCGAAGATCGAGTAGGTGCCGATCGACTGCAAGGTGCCCTTGGTGACGTGCGTGGCACTGTCGAGGGCGTTGATCGCGGAGCGATAGTTGAAGTACACGACCGCCGCGGCGACAAACGCCCCCACGACCTGAGCGACCCAGTAGCTCGCGACCTTTCTCCAGGCAAACTTGCGACGGACCGCGAACGCGAGCGTGACCGCCGGATTGAGATGCGCGCCGCTGATCCCACCGGCCACCCAGACCCCGAAGGCCACGCCGAAGCCCCAGCCCCAGGCGATGATCAGCCAGTCGGCCTGGGCGAGAAACGCGGCCGCGCCGCGACCCGACCGGTTGAGCGCCGCCACGACCATCGCGACCGATCCGTCGCCGAAGAGGATGAGCACGAAGGTGCCCAGGAACTCGGCCACCAGCTCGCCCGGCGTGGATTGCGCCCACGCCCAGCGTCGCCCTGGGGGTCGCTCTGCCGTCGCTGCCAGCTCCGCCATGTTTCTTGCTCCTCCTCCGCAAGACTAGGCCTAGGATAGCCTCGAAGCCATGAGCGCAAACACGCCCGCCGGCGAAACCCCCACCGACCCCGCCCGGTTGGGTCTCGCCGAGCGCGCCGCGGCGATCGGCCGGCTGGACTCTGAGACCTTTGACGTGGTCGTCGTCGGTGGCGGATCCACCGGGACCGGCAGCGCGCTGGACGCGGCGACGCGGGGGCTATCGGTGGCGCTGCTGGAGGCCCGCGACTTCGCGGCCGGGACCTCGAGCCGCTCGTCGAAGCTGATCCACGGCGGCCTGCGCTACCTCGAGCAGATGGAGTTTCAGCTCGTGCGCGAGGCGCTGCGCGAACGCAGCCTGCTGCTCAACGTGATCGCCCCGCACCTGGTGTCGCCGGTGTCGTTTCTGTACCCGCTCAAGCACCGGATCTGGGAGCGCGCCTACGTGGGTGCCGGGATGCTGCTCTACGACGAGCTCGGCGGCCATCAGGGAATGCGGCGCCATCGCCACCTGACCAAGCGCGGCGCGCTCAAGCTCGCGCCGGCGCTTGCCCCCGACTCGCTGATCGGCGCGCTGCAGTACGACGACTGCCAGGTCGACGACGCGCGCCACACCGTGACCGTGGCCCGCACCGCCGCGCGGTTCGGAGCCGCGGTGGCCAACTCGGTGTCGGTGATCGGCTTCCTGCGCGAGTCAGGGCGGGTCACCGGGGTCCTCGTCCGCGATCACGTCGCCGACGAGGACTTTGACGTGCGGGCGCGCGTGGTCATCAACGCGACCGGCGTCTGGACCGACGAGCTGCAGCATCTCGTCGGCGAACGGGGCAAGTTCAAGGTCCGCGCCTCCAAGGGCATCCACCTGGTCGTCCCCCGCGACCGTCTGCAGCTCGACACCGGGCTGATCCTGCGCACCGAGAAGAGCGTCCTGTTCGTGATCCCGTGGGGCCGGCACTGGCTGATCGGGACCACCGACACCGAATGGAAGCTCGACAAGGCTCACCCAGCGGCCAGCCGGGCCGACATCGACTACGTGCTCGAGCACCTCAACGCCGTGCTCGAGCAGCCACTGGGCTACGACGATGTGCAGGGGGTGTACGCGGGCCTGCGCCCGCTGCTCTCCGGGGAGTCAGAGAACACCAGCCGGCTCAGCCGCGAGCACTCGGTCGCGGTCCCGGTTGCCGGACTGGTCGCCGTCGCGGGGGGCAAGTACACCACCTACCGGGTGATGGCCAAGGACGCCGTCGACGCCGCCGTCCGTGGACTCGACGCCCGGGTGCCAGCGTCGGTCACCGACGTAACGCCCCTGGTCGGCGCCGACGGCTTCCACGCGCTGTGGAACCGCCGCCACGCGCTGGCTGATCGGTCAGGGCTGCACGTCGCTCGGATCGAGCATCTGCTGCACCGTTACGGGACGCGCGCGCACGAGCTGCTCGAGCTGATCGCCGCGCGGAGAGAGCTGGCCACGCCGCTGCCCGGCGCCGACGACTACCTGGCCGCCGAAGCCCGGTACGCCGCCTCGCACGAGGGCGCGCTGCACGTCGACGACGTGCTCGCCCGGCGCACCCGAATCTCGATCGAAAGCTGGGACCGCGGCGAAGCCGCGGCCGAGCCCGTAGCGCGCCTGATGGCCGAGGTACTCGACTGGTCGTCGGAGACGATCACGCGGGAGGTCGAGCTCTACCACGCACGAGTGGCGGCCGAGCGCGACTCACAGCGACAGCTCGACGACCAGACCGCCGACGCCGCCCGGCTGATGGCGCCCGACGCCGTTCCAGGCGCGCAGGGAGACGGCGGGCGGGTGCCCGCCGGCCACGAGGACCTCAGCGACTCCGAGGCGAGCTGAGCTCAGACCGATGCGGATCGTGGTGACCGGCGCTACCAGAAACGTGGGAACGTCGGTAGTCAAGGCGCTGGCCGGTGACCGCCGCGTGGACGAGATCGTCGCGGTGGCCAGGCGAGCGCCGGCGCGCCGCCTGCCCGGCGCTCGGTTCGTGTCCGCCGATGTCGCCGAATCCGAGCTGGTCTCGATCTTCCGCGGTGCGGACGTGGTCGTGCATCTGGCCTGGTTGATCCAGCCCGGTCGCGACGAGGCGATCGCCAGCCGGGTCAAATCGTCTCGGCAGTCATGGCCCGTGGGGAACAAACGAAAAGTCACGCTAAGCCGGTCTGACTGTTTTCGCAGCTTCCGAGTGTCGAGTGCTTCTCCCGACACGGCCGCTTCGTTATGCCGTTCGTCTGGGCGGGTCGAGGAACTCGGCGACCGCGGCGGCGCTGGGGTTGATGTAGCGCATGGCTGTGCGCGGCGACTTGTGGTGGGTCTTGGCCATGATCAACGGTAGCGGGACGCTCCTCTCGCCGAGGTGCGTCGCGGCTGAGTGGCGGAGCTGGTGCAGCTGTCATCCGGTGGAGGCCTGCAGCAGGACGCGCGCGCGGTCATAGCCCAGCCCGCGCGCGCGGTCATAGCCCAGCCGGGCCAGGCCAGTGTGGGGCAGATCTCGCTCGGGCCGGGGCGGCGAGCGGACCGGCTTGCGACTTGACAGAAAGAGCGGGCCGCTTGCGCGGCTTGACAGAAAGAGCGGGCCGCTTGCGCGGCTTGACCCGTGCGGCAGGCGCAGCAGCCGTGGGAGTAGGCCTTCCGGTAGTAATGGAGCAGGAACGTACGTTAAGCCGGGTCACCAAGCTCGCGTAGTTGGCGGAGTTGTCCGACGACGAGCTCGTGGGGCAGCGTGAAGGGGAAATTGCCGAGCATCTTGATGTGCTCGTGCTGCAGCGGTGAGAGGCGTTTGAGGTCCTCGTCGGTGATCTGGTGGCCGGCGGCGCAAAGGTGGGCGATGGCGTCGTCGAGGTATTGTGCGTTCCAGACGACGAGTGCGTTGAGCGCGAAGCCGCGCGCGCCGAGTTGGTCTTCTTGCCCTTTGCGATAGGGCTGGCGGAGTTCGCCCTGGTTGCCGTGGAAGATGATCCGGGCGATGGAGTGACGACCCTCGTGACGGTTGAGCCCGACGCCGGTTGCCCGGCGCAGCTCCTCGCTTTCGATCCAGCTGAGGAGATGCAGTGTCTTGGCGATGCGACCGAGCTTTCCGCGGTGCGCTTGGTGCGCGGCGCGACTAACCGGCTGGGGTTCGCGCTGCAGCTGTGTGCGTTGCGCTTGATGGGCGTCGCCCCGGATGATCTGCAGAGCGCGCCGGCGCAGGCGGTCGCGTTCGTCGCCCGCTAGGTCGACGCCTGTCGGTGACCTGGCGGCCTATGGCGAGCGGGCAGACACGTGCACTGATCACGTGCCCCTGGCGATGGACGTGCTCGGCTTCCGCGCCGCCGGCCAGGCCGAGCGCCGCGGGCTCGTCGCGTGGCTTTGGCCGTGCGCTTGAGCATGACCGCCCGTCGCTGTTGTTCGAGCTCGCCGCTGACCGGCTGCGCGCCGGGCGGATGGTGCGCCTGGAGTTCACCCAGCTCGAGCGGCTTGTCGCCTCCGTCCGGGCAGAGGCGACCGGAGAGACCTACCGGCGCCTCGAGGGCCTGTTGGACACGCGGCGCCGGGAGACGCTCGATGGGCTGCTCGTCGACGATCCGGCGCTTCACCGCAGCCGGTTGTCGTGGCTGCGTCAGCCGGCGGTGGCGATCACCCCGCGCGCGATCCTTGGCGAGTTGGACAAGCTCGCCTTCCTGCGCGGTCTGGGCGTCGAGGGCTGGGACGTCTCGGCGCTGAGCCCAATCGGGTCAAGCTTCTCGCGCAGCTCGCGACCCCGCGCCTCGGTGCAGGCGCTGGCTCGGATATCCGAGGAGCGGCGCTACCCGATCCTGTTGTGCTTCGGCGCCCAGGCGCTCGTGGAGATCACCGACGAGCTGGTCGACCTGTTTGACCGCTGCCTGCAGACCGCGTACGGCCGCGCCCGGCGCGAGCTCGACGAGCTGCGGCGCTCCGAGGCGCGCTCGACCAACGAGAAGGTGCGCCTGCTGGTCGGAACGGGGGGCGGTCCAGGTCGAGCTCGGGCGAATCCTGCTTGACCCCGAGGCCGACCCGACACGCAAGCTGGCGCTGGTGGATGAGCGTCGGCTCGGAACGGCTGCGCGCCGCGGTGAATGATGCTGAGCGGATCGCGTGCATGATCACCTCTCGCCGGAATGGCCCGGTAGCGCCAGAAGCTCGGCGTCGAACGTGAGGCGTCCACACGTGGAGCAGCTCGCCCACTTTGGCCTCATCCCCATGACGTGGATCTCGGCCGGCTCGACATCAAGCCGCTTCGCCCAGGCGCGAACCTCGGCCTTGAAGTCCTCGGAAGGCATCGGCTGCCCGGATGCCTCGGGCCGTCCCAAACTATGGCGGCGGACGTCCTTCCTCATCCTCGGCTCCGCCGCAACGGGTCCACAATGTCCGATCCATCACGTTGTGCGGCTCGCGCTAAGCTCAGCCTGTCCACGCCCCGCGCTGCGGGTTCGACGAGCGAACCGCACCAGATTGGACCACCGATGCACGAGCGTCTGAAGGCGGAACTGGCTGACGCCACGGCCGAACTGAAGGCTCACATGGCGACGTGGGAGTACGCCTACGCGATGGGAAGTGGACGCGACGGTGCGCGCGAGCACCCGAAGCACTGGGAGACCCACGCTCGCACCGAGCAACTCCTGGCTCGCTGCCACGATCTCCGCGCGCGGCTGGCCGAGCACGAGGTCTAGCTGATCGGCCCCGAGCCGGACACCTGCCCCGCCAGATGCTAGGGTCGGTTGGTTAGCGCGTGGACCGGTGAGAGGAATGGCAGCACGTCAGCCCGAGTCCGGCAGTCCGTAGCTGAAACAACAGTCCTCACGCGGGCGTTAGTGCGTGGACGGGTCAGCTACTTGGAGAGCGGCTGCGATGCGCTGCCTGCGACCGGTGGGGGCGCCACCACACGAAGCGCGCGATCTCCGCCTAGCCTCGAGCGGGCGCCGCCTGCGGCCCGGCCGGTCAGAGGGCACAGAAGACAACTTCCAATCCTAGGAGAAGAGAGATGGCAGAGAACAGAGGCGTGGCCTATATGGGTCCGAGGAAGGTAGAAGTTCAGGACATCGACTTCCCGACGTTCGAGCTGAGGGATGGCCCAGGAGTCAACCCCGCGAACGTCGGCCGCAAGCTGCCGCACGCGGCGATCCTGAAGTGCGTAGCAACGAACATCTGCGGCTCCGACCAGCACATGGTGCGCGGCCGCACGACGGCACCTCATGGGTTGATCCTTGGCCACGAGATCACCGGCGAGGTGATCGACACCGGGCCCGGCGTGGAGTTCATCAAGGAGGGTGACCTCGTTTCGGCACCGTTCAACATTGCCTGCGGCCGCTGCCGCATGTGCAAGACCGGGCACACGGGCGTGTGCCTGAACGTGAATCCAGAACGCCCGGGCTCGGCGTATGGCTATGTCGACATGGGCGGGTGGGTCGGGGGCCAGGCCGACTACGTGCTCGTGCCCTACGCCGACTGGAACCTCTTGAAGTTCCAAGATAAGGATCAGGCGATGGAGAAGATCCTCGACCTGACGATGCTGTCGGACATCTTCCCCACCGGGTACCACGGCGCCTACACCGCGGGCGTGACCTCCGGCTCGACGGTCTACGTTGCCGGAGGCGGACCGGTCGGCCTTGCCGCGGCCTATTCGGCCCTGCTGCTGGGGGCCGCGGTCGTGATCGTCGGCGACCTGATCCCTGAGCGGCTCGAGCAGGCGCGCAGCTTCGGCTGTGAGGCGATCGACGTCTCGAAGGGACACCCGAAGGATCAGATCGAGGAGATCCTCGGCGTGCCGGAGGTTGACGCCGCGATCGACGCCGTCGGCTTCGAGGCGCGTGGGCATGGCGCCGACGCGGAGCACGAAGCGCCGGCAACAGTGCTCAACTCGATCATGGACGTGACCCGGGCGGCCGGCAAGCTCGGAATCCCGGGACTATATGTGACCGCCGACCCCGGTGCCGCCGATGACGCGGCGAAGGTCGGCTCGCTGTCGATCCGGTTTGGTCAGGGCTGGGCGAAATCGCACACGTTCACCACCGGTCAGTGTCCGGTAATGAGGTACCACTACGGGCTGATGCAGATGATCCTGAACGACCGCGCGCAGATCGCGAAGGCGGTGAACGCGACGGTCATCTCGCTCGACGAAGCGCCGCAGGGTTACAAGGACTTCGATTCGGGAGTGGCTAAGAAGTTCGTCCTCGATCCGCACGGGCTGATCAAGACCTGACGTCTGCTGCCACGCGCGCCGCGGCCTGACCGGCGGCGCGCCGGCGGGCTAGCCCCTCCAGTCAGTAGGCCGCGTCGGCTCGTGAGCGGCGTCCCGCACACCGCCGTCCCGCTGCCGGATCCGCTTGCGGCACACCGCTCAGCCGTCGGACGGGCCGGCACCCCGGCAGCTCCAGCTGCGCTCGCCGGCGGATGAGCCGCGGCAACGATCGGGGCTCGCGCCGCTGAGACGCTCGCATCCCGAGGACAAGCGGCAGTCGGTCGACGCCGAGCCCGCTTGCTCGGCCCGTCAAACCAGCAAGCATCGTGCCCGTGGAAGCAGAAGGGCCGGAAGACGGTGAGCTTGGTCTCGCATCGGAACGGCCGCGACACTTCATTTGCGCCCGCGCGAGACTCCCGCATTTCCGGCGCGAAGGAGGAGGCGCTCCGTGGGGCGCCGGCTTTGGCGCAAGCTCAGACCGCCGATGTCAGCCTCCGCGACGGATTCCCGCGCCCGCCGTCGACAAATACCCACGCCACGAAATCGTCGACCGCCTACCTACCGCCGACCCCCCAATCCTTCAACAGACCATGCGTTGCGAACAACAAGGCGTTAATGAGATCCCGCTTCACGGCGCTGCGCGCCGCTCCGCACGCAGTTTCACTGTCCGGTGCAGTGTCTACGTTCTATACGTGGGACGACGAGGACGACAGCGCCAGCATCAGGCGCATGCACGGACGGCGCCTCCGCGGAGCCGCATGGCCCGGGTCCAGGTCAGCGACGACTTGGAGCGCCTTTCGCGCCGCTCGGGTCGACGCCTGTCAGCATCGAGCTCGGGCGCCTCGTGGACCGGGCAGTCGCTAACCGGCGCCGCCGCGCCGCGTCAGATGCGAGCGGCGAAGCGGTCGACGATGCTCGCGTCGTTGTCAGTGAACTCTCAGCGCCGATCGCGCGGCTCGAGCTGACGCAGCCGAACCGACCGGGCTCCTTGACCCTGCCGGAGCGATCGGACGTAGTGTTCGACTGACCGCCGATGCCCGACTCGCCGCTGCTCACTGTTCCGCAGGTCGCCGAGGAGTTCCAGGTGACCGCTCAGACCATCCGGAACTGGATCGACCAGGGCGTGCTGCCCGCGGCTCGCGTCGGGCGGGCATTCCGCATAAGGCGGGCCGACGTGGACGCGCTGCTCGATCGCGCGCAGGCGGAAAGCGGTTCTCTCGCGGCACAGCGGGACCCGTGGTCGCCTGAGCCGTTCCGACTGCCACGGCCTGGCGGCTCCCCTGGGGATGGGTCGGTCTGGGACGACGATAGCCACACCGGCGTACTTCCCAAGTCTGGCGCCTGACGCCGCCTCCTCACGCTGCCCACGCCGTGTGTCCGTCCGTGCGCATTCCGCCGGCCATCCGTGGCCGGCGGGCGACACCTCGCGCAGGCACCCGCTCCACCACAAGCGCAACGAATAGGTTGGCGGGGCAAACGAACATCGGCGCGCTCGACCTGGCCGGCGCGCTCAGCCTCTACGTCGAGTCGGCTGAGGGAGCGAGCTACTTGCTCGAGCCGAAGAGGCTAGGGCGCTTCTCGGGAAGCGCGAATCCGGGAGGGGCCGTCGCCGGGAGCTGCGCCGGAGGCTTCGGAGCGGGCTGGGTCTTCGGAGGCATCGTGGCCACGGGATT
>JAABUX010010182.1_pt1 | contig 10545 bp, 11 predicted proteins | sample 5561851 | NCBI WGS metagenome assembly JAABUX01 (sample SAMN10711883, study PRJNA513361) | rock metagenome | isolation source: Antarctica rocks | place: Antarctica: Victoria Land, Richard Nunatak red sandstone | collected 2016-01-03 | reverse complement strand
GCGACCAGCCCCTCGTGCCCCTCCCCCCGGACCGTCCAACCAGCGTCCCGCAGCTGCGCGGCATAGTGCGCCCCGAGCGCGGCCGGGTCGAGGTCCGTGCGCAGCGTCGCATTCGAGTAGTAGTTATCGCTCCCCCCGCCGCCACCCTGCGGCAGCTGCTGCGCGCCCGCCGGCGGCGTGAGGGCGGGGAGGAGGTCGCGCATCCCCCCATGATAGGGCTGCGGTGCGCACGGCGAGTGGCGCGCGTCGGTGTTGAGGTTGAGCCGCACGTCGGTCGGCCCGCCCTCGACGGCGGTCGCCTGCACGGAGAGGGACGGGCCACGCGTACCGCGGCAATACACGAGCGTCGGCCCGCGCCACGTGGGGGCGAAGCCGCCGCCGTGCATCCCCGGCTGCTGCGCGGGAGGCGTCCATCCGTCCGCTTCCAGCCGCTCGCGGTAGAAGGCGAGCACCGCGTCCTCCGGCAGGTCGACATCGAGCACGATGGTCGCGACCGACCCGAGGATCTGGCTGCCCACGACGCGCGCGCCGTCGGGCAGGGGGAGGGGGACGGGCAGCGGATCAGGGAGGCGCGCGACGAGGAGGCGCGCCGGGGTGTCGTCGGGGAAGCCAAAGCCGCGCCCCATCAGGCGCAGCGTGAGCGCGAGGGTCGCGTCCCGGTCGCCGCCGCCCTCGACGATCGGGCTGCCCGAGGAGATGTTGCTGCTGTAGTACACCATTACCGCCTTTCCGGGTGCCACCGGCGTCGTGCCGAGGACCGCGCCGGCCCCTATCGTACGACGATCGCGCTCATCCCGCCAGGGCGGAGGTGGTGGAGATGGGCGACCGTTATCCCTGTTATCCCCGCGTGCCCGGCGCACCTTGTGGCCGATCGCGCGTCATACGGCTCCATGGGGGCCTGCTGAGATCGGTGAACGATCTTCGTAATGGGCCTTGTCGATCAGCCACGACAGGGCCGCACGAGCGTTTCTGAAGCGTGCAGAAGGTCGAATCGGGCCAATACAACTGGCTCATCCGATGGCCTTTCGGCAAGAAAGTGCCATCTCAGCGGGCCCCAACGGAACCACCTGTAAGGGCTGGTCCGATGTCGGCGCTACCGGACCGCCGCCACCACGCGCTCGCCCGCGCCTTGCGCCGCGAGATACTGATGGATGAATGCGATGGCCATACTCCCCTCGCCCACCGCCGACGCCACGCGCTTCATCGAGTCGTGGCGGACGTCGCCGGCGGCGAAGATGCCGGGCACGCTCGTCTCCAGCAGGTACGGGTCGCGGCCGAGCGCGGCGTCCCTGGCCGCGCTGGGGATATCGGCCCCTGTCAGCACGTAGCCGCGCGCGTCGCGCGCGACGGCGGCGGGGAGCCAGCCTGTGTTGGCGTCCGCGCCGATAAAGATGAAGACCCCATCGGCTTTCTGTCGCTCGGTGCGGTCATGCGTGCGATCGCGGATCTCGATCTCATCCAGGTGGTTGCGGCCCGCCACGCCGACCATCTCGGCGTTCGTCTGGACGACGATGTTGGCCCGCGTGGCCAACTGCTCGATGAGGTATTGTGACATCGACGCCGCGAGCGACGGTCCGCGCACCAGGAGCGTCACCCGCGCCGCGTAGTTGGCGAAAAACATCGCGGCCTGTCCCGCCGAGTTGCCGCCGCCGATGAGATAGATGGAACATCCACGCGTGCCGATCGCCTCGGTCCGCGCCGCCCCGTAGTACACGCCTGCCCCCACGAACGGCTCGATGCCGGGGACAGTGAGGGCTCGGTAGGTCACACCCACGGAGAGGACGATCGCGCGCGCCGCGATGGTGACGCCGTCTTCCAGGCAGAGCGTGTGTGCCCCATCTTCACCGCCCGGCGCGATGGAGCAGACCCGGCGCGTGACCACGATCTCCGCCCCGAACCGCTGGGCCTGGCTCAGCGCCCGGCTGCCCAACTCGTCGCCCGCGAGGCCGATGGGGAAGCCCAGGTAGTTCTCGATGCGCGACGACGTGCCGGCCTGTCCCCCCGGGGCCATGCCCTCGAGCATCAGGGTTTGTAGCCCCTCCGACGCCCCGTAGACCGCCGCGGAGAGACCGGACGGGCCGCCTCCGATGATGACGACATCGTACCGGTCGGCGGCGGGGACGGTGCGCAGCCCCACGGCCTCGGCCGCCGTGCGCAGCGACGGGCGGACAAACAGCGTGCCATCCGGCAGCGCGAGCGCCGGATAGCGACCGTCCTCCAGCGCCGGGGCCGGGATGCGCGGGCGCTCGTCGGCGTTCGCGGGGTCCAACCACTCGAACGCGACGAAGTTGCGGGCGAGGAAATCGCGGAGGTCGTGGCACGCGCCATCGAAGCGATCGCCGACCACCGTGGGCACCTGCTGTGGCGCGCTCGTCGCCTCCTCCACCCCGCCCACGCGGGACAGGAAGGCCTCGGTCAGCGCCGCCCGCACGGACGCCGCCGCCTGGAGGAGCGCGTTGAAAACGGCCGGCGCGAGGCGCAGCAGATGAGCGGGCTCAACGGCGCGGAAGCTGGCCAGGAACGGCGCGCCGAGGAGGAGCGGGACCTCGCCGAAGTAGCCGCCCGCCTCGCGGAACGCCAGGCTCTGCTGCCGGCCCGCGACCATCTTTGTGATCTCGAGACGGCCCTCCAGGAGCGCGTAGAAGGCCCCGGCCTCGCCCTCGCGCGCGGCCCAGTCCCCCTCGCCCAGCCGTATATCCGCGGCCCGCGCCGCGATGCGTCGCACCTGCTCGTCGTCCAGCGCCGCGAACAGCGGGACGCCGCGCACCTGGTCCTCGGTAATCATGTGCTGTCCTTTCCTGATCAGTCAATGGGCGAGGCGGCCAAAGCGGCGCACCCCGCCACTCGTCGCCCTGCCACTCGTCGCCCGGCAGCGTCCGATTGTCGCCCCAGGTGTTGCGTCGTGCGTGTCTCTCTCCACCGACAAGACACGCCGTCACGATACGCGTACCTTCTCTCTATTATGTGCGTGTGCGGCAGGATGGCGCGCATGCCACGAGTCTGGATCGGATCATACACCGGCGACCGTGCCAGCGTGTACGGGATCGAGCGGGCTCGGGAAGAGCACGGGAAGCGGCCCGAGCGCCCTCCGCCACTGCGCGTCCTGATAGCGTTGGTGGGCCGTCACGGCGAGGACGAGCGCGATCGCTCCGCACGCGAGGGGCAGCGCCACGGGCCCTCCGCCGACCCGCGCGATGAGCAGACTGACGAGCAAGCCGGCGATCACGCCCGCGATGACCCCGTCGATGACGGCGATCATGCCCGCCAGGGTCAGGAACGCCTGCCACCGTGAGGGGCGGATGCCCATGTCGGCCATCGTGCCCGCCTGATCGTCGTGCGTCGAGAGGATGAAGTAGGACGCGGCCCGCGGGTCCAGCTCGGCGTAGAAGTGCCGGATGCGGTTGATCCCGCGCGCGCAGACGATATCCTGGATCGACGCCTGCAGCACCCGCTCGAAGGTCACCAGGCCCAGGAAGAACAGGGTCGGGAACAGCACCAGACTGAACACGTACAGCGCCTCGCCCCGCAGGACTTGCGCGGTGAAGCCAAGGGCGACCAGCCCGCTGGAGACCGTCCCCAGGAAAAGGCTGGCCCGCGCGCTCGTCTCGGAGATCGTCGCCGACCGCACGGACTGCAGGTTGTAGTGCTCCGTCGTCAGAATCGTGAGCGTCCGCTGGACATCCTCGCCGCCCTGTAGACCTCGCTCGTCCGTCATCTTTCTCCCCTCTCCGTGGCGAGTGGCCTCGCCTCCGCTCCTCCGCCGGGCGCCGCTGACCGCCGGCCACCCTGTCCGCCCTCGACCTCGCCGCCTGTCGCGGGCCGTGGCGCATCGGCATGCGGCGCTCGATGCCTCCGCGCTCACGGCCCCCGACGCATAGGGATGGGCGGGGCCGTGGCGTGACGCACTCCCGCGCGCGGCGCATCAGCCCGCGACGGCGCGCGGCGGCGTGACCGTCGCCCACTGCTCGGCGATCTTGTCGCCCTCGAAACGCCACTCCACGAAGCCGCGGAACTCCATCGGCGTCCCGCTCGCGGTGTCGTCCCAGCGCCACACGTTGCGGCAGACGACGCGGTTGCCCTCGGCGATCATCCCGTCGATAGTAACTTTGATGCCGGGCATGCGCTCATACATCCCCCGCATCATGGCCTCGTCCTCCGCAACCCCCGCGGGCTTCCCACCAGGTCCATCATGGTCGTAGAAATCAGCGGTCATGTTGCGCTGGATCACCTCCGCTTTCTCGTTGTTCACGAAGTCGTCAAAGTGTCGGCGCACGAACGCTTTCATCTCGTCAGTCGTCAGGTGCGTTGCCATCGTGATCCCTTCTTTCTCATTGCTATGCGCCGGAATTTGCTCGTCGAGTGGGACGAGCCGTCGTCAGGCCGCCTGTTGATCGAACACGTAGAAGAGGGCCAGGGACGCGAACAATACCAGGTCCAGCGTCGGGCTGACGAGCGCCAGGCCGATCGAGGCGCCGTAGATCAGCACCCCCAGGCTGAAGCGGGGCACGGTCGAGCGCGCCCGCTGTCGATCAATCCGCTCGGGGTGGAGCAGGCCGCGCCGGACGACGTAGATCCAGATGCCGCTGAAGCCCAGGGACATCACGGTCATCGTCACCGCGTAGACCACCGCCGCCGCCCTCGCGTTGTCACCCCCCTGGCCGATGTACGCGCCCAACACGTTCGTGGGGAAAGGGATGAACGACACGGCCATCAGCAGCACCAGATTGATGAAGAGCAGCGGGCGGTCGACGCGCGCGATCCGCGCGAAGGTGCCGTGATGGTTCACCCAGATGATCCCGATGGTCAGGAAGCTGACGGCATAGGTCGCGAAGGACGGCCACTGGGCGCGCAGGGCCGGAGCTAGGCGGCCCTGCGCGACGTGCGGCGTAGCGATGCCGAAGACCAGCAGCGTGATCGCCACCGCGAAGACCCCGTCGCTGAACGCCTCCAGGCGCGTTGTCTCGACGCGCAGCCCGGCGGGTCGTCGCGCATCTCCCGCCTCCCCCTCGTCATGCACCCCGCTAGCCCTCGAAGATCGCGCGGTGATCACGGATAAAGTCGTCCACGCTGCGGGCAGGGCGCCCGAGCACCCGCTCGACATCGGGCGACACCTGGCCGGCGTGTCCTGTCTCGTAGAAGGCGAACAGCTCGGTGAGTCCGTCGACGTTCCACTGCGGATAGCCGCCGCCGCGCATCGATTTCTGTACGGCCTCGAGCGGGAGTTGGGTGTGGGTGATGCGCCGGCCGAGCAGCGAGGACAGCCGCGCGGCGATGTCGTCGTCGCTCAGGGCCTGCGGGCCGGTCAGGGTGTATGCCTGCCCTTCGTGCCCGGGCTCGCTGAGCACCAGCGCGGCGACCGCGCCTATGTCGCCGGCGTCGACGTGCGAGACGGTGGCGGCCGGCGAGAGGGACGAATAGAACGTCCCCTGCGCGGCGATGGTGGGCGCCTGACCAAGGTAGTTCTGCAGGAAGCCGTTGGGCCGCAGGAACGTCCAGGCGATCCCGGAGTCGCGGACGACCTCCTCCAAGCGATGGTGGTTCGCCCCAAAGCGCATCCGGATGGCTGCGGGCTGATCCGCGCCGACGACCGAGAGGCGGACGAGATGCCCGAGGTGCGCCCGCTTGGCGGCTTCAATGAACAGCGTCTCCAGCTCGACCTGCCGCTCCGTCACGGGGCTGACAAGATAGGCGTGGTCGACGCCGTCCAGCGCGGCGTCGAGCGACGCGGCGTCCTCGAAGTGGCCGGTCGCGACGTCGACGCCCGCCGGCACCTTGAAAGTCGAGGGGTCGCGGACGAGGGCGCGGGCCGGAACCCCCGCCGCGCGCAGGGCCCGCAGCGTCGCCCCGCCGGTTGTTCCGGTCGCCCCGGTTACTAGAATCATGTCTCGTTCCTTTCAAGGTTGTCCGGGACGCTGGCCGTGCGCCAATGCCCCACACTGTAAACAGCCAGGCCGCAGACCCCGCCAGGCGTCTCTTCACCCATGCGGCGCGCGACGGCCTCGCCCGAGGGAAGGTAGGGAGAAGGTGGAGACGCCGCTCCGCGGGAGGTCACGCAGGGCCAGGGGAGTGGTCATCCGGGATCTCCGTCTCGCCCACCACCGCCGGATGGGCTGGTGACGACCGTTGGCATGTCCCTCTCCTGCTCTGGCTGTGCGGGCACCGGGCCGCGCCGCCTACTCCTATCATAGGGGGTACTCCGCGGCTCCGCCACCTAGCAATACGAGTAGGGGCCGGGACCGCGACGTTCCGCCGGCGCGCCTGCTCGGATGTGACGGGGTCCGGGGAACGCCGCGCTGGGTCGGGGTAGGGCGCGGGTATGCAGCTATAGTGACGGCAGCGTCGACACGAGATCCTGCGCCTCGCGCAGGTGTAGAGTCTTGCCGTAGAGGGGCCCACCCGGCTCCTGGTAGCGCGCGTTGCGTAGCGGCCCGGTCCCCACCGCCGCGAACCCGCTGTCCACGATGAGGCCGGCGACCGTCGTCTTCGCCGTGTTATCGTCGCCGCAGAAGAAAAGCGCAATGCGTTCGGTCTCGGACGACGACGCATCGCCCTGCAGCACGGTGTACCCGAGGGTGTTGTAAGCCTTGACGACCCGCGCCCCCAGCGCTCGCGCGGCGAGCGCCTCGCCCGCGCTCGTCGCTCCGGCGCCGAGTGCGCCGGGTTCGGTCTTGAACAGATTCGTGGTGTCGATCAGGATTTTCCCGTCGAGCGGCCCGGCCGCCGCCAGGGCGTCGCCCAGGCTCTCTTCATGCACGGCGAGGAGAACCACCTCCCCGAACGCGACCGCCTCGGCCGGCGTCCCCGTACGCGCGTTGGCGCCGACGGACGCGGCCAGGGTCTCCAGCTTGGCGGCGTCGTGCGAGAAGCTGAAGAGGACGTGGTGGCCGGCCTGCGCCCACAGTCGACCGACGGCGCCGCCGATCAGTCCCGACCCGATAATGCCGATATTCATGGCCTGCTCCTATCTTGTCGCGGGGATATGCTCGGAATCGTGCGCCAGGGAAGTGCGTAGGCCGCCGGGATGGCGAGGTCGCGCCCGCCATCCCGATCAGGAGTCGGGATCCGCAGGCCACCACTCCGGCAGCGGCTGGTTGCGCTCCTGGAGCGATTGCGCCACGGCCGGCATCCCGACCACCGACGTGAACTCGTAGACGATGAGGCCCGCGCGGACCAGCGGGTAAGTGTCGAACGCCACTTTCGCGTCCGCGATGCTCGCGGCCTCCAAGATCATGTACGTGTCGGTATAGTTCGGGTCCATGTATGCCTGGACGATCAATCCCTGCTCGAACAGTCTCTTGCCCACCGCGACCTCCGCGTCCATGTCGTCCCGCAGGGCCTCGGGCGTGGCCTTGGCGGTCGTCTTGCTGCTCGCGAAAATGCGCATCGTCGTCTGTCCTTCCGTGCCGCTGGCACATCTCTCCGGTACTTTGAAGCGGTCGGCCGCTACGCCGGCAACGGCATGCCGACGACCGTAAACGGCAGGTCCGGTGCGAGCCCAGGACCCAGTCGGTCGAGTTGCGCATTGAGGACGAGCAGCCGGCCGCCAACCTTGACGATAGACGTCGGGAAGTGGAATGCGGGGCTGCGGTAGCGTGCCACGACCCGCCCACTCAGGAAATCCGGCGCCAGGCGCACCGTCGCGACCTGCTCCGTCGCGTTGCGTGCCACATAGAGCGTGCGCCCGTCGAGCAGGATCCCATCGCCGTGCGTGAGCGTCTGGACGAGGGGCTGACCACCGTCGACGTAGCCGCCCAGGTCGATCGCCCTGACCGCCTTGGTCGCGATGTCAATACGGAAGAGCAGGCCGGTATTGGTCTGGTTGACCACGAGGTAGCGGCCATCGGCGCTGGCCGCGACCCCATTCAGGTTGAGGCCGCCTCGGTAGTAGGTGATGGCCGTGCCCGTCAGCGAGAGCCAGTGTTCGAAGCGGAGCCGTCCCCCGCTGTCGACGTGAATCCGGTAGAGGACCGGGTTGAGCGAGTCGGTGACGTAAGCGTCGCCGTTGGGCAGGACGGCGATATCGTTGACCAGCGTCGCTTCCGGCGCCGCGCCGTCCGCGAAGCGGGCGAGCAGGCGGCGGGTGGCCACGTCGTAGACCCACACCCTCCCGGTGGAGCCGCCGGCGACGAACAGCCGCCCGCGCGTGTCCACCTTGATCCCGGCCGCGGAGGTGCGCCCGTCCCCGCCCGCGGGCAGGAACGGGTGGGCCGCGGCCTGGGTGACGCTGCCGCGCAGGACGCGGCCGTCGACGAGGCTCCCGACGAAATAGGATCCGGTGGCCCGCTGATAGCCGATGCTCTCGGGGAACAGGCGCGCCCCCGGCAGGACATAGCGATCGGGCAGGGGGGCGCCTCCGCTCGGGCGGGCGGGTCCGGGCCCGACGAGCACGCCTGCGGACACGGCGAGCGCCGTGCCGACCGCGACGATCCGGCGTGCGACGATCATGCGCCCTCCTCCCCCCGCGACTGTGGCAAGCCCGTCTTGCCGACGCCATCGGGGTGCGCCGGGGCGATGAGCCAGGGCCAGTCGTAGTTGATGTCGGCGACGAAGTCCTCGACGATGCGCCCGTCGCGCAGGCGCATGAGGCGGATCTCCCACATGGTAATCCGCTTGCCGGTCGGCGGCACGCCGAGCTGATCGCCCGTGTGGTCGCCGTGCGCGCGATAGCGCACGACGACGCGATCCCCCACCGCCAGGATGTCCTCGATGGAGAGGTCGCCGTTGCTGAACGCCGCGAGCGCGCCCAGGCCGCGCCGGAAGGCTTCCTTGCCGACCATCGGCGCGAAGGGGCTGATCCCCGAGTTCACCACGAGGTCGTCGTCGACGACCTCGTCGAACACCGCCATGTCGCCCCGCGCGAGCACCCGCTCCACGAATCGGCGCGCGACCGCGGCGTTCGTCGCCTGCTCTCCCGTCTCCACCACGTATTCTTCCCATCAGCCGGACATAATCGCGCCAATCCCATTGGACCCGTGCGTGACGGTCACCGGCAGGTTGCCCGTCCTCACCAGTATCGGACGGGAGGGAACCGCACGTCTATGACGTTCGTGCGGTTTGCGGTACGTTCGTGCGCCGTTTCGCCCGCTAGGTGCGCAGCGCCGTGGGCGTGACCCCGAGGAGGCGGCGGACGTGCCGGGCGAGGTGGCTCTGGTCAGCGAAGCCGACGCCAGAGGCGATCTCGTGCAGCGGCAGATTGGTCGTGGTCAGCAGCAGTTGGGCGCGTTCGACGCGGCGGCGGATCACGAACTGGTGCGGGGAGATCCCGGTGGAGCGCTTGAACAACCGCGCGAAGTGGTAGGGGCTCAGGTGGACCAAGCCCGCGAGATCGGCCAGCGTCAGGTCGCGGGCCAGATGGTCGTCGATGTAGGCCATGGCCTCCCGCAGCGCGCGCGGGGAGAGGCGGCCCGTGTCCTCGCGAGGGGCCGTCGCGCGCCCTAGCGAGGAGTGCTGGCGCAGCAGATGCACCGCCAGGACGGTCGAGAGCGACTCGGCGTAGAGGCGACCCGCGACGCCGCCAGCGCGCAACTCCGCCATGAGGGACAGCCCGATCTGCTCGATCTGCGAGTCGCGGATGCCGACGGCGCCGACGATCTCGACGGTGTCCGGGTTCAGGTCGGTCCCCGCCGCGATCTCGCGCGTGAACGCCTCGGGGACACTCAGGTGGAGGACATCGAGCGCCGTCCCCGCGGCCCACTGCCAGGTGCTCGACGCGCCGGCCGGCACCACCTTCACGCCGCCCGTACCCATGCGTCCCGTGTGTGCGCGGCCATCGACCCGCGCGGCGATGTCGAAGGGCTGTCCCACGTTGATGACGACGGTGTGGCTGCTCAGGCCGGGCACGGCCATCTCGTTGAACGCGAGCCGTCCCCGCATCACCTCGACACCGCGCCACGCCTGCTCCTTACTCGACGCGATAATGGAGGTGGACATGGCCTCAACCTGCTCGACCGTCGATGGGCGTGCGGGCGCGATCCCGGCGCCTCCCATGCTCGCCTCCCCTTTCGTGGTGTTCTATTGGCCGACCTTTTCTTTGTAGTGTAGCGTAAGCTGCGGTGTCCGCCGCCCGGATAAACGGCTAGTGTTTTCTCCGCGGGGTGTGTTTGAAGCATGGGATGCTGAAGGTGTGCATAACACTCGACCCCTGTAGGTGCGTGCGGTGACAGGCGCCGCGCGCCGCGCCTTGGAGGGATGCGTCAGGACTCAGAATCACCGGTGGCCGGGAGCCAGCTGGTCGGCTATCCCTCTCCTTTTATAGACGTGGTGGACGGAGAAGAGGACGATGGGCTGCCCGTACTGTCAGGGGGACGCGACGCAAGAGTTGGAGCGAGCGACGGCGTTAGGCTATCGCCTGTTCCGGTGCCGTCCCTGCCAGCGGACCTTCAACGAGCGCACGGGCACGCCCTTCAACCACCTGCAGGTCGTGCGACACGAAGTCGCTCAATTGCTTGTTGATATCCGAAAGGAGAATCAACCTAGTATTCCACTACTAGTACCCTACCAACGCTAGCGCCCGGAGAGATCAAGGGGTTAGGAGCCGTTGGGACA
>JAABUX010010181.1_pt1 | contig 10545 bp, 8 predicted proteins | sample 5561851 | NCBI WGS metagenome assembly JAABUX01 (sample SAMN10711883, study PRJNA513361) | rock metagenome | isolation source: Antarctica rocks | place: Antarctica: Victoria Land, Richard Nunatak red sandstone | collected 2016-01-03 | reverse complement strand
GCGGGCGCATCGAGAAGACGGTGGTCCCGCTCAACCCGCTTGACGTGCTGGCCCAGCAGATCGTGGCCATGCTGGCGCTGGACGACTGGACGGTGGACGAACTGTTCGACGTTTTGCGGCGGGCGTACCCCTTTCGCGACCTCGGCCGCCGCTCCTTCGAGGCGGTGTTGGACATGCTGGCCGGCCGCTACCCGTCAGACGAGTTTTCCGAGCTCCGGCCGCGGATCGTCTGGGACCGGCTCGAAGGCACTCTGCGCGGTCGCGCCGGGGGCCAGCGACTGGCGGTGACCAACGCCGGCACCATTCCCGACCGGGGCCTCTACACGGTCAATCTGTTCGACGGCGGCCAGAGCGCCCCGACCGGCGCGGGTCCGGGTGCCCGGCAGCCGTCACGAAAGATCGGCGAGCTGGACGAGGAGATGGTCTTCGAGACCAGGGTTGGCGAAACCATCGTGCTGGGTGCATCCTCCTGGAAGGTGGTCGACATCACGCCCTCGCAGGTGCTGGTCGCACCCGCTCCCGGCGAGCCGGGCAGGATCTCCTTCTGGCACGGAGACTCTCTCTCGCGGCCGGTCGAGCTGGGTCGCCAGCTCGGCAGTCTCATCCGCGACCTCCGCAGCTCGTCGGCCGCCGAGGCCGAGGCGCGCTTGCGCGAGCGCGCCGGCTTCGAGGCTGGCGCGGCGCGCAACCTGCTCGCCTACCTAGACGATCAGGCGGCCGCAACCGGCGAGGTGCCGGACGACCGCACCATCGTCGTCGAGCGCTTTCGGGACGAGATCGGGGACTGGCGGGTCTGCGTTTTGACTCCCTTTGGTGGCAAGCTCCACGCGCCCTGGGCGCTCGCTCTGAAGGCGAAACTGTCCGAGCAGCGCGGGATCGAGGTGCAGACCATGTACACGGACGACGGGCTGGCCCTGCGCCTGCCGGACGCCGACCGCCCCCTGGAGGTAGAGGACCTGATGCTGGAGCCGGAGGAGCTGCAGGACCTTGTCGGGGCTGAACTGCCTGGCACCGCGATGTTCGCCTCCCGCTTCCGCGAGAACGCCGCCCGCGCGCTCTTGCTGCCTCGGCGCCGGCCCGGCCAGCGCAGCCCGCTCTGGCAGCAGCGCCAGCGCTCTGCCGACCTGCTCAAGGTGACCAGCCGCTTTCCTGAGTTTCCGCTGCTGGCCGAGACCTTCCGGGAGTGCCTGGCCGACGTCTTCGACCTGGGCGCGCTGCGCGAGCTGCTCGGCAGCATCCGCTCCCGCGCCGTGCGGGTGGTGAGCGTGGACAGCGAGCGAGCCTCTCCCTTCGCCTCGTCACTGCTCTTCGACTACGTCGGCCAGTTCATCTACGAGGGCGATGCGCCCCTGGCCGAGCGCCGGGCGCAGGCGCTCACGCTGGACCGAGAACTGCTGGCCGAGCTGCTGGGCAGCGAGGAGCTGCGCGAGATGCTTGATCCCGCCGCAGCCGAGCGACTGGAGCTGGAGCTGCAGGGACTGCTGGCCGAGCGCTGGCCACGTGACGTCGACGAGGCGCACGACCTGCTCGTTCGGCTGGGGGATCTGACTGAGGTTGAGCTGGCCGGCCGCGGCGTGAGCCATGAGTGGCTGGGCGAACTGCGAACAGCGCGGCGGGCGCTGCTCGTCCGGCTGGCCGGCGAGGAGCGCTGGATCGCGGCGGAGGACGCCGGCAGCTACCGGGACGCGTTCGGGATCGCGCTGCCGGGCGGCCTGCCGGATGCGTACCTGGAGTCTCAGCCGGACGCCCTCGGCCGGCTGCTGCGGCGCTGGGGGCGCACTCACGTCCCCTTTCCTGCCTCCGCCCCCGCCGGTCGCTGGGCTCTGCGGGCGACTCGGCTGGAGGAGACGCTGGGCGCTCTGGTGGCGCGAGGTGAACTGATCCGCGGGGCCTTTCGACCGGTCGCCGCCGGCGCTGGCCGGCCGGGCGAGGAGTACTGCCACCCCGAGGTGCTGCGGACGCTCCGCCGGCGTTCGCTGGCCGCCTTACGCCGCGAGGCTGAGGCTGTGCCGACCGAGGTGCTGGCCGGCTTCCTACCCGCCTGGCAGGGGGTCCAACCCGACCGCGATGATCACGCCAGCCCCACGCTGGAACGGCTGCTGGAGGCGGTCCAGACGCTGCAGGGCGTGGCGCTGGCCGCCTCGGTCATCGAGCGCGACATCCTGCCTGCCCGCGTTCGGGGCTACCGACCCGCGCTGCTCGACGAGCTCATCGCCATGGGGGAGGTGGCCTGGATCGGCAGGGGTGCGCTGGGCGTGGGAGACGGGCGGATCTCGCTCTACCTCCGCAACGAAGTCAACCGCCTGCTGCCCGAGGCCGGTGAACCGGCCGGCGGAGAACTGGTGGAGAGGCTCCGCTCGCATCTCCAGGCCCGCGGCGCGTCGTTCTTCCGCGATCTCTACGCCGCGGCCGGCGGCGGCCCGGAGGAGAGGGTTCTGGACGCGCTGTGGGATCTGGTTTGGTCCGGGGAGGTGACCAACGACACCTTCGCTCCGCTCCGCCTGCTGGGACCGACCAGGCGCCGGCTGCCTGGCTGGCGGCCACCGCCTGTGCGGCTCAATCAACCGCGCGCCAGCGGCCGCTGGTCGCTGGTGCAGGAGCTTCGCGAGCCCCGCGCCACGGCGACGGAACGGTTGCTGAGCCAGGCCCAGACGCTGCTCCAGCGGCACGGCGTGCTGACGCGCGAGGCAGTTCTGGCGGAGGGCTGGAGCGGCGGTTTCAGCGCGCTCTATCCGGTTCTGCGTGCGCTGGAGGAAGCGGGCAAGGCGCGGCGAGGCTACTTCGTGACCGGCCTGGGCGGCTCCCAGTTCGCCTTGCCGGGGGCTGTCGACCGGCTGCGCTCCGGCCGGGACGCGCCCGGGCCGGCCGTTGCGCTGGCCGCCACCGATCCGGCCCAGCCCTACGGTGCTGTGCTGCCCTGGCCGGCGGAGGCGGAGGGCCGTATGGGCCGCGTGCCTGGGGCATTCGTGGTGCTGGATCACGGCGAGCTGGCGCTGTTTTTGGAGCGGGGTGGACGGGCACTGCTGACGCGGGGCCAGATCAGGGTGGACATGCTGGCGGCACTGATCCGAGCGGCGCTAAAGACCGGCAAGATCGAGCTGCAGCGAGTCGACGGAGAGCCGGTGCGCCAGTCGAAGCTGGCGCCCCTTCTGGGCGAGGCAGGCTTTGGCCCCAGCCCCCGCGGCCTGGTCGTCTGGAAGCACTGACGGCCGGATATGCCTGAGGGCGACACCATCTGGCGCACAGCCGCCGCGCTGCGGCGCTGCCTGCTCGGCCAGCAGGTGACCGCAATCCGACCGGTCGCGCTGGAGCGGCTCGCCGGCTCGGTGCTGGAGGAGGTCAGCCCCGTGGGAAAGCACCTGCTCATGCGGTTCAGCTGCGGCTGGACACTGCACACGCACATGCGGATGACCGGCTCCTGGCATCTCTACCGCCCCGGCGAGGGCTGGCGGAAGAGCCCGCGAGCCGCCCGCGCCGTACTCGAGTTCAGCGACTGGGTGGCCGTCTGCTTCTCAGCTCCCCTGGTCGAGCTCAGCCCGGCGCCGGCAGCCGGCCTAGTCCATCTCGGACCGGACATCCTGGGGGCCAAAGTTGACCTCGGGGACCTCGTGCGCCGCGCCCGAGCGCTCGGACCTGTGCCGCTGGGCGAGTTGCTGCTCGACCAGCGCGTCTGCTGCGGCGTTGGCAACATCCACAAGTGCGAGGCGCTCTGGGAGCTGCGGCTCGATCCCTGGCTCCCCAGCGACGCTCTCCACGACACTCGGCTGGAGCAGCTCTTCGCCACCGCACGTCGGGCGATGCAGGCCAATTTGCGCGCAGGCTTCGAGCGGCGCTTCGAGGGGGGACGGTTGCGCGCCGTTCATGGCCGGCGCGGTCGGCCCTGTCCTCGCTGCGGCACCCGCGTTGCCACCGGCCAGCAGGGCGAGCAGGCGCGCTGGACGTACTACTGCCCGGCGTGCCAGGCGACCGCCGCGTCGGTTTCCTGACCTTCTGCAGCTGAGCGTGCTGAAGTGGTCACCTTCCATCGCCCCGGTGATCAGCTCCAATCCCGGCCTGGTCGCCGACGTCCGGCTCCCCACGGCACTGATCGTTCTGTTGCCTGTAACGGGCGGGGCGCCGGACATCGCCGCGCAGCGGCTGCGCGTGCTCAGCGTCGCCGGCGAGACTTGGTGATCAGGGAGCGGGCGCGCTACGCGTAGTCGAAGCCGACGACGTCGACTCGTTTCGCGGTCGTAAGGTGCCCGGAGCCGCCAACGTAGCTGCCCGAGGTCGGCGCGACGTCGCGGTAGTCCTTCCCCACCGCGACCGTGACGTACCGGATCCCGGTCGGCCGGCCATGGGTGGGGTCGAAGCCGTACGCAGCCGCCTGCCCCTCCCCGTCTGGCACCAGCACCTCCACCCACGCGTGGGTGCCGCCCTCGCCCAGGAGGTGTCCAGAGACGTAGCGGGCAGGGAGCCGGAGCAGCCGGCAGAGCGCCAGCATCACGTGGGCGTAGTCCTGACAGACGCCCAAGCCCCGCGCCAGCGCCTCCTCCGCGGAGGTATGGATGCCGGTCACCCCGTGTTGGTAATCGAGTGCGCTCCGGACCCAGCGATTGATTCGGGCCCCCAGCACGAGCCCGGCCAGCCCCTCGGCCGCCAGCTCGCCAGCCGCTTGGCGCAGCCGCCGGCCCGGTTCCGTGAGCCCGGCCGGCGTCAGCATGCCTTGGTCCGCCAGCCAGCGCGGCGCCACGGCCGCCGGCTGCTGACGACCCTCGTCGGCGACGGTCCGCTCGACGACGATCCGCGCCTCGAAATCGACCGCTGACTCGACGTCTGTCAAGCGGATCTCGACGACCGAGTTTCCGTACCGGTCGCGCCTCCGTTCGAGGCGTCCAGCCTCAGGCGTGAACCGCAGGTGGCTCATCAGCGTCCGCTGGTCGCCGTGGTGGTCGGCCGGAACCACGATCAGCCGGTGGCGCAACCGCCGGATCGGAGATTCATAGTCGTAGCGGAAGGACTGCCGGACCAGGTAGCGCGCGCGGATGACGCGGGCCCAGTCCAGGTCTTGCTGGTCGACCAGCCCAGGGATCAGGTCCTGGGTCATCTTCTGCCGGCGTCGCCTCATGCGCCCACCGTGCTGAGGTTCGCAGCGAGGTCGGCCCAAACCTCAAGGCTCTTGAATGCCGCCGGTCCCCACGTTGTCACCATCGACACATCGGCGGCGTCGCGTCCGCGCCCGATCACCACCCGCCCGACCCGCCGGCGGTTGTTGCGGGGATCGAAGGTCCACCAGCGATCTCCCAGATACACCTCCGCCCAGGCGGCGAAGTCCATGGCGTGGTCGGGCGGTTCTACGTACAGGTCGGGGAGGTAGCCGAAGACGTAGCGGGCGGGGATGTTCATGGCGCGGCAAAAGGCGATGAAGAGGTGCGTGAAGTCGCGACAGACGCCCTCCTTGCGCTGGTAGGCGTCCACGGCGGTGGTCAGCCGGTCGCTGGCCCCGTACCGGAACGCCAGGTGACCGTTCACCCAGTCCGAGATCGCCTGGGCGAGTGTCCAGCCGGGAGGCGTCGCCCCGAACATCGCCCAGGCGTCGCCCATCAGGGCGTCCGAGAGGCAATAACGGCTGGGCAGCAGGAAGTGGGTCACCTCGCCCGGCAGCGCCTCGATGGGGCTTTGGCGGGCGTCCTCGGCAACCTCGTCCTCGACGTCCGGCACCTGGACCTGGGCATCGTAGCGCAGCCGGGCCAGGCCCTGGCCAAGCACCGCACTCCGGTTCAGGTTGCCGTAGACGTCGTTGAAGGCACTGATCTCCGCCTCCGGCTCGAGCGCCCATGTCTCCTCGAGGACGCGCGCCACCTCGCCCCTGCGGGCGGCGACCTGGATCAAGGCGAAGCTCCGGTCGGTGACTTCGAACTTGAAGACGCAGCCGACGCGGAGTCGGATCGGGGGCTTCAGGATCTAATGACCCGTCCCACAGGTTCGCCGGCATATCGCGGCTGCGGACACTTGGTGAAAATACACGAAGGCGGGTGAGAACGACCCCGTGCGATCCACACCAGAGGCACCTGCCGGCGCTCATGTCGACCGCACAGCTGGAAGTCGGCCGCCAGCCACCTAGACTTCCACTGCGTGGAGGCTCGGAGCGGTGATCGCGTTCGGCCTTATGACGAGATGCTTGACGAGAGCGGCCGGCCCCGCGCCGCGTACCGCCGCCTGCATCGCGCGCTGCTGCGGGCCGGCCGCCCCGATCTATCGCGCCGTCACCGCCTCGCCGAGCGGGCCTTCCGGGATCACGGCATCACCTTCACCGTCTATCAGCGCGAACGCGGCACCGAGAGAACGTTTCCATTCGACCTCATCCCCCGGATCATCGATCCACCCGCGTGGTCGCGCATCGAGGCCGGCCTGCGGCAGCGGGTGACCGCGCTCAACCATTTCCTGGAGGACGTCTACGGTGAGCAACGGATACTGCGCCAGGGCGTGGTGCCGGCTGAGATCGTGCTCTCCTCGGCCGGATTCCGGCGCGAGCTGATCGGGATCACCGCCCCCCACGGTGTGCGCTGCCACGTCGCCGGGATCGATCTGGTCCTGGACCACCGGGGCGAGGTCCACGTGCTGGAGGACAACCTGCGCACCCCGTCCGGGATCTCCTACGTGCTGGCCAACCGCCAGGTGCTAAAGCGCGTCTACCCAGAGCTGTTCGTCGGCCACGACGTGCTGCCCGTCGAGGGCTACACCCACCAGCTGCTGAACAACCTGCGCTGGCTCGCCCCGAACCGGGTCGACGAGCCGACCGTCGTGCTGCTGACTCCCGGCATCTTCAACTCGGCCTACTTCGAGCACCTGTTCCTGGCCAAGCAGATGGGTGTGGAGCTGGTCGAGGGCTCCGACCTGGTCGTCGACCAAGACCGCGTCTACATGCGCACCACCGCCGGCCTGAGGCCGGTCCACGTCATCTACCGGCGGGTCGACGACGACTACCTCGACCCCCTGGTCGGCCGGACTGACAGCGTGATCGGAGTGCCCGGACTGGTCAACGCCTACCGGGCGGGCAACGTCTCGATCGCCAACGGCCTTGGCAATGGGGTCGGCGACGACAAAGCGGTCTACGCCCTGGTCCCCGATTTGATCCGTTACTACCTGGGCGAAGAACCCGTGCTGCCCAACGTGCCCACCTACCTGTGCGCCCGCCGGCAGGACCGGACCTACGTCTTGGAGCACCTGGCCGAGCTGGTCGTCAAGACCGTCGGCGAGTCGGGCGGCTACGGCATGCTGATGGGCCCCGGCTCCACCGCCGACCAGCGCGAGCGGTTGCGCCGCCGGATCCAGGCTCGGCCGCGCGACTTCGTGGCCCAGCCGGTGGTCACCCTTTCGGTCCAGCCGGCGCTGTTTGACGGGACGCTCGCGAGCAGGCATCAGGACCTGCGGCCCTTCGTCCTGACCGGCCCTGAAGTCTCCGTCACGCCCGGCGGTCTGACGCGAGTCGCGCTGCGCGCCGGCTCGCTGGTAGTGAACAGCTCTCAGGGTGGGGGGAGCCGGGACACCTGGGTCCTGGCGACGCGGCATGCCGCTGCTCAGTAGGGTCGCGACCACCCTCTACGTGTTCGGCCGGGAGCTGGAGTCAGCCGAACACCTGGCTCGCATCCTCCGGGTCCATTCGGAGATGTCGCTCGACCGCTCGCTGCCGCGCCAGGCCCGCTTCTGGCCGGCCTTCCTCGAGCTGGCGGGGTGGCCGGCGGTGCGGTCGGCGCGGCGCGACCAGGCGATCGGCATGGCCCTCGGCGACCCGGACGGCCCCTCCCTCGCCCGCTCGGTGGAAGCCGCCCGCCAGGCGGCGCAGGCGGTCCGGCCGTCGCTGTCGACCGAGGTCTTCGAGCAGGTCAACCTGCTCTACTGGCGAATCCAGGAGGGCGGCTGGGAGGGCAGTCTCTACGACCACCTGCACCAGTTGGAGTTGGCGACCCAGCTGATCGGCGGGCTGGTCGAGGACACCATGGCCCACGACGAGGCATGGAGCTTTGTGCGGCTGGGCAAGTTCTTCGTCCGCGCCACGGGGGTGACCCGCCTGGTCGTCCGCAAGGGCGTCGAGCTGGCCCGTTCGGGTGACGACGCCGTTGCCTGGAGCAGCGTTCTGCGCTGCTGTAGCTCTTTCGAGGCCTACCGATTCCGGCTGCCGGCGGTAACCCGCGCGGAGGCGATCGCCTTCCTGCTCTTCGACCGGGTGAGCCCGCGCTCGGCGGGATTCGGCGTGGCGGAGTCGCTGGCGACCGTCCGGCGCATCGACGGCGCAGACTCGGGACGACCGCCGCACCGGGCGCTCGGTCAGCTCGCTGCCCTGTTCGAGTATGCCGACCCGGTCGACGTGGTCCGGGCGCCGGCGGCGTTCGGCAACCGGGTCGACCGCCTTGCCGGCGAGGTGGCGCGGACGCTGCGTCAGGCCTACTTCCAGCCGATCGCGCTCGCCAACTCGGTGGTCGAGGGCCTGAGCAGCCAGCCCCAGCAACAGCAGCAGCAGGGACAGTGGCCTGCCGACTATTCTCGGACATTGTTTGTCTGAATAGTCAAGGAGCGAGCTGATGCGGGTGGAGGTGGTCGACCAGCCTGAGCGCTGGATCGTCGGTGTGGCGACCAGGACATGCAACGCAGATGAGATGGATCCTCAACGATCCCGACTTGGCCGGCTCTGGCAGCGGGCGGCGCCCGACGGAGAGATGGTGGCCGTGTTGACCGACTACGAGTCCGATCGGCACGGCGAGTACACCGAGGTGGTGGGCCGGCCGATCACCGATCTGAGCGACCTGCCGGAAACGCTCGTCGCGGTGAGAGTTCCACCAGGGAGGTACGCCCGCGTGGCCGGTGAGGGCGAGGGACCCGCTGCGATCATGGACGCGTGGCGCCAGGTCTGGTTAGCTGAGGACGGGGGAGAGCTTCGCCGCAGCTACCGGACCGATTTCGAGCTCTGGCCGGCGGGCGGTTCGCCCGTGCTCTACCTGAGCGTTCAGGCTTGAGCCTCAGTGCTGGGGTCGAGTGGGCCGCACATTGTGTGCTCGCACTGGCCGGCTTGCGTCAGGCGAGGCCGAACCAGCGTCCCGCCTGGCCGGCTTGCATGATCTTCCACCGGCGTATCTCGCCAAGCAGATGCAGGCACTCAAGCTGGGCGGCATCGTGAGCGGCGAGACCGGTCGTGGCGGCGGCTACGTGCTCGCCAGGACGCCTGGGGAGGTGTCGCTTCTTGACATCGTCGAGGCGATCGAAGGCCCCAACCGGCTCTTTCGATGCACCGAGATCCGGCGCCGCGGCAAGTTCGCTCCACCCCAGAGCGCTCTTGGCGGCCGTTGTGGCATCGCCGCAGCCTTTGATCGTGCTGAGCAGGCGTTGCGGGAACAGCTCATGAACACCTCGATCGCCGATCTTGCGAATCCTGGCCTAACCTCAACGGACCAAGCGGCCGCGCGTTGGCTGACCCGAGCCGGGGTCTAGTCATGCGGTTCGAGGTCGTTCATACCACGCGCTTCCGGTACAGCGCGCCCGTCCGGCAGTCCTACACCGAAGTCCGGCTCTGCCCCGCCGCAACGATGGGCCAGAGCGTGCTGCGCCACCGCCTCGAAGTGCGTCCCGAGACTCCCGTCGGCGCCTACACCGATGGCTTTGGCAACCGCGTCCAGTACTTCGACCTGCTGCCGCCCCACGACCATCTCGAGATCGTGAGCCGGGCGGTGGTCGAAACCGGTGTCGATGAGGCCAACGAGCGGCCCGAGGTCTTCCCGCACGACCTGCTGCTCTTCCGGCCGCCGGTCGTCGAGGGGCCGGCGCTGCGCCGGGTTGCCGAGCGAGTGGGCGCCTTCGACCGGTCCTCGCCGGCCGAGGTCGAGGCAGCCGCGGGCCGGCTGCGCGAGCTGATCACTCGCGGCTTCACCTACAGCCCAGCCTCGACCACCGTCACGACCGCCACCGACGAGGTGGTGCGCCTGAAGCGCGGTGTATGTCAGGATTTCGCCCACCTCTTCATCGCGCTATCGCGCATGCTCGGCGTTCCCGCCCGCTACGTCAGCGGCTACGTCTACTCAGCTTCAGGTGAACCTACAGTGGGCGCCTCCCACGCTTGGGCCGACATCCTCGTCCCAGAGAAGGGTTGGCTGCCTTTCGACGCCACCCATTCCGGGATCGGGGTCGATCGCTATGTGCGGCTGGCTGTCGGCCGCGACTACCGCGACGCGGCACCCACCCGAGGCGTCTTCCTGGGTTCCGCGCGCACCGCCATGGAGGTCAAGGTCGAGACCCGGCCGCTGCGCGGCCGGTGAAGCGCCGGGTGTCTGTTCTGGGAGAGGACTGTGAGCTCAGACCGGTGGTTTGACGAGGTCAAGGCCCTGACACTGGCGCTGGTCAGGGCGCCCAGCGTCAACGGCACTGAGGACGAGGCGCGCTTCGCTGAGCGCCTGCGCCACATCATCGCCCAGGCGGGCTTTCCGGCCGGCCCGGGCGATGAGCTGCGCCTCGTTCCCATCGCCGGTGATCCGCTGGAGCGGGCCAACGTTATCGGGCTGGCCCGCGGCCAGGGCC
>JAABUX010010178.1_pt1 | contig 10548 bp, 11 predicted proteins | sample 5561851 | NCBI WGS metagenome assembly JAABUX01 (sample SAMN10711883, study PRJNA513361) | rock metagenome | isolation source: Antarctica rocks | place: Antarctica: Victoria Land, Richard Nunatak red sandstone | collected 2016-01-03 | reverse complement strand
GTGCGATGATAAGCGCGCAATCCAAATTCTCTAGTAGGGCGGTCTCCGTGACCTCCACGGTGAGGCGCTTGAGTGCAAAGCCAGCAGCTTCAGCGATCTCGGCAACGACTGCCGGGAAGGTCAGGTCCTTAAGTTGCGTAGGGGAGACGTTGACGGCGAAACCAAGCGGCTCAGGCATCTTCGCCGCCACGGTGAGGGCCGCCTTGAGTACTTGCTGAGTCAACTGGCTGATCAGCCCACTTGCGTCAGCCAACGCAGTGAAGTTCGATGGCAGAATAAGCCCACGATCAGGGTGATCCCAGCGCGCAAGAACCTCAAAGCCAACCAGTTTTCCAGTCCGAAGCTCGACAAGGGGTTGGAAGCATGGCACTATCTGCCCATTTCTGATCGCTGATTCAACATCTCGCGATTCAGCTATCATTCCGAAATCAACTGATATGTGGTGGTCCAAGGGCGCCCTAGATCTTCTCAATTGGAGAGGTTCGATAGACATCGATGGGCAACGTCTCGGGGCGGCCCTACAGCGTCCAGATCAACAAGTGCCATGCGGGAGAAGCATAGCCGGAACAACTTGACGGGTAGTTTATTACATTCGGCCGCTATGTCATCGTGCAGAATAGGCCGTTACCTCAAGGGTCCTCAGAGAGCCAGAGTGACCGGCTAGGTGTTTCTAAGAAGCGATTGGAATTGTCACTTCGTGGGCACAAGAATTCTCCTTTGCCAGTGTGTTGTCAAGTTAATGTCTGAATACGGCATAAGACCTCACTTCAGGTGCCTGGCCACATCTGCAGCAGGGCGTTCCACCAAACGATGCACTGTAGACCAGTTGCCGCAGACCCGGGCTGACGTAGATCTCTTGGCTGGGCCAACCGTCTTCTGCACTCCATAGTCGTGAAACCTCGATTTGGTGAGCAGATACCGAGTTCCTGGGCCAGGGTGACCTTAGCCGTCAGTCGGGGTACCTCATAGCCTTGCGGAAGTAATCGATCGGTCCAGTAACATCCAAGCGTGGCTGCGCGCCGGAGAAACCGACCTCTAAAACCTTCATACCAATCGGTATCCCCGGAGTGGTCGAGAGATCGTACTCCGTATTCGACTTCTTGCAGACTTTGATCTGAAAGTTCGGTATGTCGATCCCTCCCCCTGAAGCTTGCAAGACCGTCTTGGGCTCGATAGTCGTGTTGCTGCCCGTCGGATTCGACACGCCGGTGACGTGTCTAGCATCATCACTGGAGCCTTGCGAGCTTGGGTTTGCGGGATGGTTTGCAGAACCCTGTCCTTGAGCAGCTCCATGGTCATTCTTACCGAACTGCGACTCTGGGACTTCGGGAAGACAATTACCTGCTGTGAGCGCTTGGAGAGCCGCTGAAACCTGAGTGTTGGTCGTCGCGATAATGTGAAGTTGTTCGACTGTATAAACTGCGGTGACGAAATAACCTTTTCCGTAGTGCAGGAACACCGGCTGACCATGCCTATCATGCGTGCTATAGAGGTCGCCCGTTACGTCTTGCTGCGTGAGGCTGCTTTGGTGAAACGCAGCCGAGGCCTGATTAGCATCGTACCCCTTGAAACCAAACTCGGTTTGCTGGATCAATGCGGCTTCCTTTGCCAACCTGCACCTCGGGCGAAAACTTTCCGAGAACCGCCGAGATGTCCAGTCCACCTTGCTTCAGTTGTTGTTCACCAGGGGCAGTGGCCGCACCAGTCGTCGCCAGAGGCACATCCTGCTCCGGAAAATTCACGACCTTACCCGTCAGTTGAAGCGTTCGATGCCCTATGAGTTCCATTCTACGTTGCGGAATAATGTGATTATCCCAGCCGACGAAGATGAAAGATCCAGGGCTAACGTATGGCTGCCAAGCTGTAGGTATCGCCACCATACCCTGACTTTGCATGAATCTTCCGAGAGGGGTGTCTTCGATTTGAGCCTGCGCGACGAAAGAGAAAGAACAGGTGAGAGTGATCGCTGAGATTAGAAAGGGCTTTTTTGACATCGGCGGTTACTCCTGAATGAAGTGCCTGCGGGGCCCGTAATCTCAGGAAACGATACCAGACAAATGCAAGACTGACGGGACCTTTTTCGCTACTGAAAGAGCGTGGTCAGCCCCGAGACGTGGCCAGCAACCTCGGAGTCTCGGTCCCGACCCTTCACAGATGGAGTCCAGCCTCCACAAACCCTATCGCGGTAGGGATGCTCATTGCTGAGCACCCCCCGCACAGATCCCGGCGGGCGCGATTCACGCACCGGGCTCCCACCTTGGGTGTTTGACGGCGAAGCGAACGCTGGGCCAGGGATGAAGGATGCGAGGCGGCGGCAGGAACTCTGCCGCGAGTTGCGCCATCCGGTTCCAGGTGGTGCGATCCCGCTGGCTGCGCTGTACGAGCGAGCGTCGCCATAGATCGACCACATAGTGCCGAAAGGCCCCGAGACATCGGCTGTTGGTCGGTACCGCGTGATATGCGAGGTATCCCCGAACGACCTGTCCGAGCCACTTACCCTGAAGCGGGATCGGTTCGTGCATGCGCCGCCGCAACTCCTCTTTGATCGCTCGCAACCTTGCCCGCATCCTGTCGCGGCGCGTCTGCCGTTTGAGCTGGAAGGCGCCCCGGCGGGACCGGCTGCAGATGTGAGTGAACCCCAGGAAGTTGAACGTTTCCGGCTTGCCCAGCCCGCGGCTTTCTCGATCTTTGGCCGCGAAGCGACCGAACTCGATCAGCCGTGTCTTTTCCGGATGGAGCGATAACGCGAACTTCTCCAGCCGCTCCCGCATCTCCGCCATGAACCGCTCTGCTTCTCGCTTGTGCTGGAAGCCCATGACGATGTCATCGGCATAGCGCACCACGATGACCTGACCCTTGGCCTGTTTCTTGCGCCACTGATCGGCCCAGAGGTCGAACACATAGTGAAGATAGATATTGGCCAGCAGAGGCGAGATGACCGCTCCTTGCGGAGTGCCCGCCTCTGTTGGCGCAAGAGTTCCATCTTCTATGACGCCCGCCTTCAGCCACTTGCGGATCAGACGGAGGATGCGGCGATCACCGACCCGATGCTCGACGAAGCGGATCAGCCATTCATGGCTGACCGCATCGAAGAACCCGGCGATGTCGGCGTCCACGATCCAGTTCACCTTCGTCATGGTGATACCGACGGCCAACGCGTCCAGCGCATCGTGCTGTCCGCGTCCGGGCCGGAACCCATACGAAAAGCCCAAGAAATCTTCCTCGTAGATGGCGTTGAGCACCTGCACCACAGCCCGTTGAACGATCTTGTCCTCCAGCGCGGCGATCCCCAAGGGACGGGCGCAATGCCCTGCCCCGTCGCACCGTAAGAAGCTGCCGCCGCCTGCTGTGCCGGCGTTCCGTAGCTGGCCGATGCTGCGGCTAGACTCGCCGCCTCCTGCTGCTGCCGCTGGTGCTCGATCTCCAGTTGCGTGTGGAGGGCCTGAACATTGTTCGCGGTGTTGTCTTGAACCTGCGGAGCTGGGGTTGCATCTTTGGCTTTCGCCGCCGCGGTTCCCTTCTTCTTCCCGCTGCTGACGAACATGGCAACGACCAGAAGAAGCACCACTCCCATATACACCATAGTCTTGAGGTTCTTTTGCAGAACTCCTCTGGGGGTGGTGGTCCGGTCCTTCAGCTCCGGCTCGGTCTGGATTGCAGGCGTCGGTGCGCCGTTCGATGTGGTCGGAATCATGGCCGGGTTATCCCTTCCTTGCGAAGTCCATCTTCTTTTTGCCCAGCTCGACGTACCCATTCTGGAGGACCATCGGAATGATGTAGGTCCCCTCCCGGAGGTCGTAGTTGATGAGGTTTGGTTTACCGTCTTTCATGTCGTACACGCTGAACTTCTCGGGCGCGTTGGTCTTGATGTAGGTGAACTTGTCGTCGTGATAGATCGACTGGATGTTGAAGGGCGCCTCGTTCGCTTTGTAGCTGTAGTCGATTGGAGGGAAAGAACTGGAAAACTAAGCGGCCCACAGCCACGTGATTACGTTGGCTGCCAACAGGGCGATTCCGACACCGAAAGCGACACCGGCCAGATTTTTCTTGGCCCCTGGATCGCCGAACGCAAAGCCCAGGCCGCCCAGCACGACGGCAATCAGACTGCCCGCTTTGGCCGCTGTTCCGGTAAAGAGAGTCGAGACATTGGAGATGCCGGTGTCGAACGGGCTGGCGTGTGCGGCGAGCGGCAGGAATAGCAACACTGCCAGCGCAAAGGCGCCGTGTACAGCACGTTCGCGCTGGGCCGGGTTAGGGCGAAAAAGAGACGAGAGTTTGCGCATCGGAATGGGGCTCCAATTTGGGCTAGAGGTGTGGGTTAGGGTTGACGTAGACCGGCAAAGGAGCAAATACAACCATCGAAGCGGCTGTGCTTCAGTAACAGGTATCTCGTATTGCGGGTACCTGTCTTTCTAAAACAAAGATGCCCGAAGTGTTCCCATCTGTCAAATCGACAAACAGGCAGGAATCACAAAGGGGTCTCCTGACGTACCTGCCATGTGCTAAACATTTGAGGACAGACATTTTGGGAGCTAATCGCAGCGTAACCTCCCGCTCGAGGGAAATGCGTGATCTATTCGTATGACAAATTCCTCATCGAGCTCGGCCGCAAGCTCCGGCAAATGAGGATTGATCGCGGTTTCACGCTTCGCGCCATGATCGTTAAACATGGATTTCACCTCGCACAATGGCAAGGTTTCGAGAAAGGCAAGGGCATCTCAGTCCCTTCCCTGCTTCGAATGTGCGAGGTGTTTGACCTTAGGCTCGAAGATCTGATCGCCGGTGTGGGAATCGCGGACAACGCGAAGGATGCATCGGTAACCAACGCTCTTGCCGCCGAACCCGCGTGCGAACCGGCGAAGGAGCCCAGTAACTGGGTGGAGGCACCCCTCGGCAGCGTTGCTAAATCTGCTTCGTCTCTTGTTTCACCTGTTCAGCGTTCTCGACGTCCGAAACTGTGACACAGGAGATCTCCGAGTCGAATACAGCGATGTGCTGAATCGCGAAGCTGTCGAAGAGTTCCTGAAGAGCTGCAATTATCTGTTCCTGAATAGGCTGTTCCACAGTGATGCATGCGGTAATGCGTGAGTACGGCATGAAGACTCCAAGGCCCTTAACGCGCGAGCTTGCTCCGCGTTTGGCTGGTGACGCGATCTCAATTCGGAACGCGTGTCCAGCTCGATTTGGTGTTGCATACACTGCACGTCATGTACCAACAAAGTAAGCTCCCAAATTGCACGAGTTTCGACACCTATTGCGCCGCGCGGAACTGAGTCGGAATCCCAAGATGGGCACAAGCTCCTCCGCGAGGAATGCTTTTACCAACATCGATGAACGCTGAGTCCAATCGAAATGCGAGACAGCGACCCAGGTTGTCCGCAGACTTCGAAACCGGGTGGTCGCTCGAGCCAACTTAGTGATTCACACAGAAGTTTCTGACTACCAATACCCTCGACGAGCCGTCCCGGGGGTCGTAAAGGGAAAAAGACCAGCGGACTGTTCAGTCGAGCCCCGGCTGCTCACCTTCACCACAACTGAGAGATCATCCGTAGCCGCGGGCTGAAAGTCCTCCGCGTGGTGCCCGGTGTTCCGAGATGGGAGGGGTTGATCGCGGCCAACAGCATTGTTGATCGGTCTGCAGAGTACTGAACGTCGCAAGTTGTGATCTCAAACCTTGCAGACGGTCTTACGTTACCAGCCAACCTCTCTACGATAGGCTTACTCGGATCAGTTAGAGAGGTTGGTTGGCACCGTGGGCTATACAGCCGGATTTCAGGGACTTAGCGGAACTTTGTGAGGCGCAGCTTTGCATGCTGCTGCCAACCGACCTCTCGTATTCCCCTACCGTGAGCCTTTCAGGGAATCAGTAGAGAGGTTGACTGGCAGAAAATCCTCGTACGCGAGCTCTTTCGCCGTGAAGTGCAACATTTCAGGTGCGTTTCTAACCCAAAATCTGCCTTTCTTCCCCGGAAGCACGTGTCACTGCACCGGATTTGTTCGGTGAGAGGTTGGCTGGCGGAACCAAAGAGGTGCGCTGGCAATGCACGAGAGGCTGGCTGGCAATCTAGAGAGCTAGACTGGCGCATATAGAGAGGTCCGCTGCAAACGCCTTGAGAGGCGGGTTGGAAGCAGAGGAGAGGTGGGTTGGCAAAGATAGAGAGGTGTGCAGGCAAAGATCTGACCGTAAACCTTTCGCCATCAACTGCATATGAGAGTTGAAAGGTTTTAACTGTCCTCAAAGATGTTGCTTTTCTTATAGGATTCAGCAACAACAAGGCTATTCGCTATGCTTAAAGAGAAGACGAACGACAAACCCGCCAACTCCTCTGCCCTGATGCCAATCGCTGTTGATGTTGATCTCGTAAGAATCGAGAAAAACTTGCTTCAGATAGGTTTTTTCGGTGCCAACGACGCGAGAGACAAGAACAAGACCTCCCGCCGTATAGAGCAGGTCGTCCTCCGAGACGGTCACAGAATCAAGGTCGCAGCGGAGTTCCGAGGTTCCGAACTCCTAGGTCTACCGTCGACTACGGACCGCGACAAATTCATCGCCCTTCTCAAAATCATCAGCGAAGAGCGGGTCAAAGCAGGCGTTATTAGCAATCCTATTCGCTTTAGCGGCTATCGCTTAATTCAAGAGCTCGGTCTCTCCCGAAACGGAGAGATCTACGATGAAATCCTTAGGTGGGGCAAACGAATGACGGACACGACTATCACATCCGAGCAAGTGGTTTATCGAGCGGCGAAGAAGGTCTACTCGGACGAAGTCCTGCATGTTTTTCGCTCCTTTCGACGCACCGGAAGTAGCAATCTGAATGGCACGGAGAGGCAGGAGCACTATGAGGTTGTTCTTGAAGACTGGCTCATTGAGAACCTGAATCAGCGTTATGTCATTCCGGAGGACTTCAACGCTTACAAGCAGCTGACGCGTCCTACCGCCAAGGGAATATTTGGAAACCTCCACCTATGGTTTCACGCCAGCAAGGGTCGCCAAGTTGAGAAAGATTACTCGGAACTGTGCAATCTTTTGAACGTCCAGGCCTACCCGCATCTTTCGAAGATAAAGTCCACCATGGGACTCGCACTCAATGAACTCGTAAAGATCAAGTACATCTCGAAGTGGGATGTCGAAAAGATGTCTAGCAAAGAGGGCTACAAGATCATCCTCTCCCCCGGTGACGAGTTGTTGAATGTTCTAGACAACAGCAGACCAGACAGACGAGAGACGGCTTCCTTGCAAGAAAGGATTCCGCTCGCTAGTAGTGCAGAGGTTTTAACTCCAGGCCAGGAGGAAGCACTGGAAATGTTAAGGCAGCACGGGGTACTCCCGACGAAAGCGACTCGCCTTCTTCAGGTGTATGGAGCGGATGTCATTGTAGACACCGTCGAATACGTAGCAAGTCAATCAGGGAGTGGTAAGTGCAAGGTGGACAATCCCGCCGGTTTGATCATTCACTCAATCGAGAACGGCTTGCCGATTCCAGCGGCCTTTATAAATTTGCGAAAGCGCAAGGCTGCTGTGGAGGCTGCACAACTTGTCCTCGAACGAGCGCAGCAGGCGCAGCACGAAAATCTTCAAGCAGAGATCAGGTACTCTCGTTGGATCGACGAGCAGCAAAATCAAGCGCTAAGGTCTCGCTACCCGGAAAGCGACCTCGAAACGAAGTTGGACGAGATGGTTGTCACTCTCGCACGAACCGATCAGCGGTTTCGGCACATGCCGGTGAAGGCGCGTCGAGAAGTAGCTCAGCAGTTGCTCAGGAAGGAATTAGGGAAACACATTGGACTCCCCAGCTTTGTCGAGTGGAGACGTCTGCAGAGCAGATCAACCTTTTCTGATTTGCGCGCGGATCTGAACTTGCCTGCTGAGGCGCACGAATAGAGCGAATGCCGCTTCAATAACGCCCCTCCGATAGTGTGAGCTGTGTTCCCGGGTGGTTGAGGAGCATGGAGCATAACAGTTGTAGTGGCCAAGGCGCCTCGACAAGCCGACCTCGCGCGATATGCGATATGCGATATCGCAGAGAGCAAGTATGTTGTGCGATGTCGCAATGGCAGGCCAGAGAGAGTGTAGATCAAGGTACCCCCTAACGAGGGAAGTTCCCGAGAACGGATGAATGCGCTAGAGTTGCAATATCGCACCGATATTGCAACTTGCAACACGCAAATATCGCACCTACATGCGGTATCGGAGATCGCATCCTGCAACGAAGGAGCACCTGATTGCCTGTCATAGCGGTTTCGAATCCAAAGGGTGGAGCAGGAAAGAGTACGACCACCTTACTTCTTGCAACCTATCTGGCTCAACAGGGCGCCACGGTCAGTATTCTCGATGCGGATCCAAACCAGCCGATCATGGATTGGAAGGAAAATGGGAACTCAACTACGAGCGTTCAAGTTATCGGCGAAATTAGGGAGTCTACACTGATGGAGACCCTGGACCGTCAGAACCAACAGTTCATCTTCATCGATTTGGAAGGAACAGCGAGTGTCCTCGTGTCTCGATCAATTGCTCTAGCTGACTTCGTAGTCATTCCGGTTCAGGCGAGCGCCATTGATGTGCGTCAGGCGAGCAAGGCAATCAAAGCTGTTCGAGACGAGGAGAGGGTCGCCCAACGCTCGAATCCGGACCGACAAATTCCTTATCGTGTGCTCATGACGAGAACCCCAGCACCCGGCGCGCCGGTGTCATCCGTGCAGAGGCAGCTGGAAAGTGAGATCGAGGCCGCTAAGATTCCTAGGTTTAGGACGTCCTTAGCGGAGCGTCTCGCTTTCAAAGCTCTCTTTGTCGAACGTCTTAGCCTCTCAGAACTCAGCCACCTACGTGTTGGAAATCTTGAAGCTGCTTATCAGAACGTGCACGATCTTGCTGAAGAGCTTGTAACAGCGCTTCGAGAATTGGGCCGGAGGGGTTCAAAGTGAGCAAATTTGGTCTTTTGGATCCTGAATCCGATCCAGCTAACGAATCGTCACAACGAAGCATCAGCGACCGTTTGGCTGACTTTCCGCCCGTTCGGCAACATCATGTTATAGACATCGTCCAAGTTGACGCCGCTGCTGCGCCGCATGGATTCGTGAGCCGTGAGGCCATCAGCTCAGAGCTGAATCCCCCATTTCGAGGTCGACGGAGGCGAGCGATACCGCCAGAGCCGACCAGGCATCTGGCAATCCGGCTCACGTCTAAACAATACGACCGTTTCGTAGCCTACGCGGATCGACAGCAGCTGACCTATCAAGACGCACTCGTGCGTTTGATGGGCCATGCGTCCGAGTACTCTTCAAAAGAGTAGAACATGAGGCAACAAGAGGAAGTAAGGGGATCGTAGCGGGCTGATCGGTGCTCTCGGTGTAGCGATCAACCTATCGCCTTTTAGGTGAAAGCGCGCTTTTACAAAGGAGAGCGAGCCGGCGTGAACGGGGCCGAGCTAAGAGCCCAGAATGGCATAGGTAAGCGGCCTGCAAGCGGACCCCCTGCGGTAACGAAGCGGCTTGGGAGTGACGGCGGCGCCCAGTCATGCCGGCGGAACTTCGAGCGAATAGCTTTAGTTGGAGACAAGGTAATGCCGGCCAGCTCGGGTGAAGAAATCTCGTCTAAACAGAACCCGCGACCGCTTCGAGAGTGCGGCTGCGGCTACCGCGTATGTTCCCGCTCAGCTTCCATGCATTCGAGCTCCGCGAAGATGTCCCGGATCTCGCCGCCGTCCTCGGGCTCTGGAGCGGGGGGCGGCTCGGGTTCGAACTCCCGGGCGAACTCCTCCGTGTCGAGCATCTGGGCGAGCCAGTACATAACCTCCGCGAGCTGCTCGACCGAGCGGAAGCTAACCTCGAGCCGTCCGCGGCTGAGGCTGACGGATTCGGGCAGGGAAGTGAGGGTGGCGGGATCGGTGTCGTGCCGGACGAGCGAGCGAAGCTTCCTGCGCGGGATACTGGCCTTGGTCTGCCGCACCTGCTCCATGTAGCCGGTGATGTCATCAGCGTCCCGCACACCGTCAAGGAATCTCCCCAGTGCCTCGCGTTCGACCAGCTTGGCGGTGCCGACGGGGATGGTCGGAAGGAGTTCCAGGAGGTTCTGGGCGGCGCGGGGCTGGAGTTCGAAGAGGCTCTGGAGCTCGCGGCGATCGTAGTGGGATCGGACCGAGTTGGCGACTGCCCGGCGGATCTCGTGGAGACGGGGAAGCCAGGAGACGGGACGCGGCATGAGAGACCTCCAGGAACGCAGTGCTGGAGCGACTTTAGAACGTTTACGGAGGGAAGGGAATAGCTGCGCGATCGCGCATTTATTCGGTTGCCTGTAGTCCGTTATTACCCACGATAAGGTGACTTGCCGGGGGTAAAGTATGCACATAACGGAATTCGCAGAATCGGGGGTATGGCAACGATTCAATACAAATGGGCCACTTGCCCTTAGCGGGGTCGAGGGCCCTCAAGATGCTTGGGTTTTCGGGCGGTTCTAGACCGCTCAGCGGCTTACAGGGCGCCATTCGGAAGTTGACTACACCTCGCTTCTTGAGCCTCCGGCCAAAGCCCCACCGGAACCGCCGAAGCTAA
>JAABUX010010177.1_pt1 | contig 10549 bp, 18 predicted proteins | sample 5561851 | NCBI WGS metagenome assembly JAABUX01 (sample SAMN10711883, study PRJNA513361) | rock metagenome | isolation source: Antarctica rocks | place: Antarctica: Victoria Land, Richard Nunatak red sandstone | collected 2016-01-03 | reverse complement strand
CCACCTTCGTGTGCACCCGCTACAATGAGCCGCTCATGACCAGCGTCGCCGGCAACCTGAAGGTACACGGGCTTGCCACCGAGGACAGTTCTGCATGCTACGAAGGCAGAAGCCAGCCATTATGCTTTGGCCGACACTCAAATAGAGCTCTACTAGCTTTGATGCTCACAGGTCTGCCCGGTGCTGGTGCGCAGAATGTGCTGGGCACCGTGATTGGGGCACTGATCTTCCCCGACTTCCGGTTCCACCCGCTCAACGTCGTTGGCCTCGCTCTCGGTATGGCGGGCGCCGTTTGGTACGCCACGCAGGCGGCGCTGAAGGTACGGGAGCATCATGTGGCGGGCTGCATGTGGTGTGTATCGGCATTGTCCAGCCTGTCTCGGTCAGCAATTCGGCGGCAGCAGAGTGTGGGATCCCTTTGCATGCGCAGCGCCACTCAGTGGGTGGCAGTGTCGTCGTTGAGCTACCTGCTTTTGCCAACTGCAGACCGCGCGCCGACAGTTGCCAGTGCTGCCTGAGAAGCGGCCACAGATTGGGCGGGAGCGGCCCCTACGGCCGCATTCCAGTAAAGGTCCCGCCAGCAGCAAGAGCTCTGATGCGAGTCTATCAAGATCTACGAGCTACCAGCGGGTCCCCAGCAGCGAACTTTTGACAGCGGCGGCAGTGCCGTCACTCCAGACTCCAGACCCTGTCATTGTTGTTGACCCAGGAGGGTCACAAAGCTGACAAGCACCAGCAGCTTGTTTTGTTCGTTCAGTCCACCAGTGTGGTTCTGCAGTATTCGCTGCGTTGCTTTGGGTCTTGGTGTTGTTTGTGTTTGTCTGCAGCAAATGCAGCTCGGCATTGCGAACAGTTGCTTTGCTTGCAGCCATCAGTGCTTACAGCAAGGTCCAGGATCAGCTCATGCAACAGCTTGTCCTGCCGGCGGGACACATCAAAAGACGTCTCTGTCGACCTTCACAGAAGCCTGGGTCAGGTCCCGCCCTGACACGCTCTTGAACATCATGCCGCACAGAGCACCGTGGCTGTTGTCTACTGGCAGGCTGTTGACGGTCCGCGCTGCTGGTGAGTGGCGTGTCACGTTAAGCAAGCGGCTCCATCCCTCGGGATCCGCTTCCAGCAGCCGGCTCTACGTGCATACATGGTTGAAGGTCAGGGCATTCCACAGAAAGGCACCAAAGGCCAGTCTCATGCTCAGTACTGGACGCGCCGCAGCAGCAAGCTTGGCCAGCACGTCACAACAGGTGCTCGCTCACGCAAGCTCCGTGGCGCTTGTGAGATATAGGCAGGCGTGGTAAGGCTTGCAGTGGTCCACCAGGGCCTGCAACAGGGCGCACACCTCGTAGGCACAGCCGGGTGGGAACTGTGCGATGCCGGGCGCCTCGTGGGTGCTCAGGAGAAGCACGTCGCCCGCGTCTGAGTCTGTGCCCCAGTACAAGGGTACGCTGCTCCCCGGGCAGCGGAACAGCAGCAGGTAGCCCAGAACCTCGTCGAGAAGCATGAAAGACAGGGTGCCCTACAAGCGCAGTACATAAGTCTGTCACGACGACCAGCGCCTGCGTGCAGCATTCGAGAATATGCTGACCGTGGTCAAGTGTACACTATACAGATCGTGCAACCTTCCTGCTCATGCGCACTCCCTATGCAGTGTGATACCCACCGCGAGGCCATGCCCGTGTGCCAAAGTTGCCGTCCCGTGGCCCATCGGCATGCAAGGGATCAGGAGGGTGTCAAGACAGAGCCGCATCGGCAGTGCAGCTCTGTCATCGGGGGAGGCAACCCGACGACACCTCCATCACCCCCAGTGCCGTCGCCGGCTGATCACTCCAATCGCCGTCCTTGTCACAGAACCCCTGCAGGAGCAGGTCGTAGCAGACTCGAGCTTATCGAGAGAGTGACTCTCAGCACGTGTATCAATTGGTTGTGCACTTTATTGTGCACATTAGGCAGGTCAGCCTTCAGCTGTTTTGCTGTGCTTACGTCTTATTGACAATCAATTGGTGGGGTCAGGCTATGGAGGGCTTCATAGATCGCGACGTCATGTGAGAAGCGAAGCGCCCGAAGGTCAACAATCTTGCGCGCGACCACGGCAAGGTAGAGAAGCACCTCTTCGTACAGGTCCAGCAGCAGCTCAGCCGAGTCGCAGTCCTTGGGAGGCAGCCCATACAGCTCGCGCATGTCGGCGATGCAGTCCCGCGTGAGCTCGCCAGCCACCAGCACCCACACCTGACGCGCCGCCGGAGATGTATTGATCTTGACATCAAGGGTGCGCACTTACGTGATCCATTGTCACAGCGCACCCAGGTTTGACCATGATGGGCCAGCAAAGCAAATATCGACTGCCAGCTACTTCGCCACTCGGCAAGTTCCCCTCGTCAAGGGCAGCTTGCGAGAGCGAGCTTCGACGACTGTGACCATTGGCTGCCATGGCCGGTGGTGGCATCAACTCATTGCACCTTGCCGTCCAGAGCGGAGCTGGAACGCAGCACGGCTCCGTTGGAGGCCGCCACCGCCACCGCCTCCGTGAGGAACGTCCGCTTCCAACTCGCGTTCGGCGTGACCTCGTCCAGCCCGGAGACCAGCGCGGCGAACAGCTCATGCTTGGTGGATTGCGTTTGGGCCTCCTGTGCTGATCTGGCAAACTCCGGAGGGTGGGGTGCCGCGGACCGGTGAAGCGCCGCGGACCAGGACATTTGAATTCTGTCACCGCACGATTGCGCGCTGCGAGACCGAGTTATGCAATGTGCAGATCAGGATGTACCACCAGTGTCCACTGCAATGGAATCGGAGACCACCCTGCGTTTGTGTCGCCGTAGCCGAGAGCAAACGAATGTGAGCTTGGGTGCAAAAAGTGCTGATCAATGCCCGGAACAGTCAGCAGCAGGGCACACTGCCAGGGTCTGTTGAAACTCGCATCTGCGGCATGCTTCACATGATGACAGGTCTGGGCCTTATTGCAGCAAGCCCCTAGTCAGCTGTACACAACCTGCTGTGCGCTGGCCTTCAAATTTCATGCAATGCGTTTGTAACATAACGAGATGGAAGCGGCCGAGAGGACCGGTCGGCCAGCTGCTCTCGGCCACCCCGGGTTTCCGCCGACAAGCCCCTTCGCCTGCGGCCCCGCGTCGCAGCAGGAATCAGAGCAGCAGAGGCGACGGCAGCAGCAGCAGCAGCAGCAGACAGCGGGCGAGCAGGAGGCCGTTGAGCAGGCCAATCTAGATCCAGAGCTGACGCTGCCCTCCGATGCGAAGATTGCGCGCTGGTTCCGCACCGGCCGCGCCCTCAGCCGCATCACCGCCCGTGACTCGGACAGCTCCGAGCAACACCCTCACGTCGCACTCCATGTGCAGGTGGCTCCACGTGCAGGCGTCTGTGCTGTCAGCAACACGCATGCTTATCCAGCTTGCACCCCGGCTGACTCCGCTCTGCCATCTTTTCAAAAGTAACGTCAGCGGGGGATCGGTCAACCGTCACGCGCAAGAAGCGCATCGCTAGAGCACAAGTGCTTCCACATCGTTAGCTCTGCGTCACCAAACCTTGATGACGATCAGTTGCCACGTAGATGTCATTAATGAGCCACTACATCCTCACCCCCCATGCTGCCCTGAGCTTTGGACCAGACCCATGTGGACGACACCGTCGCCTGTCGCAGGGCGACCATGGCAGTCCGGGCGTCCACGCGAGGAGCGCCAGCCAGTCGGAGTTCGGCGGACCGGAAGACGACATGGCGACCCTGGATGACGACACACTCGCGGACGAGCCCGCGGCACGCTTGATGGCTGCACTGTGTAGACCTGACGGGGCCTCGCTCTCATGGATCGTGGCGCCTTGCGACTGCATAGTGAGCGTCATGTATCTCGGAGTCATTGCTCTTCCAACAGGCGGAGTCGGATGGTATGGCAGGAGTACGCACATGGCTGGCATGCATGTATGTCAACACCAGCGGTGGACTGGTGATGGTCGCAGGGCTCACGACGGCTCGAACGCTCATCTGCTGTGGACAGCGAGATGGTCAGCGAAGTCAGCCTGGGGATGTCCAACAGCGGTGCGCGCGTTGGACCGGCAGCACGTCTGATCGAATGACCGGCGTAGGCGCCCGGATGCCACACAGGCAGTTTCGAACGGCGGGGATACGTGGGGCAGCGAAGCGCTTGGCTGGAGCTTTGCACCGGCGTGCCCTTCGTTTCGCTATTGCGTCTAGGCAGCAGTCAGCATGTGTTTGGGCAGCCGTTCTGCTACGTAGGCGGCTGGTCGTGTACGCGATGCCGTGTCACGGAAAAACTGTGCTCGCTGACCAGCAAGACACGTTGCGCAGCGGAGGATGCATTGGAGTTTGCGGCGCGGGCACTGCGGCAGTACAGCATTGGCAGCCAGGACTGGAGCCGCCTGCTCGACCAACACAAGGCTTACGCCATGGGCAAGCACGGCAAGCCGCTCCAAATGTTCAAAAAGTGCGCAGAGCGCTGGCCTGCCACGGAAGCCTGCACTGACCTGGCGCAAACATGCCGACCTCGCCCATGTACTGATTCCGACCTGCCTGCCCGGCTCTAAGCATTTACATAGCCTCACTGCGTCTTGCACCGCAGGCCTCGGTCCATGTGCTGGCTGCCCATGATCAACCCGCGCAACAAGGTGTACAAGGTCTGGGCCTTCATGCTCATCGCCCTCGACGCCATCTACACCGCGTTCATCGTCCCGGTCAGCGTCGGGTTCCGGGTCAGCGACACGCAGTGGAACTGGGTCGCCGTCACCGACTTCACTGCAGGTAACACATTGGATGGTCTGGGCCGCCCGTGCTGGTTGCTGTCTTGTTCCGGGCCATCGACCTCGCCCTAATACATCACCAGACTGTCGTCGACCCTGCCACCGGATGTGCTGACACGCGTCTGTCGCCGCCTCATCCGCAGACAGCAACTGTGTCATGGCGGGCTGTGCTGTAGTTTACCGCAAGTATGTCTGTGCAGCGGCAGCACCACTGAGCCGGTGTTGCTTGGTCGGTCGCAGGCACCATTTTCGTGATTGATCTCTGCTTGAACTTCCACGTCGGCTTCATCGTCACCAACAACTTCCAGAGGCGCATTGTCATGGACGCTCGTGAGGTCGTGTCGTACTACGTCCGTCGCGGTGCGGTTGATGCTCATTGCGGCTCCTCTCATGCACATGCGGCACGAATCTGTTATAGCCCTTGCCCAGCAGCAAGCACGTGCGTGTCCTGAGGCACGCGCTGGCAGCAGTGCTGGCGCCGTATGTGGCTGACGAAACGAGCCAAGGGTTGTGTCACTCACAGGGACCTTTCGATATGATATTCTTTCAGCAATTGCGTGGGGCGCTCAGGTGGCTATTTGAACGTGGAACGTGGAACATGGAACGTTGAACCGTTAAGCTTAAACACACTAAGTCACATGCACATGCGAGAACACCCCTGCACGCCATCGCTGTTTCAGTCTCGAGCTTGACCTTGCAATTGGCATGCAGCTCGTATCTGTCATCATCGTTGCCACTGGTAACCTGCACAACTCGACGGTCACAAACCTCCTGCAGCTTCTGAGGTGAGCAACCTCACCCAACCCGTTTGCTGCAAACTGATGTACAAAGGTGCAGCTAATGTATCATATCGCCAGCGCGTGGAAGCATCGTCGCACACGGTATGTGAGCCGCGCAGGCTGCTGCGACTGCTACGGCTGTTGCGAGTGGCGCAGCTCCTTTTCAACTCTCCGGCAGCAGCGGCGGGCATTCCTTCGTTTGTCAATCGAGCGTGGGTGGCGCTCGCACAGATACTGTACAGCGCTGGCTTCCTCATCAACCTCCTCGGCTGCCTGTGGTGCGCTGCTGTCCCCGACAGCTGCTGCAGACCTGAAAGAGCGCAGAGCGCTCCAATCAGGCTGCCCATCGTGCCGTATGGGTTCGTCGCCGCTGAGCTCAACCCGGATGCTTTTAAGCATGCGGTGACGATTCATCTGCCTCCAGGTATTATGTGGGTTCTGGCGACGGCGACATCAGCTGGATCACCGAGTTTGGGCCGTTCATCCTGCAGTATGGTACTGATGGCGTCCTCGACAAAGCAACCGTGCAAGCACTCATTCCGAAACCTCGCCTATGGGTGCGACCTCATAATCGCTGCTGCCAGCGCTTGATTGCATGACGACTCCCATCCCACTAGTGCCTGACTGAATGGCCTGCCTCCACACAGGTTGTTTCCTGCTACTGGGCAACCACCACGGTGTGACACACTGTCTGCGGTCCCATGTCACCGTCATGTTGCTTCACGCAGCTCTGAACGAACACTTATCACTCGACCTGACTGTCCTCCCACAGATCACGACAGTGGGCTACGGCGATCTGACGGCGCAGACGTTTGACGAGATCATCGTGTCCATTGTGGTGCTCATTGTGGGCGCCGTAGCTTTCGGTAAGTCCAGTCCCATCCTCATACGTGTCATGCTCTCCACGCTCCAGCTTGTTGAGTGACATTTGCGCCGTTATCTGCCTTGTGGCGCGTCCAAAGTCAGCTGCAGACTACTCGGGAGCCGGCTCGCAGGCCTGCTGCTGGGGCGCATCGGCACGGAGCTGGCGAACGCGAGCCGCGCGGCGCAGCAGAACCAGATCATCCAGGAGAAGCTGCAGGAGGTGGACAACTGGCTGTCGGAGCGCCGCTTCAGCAGGCGCATGCGCACCAAGATCCGAGCGTACTATGCCGAGGTAGGTTCTGGGCCCATTCCGTGCCGTTACAGGGTCCCAGGTCATTGTGCTCCTGCTTCGGTTCGAGACAGCGCCACAGTGGCAAATGTCAAGCTTGGCCAGTTGCATCCGGCTGGCACAAGGGACCCTGACATCGACAGGGGTTCAGGCAGGCTGTCTTGCCACGTGCGCAGGTGTGGGCGAGGCAGTCGGGCCAGCAGGCGGAAGAGCGCATCTTCACGGAGCTGCCCTATGCCCTGCGCCTCGAGGTGCGCCTGAACTCCACACGCCAAACATTCTCCTGCAAGCTGCGTCGTGACCCTGACACCTCCTGAGGGATGCTCATCCATGACCATTTGGCACAGGTGCAGGCATCTACAGCAGCTTGCATGTGGATTGTGCAGATCTATGGCGTTTGAGGTGGTGCTCATTGCAGATCTGTGGCGTTTGAGTTGGTGCTTGTTGTCGACAAGCTTGGCCTGCGCAGGTCGGATGGCTCCTATGCCGGCGGGTGTTCACGATGGACCCCATATTCGGCGGCCTAGACCGGAACACGCAGAAGCTGATCGCCGCCAACATGACGCCGCTGCACCTGCTGCCCGGCCACACGCTGTGCCAGCAGGGAGCCGTGGCCGACCGCGTCTGGCTTCTGCAAGAAGGTATGTTGTTGTGACAGCTGCACCTGACCCTGCTGCCCTGCATGACGGTGCGATGTTGCGTCCAGCACAAGGGCCTGCAGCCACGGCAGCAGCTGGACTCGCAGGCCATCTGCTGTGTCAGCAGGCAGTCCTGGGCCCTGCGCCCTGATGCACCCGTGCAGTTCCCATGTCACGGATGGTGACGGAGGCATGCGACAATGGGTATCAAAACCATAATCTAAGGCGGTGGGTGCTGCGCAACAGGCCAGATCGTGGCGATCTACAACGAGCAGGAGGGCGAGGTGGAGGTCGGGCCCTGCATGCTGGGCGCCACCACGCTGATGGCGCCGGCGCACCGCGCCTTCGCGTGCCTGCCGTGCGGCTATCGCACGCTGAACTCGTGCATGATCTGGGAGGTCCCTCTGCAGGAGCTCCTGCCGGTGCGCCTTGCCCCTGTCTGTGCCCTCCTGTGCACTGCGATAGACTCACTAGATGTACGGGACAGCCATTACCATATGACTCACTCGCCTGTACTAGCGTCGCTCTGTCCGCCAACCCTGTTTAAAGAGTGGTAGGGTGACTTCCGGAGTGTGCAGTCAGCATGATGGCCGGAGAGGGACCGCTGTGCCATACTGACGCTCATGCGGTGTTGCAACAGAACTCTGGTCCCTCAACTATTGCCTGCACTGTAGTGCAGCCTGATCGTCGTTGTACATTGACGATGAAGCCGCGCGGTCCTTTGTGCGCAGCTGCTGAAGCACCGGCCGCACGTGCACCGTCACGTGCTGCACGCGTCGCGTGTTGTTGTGCTGGAGCGCATGAGCGAGTATCCCGAGCGCTGGAACCAGGAGACCATCGAAGCCATCAAGGTGCCAGCTGCCTCACTGCCATGACCCTCACTGAAAACCTACCACAAACCAGGCAATAGACCATCCTCGCAAATGCAGCTGTAGGCTCGGAGTCATTGACCTCCAACAGGTGGCTCGTGTAGTGCTACAGACAGAGCCCACGTTGGTTGTTTGCATGAGAGGCTACATGGCATGAGTGAAGGTCATGAGCTGCGCCGAGCACGCCGGCGACCAATGACGGTTGATCAGACCTCGCTCTGACGAGACTCGTGGTCGCACGCCAGAGTTTGGGCAAGGACGTCGATCTCCTGATGAGCCTGAAAAGCGGGGTGCTGCCGGAAACCGTGCTGAATGCCGCCGTGAGTGCGATCGACGAGGACGACGCCTTGGAGAAGACGGCATCCGAGCGTTTGAAGAGGCTGCAGATGGTCACGCGAGCGGCGTTCAAGTTTGGCGGAAAGAAGGCTGCGGGTGCACCAGGCGCGTATTGTGTCACCGTCTTCTGACGTTGCATCTGTTTGCTAGCCCAAATCACGGCAATCATCGAGATGTGGCCGGGCGAGCAAGTGTTGCTTTGGCGGTGCAGGCGCGGAGGCGCAGCAGGAGGCCGAGCCGGCTGGCGCAGAGGTTTTGCAGGCCGCGGGTTCGATGTCTCACCATGACATGCAGCGGGGGCGCAGCATTGAGGGCGACGGCGATGATGCAATGTCAGAGCATTCAGCACAGAGGGGTCCGTCCCCAGCGACCTCGCTCGGTCAGCGCGACTGGATGGACAAGATCGTGGACGGTCCGAGGGTCAAGTTCCAGACCAAAGCAGAGCGGCTGCGCCGGCGCTCGATCCTTGCGCCAGGTGAGCGAACTGACTCGCTTGCCTGCCTTCAGCCTTGCAGGACGACTTGTCAATCGCTTCCAGTCGTCAACATTCGATCTACCATGCATGAAGCACTGACCCTGCTCGCGCAGACAGCAGACGCGCATCCTTTGGGCAGCCCACTGTGCCGCGGCCTGGGCCTGCTTCACCAGAGAGACCGCAGCCCAGTATCCCTGCGGACGGGCATGCCACTGATGAGGCGCACACAGCACAGCAGCAGAGCGCTGACCAACACGCCGCCGCAATGGCCGCGGCAGATGCGGCCGACATAGAGCGGGCTGTCTCCGCTCCGTTGCTGCGAGCACAGCTGCATGACGGTGCAGCTCGGGCCAGCAGCGGTCCTGTGAGGGCGGTCGTGCTGGAGGGGCCCTTTTCGGAGAGTTCGGGCAGCGACGGCGGCGGAGACGACGGCGAGCCCAGCGTGCGAGAGCAGCTGGCCGACATCGCGCAGATGCTGCGCACGATGCAGTTTGACATCAGCGCTCTGAAGCGCAGCAACCGTCGGTAGTATCTGCCAGTAGAGGTCCATCTAGGAACGGTGAACTTGTCTCGGATTGTCTAGTGCGCGAATGATGACATTGGAGTCTTGAGATACAACATATTGCCGCTTGTGTATCGTTGTATATGGTAGGTGTCGCAGTGTGAGTTTCCTATGGATAGTTTTAGGAGGTATGCTGAGTGAAGTTTTGGTTTGTAGGCAGTCACTATGCACGTGGAACTGATAACGCTGGTTAGCAGGACGAGTGGTATAGAGACTAGATGAGCAGCACGAGTGGTACAGAGACTAGATGAACAAACAGGAGCTTACATATAGTACGGCTGCGTGCTGAATCTCTGACCCACTAAGTAATCTCTTAGACAGGGACTCAGCGCCCGCTACACCATCCTACAGGCTCGCCAATCACACAAAGCTGATCGATCATCTAGCCCACGCAGAGCACCGGCGCCCGCACAGCACACTCCGTGTGGCCTCGCCATCGCCTGTCCAGCACCCAAGACCGCGCGGCAGCCGCCGCCATGGCACGCGCAGAGCACGGCGAGGCAGGGGGCTGCCCTCGTCCGCTGCCGACGCCGACAAACGCGTCCGCAGCGGCCCCAGAGCATCCAGAGAGGGCGGCTGCGCACAGCGGTGCCGGCGCTCGGAGCGGCGCGCAGCGCATAGACTCTAGACAGACGTCCGCCATTCACTTCTTCTTGGCAGCCGCCTGCACAACAGAGAACATGTGCGTCACTAAGTATGTGCCACGTTGAAACATGCCTCAGTGACACGCCTCGCAAGCCTCCGTAATGGGCTCTGTGAGGTGTCAGGACCATATCACAGCACTGCCCCAGCACCATCTGAGATCGAAGTCATTGACTTGAGATGGTGACAAAGGAACGGAGCCTGGACAGGACGGGGGCGCCGCGCACCTTGGTGGTCTTGCCGGAGACGTCCTTCTTCTCGACGGCCTTGATGACGCCGACGGCCACCGTCTGGCGCATGTCGCGCACGGCGAAGCGGCCCAGCGGCGGGT
>JAABUX010010176.1_pt1 | contig 10549 bp, 12 predicted proteins | sample 5561851 | NCBI WGS metagenome assembly JAABUX01 (sample SAMN10711883, study PRJNA513361) | rock metagenome | isolation source: Antarctica rocks | place: Antarctica: Victoria Land, Richard Nunatak red sandstone | collected 2016-01-03 | reverse complement strand
CGCAGACAACAACGGCTCGACCAACGCCCACTGCGCGTCGCTGAGATCTGATGGGTACCGACTCTTGGAGGACATACCCCAAAGTTCGAGAACACCCCCTCACCACCTCTTTTCAAACACGCTCTTACAACGCGAAAACCCTGCTGGTGGGGTATCCACTTGGCCGGAGTAGACCCGACGAGACTGGCGCCGGCGGTCTTGCGCCTCCGGGGCCGGGTTTCCTTCTGGACCGGGCGAGGGAAGTTCGGCTGGCCTGAGAACGGCCCACGTGGCGCCGCTACGAGCGGCAGCCTGGGACGGTCGCGCCGCGCGCTGCTCCGCTTGGATGGATACCCCACAAACCCTGCTACCTGCGGGGCTTCCGGCAGTACCGCTACGGGGATTCGAACCAAGCCCACCCCCCCACGCCGTACGGAATCTGCCTGCAAACCGACACTATGAACCGCTGGGGGACCGCCCTCGACCGCTCGGAATCCGGCGCCGACTGTGGCACGACTGTGGCGCACGCGGCGCGTTTTTGGAAAGCGCGCTGGTGCCCATGCTCCCAATGGCGTGTGCGAAAAACTCGATTTCGGCGGGTTTCCCCCGGGCCTAGCGGCGTCCGTCGCGCTTTTTTGCGTTACAGGCGTTGCAGCAGGCAGCGAGGTTGGTTGGATCGTCGCTGCCGCCCTGCGAGAGGGGGTGTAGGTGGTCGACGGTGTTGGCCGGGGCGCCGCAGACGTGGCAGCGGCACTGGTCGCGGTCGAGGATCTGGGCGCGCAGAGCCCGCCATTGACGGGTTGACCCGTTGCGGGGCCGGCAGGTTGGGCACCGGGAAGCGGTAGGGATGGGGCGCCCGCAACCGATGCAGGGCCGGGGCACCATCTCAGATCCAGCCGAGAAGCTGTGTGGGGGCCGGCTGGTTCTCGGCCTGGTGGACGGCGATGGCCAGGGCGACGGCGGCGTCGATGTTCTCCCGGCTCTTGAGCTTGTCCAGCCGCCACCCTCGGGCGGTGTTCCGGGCGACGGCCACGGCGACGTGGCGGGTCAGTTCGGGGTGGTCGGGGTGTTTGAGGCGGCGCTCGCGGACGGCGGCGTAGAGGCGTTCTGAGGCCGGGACCATCCGCTCGTTGGATTGGGGGAACGCGAGGACGCAGAGCCCGTCCTGCTGGAGCTCGAGCGCGGCTTGTTGGAAGCGCCAGGGGTCATAGGCGACCTGGGCGACGGTGTAGGTGTCGGCCAGCTCCCGGACCCGGATGGCGCAGTCGAGGACGGCCTGGTCGCCGTGGTAGACGCTGGCGCCGACGCGGAGGTCTTCGGTGACCCATACGACGGCTGAGGCGGCGCGCTCCCCGCCGATATCGACCCCGACCCAGACGGCTTCGCCCTCCTCGATCTGGTAGTCGGCGGCGCACGCCTGCCACGCGCCTGGCGGCAGCCAACTACTGGCGGTGTCGGTCCAGACGTTGGCGTGGTAGCGGGAGAACTCCGAGGGGTGCAGGCCCGGGCTGGCGATCTGCTCGGCGAGAAAGCTGGGGGTGACGAACGAGGCGGGGTTGGCGGTCTTCACAACCTCCGGGTCGGTGAGGTCGTCGGTGTCGGCGCAGGACCATTCGAGCATCGCGAAGTTCGCCTGGGTGTCACGAGCAACGATCAGCGTCCCGGTGCGGGTGACGTCGGTCAGTGAGAGGGCGCGGGCCCGGAGCTTTCCGAGGGTGCTTTCCCGGTCGTGGCCGGCGGTGCTGATCGTCGCGAGCTGCGCCCCGGCACGTTTGCCTAGCGCGGTCTTCAGCGCGACGTAGAGGTCGTCGGATTGGTGGGCGTGCAGCTCGTCGACGAACGCGCGGGTCGGTTGCAGGCCGTGGGCGCGGGGCGCGTCGCTTGAGAGGACGCGCAGGAACCCGTCGTGGACGCGCAGCTCGTTGTATCGGGCGGTGACGCGCCGGTCCAGCTCGGGGTGCCCGGCAGCCATCCGCTTCGCCGTCTCGAACGTCAGGCGTGCCTGGTCGCGGCCCGCGGCGGCAACGTAGACCGCCGGGTCGCGGGTCGTCACCAGGTGGTGGAGTGCGAGGGCGGCGAACAGGGTGGTCTTTCCGTTGCCGCGGGGGATGAGGACGAGCAGCTCTCGCCGCCCGGCGAACATCTCATGGACGATCAGGCGTTGGAACGGCTCCAACCGCAGGCCGATGAGGCGGGCGCAGAACGCCTCGAACTGCTCGGTCTGCCGCTGGGGGGTGTCAGGGGGTGTCATCGGGGGTGGGGTATGACACCGTTTGCCACCCCCTACCCGAGCAGTTCGATCAGCGGCTCGAAGTCCTCGGCGGGAGGCTTGACGTCGTGGCGTGCCCGGGCCTGGGGGGTGAGCAGCAGCGCCTGGGCGAAGCGGCAGGCGTCGCGTTCGGCCTCAGCGGCGACCCGTAGGCCGGGGTGGGCGACGAGCTGCCCCTTGGAACCCCCGATGAATGGGCGTTCTGACGCCGCGGCCCGCGCCGAGCGCGCCAGGGCGACCGCGCGGACGTAGGACTCAAGCAGCGGCGAGTCGGTGTCCTCCCACGTGCCCTGCCGGCGGAGCTGGCGTTGCGTGTCGCGCCAGAGCTTGCGGGCGTCGGGCGCCAGTCCGGCGGGGGATGGCACGAGGCGATCACCGTCCATACCCTCAAGTATAGGTTGAGGGTTCGGTAGACTCCACCCATGGCGTCACGGACGACGCGCAGGAAGTGGCTGTCACGCCGCGGTGACCACGGCGAGGACCGGACGCTGACCGCCCAGACGGTCCCCCCGGCATTCCTGCAGGGCGCGACGAGCGGCCCTTACCCGCCGCCGACCAGCCCGGTAAACGCGCTGGCCATCGGCGACGTCTGGGCCTGCGTACGGGTCCTCGCGGACGCTGCTGCGTCGCTCCCTTTGATCGCCTACCGCCGCACGACCACCGGCCGCGTCCGGTACTCCGGGCGGGTCGTTGACCTGCTCGACCGCCCATCCCCGGCGACCACGCAGGCCAACCTCGTCGCTCAGATGGTCGGGCACCTGGCGCTGTACGGCAACGCGTACATCGGCAAGGTCAAAGACGCAGACGGGGTGGTGACCTCACTCGTCCTGCTCAGCCCCGACCGGGTGGTGCCGCAGATCAAAGCCGGTGAGCCGCTGTACACCTACACCCCGGTCTACGGCGCGCAGACGGTGCTCACCGGGGGCGACGTGATCCACGTCCGGACGTTGAGCACCGATGGGCTCATGGGACTGTCACCGATCCGCCAGTGCCGGACCGCGCTGGGGTTGGCGACCGGCCTGGGCCAGCACGCCTACAGCTTCTTTCAGAACGACGCCCGACCCTCGGGCATCCTCAAGGTCCAGAGCCCCGGCAGCGACGCAGAATCGCTGCGCGACCTCAAGACGGCGTGGGAGGGACGGCACTCCGGCGCCGGCAACGCCCACCGGATCGCCGTCGTGTCCGGCGAGGTCGCGTTCACCCCCATTTCTGTCCCGCTGGATGACGTGGAGTTCGTGGAGCAGCGGCGCCTCTCCACCGCGGAGATTGCCCGCATCTTCCGCGTCCCGCCGTGGATGATCGGGGCCAGCAGCGACAACTCGATGACCTACAGCAACGTTGAGCAGCAGGCGCTGAGCTTCGTCACCTACAGCCTGCGCCCGTACCTGGTTGTGATCGAGCAGGCGATCACCAACGACCCCGACCTCTCACCACAAACCGTGTACTCAGAGTTTCTGATCGACGCGGTGCTGCGCTCTGACGCGGCGACCCGGGCGGCGATCTGGACGCAGGCGCTGGACCCGGCCACCGGCTGGATGACCAAAGCCGAGGTCCGCGAACGCGAGAACCTCGACCCCAACGTCGACCTACAGGAAGTGAACCAGTGACCGAGCACAACGCGCCCGAGCAGCGCACCATCGACGTTGACGTCGCAGACCTCGACGCCCGCGGCCGGACCATTGTCGGCTACGCCGCGGTCTACGGGGCGGAGTCCGAGGACCTCGGCGGGTTCACCGAGCGGATCGCCCCGGGAGCGTTCTCACCCGTACTCGGCGACGCCGACGTGCGGTGCCTGCTCAACCACGATCCGAATAGTGTCCTGGGCCGCACCCGGTCAGGCACCCTGCGGCTCACCGACGAGCAGCGCGGCCTGCGCTTCGAGTGCGACCTGCCCGACAGCCCTCTGGGCCAGAACGTCCGCGAGGCCGTCAAGCGCGGCGACGTTGACGGGGCCAGCTTCCGCTTCGCCGTAGGCACCGACACGTGGGACGGTGACGTGCGGACCGTCACCGCGATCAAGGAACTGCAAGACGTGACCGTCGCCACCTACGGCGCGTACCCCGCCGCGTCAGTGGAGCTGCGGACCCGACCCGATACCAAGCCCGCCGCCCCGGCGGAGGAAGATAAGCCACCCATGACTGAGCCCGCCGGCGGCCTCAAGCTCGAGGACCGCACCGCCACCGATGACCAGGCACCGATCGCGCAGCGAATCCACGAAGGGTTCCAGAGCATCAAGCGCGGCGAGTCGCGGTCGCTGACCGACCAGTCCGCCGCGCCGATCGCCCCCGCCGAGCTCGCCACCTACCTGTTCCAGTTCTTGGCGGCGTCGAGCGCAGCCCTGCGCTCCGGGGTGCAGGTCATCCCGACCGAGCGTGACCGGGTGATCTGGCCGAAGCTGACCGCCGACGTGAACCCGGGCTGGTACCAGGAGTTGGACGTCATCACGCCGTCTGACCCGACGTTCACCCAGATCACCGCCACGCCGCGCAAGCTCGCGGTCATCACCCAGGTGAGCAACGAGCTGTACGACGACAGCATCCCCGCGGTGAGCGACGTGCTGAACCTCTCGATCGTCCGGGCGCTCGCTCTCAAGCTCGACCTCGCGATGTTCCAAGGGGACGGGACCGGGAACTCGATCACCGGCCTGGGGTCCATTGCCGGAACGCAGACGGTCGCGGTCGGCGGGGCGTTGACGAACCTCGACCCGATCGCCGACGCCATCGGCCTGCTCAGCTCGGCGAACGCGACGGCCGGCGCCATCGTCGTTCACCCCCGCACGTGGAACGAGGTCCGGAAGCTCAAGACCACCACGGGTGAGTACCTCCTCGAAGACGAGCCGCTGACCCCGGCGGACGGCCCGCTGCCCCGGGTCTTCGGCGTCCCGGTGTTCCTCACCACGCAGATCAACCCGGCCGTCGGGTACGTGTACGCACCGGAGCAGATCGTCCTCGTCCGCAGGATCGACGTCACCGTCGAAGTCGACCGCTCCCGCCTGTTCAACCAGGACGCCACCGAGATGCGCGGCAAGATCCGCGCCGACCTGATCGTCCCCAACCCCACCGCGGTCGTCAAGCTGACCGGCATCGTCTGATGAGAGCGGTCACCGTCGAGGTTCAGCCGGGCGCGGTCGTCTACGTCGACGGCCAGGCCCACCACGCCGGTGCCCGGGTGCAGCTCCCCGCCGACCGGGCCGGCGAGCTGGTCGACGCGGGTGTCGCCGTACGCGTCACCGGGAAGCGCTAGCAGGCCGTGCCGCTCATAGTCGGCGGCTCGGGTATCGCCACGATCGACCAGCTCAAGGCGTACCTGGACATCACCAAGACCACCCAGGATGCCCTGCTGCAATCGCTGCTCGACAGCGCCACCGCACTCGTTGCCCGGTACACCGGGCGGCACTTCCTGCCCACCCCGGCGCTCGTCAACGGCGCCGACACCGCACCGCCCGTCGCCCTGCAGATCCCGACATACGGCGAGAGCACCGTCGCCGTCCCCGACGTGCGGGAGGTTGATGCAGCCACGCTCGACGGGCTCGTCGTCCCGGACTGGACGCTGATCGGCACCCCGGCTACGCGGATGATCCTCCCGCCCCCCGCGTCGGTCCCCGGCTACCCGCCCGCCCCAAAGTCCAAGTGGCTGACCCTCACGGGCCGGTTCGGGTTTCTCGCCCCGCCCGCCGACCTCGTGGACGCCGTGCTGCTCATGTGCGCCCGCCGCTACCGGGAACGGGACGCCGCCTACGGCGACTCGGTCCAGCTCGGCGACGGCGGGGTCGTCAGCTACTTCAAGCAGTTGCCGCCGCACGCGCAGATGGTCCTGGACGGCTACCGGGTCGCCGCGATCGGCTAGCCCGAGCCCCGTGGTCGGTGGGGTCCGACCCGGGTCATACAATGGCCGGGCCAAGCGACCTCCATTCATTGGCATGCAGCACCGCGACGCCGCCTACCATCCGGGGCGGCGTCGCTCGTTGGACCCGTCCACCGAGCGGTGTACCTTTGCGCTGAGAAGACCAATACGCCAGTCGACACGGAGGTCGCACAATGGCAAGAAACCCCCACGACGGACTTATCCGCCGCTACCGCGACGCGAGGCGGGAGATTGACGACGGACAGTTGGAGGCGATCCTCGCCGCCGACCAGGCCTCGGGCTACGACGTCGAGCGTGACGAGTACCTCACGGTGATGTCGGTACAACGGTGGCCGCGGGACCAGTCCCCGGAGCCGCCCGACCAGGCGACCGTCGCACATCTGGTCGCAGTCGGCGAGCAGTACGCCACCAGGGCACGTCTGTACCTGGAGCACGAGGCGCGCCTGGAGGCGCGCATCCCCGCCGCGGAGTGGCGCCGGCTGCGCAACGGGACGCCATACCACGTGGCGCTCGCCGAGCTGGCGCTCAGCGTCCCCGTGGCCAGGGTCCGGGCCGCGACCCCACGACGAGCGCCCCGTGCGCGTCGCCGGGCCGGAGCGTCATCCTCCACGTCGGGGAGCGACCCCGGCGACCCCGACCCGGAACCAGCCCCCGCGCTGGTCTTCATTCGCCGGGAGCCCCGCGCCTGGTACGTCGCCGAGTCGTGCACCGTCGACCGCGCGGGGTGGGTCCACGTCCGAGACGGTCACTTCGAGGAGCGGACCGGCCCGAACTACTCCACACGTCGGCGCTTCGGCCGGCCTGGCCGGCGCAGCTGGGCGCCGGGTGAGGTCCGCAAGATCGTCTGGGGGTCCCGATGACCTCCCCGCGCATCGAGTGGCTCGACGTCGCGCGCATGGGCCGGGAGCAGCCCCCGGACGTCCCGTGGCTCGTTGACGGCCTGATCGTCCGCGGGAACGTGACGATGCTCGCCGGGGCGCCAGGCGAAGGGAAGTCCCTGCTGGTCCTCGCCCTCGCGGCGGGGATCGCCGCTGGGGAGAGCGTCGCCGGCATCCGTTGCGAGCAGGGCCGGGTCGTGGTGCTCGACGCCGAGCAATCATCGACCGAGACGCACCGCCGGGTCCGGGGCCTCGGCGTCCCGCCCGGGGTGATGATCGCAACCCTCGACGGGTTCGACCTCGCCCGCCATCTCGACGCGGTGGCCCGAATCTGCGCCGACCACCAGCCCGACCTGCTCGTCCTCGACAGCTTCAGATCCCTCTGGCATGGCGACGAGAACGACACCGCCCGCGTCGCCGCGGTCCTCGACCCGCTCCGCGGCCTCGCCCGCGAGCACAGCACCGCGATCGTCCTCCTGCACCACGTCGCGAAGGCCGGGTCCGGTGGCTACCGGGGGAGCACGGCGATCGCCGCCAGCGTCGAGCTCGGCTTCACGCTGGGCCGAGCCGAGGACGACCCCGACCGGCGCCGGCGGTTCATCCGCTGCTGGAAATGCAGACCAGCACCTGAGCCGGGGAAACGGTGGGTCCGGATCGACGATGACCGCCACCTCGGCCTCGTCTTCCTCGAGGAGGCTGAGCCCTACCAGGGGGCCGGTGGAGCGCCCACCGGGACGCCCGCGCCCATCTCGGGCGAGCTGAGGCCGCGCGTCCTCTCCCTGCTCGCGGACCATCCGATGCGCCGGGCGGAGGTCGCCCGCGCCCTTGACCGCGACGCGAAAGACCGGACAGTCCGGCGGATGTTCGCCGCCCTCCAAGCCGAGGGCAGCATCCAGCGCAACGGCGACGGCGCATGGGGTGTCACCGGGTGTCGGACCCCCACCCCCGTGACACCCCATGACACCCCCCCACAATCTGGCTCTACAGCGCGGGTTTCGGGGGGTGTCATCGCACCGGCTGAGACACCCGCAACCGAGGAGCAGGAAGCCCTCATCGAGCGGGCGATCACCCTGGTCCGCCCCAACGGCTCAGGACCAGCTCGCTGCCGGTGCGAGCAGCCACTCCACTCCCTCGACGCTGACGACGAGCCGGTCTGCGCGAAGTGCGGGCACCGGCCATGAGCAGGGAGGTCATCGTCTCCGCAGTCCCACGGGTCGCCCTGACCCGGGAGGAGGCCGCCGCTTCGCTCGGCATCGGCCTCGACAGCTTCGAGCGCCACGTCCAGCCCGAGGTCCGGATGATCCGTCGCGGCAAGCTGCGGCTGGTGCCGATCGTCGAGCTGGAACGGTGGGCTGACGCGCAGGCCGAGACAACGGCATGAGCGTCGTCCGCCTGGTCATCCCGGGGCCGCCCGTGGCGTGGGCGCGGGCCCGCCGGCGCGGCGGGCGCTACTTCACGGGCCCAGCACAAGCGGCGTACGCCGAGCGGGCCCGCCTGGCGTGGCTCGTGGCAGGCCGACCTCGGCTGCCGGGTGGATGCGTGCTCGCGGTGCGCGCCGACTTCTACCTCGAGCGCCCCGCCGGCCACTGGGGCGCTGGGCGCAACGCCGGCCAGCTCCGCCCCTCTGCCCCCCGCTGGCCGCTGGGGAAGCCCGACGTCGACAACCTCCTGAAAGGGCCGCTCGACGCGCTCAACGGCCTGCTGTTCGTCGATGACGGGCAGGTCGGCCACGCCCAGGTCTTCCGTCGATACGCCGGCAATGGGCGTGAGCCGGGCACCGTGCTTGCGCTGTGGCCCTTCGCGCAGCCGCACGCCGAGGAGCGTGCCGCGTGACCGAGGAGTATCGTGCCGCGGCGTCCAAACAAAATTGCCCCGGCGACCGCTACGAACGGCCCCGGGGCGCGGCACAGGAGGCATCAGCTCCCATGCAAGCCGAGCCTAACGGCGGCGATCGACGTACCACGGTCCCCGTCCTCATCGATAGCCCGGAGTGCGTCAGGGAAATGGCGACCCGCCATGTCCACCTTGTCGGGCGCCAGCTCCAACAGGCCGCTTCGGCGTATCACCCGGACCCTCAGATGCCCGCCGTCGAGTTCTGTGCGTCGGACGCGCAGATGGTCGAGCGCCTGGCCGCCGAGCTGAACGAGGCGTTGAGCATCCTGGGCCAGGTCGGCTTCTCCAAGCGCGAGCGAGCACTTCGCGAGCGGCGAGGAGAGGTCTGATGGCCAGGCGCATGGCTGCCGGTATCCGTACCCGCCACGGCCGCAACTGCCCCGCCAAGGAGGGCGGGGCCTGCGGCTGCAAGCCGACCTACCAGGCGCAGGCGTACGACGCCCGCAGCGGCCGGCAGGTGTGGCGGACCTGCCGAACCCTCAGCGAGGCAAAGCTGTGGCGTCAGGACGCCCAGGTGGGCGCTCCGCAAGGGCACCTTGGGCGTGCCCAGCGCACTGACCGTCACCGACGCGGCCGAGGCGCTGATCGCAGGCGCGAAGGACGGCAGCATCCTCGACCGTTCCGGCAAGCCCTACAAGCCGTCCACGGCCCGCGGCTACGAGCACGCGCTGCGCAAGTACGTCATCCCCGCGCTCGGCACGCACCGGCTGTCCAACCTCCACCGCCGCGACGTGCAGGCGTTCGTGGAACACCTGCGCCGGAAAGGCCTGTCCGCATCGACGATCGTCAACACCGTCGACCCGTTGCGGGTGATCGTCCGCCGTGCGCTGCGTGACGACGAGATCACCATCGACCCGATGCGCGCGCTCGAACTGCCCGCCAACCGCGGGCACCGGGACCGCATCGAAACACCAGCCCGCGCGCACGACCTGCTCGCCGCCCTGCCCGACAGTGAGCGGCCGTTCTGGTCGGTCGCCCTGTTCTGCGGCCTGCGTCGCGGCGAGCTGCGCGGGCTGCGCTGGGCCGATGTCGACTTCGACCGCGGCGTGATCCGCGTCGAACGCGCATGGGATGACCGCGCCGGGGTGATCGACGTCAAGACCGACGCCGGCCGCCGCGCCGTGCCGATGGCGTTCGGGGTCAGGAGAGAACTCCAAGCCCACAAGCAGCGCGCCGGCCGCCACGCCGACCAGCTCGTCTTCGGGCGCACCGCAGACCAACCGTTCATCGCCTCCACCATCCGCACCCGAGCCAACAACGCATGGCGTGCCGCCGGCCTCGAACCGATCACCCCGCACGAGGCCCGCCACTGTGCGATCAGCTACTTCATCGCCGCCGGCCTGGACTGGAAGCAGATCAGCACGTGGGCGGGGCACGGCGACGTCCGCCAGACGTGGAACCGCTACGGGCATCTCGTCCCCGGCGGTGAGCGCGAAGCAGCCGACCGACTCAGCACCTACCTCGACGAGCCAACTGTGGCGCAGACTGTGGCGCAGAGCGCTCCGTCCGCATAAACCCCCTCGTTAGCAGGGGGTTGGGAGTACCGCTACGGGGATTCGAACCCCGGTTTCCGCCGTGAGAGGGCGGCGTCCTAGTCCCCTAGACGATAGCGGCGCGGCGGCCGAATCTAGCAGCGGGGGAGCGCCTGTAGGCCTTGCCGCCGAGG
>JAABUX010010174.1_pt1 | contig 10549 bp, 10 predicted proteins | sample 5561851 | NCBI WGS metagenome assembly JAABUX01 (sample SAMN10711883, study PRJNA513361) | rock metagenome | isolation source: Antarctica rocks | place: Antarctica: Victoria Land, Richard Nunatak red sandstone | collected 2016-01-03 | reverse complement strand
GCGGTTCGCGCGCGTCATCGACGTCTTCCTGCGCGGTGAAGACCGCTGATGGGGGCAGCGGCGGTGGCGCTCACGGCCGTCGCCGGCGCAGCCTGGCTGGGGCTGCTGACGCGCGCGGGACTGGTCGCGGCTCGCATGTTCCAGCTCGAGGAGTACGAGCCGCGCCGGTTGCTGGCATGGGGCAGCACGCGCCCCTGGCTGGCACACCGCGCCACGGTGGCGGCGGGGGTGACGGCCGCGGCGGCGACGATCGCGGCGGTGAGCGGAGCAGCCGGCCCGGCCCCACGCCCGCTGGTCGCGTCCGGCTGGTTCGCGGGGCTGCTTCTCGGGCACCTCGGCTGGCGCTGGCTCCCCCCCAAGAAGGAGCTGGTGTACACGCCGCGGCTTCGCCGGCTGCTGGCCAGCGCGGCGCTGACCGCCACCCTCCTCGGCCTCGCCGCCTGCGCCCTGGTGCTGCGCGCGCCGCCGGGGGTGGCCGGGGCGGTCGCGGCGGCCGTCTCGCTGGCCATCCCCGCGCTCAGCATGTCCCTGCTGATCGCCGCCCGGATGGTCAATGCCCCCGCCGAGGCGCGGGTGCGCCGCGGCTTCCTGCGCCGCGCCCAGCAGCGCCTCGAACGGTTCCGGCCGCTGGTGATCGCGGTGGCGGGGAGCTACGGGAAAACGTCGACCAAGCACATCCTCGCCCACATGCTCGAGCGCTACGGGCCTACGCTGCCAACCCCGAAGAGCTTCAACACCCTGATGGGCGTCTCTCGAACGGTCAACGACGTGCTCGAGGCGCGCCACCGCACCTTCGTGGTGGAGATGGACGCCTACGCCCAGGGGGAGATCGCGGCCATCTGCGCGCTGGTGCGGCCACGGCACGCCGTGCTGACCTCGGTGGGGCCGCAGCACCTCGAGCGGTTCGGCACCATGGACCGCATTGACGCGGCCCTCTACGAGACCATCGAGGCGCTCCCCGCCGACGGGTTCGCTGTCGTCTACGGCGGCGATGACAACAGCGCTGCGCTGGCGGCACGGGCGCGCGCCGAGGGGCACACCGTGGTGACCTACGGCATCGACGACGAGGCCGGCCTGCGCCTCGACGTTGTGGCCGAGAATGTCCGGATCACGGGCCGCGGCTCGCACTTCACCTGGCGCTGGGACGCTGCCGCGCTGCGCCACGACGTGGTGGTCCCCCTGCTGGGCAGGCACCAGGTGCTAAACGTCAGCGCCGCCCTGGCCACGGTGCACTCGCTGGGGATGGCGCTGCAGCCCGCGCTCAACTCGATCGCCGCGCTGCGGCCGGTCGATCATCGCCTCCAGCCGGTGCCGACGGGGAATGCGATCACCGTCATCGACGACTCCTACAACGCCAACCCCGTCGGGGTGCACAACGGGCTCGAGGTGCTGGCCGCGATGGAGGCGCGAACACGGATCCTGGTCACCCCCGGCCTCGTCGAGCTCGGCTCGGTCGAGGAGGCCGAGAACCGCCGCTACGGCGCCCACGCCGCCCAGGTCTGCGACCACGTCATCGTGATGGAGGCGCGGCCGGCCCGGGCCCTGCGCGATGGCCTGCGCGCGGCGGGGATGCCCGACGACCACGTCCACGTGGTGGGCTCTCTGCGCGAGGCCACCGCCGTGATCGCGCGCATCGCAGGCGCCGGTGATGCGGTGCTCTTCGCCAACGACCTCCCCGACACGTACCTGGGCGCGGCCTGAGCGCAGCGCGCGCCGCGGTCGCGCATCCCGATTGGACCGCATAATGCGCGCAGCGGCGCACGGGCCGACACGTCATCGCTCACGTCTTCCCACAATGCCCCAGAACCTCCACGAGCGCCCCGCCACGAGTGCACCCCTCGACGCCGCGGCAGCGAGGCGAGCTCACATCCGCGCTGTCGCCGCCGGGCTCATCGACGGTCCGCGCATGAGCCGGCGCTTCCATGTCCCGGCGGGCGTGGCGCTGCAGCCGTCCCCGCGGCGACGCCGCCACCAGAACCGGACGCTGCCGGCAATCGCGGAGACGAGGAGACGCCCCCGCGTCCGCCGTGTCCTCGCCGGCGCGCTCCTCGTGGTGCAGGTCGGGCTCCTCGCCGCGCTCCTCTTCGCACCGGCCTTCCGGCTTCGCACCGTGGATGTCCGCGGTGGTCACCTGCTCAGCCGACAGACGGTCCTGAGCGTGGCCCACATCCCAAGCACCAGCCTGTTCACCATCGACGGGCAGTCGATCGAGGCGCGCCTGGCGCGGCTGCCCTGGGTGCGCTCCGTCACGGTCACTACGCAGCTGCCCTCGACGCTGCGCATCGCTCTCACCGAATGGCAACCGCAGGTGCTGCTCCGTCACGGTGCGAGAAACGACTTCGTGGCGGCCGACGGGGCCACCGTCGCGGCGGGCCGGACCCCGGCGGGGACAGGAGCGGGCGTGCCGGTGCTCCTCGACTACCGGCCAGGCGCTCAGCAGCCGCTGGTCGACGGTCTCGCCGAGCTGCTGTGGAATGCGGCGCAGCGCTGGCAGGCGGTCTACGGCTGCTCGATCGATGCCTTCGTGCTGAGCAGCAGCAACGTCCTCTCGGCGTGGTGCAGCACCGGGTGGGAGGCTGTGTTCGGGACGCTCGACAGCACCGCCGCCGTGGCCGCCATCCCGCAGCAGCTCGCCGTGCTCGCCGCCCTCCATGGCCGGATCGACTTCGTCCACCCCAAGGTCGGCTACGTCGACCTCGAGAATCCCGCGGCTCCGACCTCCGGCGGCCACCCCGGCGAGCCTCCGGCCCTGCGCAGCGCGATTGGGGGTGGGTCGCTGTCGGCCGCCCCGCCTGTCGCCGGGCCCCTGCCGCCGAGCCCGGCGCCGCTGCCCTCGCCTGCCGCCTCGTCGGCCCCCGCCGGCGCTGCAACGCCGGCACCGACGCCGACCGCCGCCCCAACCCCGACCAGCCCGGCGACACCCCCGCCGACGCCGACCCCCGCGGTGTTCAGCCTGCCTCCGCCCCCACCGAGCCCGCACGGCTGACGCCTAGCAGGGTGACTGCCATGGGCTGGCGACGCGGAGCGCGGTCAGGATGGCCCGGGTCGCGGGCGAGCGGTTGAGGGTGATGAAGTGCACGCCCGGCGCGCCCTGCCTGAGCAGGTCGCTGCACTGCAGCGTGGCCCAGGCCACCCCCAGCTGGAGCACTGCGGCCGGGTCGTCGACGCGTCCCTGGAGCGCGGCACGCAGGGCCGCTGGGATCGAGGCACCGATCTTGGCGGTGAACCGATACACCTGGTCGATGTTGGTGATCGGCATGATCCCCGGGATGATGGGCACGGTGATGCCGGCACGTCGCGCGCGTTCGACGAAGTCGAAGTAGACCCTGTTGTCGAAGAACAGCTGGGTGATCAGGAAGCTGGCCCCGGCCTCCACCTTCTGGAGCGCAGCGCCGACATCCTGCTCGAGACTCGACGACTCGACGTGCTTCTCCGGTGAGCACGCGGCCACCACGCACATCTCGGAGTTGTCCCTGAGGAGGCGCACGAGGTCGCTGCCGAAGCGCAGGCCGCCCTCGGGGGCCTGGAAGACCCCGGCTCCGTTGGGGGGATCCCCGCGGATGGCGAGCACGTTGTAGACACCGGCCGCCTCGTACTGGCGGATCTCGGCGAGCAGGTCCACGACGGTGGAGTCCCGGCAGGTGAGGTGGGCCATGGGCAGGAGGCCTGTCACCTCCCTGATGCGCTCCACGAAGCGCACCGTGCGGTCGTCACGGGTGCTCCCCCCAGCGCCATGGGTCACCGAGACGAACGCGGGCTCGAGCTCGCGGAGCGCCGCGATGGTGGCGAAGAGCCGTTCGGCGCCATCCTCATCCTTGGGGGGGAAGAACTCGAACGAGAACAGGGGCTCCCCGCGGCCGAAGAGGCTGTCGATGCGCATGACCCGATGGTACGGGCAGGCAGGTGGGCCGCCACACGTGCTGCTACCGTTGGCGGCCGTGCTCGCAGCCCGCGCCGCCCGCTACGGGGGCGACGACCCCCTCGCCAACCTCGAGGTCGTGGACGTCGCCGACCCGGTCGCCGGTCCCGGCGAGGCGCTGGTGGCGGTGGCCGCGGCATCCCTCAACCACCACGACCTGTGGACTCTTCGGGGCGTCGGGTCACGGCCGCTCACCCAGCCGCAGGTGCTTGGCTGCGACGCGGCAGGCACGGTGCTCCACTACGGCGGGGCCAGGGCTGAGGGCAGCCCCGCCCCCGGCTCCGCCGTTGTCGTCCACGCTGTGATGACCTGCGGCCACTGCCCGGCGTGCCGGGGCGGCGACGAGCTCCGCTGCCCACGCATCGGCCTGCTCAGCGAGCCGCCTCACCCGGGCACCCTGGCCGAGTTGCTGGTGGTCCCGGCCGCCAACCTCGTCGCCCTCCCGCCCGGGGTGGACGCGGTGACCGCGGCCTGTCTGCCCACCGCGTACCTGACCGCCTACCGGATGCTCTTCGTCCGTGCCGCCCTCCGTCCCGGGCAGCGGGTGTTGGTCCAGGGCGCCACCGGGGGTGTGGCCAGCGCCGCCATCCTCCTGGGCGCCGCGGCAGGCCTGACCGTGTTCGCCACCTCGCGCGACGAGGCCAAGCGCAAAGCCGCCCTCGAGCTCGGCGCCGCTGCGGCGTTCGGCACCGATCGCGCGGCGGCGGGGCAGGTCGCCGCCGCCAGCGATGGGGGGGTGGACGCGGTGCTCGAGACCGTCGGTGAGGCCACCTGGGACCTGTCGCTGCGGGTGCTTCGCCCGGGCGGCACCGTGGTGGTCTCGGGCGCGACCAGTGGTCCCAACCCCCCAGCGCAGCTGAACCGCATCTTCTGGCGCCACCTGACCGTGGCCGGCAGCAGCATGGGGACCCGCGAGGAGCTGGGCCGCCTGGTCCAGCTCTGCGCGGTCGGGACCCTGCGCCCGCTCGTCGACTCGGTGCGGCCACTCACTGCTGCTGTCGCGGCCTTCGCCGAGCTGGCCTCTGGACGCCGCCTCGGCAAGCTGGTCGTCGCGCCCCGCCCCTGACGTCCTGTGTACAGATGGCCCCGGCGGTGCCATGATGGCCGGCGCTGCGCGGCCCGACCGGGGCTGCCGCCGGCGGGGTCTCGTCCCACAGGTGCAGTGGCGAGGCCCTGTTTGCGTTAAGCCCGTCGGGGTCCTGTCGGGTTCGACCTGTGCGGAGCATTCCCGGCGCGGCCGGCCTGCCGCCCCTGGACCCACATCTTGTGGCCTCCGCGACCCGCAAACTCAGCATCTTGCGGTTTTGCCCCCGCCAAACCCTATCTTTGGGTGCGGCCTCCGGCTATACTCCGTGACCAGTGTGACCCGTTCCCGCCGCGTCTTTGCACTCGATCTAGGAACGACGAAGGTCTGCTGCGCCATCGCTGAGATGGACAGCACCGGGCTCCGTGTCATCGGCGTGGGCGAGGCCGTCTCGCGGGGCATCCGCAAGGGGGCCATCATCGACATCGACCGCGCCGCCGAGGCCGTTGCGGAGGCGGTCGACCTGGCCGAGCAGATGAGCGGCGTGCCCGTCGACTCGGCGGTGGTGGGCCTGGCCGGGACCAGCATCACCTCGCAGAACTCGCGGGGGGTGGTGGCTGTCGCCGCGGGCCACCGCGAGGTGCGGGACGCCGACGTGACCCGCGCCGTGGAGGCGGCCAGGGCGGTCAGCGTGCCGTCGGACCGCAAGATCCTGCACGTCCTTCCCCAGCAGTTCACCATCGACGGGCAGCCGGGCGTCCGCGACGCGCTGGGCATGGCGGGAACGCGTCTGGAGGTCGACGCGCACATCATCACGGGCACCAACACGGCCATCCAGAACGTCGTCAAGGTGGTGCACAAGGCAGGCCTCGACGTCGACGACCTCGTCCTGCAGGTGCTGGCCTCGGCGGAGGCGGTGGTCGGCGAGGACGAGCTCGACCGCGGCGTGGTGGTGACGGACATCGGCGGCGGCACCACCGACGTCGCGGTGTTCGTCGGGGGCAGCATCGTCCACACCGCGGTCATCCCAGTGGGCGGCAACCACGTCACCGGTGACATGGCCGTGGGCCTGCGCTGCGACCTCGACACCGCGGAGGTGACCAAGCGCGCCTACGGGCACTGCCTCCAGTTGACGTTGCCCGCCGACGCCGAGGTGAAGCTGGTGCCCATGGGCTATGACGAGCCGGTCAACGTCCCGCAGCGTTTTCTCGCCGAGATCATCGGGCCGCGGGCGCGTGAGATGGCCCAGCTCGTCGCCGAGCAGGTGGAGATGGCCGGGCCACCGAGCAGCTTCCCCGGGGGCATCGTGATGACCGGCGGCGGCGCGCTGCTGCGCGGCTTCGCCGAGGTGATGCAGCAGGTGACCGACATGCCCTCACGGGTGGCTGCGCCGCACGGCGTCGACGGCATGAACGACGAGATCAGCGGCCCCCACCACGCCACCGTTGTCGGCCTGCTGCGCTGGGGTGCGCGCGGTCGCGCCGGACGCAGCGTGGCGCTGACGGGACGGGCGCAGAACGGCAACGGACAGCATGCTGGCGATCGTTTTGGACGGTGGTTGCGTGAACTTTTCTGAGCGAATGAGGTTGTACGGTATGGACGACGGGGCGGCGCCTGCGGTTCGGGCCGCGAGCGATGACGACGACGGCGCGAAGACGCGTGCGGGCGCGGTGTCGACGCGTTCCAGGAGACGGCAGCACGAGGAGACGGCATTGAACGATCTCGACCGCACGCTGGAGGGCAAGGCTCACATCAAGGTGGTGGGCGTCGGCGGCGGAGGCAGCAACGCCGTCAACCGCATGATCCAGAGCCGCCTCAAGGGGGTCGAGTTCATCGCCGTGAACACCGATCACCAGGCGCTGTCACTCAGCAACGCGCACAAGAAGGTGCGCATCGGCTCCAAGCTCACCCGTGGCCTGGGCGCTGGGGGAGATCCGCAGCGCGGCGCCGACGCTGCCGAGGAGTCGCGCGACGAGCTGGCGACGCTGCTCGAGGACTGCGACATGGTGTTCGTCACCGCCGGCATGGGCGGCGGCACCGGCACCGGGGCGGCACCGGCGGTGGCCGAGATCGCCCGCGACCAGGGGGCGCTCACCATCGGGGTGGTCACCAAGCCCTTCAAGTTCGAGGGCCTCAAGCGGCAGCGCGCCGCCGACGACGGCATCGCCAACCTGCAGGGACGGGTCGACACGCTCATCACCATCCCCAACGAGCGCCTCATGCAGGTGGTCGACAAGCGCACCCCGATCACCGAGGCCTTCAAGCTCGCCGACGACGTGCTCCGCCAGGGCGTCCAGGGGATCAGCGACCTGATCGTCTTCCCGGGGCTCATCAACCTGGACTTCGCCGACGTCAAGGCCATCATGTCCGGGCAGGGCGCGGCGCTCATGGGGATCGGCTTCGGCAACGGCGACACCCGCGCCGCCGACGCGGCCCGCGACGCGGTGGCGAGCCCGCTTCTGGAGACCACCATCGCCGGCGCCAAGGGCATCCTCCTCAACGTCACCGGTGGTCCCGACCTCACCCTCTACGAGGTCAACGAGGCAGCACAGCTGGTCAGCGAGTCGGCAGACCCGGACGCAGCGATCATCTTCGGCACCGTCATCGACGAGCAGATGAAGGGCGAGGTGAAGATCACGGTGATCGCCACAGGCTTCACCGGTCACATCGACGTCCTCGGCACCCTGGCCTATGAGCCCGCGGCACGGCCCGTGCCCTCGGCGTCACCCGCCTTCACCATCGGGGGCCGGCCGGCCACGGCCGCCAACGCCGACGACCTCGACATCCCCGCCTTCCTGCGGGATCGCCGCTGACAGGCGCGTCATCGAGCAGGGGGCCTCGCCGCCACGGGGCCCGCTGTTTGTGCCATGAAGTGCCCATACTGCGCGCAGCCCGACTCCAAGGTCGTCGATTCGCGCGACTCCGAGACGGGCGAGGCGATTCGCCGTCGTCGTGAGTGCCTCACCTGCCACAAGCGGTTCACCACCTACGAACGTGTCGAGGCGGTGCCGCTCTGGGTGGTGAAGAAGGACGGCAGGCGTGAGGAGTTCAACAGGCACAAGCTGCTCCGCGGGCTGGTCAACGCGTCCACCAAGCGTGACATCGCAGCCTCCCAGCTCGAGGTGATCGTGGACGAGATCGAGAACGCGCTGCGCTCGCGCAACCTCACCGAGGTGCGCAGCCGCGACGTGGGTGAGATGGTGATGCAGCGCCTGCGGACGCTCGACGAGATCGCCTACGTGCGCTTCGCCTCCGTCTACCGCTCCTTCCAGGACGTGAAGCAGATGCGCGCCACCATCGAGGAGGTGATGTCGAACACCCCAGGCAGCCGGCCTCCCGATGCGCCCCGGCGTCGCCGGCGCGGCCCCGACGAGGGGCGTGAGCTGGCCCTCGACATGGGCAAGTGAGCAGCAGTCCCAGCGCGCTGACCGAGCGTCTGGCCGCTGTCCGCGAACGCGTCCGCTGCGCTGCCGAGGCGGCGGGACGCGACCCGGCGACGGTGCGGGTGCTGGCCGTCACCAAGGGCCACCCGCCCGGCGACGTCGAGGCGGCGCTGTCGGCAGGCCTGCGCGACATCGGCGAGAGCAGGGTCCAGGAGGCCCAGGCCAAGCGAGCCGCGGTGCCGACCGAGGGCGCCCGCTGGCACATGATCGGCCACGTGCAGCGCAACAAGGCGGGTGACACGGCGTCGCTCTTCGACGTCGTGCAGTCCGTCGACAGCCTGGCGCTGGCCGAGCTGCTCGACCGGCACCGTCCACAGGGGGCGCCGCCGCTGCAGGTGTTCATCGAGGTCGAGCTGACGGGGCTGCCCGCCCGCACCGGGGTGGCGCCCGAGGATGCGCACGCGGTGGCCGCCGGGCTGCTCGGCCTCGTCTCCCTGGAGCCGGTGGGGCTGATGACCATCGCCCCCCCGGGTCCACCCCAGGTGGCGGCCGACTGCTTCGCCCGCCTGCGCGCCCTGGGCGAGCGGCTGCGCGAGCGGCACGGGCTGGAGCTGCCCGGGCTGAGCATGGGCATGAGCGACGATTTCGAGGTCGCCGTCGCCCAGGGTGCGACCGTGGTGAGGCTCGGCAGGGTGCTGTTCGGGGACCGCCCCCGGTGACGGCCGCGCCGCCGCCCGCCCGCCGGCGCCAGCTCGCGGTGCTGCTCGGCACCGCTGCGGTGATCTTCGTCCTCGACCACCTCACCAAGTGGGCGGTGACCCAGCACATCGCCCTGGGCGACCAGGTCCCCGCCTCCGGACCGGTCACCCTCCACCACGTCGAGAACCGCGGTGCCGCGTTCGGGCTCTTCCCGCAGATGCAGTTCGTCTTCCTCGCGGTGGCGGTGGTGGTGGCCGCGTACATCCTCGTTGCCGGGCGGCGATTCGGCCCCGGGCTGTTCCCCCAGGTGCTCCTCGGCCTGGTGCTCGGCGGGGCCATCGCCAACGCCGTCGACCGCTTCGTGCAGGGCTACGTGGTCGACTTCATCGACCTGCAGCGCTGGCCGGTCTTCAACGTCGCCGACATGGCGATCGTGGTCGGGATCCTGCTCGGGGTGGTGACGCTGCGGATGGTGCCACCGGCCCGCGGCCGCGACGGCGCCACGTGAGCGCCGGGCCAGACCCCGGGCAGGTGGTGCGGCTGGACGTCCGTGTGATGGAGCAGGCCGGGGTCAGCCGCAGCTCCGCACAGTCGCTGATCGGCGCCGGGCACGTCCGCGTCAACGATCGGCGCGGCAAGGCGGGTCAACGGGTGCGAGCGGGCGACGAGGTGGCCGTCAGGCTCCCAGCGGCGTCGGCGCTGCCGCCACCCGCTGAGGGGCCTGCCGTGCCCCTGACGATCGTCTATGAGGACGCCGCCCTGGCTGTGGTCGACAAGCCCGCGGGGTTGGTCGTGCACCCGGCGCCAGGCCACCCGGTGGGGACGATGGCGGACGGGCTGCGCCAGCGCGGCACCACCTGGTCGCACGCCGGCGGCGAGGAACGGCCCGGGATCGTGCACAGGCTCGACCGTGACACCAGCGGGCTGCTGGTGGTGGCCAAGACAGAGGCCGCCCACCGGGCCCTGGCGCTCCAGCTGCAACGGCGCACACTGGGCCGCGTCTACTGGGCGCTGGTCCACGGCGTCCTCCGCGAGGCCACCGGGCGCGTCGAGGCGCCCATCGGCCGTGACCGCCGCCACCGCCAGCGCATGGCCGTGGTCGACGAGGGCCGTGCCGCGGTCACCGATTTCGCAGTCATGGAGCGGATGCGCAGGCACACCCTCCTCGAGGTGCGCCTGCTCACTGGACGGACCCACCAGATCCGTGTGCACCTCGCCTCGATCGGCCACCCCATCGCCGGCGACCCCGTCTACGGGCGCCGCGACGACCCGCTGTCGCCCCGGCCGGCGCTGCACGCGCAGCGTCTTGCCTTCCGCCACCCCGACGACGGGCGTCTGTGCGAGTTCGAGGCGCCGCTGCCGCCCGACCTCGTCCTCGCCCTCGACTTCGCGCGAGGCTGGTGATGGGCCGGCCGCCTCGGGTCACCGCCCAGCCGGGCCGCCTCATCGTCCTCTCGGGGCCGAGCGGGGTGGGCAAGGACACCGTGCTCCACGAGCTGCGCCGGCTCGACCCGACCCTCCGCT
>JAABUX010010169.1_pt1 | contig 10550 bp, 12 predicted proteins | sample 5561851 | NCBI WGS metagenome assembly JAABUX01 (sample SAMN10711883, study PRJNA513361) | rock metagenome | isolation source: Antarctica rocks | place: Antarctica: Victoria Land, Richard Nunatak red sandstone | collected 2016-01-03 | reverse complement strand
ATTCCTACTCTCCAGACCAAAGGGCTGCGGCGAGAGCATACTGCCAACGGCTTCCCGAATAATGATTTAGTCAACTTGCTCTTAAGATTGATTATCATTCTTTAAAAATGACCGGAAAAGTCAGAGCGGCTGATGGGATTTGAAGGAGCAGGTGCGCGAGAGTATTTCTCAGCTTTTGGCGAGTGTTTGAATAATACTGAGTTTATTTTTGCTGGTCGCTCTCGCCGTCCTCCAGGTAATCCCGTAAATGCAATGCTTAGTTTTGGTTATCAGGTACTTTGGAATCACTTACTGACCTTGATTGAACTTCAAGGACTTGACCCTTACTATCCCTGCCTACACCAGGGAAGTGAACGTCATGCAGCTCTAGCTTCTGACTTAATTGAAGAGTTCCGCGCTCCAATTGTAGATTCTCTGGTGATGTATATGGTCAATCGCAAACTTATGGACACAGAGCAGGATTTTGTTTATCACGAAGGAGGATGTTATCTCAATGATTCCGGCAGACCAAAGTATCTTAAAGCCTTTTTGCAGCGAATGGAAGAGGAAATTCAAACAGAATCTGGAGAGAAACAACCTAAATGGGATTTGCTGACTCAGCAGATTAAGGCATTCAAGCAGTTTGTCTATGACCCTATTCAACTTTATAAACCCTATCAGATTCGCTAGTTCATGCTGTTTTATGTTGTGGTTTATGACATTCCCTGCGATAAACGCCGCAAGAAAGTGTCTGATTTGTTGGAAGGATATGGACACCGCGTTCAATATTCTGTATTTGAGTGTGTACTGCCTCAGTCAAAATATGATGAACTACGCCAGAGGGTGACTAAGCAGGTCAAGTTAGAGGAAGATAGCGTGCGTTTTTATCCACTGTCACGGCATACACTCGGGCAAGTGGAGACTTGGGGGGTAGGGCCACTAGTGACAGAGTTACCAAAGTCAGTGATTATCTAGTCTTTTGCGAGGCTCGCGCCAAATGACCGAAAAGCTGATTATTTCATTGTGAGCCTCGATCCATTGCTGGATAAGGCTTTCAGGATTTTTGATTGGGCTAGTTGTAGCGAGATGTAGCCCCAAAATCGGGAAGGTTCGCAAACCCCCTCTGGACATTAGGCCAGATAAGGGTTTCAATAGAAGGACTCCCCACTCGCTGGGGAAATTAGTTGAATGGAAACTTCATACCTAAAGTCAAACATCCCGTTCTCTATAACTCCCCACTCGCTGGGGAAATTAGTTGAATGGAAACAAAGAAAATGGCTGAGTGTAATAATTCAGGCCGAGAGACTCCCCACTCGCTGGGGAAATTAGTTGAATGGAAACCAGAGAAGGGTTAAGCTGGATGTATCTTTTTTCGTTTCTCCCCACTCGCTGGGGAAATTAGTTGAATGGAAACCCTAAAGCGTTCGCTTTTAGCCGGGGGAATTCAAGCTCCCCACTCGCTGGGGAAATTAGTTGAATGGAAACCCGTTACAATCTCCTAAAACTAACCATGGTTAAAAAAGCTCCCCACTCGCTGGGGAAATTAGTTGAATGGAAACGGCTAAATACGACCCGGCTTCAATTTTACATGATACTCCCCACTCGCTGGGGAAATTAGTTGAATGGAAACTTTGGACTTTTCCAACAGTCCATGCCAAGGGTTCTTATCTCCCCACTCGCTGGGGAAATTAGTTGAATGGAAACTTGGGTGGACCCTTGTCTATATCCTCTTTGGGTGCTGGAATCTCCCCACTCGCTGGGGAAATTAGTTGAATGGAAACTCAAACACGTCTTTGAGTGCTTGGCCGTCATTGCGCTCCCCACTCGCTGGGGAAATTAGTTGAATTGAAACTTAACACTTGATATCGAGTAATCTACAGCTCCTAAGCTCCCCACTCGCTGGGGAAATTAGTTGAATGGAAACATGTCCGCGTTAGACGATATCGCTTTTAGCTTAGACTCCCCACTCGCTGGGGAAATTAGTTGAATGGAAACTTACACCCGCCGACTGTTTTATGCCGCCAACATTTTAACTCCCCACTCGCTGGGGAAATTAGTTGAATGGAAACCTAAAACCTTGATTAGTAACCGTTCAGGGGGGGATCAAAAAAACGTCCAATATGAAATCACACGTAATCAGTACGAAAACCAGTCTAGATTGGATTTATACCGGATAATTGTGAGTAGTCAAAAGTGCTATACTGGTCTGCAAATTGTCTTTTAGACATTTTAGGTACGATATTTTGATGCGCATAAAACCCAAAGCTTTTGCTTAGCAAGGCTTTGACGTTTATGCGCATGATGTACCCCCCCGTGAACGGTTACCTTGATTATATTAAAGCTATTAGCGAATCCTCACCACTCGCTGGGGAAATTAGTTGAATGGAAACCCAATACTGAGCATCGACTTCAGGAGAGGACACAAACACCACTCTCCCCACTCGCTGGGGAAATTAGTTGAATGGAAACTCTCCAACTTCAAACGGCACTGGCTTAAGAAACATCTTCTGTCTCCCCACTCGCTGGGGAAATTAGTTGAATGGAAACTTTTGGCAGTATACCGGAGTAGAGGCTGACGTGCTGCTCCCCACTCGCTGGGGAAATTAGTTGAATGGAAACGGGACTAGAGGACGGGACGGATGGGACGGGCGGCACCATGGACTCCCCACTCGCTGGGGAAATTAGTTGAATGGAAACAACCTTCAAGATATCATCTGATATCCAAGCAGTGTAATCTCCCCACTCGCTGGGGAAATTAGTTGAATGGAAACATGTATTTTTCTGCCTCTACTCTCCCATGCGTGAGAGTCCCCACTCGCTGCGGAAATTAGTTGAATGGAAACCAGAAACAATCACTAACCCATCCGTCAAGGCAGGAGCACTGAAAGCAATTTTTGATGAAGGTTTTCGGAAGATTATTGGAACGGATAATCCCGATCAAGAATCCAATCAGCCCAAGCGGTACAATCAGCAGGCAGAAGCGGATCAATTCCGCGATCGCTTTGGCAACCCAATTAATCAGGCTCCGCTGATCCCTAGTACCTTCCAACCCCAGTTCACTGTCCCACAATTTCAGTTGCCCCCTAACCCAACGTTAGATGGATTGAGGCAGCAGTTTAGCCCAGAATCCTTGGCAGCGGCTGTTAAAAACGGAAATGGAGAACTGATTCAAGCGATTGTCAACGCCCCCCGAACCCCCCAAAAGATAAGATTTGCATGATGCGATCACCACTTCCCAGCCAGCACCTGGGCGCGGCGAGAGCCGGGTGGGGTGGCGGATAGCATCTATTGACTTTCCCATTGTTCACGGCTGATTCCGGCTTGACGCAAAATATCAGCAAGTAGGTCTTTGCTGATGTCGCTTTGATGAGGATTTGGGATTGGCACTCTTTTCCTTCCCTTAAGCATATATTGGTGATTCGTACCAGGGAAAGGGCCGTCAAAGCCAAGATTTTTTAAGGCGCGAATTAAATCACGCCTTTTAATGGGGCCAAAAAAAGGCATTAAATCAACGCCTCTTCTTCTTCAGTCATTGGAATCAAAGGGGGAGTTAAATTCATCCCATCAATTATGGGTAGCTCATGACCCAATCTAAGTCCTAAAACTATCCAGCCTTCCAATACCGATTCAAGTTCGTCGCGGCAAGACTCTAGCGTCTTAGCGTTAGCCCAAAGCCCATCAAGTCCTGCAATCTCCCCTAATATTGTCCCATCGCCAATCGACTTATAGGTGGCTCGGCGCATAGCAGCTTTTATGTAGTCAGTCAGCATTTTTCCTCCTTCTGGCTAAGCCAGTTACTGCTGCCGTTGGTCATACGTGTTCCGGGTACGAATGTTGAAACTTTTTACACACAATAAGCCCGTCATTCTAGTTTAACTGCCAGGCGGGAAGTCCCGCGCTCTCAAGGAGTGTCAGCGGGGGAATATTCCCCCGCTCAACCTCCGCCCGATAGGGGAGCGTCGGGATGAAAGCCGCCTCTATTCATGGGGTTCGATGCCCCTCTTTCCTCAACCACCTGCTCAGGAGCTTCAATCACGAGTTGCAGAAGATGAATAGGAAGCCTTCTTTGTTGCAACCGCTGTTGATTATGAATAGTGAGGCTGAAGTCCATCTATAGTCAGGCAAGGGTTGCTAAGACATCGCAGATTTTGGTAAACGGGGGACGCCGAGATGGCACCGGATGCATACACTCTTGCTGCAAACAACACAAGCGATCGCGGCGTTCTGTTTGAGCATGGGGGTCGTCCAGGACGCAGCGGTCTAACAAATCCTCAAGTAAACATCCGAAAGCTCTCACTTCTAACCATTCCAATGATCGAGCAAGGGACCCAATACTGGCCGGATAGAAAGAGGCGGCTCCAAAATCCCCCAGCAAGCTTTCTCCCAAGTTGCTGACCAAAATATTGTGAGCATACAAGTCACCGTGCAACAGACCTCTGGCGTGGAGGTGGGCAGCGGCAGCAGCAATGCCCTGGGTGATTCGGAGGATGACCGGCAATGGGAAAGTGGCTGAAGGGGGATAGGTGTCTCTGGTACAGGTATCCAGGCTGGGAGGGTTACCGAGGGTTTGGTATGTGGGTGGAACGAAGGCGAACACAAGTCCCGCTTTCTGTTCTGGATGGTTACTCACCCTGCCCAGCAATCTGACCAGATGAGGATGGGTTCCAGCCGCCATGCACGCTCGCATCTCATCCACCGGGAATCCATCACTGGTGACGTTCCCTTTAAACACTTTGATCGCAACGTCTACAATTTGAGTCGGTTCAGCAGCCCAACTCCCTTTGAAGATCATGCCAGAGGCTCCTTCTCCTAATAGGTTCTGAATCGTCAGAGCAGCCCAATCAATCTCGAAGAGCGATGGGGGCGTGGGTGAAGTCGAATCACATAACGGGTTTCCAGAGTATCCTAACCAGGACAAACGCGGCAGCGTCAACAACCAGGGTGGTAAGGTTGTCAGTTGGTTTGCCGATAGGCGGATCAGTTCTAAGTTCTGGCACTTAACCATTTCCTCTGGCAGCGATCGCAACTGGTTTCCGGCCAGCATCAGCTTTTGCAATTGACTCAAACGCCCCAAGTCGGCAGGGACTTGTTCAATCCGATTGTCGGTGAGGATGAGCCAGCGAACTGAGGATGGTAGAGTATTTTCGCCGAGCGTTGTCAGCTTGTTTGACTTAAAGCCAACCATGGAAAGGTTTGGGCACTGTGATAAGACGGCTGGCAATTGTTCAAAGCTGTTGTTACTAAAGAAAGCAATTCTGAGTTTCTGTAAGCAGCCAAACTCATCCGGTAAAGACTTAAGGTGGTTACTGGTGAGATTCAAAATTTCCAACGAATCTGCGAGTGAACAAATTTTTAACGGAAATTGAGTCAGTCCAGCCGCCAAATCTAGTCTTTTGGCTCCTTTCAATTGTCCAGAGTGTAAGGCATCGAGTGTTTCCATAAAGTTAACGTGATAGGCAACAGGACAGTAGAGCCAAGAGTTCGACTAAGCCAGACTGGGGGTTAACCCACCAGGGCAAGTTGGATAATAATCCCATTAGTGTCTGTGACTTGAAAGAACCTTGCACTTCAGGGTTCGGTTTCGATCTCAGTTGTAACCTTCACAGCGAAGATCGCGACCGCGCGTATTCGCGCTCAATATCATTATGCTATTAGTCTGTCAAGGAAGAATAGATGGATAAAAGCATTTGAGCTTAATGCGTGCATCTGACGTGGTAAACTGCAAGTCTTCGGGGCGAGACTGTTGATTTCTTCGCTGTTCCCAAGCTGCCACTTCTTGCTACAAAGTTGTCTGCTCAGGAATGCGGCGGGTCTTGCGCATTGACGAGCAGCACAATAAAACTGCCGCCGTGGCACTCTCAAATACACCCCAGTTCCAAACACTGGTAAATCTCTGACAAGCACTGGTCGATTCTGATCCATTTCCAGTGTATGTTCGTGGCAATGCGGACAATTTATCCCATTATTCTTGAGGTGAAGCTGCAGACAGATGCTGTCCTCAATCCGAGAACAGGAGAGCAGAGATTTCGTAAATCATCAGTGCTTACGAATACCTCTAATTAGGCAAAGCAAAACAAGTTTAGAGGTAAATTATCAGGGTTTTAGCCCGATCAGTGGTATGGTAAGAACTGTTGTTTTCGGCTTAGTTATACTGCGAGCGCCCCTGATGACACAAAAGACTGACACTGATGGCATGAAAACTTCCGTCCAATTTTTGGCAACCGCTGCGGTTCTATTGAGCCTGACAATTTTGGCCGCTTGTGGAAATCAGGCTTCCGGGAATAAACCTGTCTCCACAAGTCCCCCCGAGACTACTAGCAGTTCTCCACCTGCCAGTTCTAGTTCTCCCACGCCAAAAGCATCAGCTAAGGCGACCAAAATTGACGTGTCTGAAACCGAAATGGCGATTAAGCTTACTCCCGCTACAGTTCCCGCTGGGCCAGTTGACTTTGTGATTCACAACAATGGTGCCGTACCTCACGAATTTGTTGTGTTTAAAACCAACCTGGCGCTGAATCAACTACCGATGAAGAACGGCAAGCTGGATGAAGACAGCAAGAGTCTCAAGAACGTAGCTGATAGCGGAGAGCAGAAACTCAACAGTGCACAAAACAAAACCCTACATGCAAATCTCACTCCTGGAAACTATGCAGTGATTTGCAATGTCGGAAATCACTTCGGGCTCGGGATGAAAACAACACTCACCGTCAAATAACTGGTAAACCAGTTAATGGCCTCCAGTAAAACCTTGTTTGCCAAGACTTGCTTCACTCCAAACGGCATCCCCGCCTGTACGGCGGTTACGATGTTGAGTTTAGCTGATGCGGCGGCATCGGGACGGCCAAACATCGGAGCGGCAACATAGCCGATCCCGCGCTCCTTGTGCGCCTGCACGAGGGCACTCTCCTACCGATGCACGAGGCTATCAGTTCAGGTCAGTAGGAATCAAACAGACCGCTTTCCGCATTGATGCGTATCTGCGTGCGATCGCTCGCCTCTAATTTACTCAAAATGTTGTTGAGACGAAACTTGAGCTTTTCTTCCGTGAACATTTTGTAGGTGCCAATCGAAGAGTAAGCTAGTGAAGAGGCACAAAACCTATTTTTTCAACCAGTTCTTGCCCTTCGTTACTCAATATCATATTAGCATAAGCGACGCCAGCCTGTTCATCGAGTCTGCCATCCCGTTTGATCACAACAAATAGCCTTCGAGTAAGAGGGTAAGAACCATCTGCAAAAGCACTCTTGTTCAAAGCGGTGAGACTATCTCCAGCAAAAGGAGACACACAGCCTTTAGCAGCATCTTTGGCAAGCGTGAGAGGACGGATGGTTTTTTGGCCAATAACTTCGGAAGCTGTAGCATAGCCAATTCCCCCAGGAGTCGAGGCAACTTCTCGGATGCTCTGTGTGGTATCCCGGACTTGTTTTACTGGTGCGCCGAAAGCTTGTTTTTCCAAAACTCCTTCGATAAAAAACTCTACGGTTCCACTAGCCTTAGCATTGCGGCTGAAGGGAGTAATCTTAAGGTTGGGGCCACCAATCTCTTGCCAGTTTTTAATCTTTCCAGTGAAGATATCTCTGATTTGCGATAAGGTTAAACCAGGGAGAGACAGCCCAGGGTTGACGTAGAAAACAATGCCATCAATCGCAACAGGGACTTGCTCCAATTTGAAACCACGCCCTTTAGCCTGAGCAAACTCCGTATCTTTCACAGGTCGAGAAGACTGAGAAAAGCTAAGTTGCCCATCAAGTAGCATCTTGATTCCTGAACCAGAGCCAGGTTTTTCTCCTAGGGGTTCGGTGTAGCGCAACTTGAACTCAGGATGGGCTTGATTCAGACTTGAGATTACACTCTCAGAACGTAGAGGCGCAAAGGTTGTTGACCCCCCATAGTTAAATGTACCTTGAGGGACATTGGGGATTTGAGCTAAGCTCTTGTAAAGCTCAGGGTTCGCCGAGGATACAAGGTCAAACTTACCTGGAGCAGGCGCACTTGTTTGTGAAGGTGAAGACGGAGCAGCAGAGGATGGAGCTGGAACAGCAGTATTTGCATTACTTGCTGTTGAACTTCCTAGCCTGTCTCTAAACAAAAAATAGCTTGCACCTAGGGTCGTCAGGAGGAATATTCCAATCCCGATTAAAATTCTTACTGGGGGCTCCTTGCGCAATCTATGTCCGCAAATTTCGCACTTCTTTAGGGTTGAGGCGTTACGGTCGTGACTACATTTAGGGCATTTGACGTAGTTGTATTCGTTTACCATATTCTTATCTTGATTCCTTTAATTCTAGTTCTTCCCGGAATGCTTAAAAGCCACACCTTTTCAGCGCCCCATCGAAAGATACGTCAAAGTTGTAATTTCTTTCCACAGTGGGGAGGGAAGCTGTGGGAGGATTTTTAAAGTTTGGCTCCTTCCCTGGTTTATATTCCATTCTTTTAGTTTGCGGATTATAGTTCCAGTCAATCAGCGGAGTTCCTGATATCGTTGACCACCCAACCTGGGCATACGTCTTTTTCCAGTCGCCTAGTGCCCTGAAAATGTTTTCTTGAGCAGTAAAACCTTGTTTGCCAAGACTTGCTTCACTCCAAAGCTTATCAACTGTTTTTAAGTCATTACAAGAGAGGGTATCTATTTCATCCTGAGGAGTAAAACCCTTTGCCTGTGCCTTTGGACCGGCAGCTTCTAGCAGCCGCTCGTAGGTTTCTCGGTCAGCTGAGCGCCAATTCTTTTGCCGCAGATATTCCCGCAACTGGCTGTAATCTACATTCCGAGCAGCAAAGGATGGGCTGGGGTCAACAGCAGAATTTGCATTACTTGCAAAAGATGGGGCTGTTCCAGCAGAATTCGCATTACTTGCTGTTGAACTTCCTAGTCCGGTTCTAAACAAAAAATAGCTTGCACCTAGGGTCGCCAGGAGAAATATTCCAATCCCGATTAAAAGTGGTATTGGGGGCCCCCCCTTGCCCAACTCCTGTCCGCAAATTTCACACTTCTTTAGGGTTGATGCGTTACGGTCGTGACTACATTTAGGGCATTTGACGTAGTTGTATTCGTTTCCCATATTCTTATCTCGATTCCTTTAATCCTAGTTCTTCTTGGATATTGGTTTCCATGGTGGCAACTTGTTTGTTAGTCAACCTCAGCTCCTCTTGAAGTTCAAGCAACTGCGACTGTTGTTCGAAATCAATCTCGCCATTATTTTCTAAGAAAGCCCTATACATCAGACCATAGTCATAAAGTGCTTTCTGTTGGTTCTGGCTATAGGAAAACTTGGCGATGATCTGGTCTGCGGCTGCTTGTGGAATAGCGTACCTTTGACGAAAATGTTCTAGCATTTGTAGCTGGGTTTCAGAAGGGTTGCCGCGACGGTAACAAGTTTCTGCTAACTTGGAAAAGTTTTCCAAGTTGCTGTCAGTAGCTTCAACTTCTGTAGAGGTTGCTACTGTAGTTATGGGAATTTGAGATGGCTGCTGAACAGGCGGGGATGTAGTCTCTGTAGGTAAAGTGACAAACAAGCCGTGGGTCTTCACGTATTCCCCGATCGCTTCTTCCTGCTTGCGGTAGTCGGAATTGTCTCTACCACCAAGAAGAGTCCTTTCTAGCTCTTTCAGGTAAGCCATAAGTTTTTGATAAAGCCCCTGTTTCTCGGCTTTGGCGATCGCTTTCTGACCAATGTTCTGAAGTGCATCCTGCAAAATGTCCCGCACTCTGCGGTTTTGGTCACTGAGAAGGTATTCTTCCGCTTCTTGCCAGTCAGCTCCAAGAACCTGGTTCTTTGGTAGCCCCGTCAGTTTGTCCTGATAAGAAAAACGCACTTCAGAGTATCTAGTAAGTGTGTTTTCTGCCTGAGCTACCAACCCTAAAACTTTGGACAAAATCAGGTTTTGTTTAGCCTGGACTTCGGCTTGGGTCGCTGGCATGTGGTCTTGAAACTGGCGGCTATCTTGATGGGTATGAAGAGGATTCTTATCTGCCAGAGACACTGAACGATAGAGTGTCCGCATCCGATCCATGCCCTCAATTAGCCTGAGAGGGAACGCTCCCACCTCCTGGACAAAGTAAATATGGTGGGGGTCACCCAGGGGACGAATATCTTTGTCGGTGAGTGTGCTGCACTTACGGATCATTGGCAGCAACGCACCTACAGCCGGATCTGTGGGTTTGTTGCCGCCTTGAATCCCTACCAGGGTTTGCCGTTTTTCCGCCCGGTCTTCCCAGCCCAGGCGAGCCTGCTCCTGGCTGAAGCGTAAGAAGGGCACACTTTTTTCAAAGGTGGTCTTGATCTGAGCTTCCTGCTGTTCTACAGTTGGATACTGCTCAAGAAACTTGTGGGCTGTAGAGATTTGCAGTTGAGTGCTGCCGACAAATTCATCCAGAGCCCGATTCAAGATCCGCTCAGAAAGATCCTTGATCCTCAAGTTATCGAAGGTGTACAGCTCAAACAGTTTTATACCATTTCAGGAAATTCTTGCTACAGATAAAGCCTTAATTATGTAGTCCCAACCTGTCACAGAAGCAATGATTTCTTCTGTCAAAGTGTTCATAATTTCACTAACTTTCTCTTTCAATTCAT
>JAABUX010010168.1_pt1 | contig 10551 bp, 7 predicted proteins | sample 5561851 | NCBI WGS metagenome assembly JAABUX01 (sample SAMN10711883, study PRJNA513361) | rock metagenome | isolation source: Antarctica rocks | place: Antarctica: Victoria Land, Richard Nunatak red sandstone | collected 2016-01-03 | reverse complement strand
GCACCCTCCCGTATTGCAAACACAACACAGCTAGCCAAGAACCTCGCACCGCGCAAGCCGCGATCCTATCTCGCCCGCGTGCCGATCCCGCTCGTCCATCACTCCGATTACGTCGCCGAACTGCCCGCCGATCACACCTTCCCGATGAGCAAATACCGGCTGCTCATGGAGGCTCTGGCCGATGCGGACGCGGACCTCGCGGTCCACACCCCCGAGCCGATGCCGCGCGACTGGATCGAGCGCGTCCACGCCCCTGCCTATGTCGAGGCCGTACTCACCGCCACGGTCGATCCCGCCACCCAACGCCGCATCGGCTTCCCCGTCACCCCCAGGGTCGCGCGCCGCTCGGTCCTGTCGATCGGCGGCACGCACCTCGCCGCCCACCTCGCGCTCGCCAACGGCTATGCGGCGAACGGCGCGGGGGGCTCGCACCACGCGCTCCACGATACGGGCGCTGGCTACTGCGTGCTCAACGATCTCGCCGTCACCGCCGCCCGCCTGCTCGAGGAGGGCGACGCGCGCCGCATCCTCATCGTCGATCTCGATGTCCACCAGGGCGACGGCACCGCAGCGCTGCTCGCCAACGAACCGCGCGCCTTCACCTTCTCGATGCACGCCGAGAAGAACTTCCCCGTCCGCAAGCAGGCGTCGGACCGCGACGTGCCCCTGCCCGACCAGATGGACGATGCAGCCTACCTCGCCACGCTAACCGCCGAACTGCCGCCGCTCCTAGATGCGTTTCGCCCCGACCTCATCCTCTACCAAGCGGGCGTTGATCCCCACATCGACGATAAGCTCGGCCGCCTCGCATTGACGGACGCGGGGCTGGAAGCACGCGACCGCCTCGTCATGCGCGAAGCCGCCTACCGCCAAATCCCGCTCGCCAGCGTGCTCGGCGGCGGCTACGGCGCGGACCGCATGGCGATCGCGCGGCGCCACGCCGCGACTATCCTCGCGCTCGCCGACGAACACGCGCGCGTGCGAGGCGAGGGGACGGGCGCACCACGCGCGTAGCGGAGAAGGTGTTAGCGATCACCCCGCCAGCCACGCTCGATCCCAATGCCGCGCTCATGACGCGCATCGTAAATGGCGACCGCGCTGCGTTCGACCAACTCGCGCGCCGCCTGCATCCCACCGCCGCGCGCATCGCCGCGCGTGTGCTCGGCCCCGGCCCCGATGCCGAGGATGCGGTCCAGGCGGCGCTCCTCAATCTCTGGCGCAAGGCCGCGCAGTTCGACGCGGCGCGGGGCAGGGTCGAGCCATGGTTCAACCGCCTCGTCGCCAACGCCTGCCTCGATCGCCGCCGCACGATCCGCCCCGTCGCCCCGCTCGACGAAGCGCACGGCCACGCCTCCCTCGACCGCCAAGCCGACGATCTGCTCGAAGCCGCCGACCAGCAGGCGCGCGTCGCCCGCGCCGTCGCGCAATTGAACCCCCGCCAGCGCGCCGCGATCGCGCTGTTCTACGGCGAGGAGGCGACCACCGCCGAAGTCGCGGCCGCGCTCGAGACCAGCCCCAAGGCGGTCGAGGGCCTGCTCGCGAGGGCGCGCGGCGAACTGGCGCGTATATTGGAGGACATGGAACAGCCCGCATGACGTCCGAACGCGTCCTCGAAATCCTGACCGCCTTCGGCGCGGACGCCGCGCGCTGGCCCGCCGACGAGCGCGGCGAGTGCCTCGCGCAGATCGCCCGTGATCCCACATTGGCGCGCGCCCGCCGCGATGCCGCCGTGCTCGATGCGGCGCTGATCGGCTGGGCACGCGCGCCGCTCGCCATCACCCATGCGTCCACCGATCACGCCGTCGTCCGCGCGCTCGCCACGATCGACGTCGCCCCAGCGCGCCCGTCCTGGCCGCTACGAGCATGGCGTCCGTTCGCGGGGGTGGCGCTCGCCGCCTCGCTCGCCGCCGCGCTCCTGATCGGCACGCGCCCGAGCGCGCCGTCGCCGCCGCCCGCGTTCGTCGCCGTCCAGTCGCAGGCGGACGCGGATGCGTTCCGCGAAGTTTTCACGCCCACCCCCGATGAAGAGGAAGTTCTATGAAAAACGCCTACCCCCGCCTGATCGCCGCCGCGCTGGCGCTGGCCATCACCCCCGCGCTCGCGCAACCCGCGCCGACCGCCTCCGTCGGCCCGGTCGGCTGGGCGGGTCACCACGGCCCCGGCCCATACGCCGCGTTATCGCCCGACGGACGCCAAATCCTCAAGGCCGCGCGCCAGGCGACGCACAACGACGGCACGCGCGCGCAGATCGACGCGACGCGCGCGCAGATCATGACCTTGCTCGACGCCGACACGCTCGACGTCCACGCGCTCAGCCGCGCGATGGTGACCGAGCGCAGCCTGTCGCAAGGCGAAAAGCTCCGCCAACAAGCGGCGCTGCTCGCGGCGTATCAGAAACTCAGCCTCGCGGATCGCCACGCCTATGTCGCCGCTTCGCGCGCGATCGCAGCACAGGTCGCCGCCGCGCGCGCCGCGCACCAGGGGCATGTGCCGCAACCGCCGATGTAGCCCTCAGTCGCGCGCGCCCGTATCACGCGGGCGCGCCGCGACGAACCAGACGCTCGCCACGCCCACCAATCCCAGCATCGCCAGCGCTTCCTCGCGCGTCGCCTGCGTCCCCGCCCAAGCCATCGTCGCCACGCCGACGACCACCGCCACCAGCAACCCCGGCAGATGCGCGGGCCGCCCTGCGCGCGCGACATTGCGCGCGCGCAACCGCGCCGCTGCAAGACAGCTCAGGATGAATAGCGCCACCAGCAGCAGCGACGACACGATCGCCAGCCGCTTGTAGCTGCCGCCCAGCGCCAGCGCCGCCGCGATCACCAGATGCGTGAGCACCGCGCGCACCGGCGCGTGGCTGCGCGCATCGAGCCCGCCCAGCCACGCGGGCAGCCAGCCGTCGCGCGCGAAGGCGAACAGCAAGCGCGGCGTGTTAAGCGCGTCGCTCGCCAGCCAGCCGGTCATGCTCACCGCCGCCCCCACCAGCATCGTCAGCCGCAGCGCGGGCGAGACGCGCGCCATCGTGTCCGCCAACGGCGTCGCCGATCCCGCCAGCGCGCCACCCAATGCCCCCCACGCGACGATCTGCACGCCGATGAACAGCAGCGTCACCCCGGTCATGCCCACGATCACCGCGCGCGGCAGCGTACGCGCCGGATCGCGCACCTCGCCGCCCACCCCGATCGCGCCGTGCACGCCCGAAAACCAGAAGACGCAAAGCAGCAGCGCTCGTCCGAAATCGTGCGGCACCGGCGGCACCGGCGCAGTCAGATTGGCCGGATCGATCAGCGTCACGCCGACGATCAGGAACAGGAACAGCGGCGCGAGCTTGATCAGCGTCGCGAACTCGACCAGCCGCGCCGCCGTGCCCGCGCCGCGCAGGTTGGCGAGCGCGAGAAAGCCGAACCACCCAATGATCAGCGCCGCGCGAGCCATAGGCCCGCCGAGCGCGGGGAACAGCGCCGCGAGCTGGTCGGTCGCCGCCGCCGCGATCGCCCCCGCAGCGAGCACCCCCGCGCAGTAGAAGAACACGCCGGTCAAAAAGCCCCAATAACGCCCGAACGCCGCCTCGACGAAACCATACGGACCGCCGCTCGAAGGCACGCGGCTCGCGGCTTCGGCGAAGCACCAGGTGATCGCCGCCTGCCCGATCGCCGCCGCCAGGATCGCGACGGGCGCCCACGATCCCGCAAACCCCGCCACCACGGCGGGCACGACGAACACGCCCGCGCCTACGGTATAATTGACGCAGTTCGCCGCCATTCCCCACACGCCGATGCCGCGCGTAAGGCCCGCGTCGCGCGAAAGGGAGGCTTCAACCATCCCCGACGCTAACCACGAGGTAGATCGTGCGCAAACCCTCCCTCTCCCTCGCTGCGCTGCGCTACGCATTTCCCTCCCCCCTCCGGGGGAGGGCCCAAAGCGCGCCCAGCCCCACCCTCCCCCCATCGGGGGGAGGGACAGCGCGAAGCGCAGGGAGAGGGTCCGGGACCGCAGAGCAAGCCTGCCCCGCCCCCTCGCACACGCGACACCGCACCCCCGTTGCAGCCTCATCCCCGCCCATGCGTATGGCCCCCGATGCCCCAAGCCCACATCGTCTGGTTCCGCCAGGACCTGCGCCTCGCCGACCACCCCGCCTTGACCGTCGCCGCCAACGCCGGCCCGGTCGTCCCCGTCTATGTCCTCGACGACGAGACCCCCGGCGATTGGCGCATCGGCGGCGCGCAACGTTGGTGGCTGCACTATTCGCTTACCGCACTCGCCAAAAATCTCGCCGCTAAGGGCGCGCGCCTCGTCCTCCTGCGCGGCCGCGCCGCCGACCGCCTCGCGGAACTCTCCGCCGCGCTCGGCGACGCGCCGATCCACGCGAGTGAACAGTTCGAGCCCTACGCCAAGACGCAGCAGCACGATCTCGCGCTCAAGGCACCGCTCACCGTCCATCCCGGCCAGACGCTGACCGATCCCGCCGCCGTCACCACGGCGCAGGGCGGCCGCTATCGCATCTTCACCCCCTTCTGGCGCGCGCTCCAGCAGCTCATGCCGCCGCCAAAGCCCCTACCCTTACCCGCGCACCTGACGATGGCCGAGGGCGCACCCCAAGGCGACCGCCTCGCCGACTGGGACCTCCTCCCCACGCACCCCAACTGGGCGAAGGGCTGGGACGCCGAATGGCGACCCGGCGAGGCGGGGGCCGACGCCACGCTCGCCACATTCGCCGAGATCGTCCACGGCTACGGCGAGGGTCGCAATATCCCCGCCAGCCCACGCACCTCGCGCCTGTCGCCGCACCTGCATTTCGGCGAGATCAGCCCCGCCCAGGTCTGGCACGCCGCGCACGCCGCCGCAGGCGACGTCGCCGAACCCTTCCTGCGCGAAGTCGCGTGGCGCGATTTTGCGCTAGGCATCATAGATCAGTATCCCACCAGCGCCGATGCGCCGATGCGCGGCACCTTCGCCACCTTCCCCCACCGCACCGCCCCCACCGAACTCGCCGCCTGGCAACACGGCCACACCGGCTACCCGATCGTCGACGCCGGAATGCGCCAGCTCTGGGCAACCGGCTGGATGCACAACCGCGTCCGCATGATCGCCAGCTCCTTCCTCGTGAAGCACCTGCTGATCGATTGGCGCGAAGGCGAACACTGGTTCTGGGACACGCTCGTCGACGCCGATCTCGCCAACAACGCGCTCGGCTGGCAGTGGATCATGGGGTCGGGCACCGACAGCCAGCCCTTCATTCGCATTTTCGAACCCGTCACCCAGGGCCGCCGCCACGATGCCGACGGCGATTACGTCCGCCGCTGGGTCCCCGAACTCGCCCGCCTGCCCGCGCGCGTCATCCACGCGCCGTGGGAGGCCTCACCGATGGAGCTCGAGGAAGCCGGCGTGACGCTCGGCCAGACCTACCCCAATCGCATCATCGAACACGCCCCCGCCCGCGCCCGCGCGCTCGACGCGTTCGCGCGACTGAAAGCGTAACACCGCCCGCTCAGGCGAGATCGAGTTCCACCAAGGCCGCGCCTTCCGCCACCTGATCGCCCTCCGCCACCAGCACCGCTCGCACCGTCGCGGCGGCGGGCGCGGTCATCCGGTGCTCCATCTTCATCGCCTCGAGCACCAGCAACCGCTCGCCCGCCCCCACCGTCTGCCCGGGCCGCACCGCCACCTGCAACACGCGCCCCGGCATCGGCGAGACGATGCGCCCATCAACCGGCCCCGCGCCCGGCCCCGCGCGCGGCGGCGTCAACGCGAACACATGCGCAACCCCGGCCAGCCGCGCATCGACGCTGGCGGCATCCAGGAACACCGTCGCCGTCATCGGCTCGCCATCGATGTCGCCCGTCACCCGTCCGTCGCCGTCCAGACGCAGCCGCGCAGCCATCGGCGCGCCCGCTCCCTCGACAACCGCCTGCCCCGCCGTTCGCGTCACCCCGAGCGTATGCCGCGTCTCGCCCTCGTACAGATCGACAACGCGCCCAGCGACGAGGTTGACGCGGAAATCGGCGAACGCCGCGAACGGCCCCGCCCGCACCGCGTCCGTCGCCACCACCGCGCTCGCCGCGAGCGCCGCTCGCGAAGCGGGCGCGTGCGCGAACAGCGCGTCGTGGTGCGCGTCGATGAACCCGGTCGAGACCTTGCCCGCGACGAAGTCGGGCGCGGACGCCAGCCGCGCGAGAAAGGCGCGGTTGGTCGATGGCCCCTCGACGCGCGTCGCATCGAGCGCCGCGACCAGCCGCGCCGCCGCCCCCTCGCGCGTCGAGGCGTGCGTGATGATCTTGGCGATCATCGGATCATAGTAAGCGGTGACCTCGCCCCCCTCGGCGACGCCCGCATCGACCCGCACCCCCGGCCCACCCGGCAGCCGCAGCCGCGTCAGCGTGCCCGTCGACGGCAGGAACCCGCCCTCGGGGTTCTCCGCATACAGCCGCGCCTCCATCGCGTGACCGTTGCAGGCGATCTGCTCCTGCAACAGCGGCAGCGGCTCGCCGCGCGCCACGCGCAGCTGCCACTCGACCAGATCGAGCCCGGTGATCGCCTCGGTCACCGGATGCTCGACCTGGAGCCGCGTGTTCATCTCCATGAAGTAGAACTTGGGATCGCCATGCTCGTCATGCGCGTCCAGATCGACGATGAACTCGACCGTCCCCGCGTTGCGGTAATCAATCGCCATCGCCGCAGTCACCGCCGCGATCCCCAGAGTATGCCGCAGCCGATCGGATAGCCCGGGCGCGGGCGCTTCCTCGATCACCTTCTGGTGCCGCCGCTGCAGCGAACAATCGCGCTCGAACAGATGCACCGCGTTGCCATGCGCGTCGGCGAACACCTGCACCTCGACATGCCGCGCGTTGACGACATACTTCTCGATCAGCACTTCCGAATGCCCGAACGCGCGCTCCGCCTCGCGCTGCGCTCCGACCAGCGCTTCCGGAAATTCGCTCGCCGCGTTCACCCGACGCATCCCCTTGCCGCCACCCCCCGCCGTCGCCTTGATCAGCAGTGGGTATCCAATCGCGCGCGCCGCGTGCTCCAAGCGCGACAAAGACTGGTCCGCCCCCTGATACCCCGGCGTCACCGGCACCCCCGCCGCCTTCATCACGCGCTTGGCCGCGTCCTTCAGCCCCATCGCGTCGATCGCGGCGGCGGGCGGACCCACCCAGATCAGCCCCGCCCCAGCGACAGCGGCGGCGAACCCCGCATTCTCCGACAGGAACCCATAGCCCGGATGCACCGCGTCCGCCCCCGTCCGCCGCGCGGCGTCCAGGATTTTGCCCTGGTCCAGATACGATAACGCGGCGGGCGCGGGACCGATCGCAACCGCTTCGTCCGCCGCGCGCACGTGCGGCGCGTCCGCATCCACGTCCGAGAACACCGCGACCGTCAGGGTCCCCATCGTCCGCGCGGTTCGAATGATGCGGAGCGCGATCTCGCCCCGATTGGCGATGAGAAGCTTGTTCATCCTCCGCGCTTTAGCGGCTTGCGATCAGCCGCGCCAATGCAGGCGGCGGGATTGCGGTTGGCACCCTTTCGAGTACTCGAGCGAAGCGGGGTTGCGGCGTGGTGACATGCCGCGGACCGACTATGTATTTATGCAACACATGCCGCTTCGTTGCGCATTCGACCACGTAAACAGCGTTGCGCGCCCCGCCGACGCCGATCATAGCCCGCCGCAAGTACGCCGTTTGCCTGTGCGGACGAGCGTCGATGCCCTTGGGTGAGGAAATGATGATGCGCCAACGGACCCCCTATCGCTCGTTCCTGCTGCTCGGTGCGGCGCTGCTGCCGTTCGCGAGTGCGCCGGCGCTGGCGCAGACCAGCGCGGGCCCCGCGCCCGCGAGCGACACCCAGCAGCCGCAGGCGAGCCAGGCGAGCGGCACCTCGGGTCCCGAAACCGCCGTACCGATTTCGTCGGGTGGCACGCCTCCGCTCGACGAGATCGTCGTCACCGGCCAGACGACGCGCAACCGCGCGCTGATCACCGCGTCCGCCGACATCACCTTCGCCACCGCCGCCGACATCGATCGCCGCGCGCCCAAATCCACCGCCGATCTGCTCGAGCTGGTGCCCGGCATCTTCGTCGAGGGCACGGCAGGCGAAGTCTCGAACAATTATTCGGTGCGCGGTCTGCAGGGCGGCGGCCAGCGTTTCATCCAGCTGCAGGAAGACGGTCTGCCGATCCTGTTCAGTGGCGGCGGCGCGGATGAGTTTTTCTCGGCCGATATTACAATCAATCGCCTCGAAGCGGTCAAGGGCGGTTCGTCGGGCGTGCTCGGCGTCAACGGCGCGGGCGCGACGATCAACTTCATCTCGCGCCTACCCAACTTCGAGAAGCCCGAAGCTATCGCCCGCTTTACCGCTTACAATTATGGCCTCAAGCGCGGCGACTTCTATCTTTCCGCGCCGCTCGCTGACCATCTCGCCTTCAATCTCGGAGGTTATATAAGCAGTAGCCCCGGCGTGCGCAATAATCCCTTCAACTACGATACGTACCGCATCAAGGCTGCGATCGAGTATAAGATGGACGACGGTGGCTTCATCCGCATCACCGGCAAGATCGGTGATCAGAAGACCGCGTATTATGCCGATCAGCCCTACCGCTACAACAATGGTAATGTCGGATCGATTGCTGGCCTCGATACGCAGTTCGGCTTTGTCGGCGGTTCGTCGTTCGCTCGGATTGCTGAGCCGGTTTCAACGTTTGTCGAGCCGAGCGGCTACCGTTACTTTAACTCCACGCAGGGCATCGAAGCGACCACCCAAGAAATCCGCATCGATGTCGACAAGCCGATTGGCAACGGCATCGATCTGTTCGCCAAAGCGAAGTATCTCGGCCTGCGCTGGAACTTCAACGGCTTGTTCCCTGGCAGCAGCACGGGCAATGGGGGCCTCGCATCCGGTGCGCAATATCTCACGCCTGGCGCAGGCGGCCCCATCGACGGCTTGCTTCAGCGCGGGCTGGCCGCTTTTCCAACTGCGACCCAGTTCGGCGCGAAGGATTTGACGACGGGTCAGGTTTTTCTCGCGAACACCCCCGGTTTCTCCACGCTCAACGGCAACGGCCTGCTGGAAGAGGTTGCGCTCAACCATGCGCACCAATCGGGGCATGAGTTCGGCTCGAATTTCGGCGGACGCTGGGAGTATAAGGGCGATCAATTCACCAACTCGTTCACCGGTGGTGTTCAGGTCTACGATGCGGGTCGTTTCCAGAATCAGGCCGGCACCGGCTACGCCTTGGGTGACGTTCGCAACAATTCCCATCTTTATGATGTCATCGCGTTGAACGGCGTTGGCGCACAAGTCGGGACATTGACCGACAACGGCTTGGTCTCGTTCGGCAATTGGGGCCAAGGTCAATCAAAGTCGACCGACACCGATGTCTCGGTGTACGGCAACGACGAGTTCACGATCGGCAAACTTCACGTCGATGGCGGCATCCGATGGGAGCATGATCACGCGGCAAATTACCAAGGCAATAGTCTCGCCGTGAACCAGCCCGTCCAGCCGGGAACCGCTGGTCTGCAGCAGGACGTTGGGCAATCGTTTGACGGCACATATACAAATCAAGCAAGTCAGCCGGGCAACGCGGCTAATCATGCGGGTATCTCGTGGACCGTCGGCGCAAACTACCAGTTCACGCCGCATGTTGCGGTCTACGGTCGCTACGCCAACAGCTTCCAAAGCAACAACGTCAATAACCCGCTGCGTGTGCAGCTTTATGAAGGTGGCGTGCGTGTCCAGAGTCGTTTCATTAGCGGTCAATTCACCTACTTCCGCACCGATTTCAATAATCAATTCTATTCGATCCAAAACCCACAAAATCAAACTCAGTTGGACAATGCTCTAACGGACTACAATGCCGATGGCGTCGAAATCGATTTCATCCTGCAGCCGGTTAAATTCTTCGCGATCGATTTCGAGAGTGTGTTTCAAAACCCCAAGCTGAATAATGTTCGCGCGCGAGTCGCACGCGACGCTCAGGGAAATCCGATTGGACCCTTCGTCCCGCAGCCTGGATTTGGTGGTCACTCGCCCGAGCGCACTCCCAAGCAGTTGTTTACGATAACGCCAACGATCAAGCTGCCGCATGGATTAGGTGAAGTGTTTGGCCGTTATAAATACATTGGCCAAATCTTCGCGGACAATGGCAATGCGATTTCGCTTCCCGCTTATGGCGTCACCAGCTTTGGTTTCAACATCAATGCGTCCGACCGACTGCAGTTCTCCTTCAATGCCGAAAACGTGTTCAATACGATCGGCTTGACCGAGGGCAACCCGCGCCAGGGCCAGACTCAGAACGCCTCCTCAGGCTTCTTCTACGCGCGCGGTATTGTCGGCCCGACCTACGGCGGCTCGATTACCTTCCGCTACTAAGGCTATGCAGGGCGGCGTAGAGCCGCCCTGCATAGCCTTGGAAGAGCACCTGATGAAGAATAACATTCATGCTGCGTTGGTAACCGCATTAATCGCGGGTGCCGCTTCAACCGCGCGGGCCGCCGCACCCGAGCTCGCTTATGGTGTGACCGAGGGCAAGAACCTGAATGCGTTCGTGCGCGA
>JAABUX010010167.1_pt1 | contig 10552 bp, 11 predicted proteins | sample 5561851 | NCBI WGS metagenome assembly JAABUX01 (sample SAMN10711883, study PRJNA513361) | rock metagenome | isolation source: Antarctica rocks | place: Antarctica: Victoria Land, Richard Nunatak red sandstone | collected 2016-01-03 | reverse complement strand
GGCCAACACCTGACTGCCGGCCTCGGAGGACCTACCTCCATCTCTCATACAGCTCCACACCCCATTGCTATCCTTTCATGAGGATGTGTTCGTGACACACCGGCTTCTTCCAGTTCGTGCACAACGCCCGCCGACGCGGCAAAGCCCTGCTCGGCGCCCTTGTCGCAGGCCTGATGGCGTGACGGACCAACCACCACCCCGAAACCCAATAAGAGCCACCTTTAAATACACTGCGTCTTTCGACTCTGATAGCTGCCAGCGCCACAAGCCAATGGCAGCGCTGGATGCAAGCCGAGAGTTTCAAGTCATTTCAATTAGGTAGCAGCCAAGTGCCTTGCTTGTCCTGCACCAAAAGCGCGGATGAACCGGGTTTCATCCGTTTGATGGCCACCCCCGACGACGTCACTGGCCCCGTCAACCTGGGCAACCCGCACGAGATCCCGGTTCGCGAGCTGGCCGAACGCGTCATCCGCCTCACCGGCTCGCGCTCGACCATCGTCTATCGCCCGCTATCTCAAGACGACCCGACCCAGCGCTGCCCCGATATCACCCTGGCCCGCAAGCTGCTTGACTGGGAACCCACCGTCGCCCTCGACGACGGCCTGCAACGCACCATCGCCTACTTCGCAAGCCTGCTGGCGCACGGCGTGGAAGGGGCCAGCCATGTCGAGGCTGTGGCTTAGAGCACCTGATACGACCGTCCAAGTCGTCTCGGAACCCCAAACTTACAGCTAGCTTGCGGCCTGGCCCCGTTTACGAAGGTTAATATTTTTAAGTCGTTTGACGGCAGCCTTTTGAACCAGGCTTGGTATCAGTGTTAAAGCTTGCCAAAGGTAGAGGTCAGGGTGATTTACTTTTTGGTCATACAAATCTGGGTGAACCAGGTTCAAACTAACTCTTGCTGGAACCGCCTGAGCAGCATTTCCTGCAAGAGAAGCGCTCGGATGACAATAAATCATAATATTCTGCTGATACCACCAGGGCACAGAGGAGTTACCACGGATAAGAGGGCGTAGATAATCTATGGCGTAGTAATCTCTTTTCGCGAAAGATTTGCGCCACTCATCCTGCCATCGTTCATTTATATGGTTTGTTCCTCCCTGGCCCGGTATGGCCGCAGAAAATATAACTATTGGAGCGGCGTCCGTAAGCTTCTCGATGAATTCGTCAGCTTTGAATGAAGGAAGGTGCTCAGCCACTTCAAGCGAAAGAGCAACATCATACCGCCGGTCGAGTGAGAACCCTTCCGCCAGATCTACTGCGTGAAAGCGGGCAACGTCAATGTAGAGCCTGCCACGATCAACATAGTCACCGTCATAGCCGTCAAAGTCAACGATTCCTAGACTGTTTGCCGCACATAGCCACGTTCCAACACCACATCCGATATCAACAATCGACTTGAATGGAGTAATGTCTAACACAAGAGGCATAATAACCTTCGCGGCTTCAAATGAACCAATCTCCAGCTTAGAAAAGAAGTCGGCATCATAATTTTTATTTTCCATTGCTACATCCTTTAAAGATTTGCACTGTTGCTAGACAACTGCACCTGACAGTCAAGGGTGTGGAAAGATAGCACATAGAGAGGTGAGCGTATATCCGCGGGCAAGACTTTGAGCAGGTGCTGCCCTGGGGAAGGATGCCGTCGCGGATGTGGTGGGATTGGGTGGTGGCGTAGTCTCCGGCTTGTTCAACGAGCCATGAACGGCGTTTGAGCGCCGGCGGAGACCACGCGCCGTTACAGGGTAGCACGACAAGGGAAGCGGACGGCACGGGGCTGTTTGCGGGCGACGCCTGGTTTGACCCGATCGAGGCGGGCATCGGGACAGAGTCCGTGAGTTCATCCAGGAACTGCTGGAGTAGGAGCTGACGGCGGCACCCTCGGTCGGCTCCCAATTGCAGCTTCGCAGACAAATCGCAAGAGCGATCGGCACGGCAAATCCGAGCGGGCAGCAGGCAGCGGGCGAGCCGAAGGGCCACCGGAACGGCACGCGCGAGTGGCAGTTGCTGAGCAGCTTCGGCCCGGTCGAGGTAGAGGTGCCCCGCGCACGGATGGCCGCAGCTGATGGCAGCAAGGAACGGCGCAGCGCGGCGTTGCCCCGCTATGCTCGGATGACGCTTTCTCAGATTGGACCACCCGCATGCAGAACCTTATCGACTCTAAACCGCCAGCCCGACATCGAAGCCCAGATCACAAAGTGACACTCGCGTCAGAGCCGACTTAGAATTGCTGGTGGAGGTCAGCGCTTGACGGCGGCACAACGGTGGAGGACGGATGCGAGATGGAACAGCCCCATACCCTGCGTTCGATCCAGTACCTGCGCGGGCTGGCGGCCCTGGCGGTGACTGCCATGCATACCGGCTGGACCTATTCTGATATCGGGGCAGCCGGCGTTGACGTATTCTTCGTCATTTCCGGCTTCCTTATGATTCACGTCAGCCGGCGCGAAGCGGCACCACTCGCCTTCCTGCGGGCGCGAGCGCTTCGGGTCGTGCCACTCTACTGGCTGGTGACGCTGGTGGCCCTGACAGTTCGCCAGGACGCCGACCTACCGCGCGTTCTCACGTCTCTGGCGTTTTGGCCGCATGCCGGCTTCGATGGCAGAGACTATCCTGTAATCATTCAAGGGTGGACGCTCAACTACGAGGTATTCTTTTACCTCGCATTTGCGGCTTCACTTCTGCTACCGGCATCTTGTCGGCTGCTTACGCTGGCGGCGGCGTTCGGTGGGCTGATCCTGGCTGGTATGGCATTACACCCGACTGGCGTGGCGGCGGGCGTTTATACCAATCCGCTGCTTCTAGAGTTCCTGGCCGGAGCATGGTTATGCCGAGTGTGGCAACGCGGGTGGCTGCCGACCGGACATGCTGCAATGGCGCTCGCCATCATGGGCACGCTCGCCTTTGCGGCTCAGGTCAACATTGGCCCGTCCGGCGATTGGCGCTGCCTGACATGGGGCCTTCCAGCCCTTCTGATCGTGGCTGGGGCGCTAGGCGTAGAAGCCGGTAGACTATTACAACGCGTGCCAGGCTTGCTCTCGCTGGGCAACGCTTCCTATGCACTCTACCTAACCCACCTGCTTGTGGAGCATCCGTTGCAGGCTTTCTTGCGCCCGCTGCCATTACCCTTGGCATTGCCCTTGATGTTAGTAGCATGCGCCGCTGTAGCGCTGATGGTGCATCGTTGGGTGGAACAGCCAGTAGCGCGGTTGTTGCGCTCTATGCATCGACAGACATCAGCGGCGGAGTAGGGGTAGGCTCAACTCGAAGTTCTGCATTTTGGGCCGGAAGGCCCATCGTTACGGAAGCTTACGTTAAGAAGGATCAACGACCACCCCGCATCCCGCTTGCCCGAGTTGCTGCCCCAGAATTGGTCGCGCCTACCCGGACAGATACCGCCACCGCAGGCTGACCCAACCGCGGCCCTCGTCGGATGGATACGCACGAGATATTTTCCGGCAGGCCTAAAAGCCTAAACTGCACCAGAACGTTTGTCTCATCGTCATTGGCACAGAGGGCTACGCCACCACCCGATCCCGCCACTTACGCGACACCACCCCCTCATGCCGCACCACGGCCCGTAAGCTCCGCCAGGATGGAGCAGAAATTTGCCACAATCGCCTGCGGCTGGATTTCGGGGCGCTTTGCATAGGCATGCGCTGCCTCAGACACCGCGGTATATAACTTTGTTTCATCCCAGAGACGCGAAAGAGCATCGGCCCACTCGCCGGTTGGCGCATCTGCTGGGACAACTACTCCACCAGGCCCGATAGCTTGAGGCAGACCACCACGGTCACTGCCCAGCACCGGAATACCATTGATGTGCGCTTCCGTCGCGACGCGTCCCCAGGTCTCCTCCCATTGCGAAGGCGCGAGCACCAAGCGAGCACGGGCATACAGCGACCGCATATCCTGTACAGGTGGATGGAGTTCAATGTTACCGGCCCTCTTCACCCGCTGTCGAAGTTGCTCGACCTGATCAGCATCAAGAATCCAGCTCTGGACAAAGTCGAACTGTATATCCGGCCTGGCTTTTGCCAAGGCAAAGGCAACTTCGACTCCCTTACGCGGAACGGTATTAACGAACAGTACACGCTCGGGCCGCACCGTAGTCACATACTGAGCTGGGTCGATCAGCGGCAATATGACTGCGGCCGATAAACCACACCGGTCCTGTAAACGAAGTGCAGTGAACGGGGAGTTGGCTAGAATTTTGACTGGTTGATTGACCAAAGAGGTTAGATGATCAATCTCAGCAACTTCGTGGAAGTATGCTGCGACAGGGACATGGCATGATGCAAAAGCATCAACCAGGGCCGCAGGGTAAGTTGATTGCACCACAACGAAATCTGGACGGAATCGTGCTACGACCTCGGGGACCGCATTCTTTGACCAGCCTCGATAGACTGAGTAGCCACAACTAGTGTCTCGCGGGAAGCGATGCCGTGGTGGCATTACACGGCGCAGCCTATTGCTCCAGCTCAGCCAGGTATGGTCTGCTGATAAACTGCACATGACAGCTGGTGTCATAGCCCTTTGACGCAGCGCGAGGCATAGCTCGTGCGTGTTACGCTCACCACCACCACCGCCCTGTGGAATATGGATGTGGTCAGTGGCGAACAGGACTCTCATAGCACCCAACACTTTTGCACCTGACCCAACTTTCTACCAACCGGACTTAGTATAATAGTATAACGTCATTGTTCGGCAGCCGCGGACTATCGTAACTACAATCTAGTTCGCGTAGCGAGTTTTGGCCGGTTTCCCGGTAACCGAATTAGCCGCGCATAGGGACGCAAACCTCTTAGCATCGAGTCCCAGCTCAGTTGCGATGATGGGATTGCAGCCAGTGCTGCATAGGCTTCCTCAAATTGTCGGGCCATCTGCTCCACCGTGAACGTTGTTTTCACCCTTTCCCTCGCCTTAGCACCCATTTGCGCTCGCAACACTGGATCAACCATCAATCGTGCAAGTGCACCTGAGAACGCTGGCACGTCATCTGGTAATGTCAGCAGTCCTGTCTGATCGTGCAGAATAACCTCCGGGATACCGCCAACGCGTGTCGAGACCACCGGTAGCCCGAAATATCCCGCTTCGGCTAATACAAGCCCAAATGCGTCGCCTCGCGACGCAAGAGCGAATATATTAGCTGCCTGATAGACCTGCGCTAAGTCGTCAATGTAGCCCAGAAAATGTACGCGACTGGCGATACCAAGCGATGCGGCCAGCGCCTCCAACTTCTCCCGCTCTGGTCCACTACTCGGAATGAGAAGATGAGGCAACACTGGTCCAGGTGGAAGTGCATGAAACGCCTGGATCAGCACATCGTGTCCCTTCCTCCTGATCAGCGAGCCGGCCGTAGCGACTACCAATGCGTCGGTGGAGATGTTCAGCGCTGCCCGTAAGTCTACTGCCGAAGGCTTAAGTCGAGCAAAGTCTATTCCATTAAAGATTACCCGCGTGCGCTCTGGCGCCATTCCATCTGTTATCAAGCCATCCGTCACCTGTTTTGAAACTCCGACCGCTAGTGTTGCCGCATGTAGCAGCAGCACGTATCGGCTGCGACGCAAGTAGTCGATATGGAGGTGTGCCAGGACCGGAAGGCGTTCGCTCAGTGCGGCCGGCACCAACCACTGCACTGGGGCCCCACTATTGGCGTGTAGCACACGAATGTTGTGCTTGCGGCATAGTCCACGGCATGTGCGTACTAACTCCAAAAAGTGCGAAGCGCTCGGTCGAGGTGAACTGTAGTCAAAGGAATGCCGGAATTCATTCTGGTAAGTCGTATAACCCGCCTTCCGTGTTGCCTTTGCCATCTCAGTTCCGTTACACCAGATCACGGGAAGCACAAGCTCCTTGTCAAGCGCTTCCAGCAAATCTAATAAAAGGGTCTCGCTCCCTCGAATCCAGTCGTCTCCGTAGTGCGTGAACAAGATAGGAAGTGGAGCCATTATTCTTCTAATCCTATCTATAACTATTAAGAAAGGGAATGGAGCTATCGGCGAATACGGTTTCAACTTTGGCCTCACTCCGGGCCACGACGGCGAAGGCAGCCCGGAATGAACAGTCGAACAGATCGATGTCATTTATGCTGACGACCGGCAGGCCGCGGCGAACGACTGTGGTGTAGTGCTTGGTCCTCCTCTTGCCGCGGTCGGTCCGGCTGGGATTGGTCAGACCACCCCCTTCCTTAACATGCACCGAGCAACGGTCCACGATCACGTCGGGACGCCTGCCGCGCAGCATGCGACCGCGCATGGCGTAAACATGCGCCAGCCCGCCCATTTCCGCTCAACTTACCAACTGCGTTGCAGCGTCGAGCCGCTCGCCCTCGCCCCGGTCGTACATAGGCCGCGCCACGCGCTGCCTTCGCGCAGGAACTGCCGCAAGGTGGCCAAGACCAGCTTCGTCCCGGCCGGCGGGCTGCCGCAGCAGGCGTCCTCCGCCGACGCGTACCAGTCGTTCACCCGCGCAACTAGGCCCAAGATGCTGTCGTTCAACGCGGCGCTCCATGCGAGGAAGCATAGGTGGGAATGCAGGCTAGCACAACGGCAGTTAGGCTTGCTCGACTTACGAAGCTTTCGAGAACCATCCCCTAGCACACCGTTTTTTATTGAAGTGAATCAGCTAGCCTTCGAGGCGCATAGTGCGTCGATTGAAATTTCATAGAGGTGTCAGAATTGCCTGCTCAGACATAGCTATAGTAAAACTTCTGTTGTCTGTTGTCTCAATGATCAGCGTGCACTTGTCAGGTGATAATTGTATTCTTGCAATAATTTGCTGATAGTAGGGGCTAGGCCAGAATATTTGTCCAACTCGGTAGGTGACCTCTACGGCCGCCATACTGCGTGTCTCTTGGATCGCGTAGTTGCGAACCGTTCTCTTGAATTTCCTACGAAGGAACGCAGCGAACGAAGTGATATGATCCGAAAACTGCAAGCGTGCGTGTATGCCCATAGATGCCGACCTAAAATTTGTGATTAAACCTGATATCACAACAGTGACTCTTGCTACCTCTGGTGGTTGAAGGCGTTTGGCCGCATACCATTGGCTTCCTGGGAGAGGTGCGGCAGGGCTCTGCAAGTCCAGGATATCCGCCAGGCCACGGCTGAAGGCAAGGCGGGCGAGAACCTGTCCTGCTTCTGTCCCCTCTCCCTTACGGAGAGAGCACGGGTGAGGAGCTCTTGCAGCGTAGTCACCGGCCCACAAGAAGCCCAGCCTTACGTTGCCGTGTGTGCTCCTCTCTGCAGCGAAGCCTCGTCATCCCGTCCGTTTCCCGGATGGCGCGGAGGAAGAACCACGGCCTATGCCGTGGTATTCCAGGCCGGCGTCCCGCATCGCCGCCGGGTCGAACACGTTGCGCAGGTCCATCACCAGCGTCCCGCGCATCGCCGCGCGCAGCCGCTCCGGAGCGAGGGCGCGAAACTCGTTCCACTCCGTCACCAGCACCAGCACGTCCGCGCCCGCCACGGCGTCATAGGCGTCGGTGCAGTAGTGCACGCTGTTGGGCAGCATCGTCCTGGCGTGCTCCATGCCGACAGGGTCGAAGGCGCGGACCTCCGCCCCCTGCTCCGCCAGGCGGCTGATGATGGACAGGCTGGGGGCGTCGCGCATGTCGTCCGTCTCGGGCTTGAACGTCAGGCCCAGCACCGCGACGGTCTTGCCGTGCACCGACCCGCCCGCCGCGTGGATTACCCGCGCCGCCATCCCCGACTTGCGGGCGTCGTTCACCGCGACCGTCGCCTCCACCAGGCGCGATGGCGCGCCCGAGTCCTGGGCGATCCGCATCAGCGCCAGCGTGTCCTTGGGGAAGCAGCTGCCGCCAAATCCAGGACCTGGGTGCAGGAACTTGCGGCCGATGCGCCCGTCCAGGCCGATGCCGCGCGCCACGTCGTGCACGTCCGGGCCGACGCGCTCGCACAGGTCGGCCATCTCGTTGATGAACGTCACCTTCATCGCCAGGAACGAGTTGGCGGCGTACTTCGTCAGCTCCGCTGTTTCCAGGCTGGTGAACAGGATCGGCGCCTCGATCAGGTACAGCGGCCGGTACAGCCGGCGCAGCACCTCCCGCGCGCGTTCGCTGTCGGTGCCGATCACCACGCGGTCGGGGCGCATGAAGTCGGGGATCGCGCTGCCCTCGCGCAGGAACTCCGGGTTGCTGGCGACGTCGAACTCCCCGCCCGGGCTGGCGCGGCGCATGATCTCCATGATGCGGCGGCCGGTACCCACGGGGACCGTCGATTTGGTGACGACGACGGCATAGCCGGTCAGCGCCTTGGCCACCTGCTCCGCCGCGGCGTTGACATACGACACGTCCGCATGGCCATCGCCCCGGCGCGTGGGGGTGCCGACGGCGATGAACACCGCATCCACCCCCGCGACCGCCGCCGCCAAGTCGTTGCCGAAGCTCAGCCGACCCGCCGCCACGTTCTCCGCCACCAGCCGGTCCAGCCCCGGCTCGTAGATCGGGATGCGCCCGTTCATCAGGGCGTCCAGCTTGGGCGGGTCCACCTCGACGACCGCGACATCCACGCCGAGGTCGGCGAAGCACGCGCCCGAGACGAGGCCGACGTAGCCGCCGCCGATCATAGCAATCCGCACGCCGTGTTCCCTATGCCGTTACGCTGAGTCGGCCGCACAGGACCACATTCCGCCCGCTGGGACCAGATTGCGGGCGGTCATGCTATGACGCTTTGGACTGATACAACGGCCATCTGCTCTGACCGTTTTGTCACTGCGAGGAGCGCAGCGACGCGGCAATCTAGGAGCAGCATGCGCGGTCCTCCCCGTCTCTGGATTGCCATGCCGCAAGAGCGGCTCGCAATGACGGTGCGATATCGTAATGGTCAAAGCGGATGGCCGTTGGTATAAGCCGAACCCTGCAAACACTCGGTCCAACTGGAACCAGCGCCAGGCCGTTCCAGCTCTGACCACCTACCTGTATCAGACTGCCGGTTCGTTAGTTCTGGCCAGTGAGCGTCCCGGCCGGTCCTGGTGGATGGATTGGATGACGCCCTGCACGCCGCACCAGCGCCGTCAGCCGCACTTCCACTAGACGATGGAACGCCAACCCCGTAGCCACCGCCGCGCCGCAGCATGCAGCCATCGCCAGCCCGTCCGGCATAAGGTGCAGCAGCCCTGCTTCGGCCGCGGCACGCGCAGCCAGGCCCAGCACAAGGGTGTGCGTCAGGTAGATCGCGTAGGACGCCGCCCCCAGCACCCCAAGCATCCGGCCAGCCCTGATCAGCCCAGTGCGCTCGGACGCGACCAAGCCGACGATCACGCCGGCGGACGCGCTGCCATAGGCTATGCGCGGCAACCAGCCGGCGGGGGTCAGCAGCCCGGCGTTCTCGGCCAGGCCCAGCGCCACGAACGCCGTCGTGCCGACCAGCGCCAGCAGCACGGGGCAGGGCACGACATGGCTGGGGATGGCTGCGGCAGCGATGCCGAACGCGAACAGGGCGCTGCATTCATCGAACGTCCACCGACCCAGGTCCGCGCCCGCCACGGACAGCGCCACCCAGGCGGCGACCAGGATCACGCCCAAGCGGCGGTCTAGGACGGCCGCGGCGAACAACAGATAGAACAGCGCCTCGCGTTCCAGGGTCCAGGCCACGTCCAGGATCGGCCCTTGGGCGTGCGGCGCCAGCAGCAGCGACCCAGCGACAGACCCAGGCGACGGGAGCCCGTGCCCCGGCAGCGCCAGCAGGACGGCCAGGGCAGTCGCGGCCCAGTAGGGTGGCAGGATGCGGGTCATCCGGCGCATGGCGTAGCGTCCCAGCGCAGTCGAGCGCCCGATGTCCGCACGATGCACGGCGAAGATGATGTAACCAGACAGCACGAAGAAAAAGTCAACGCCCGTGTGCATGAAAGCCGTCGCGCCGCCTAGCGGCATGTGGCCGATGTATGGTGCCCACATCGCGCCCTGGCGGCCCGGCTGCTGTGGCACCATTGGCGGCACCTGACGGGGCGGCCGAGCGTGGATGAGATCGGGTCCCGCGGCGTTCTGGCTTGATCCGGCCTTATAAAAGGAATTAGCAATGTTGGCGTTTCCTGACGCGGAGCCGTCACCTGCCGAATACCCCTCTGCGAGATGCCATGACGCCGCGCGAGTCCACCTATCTCGACATCCTGCGCAGCTTGGCTGCGCTGGACGTGGTGTTCGGGCATGCGGCGGATTTCTACGACCTGCCCCGCGGCGGGCAGTGGGGCCACCAGGCGGTCATGGTGTTCTTCGTGCTGTCTGGCTACGTGATCGCCCATGTGGCGGCCGTGCGGGAGACCTCGCTGCGCCCGTTCGCCGTCGCCCGGCTGGCCCGGCTGTAGTCGGTGGTGGTGCCGGCCCTGGCACTGACGGTCGTATGCGACGTGATCGGCCACCGGTTCGGGCACGACCCGCGCGCCTATGCCTTTGCGCCAAGCGATTGGCCCCTGATCCGCATCGGCGCCATGCTGTGCTTCCTGTCCGAGAGCTGGGTCAGCATCCAGCCGCTGTCGAACGGCGCCGCGTGGTCGCTGTGCCTGGAGTTCTGGTACTACATGCTGTTCGCCG
>JAABUX010010166.1_pt1 | contig 10552 bp, 8 predicted proteins | sample 5561851 | NCBI WGS metagenome assembly JAABUX01 (sample SAMN10711883, study PRJNA513361) | rock metagenome | isolation source: Antarctica rocks | place: Antarctica: Victoria Land, Richard Nunatak red sandstone | collected 2016-01-03 | reverse complement strand
CAGGCTTCGCACCCCCGGTTGTGCCACAACCGAACGCACGCTGCTCACCCGTCACACCGGTACTCATGTGCGGCTCTTTCGAGCAACACCTCCTATCGTTAAAGGGCGCACTCCTGGGTCCACTATAAAGCGTAGACGTAATTCCTGCAGGTACCGCTGGAACGACGATCCGGTCGTGCGGTGAAAGCATTCGCTGAAGTAGCTGGGGGATAGCCGCGCGTGCCCCGCGACGTCGTTCAGCGTGAGTTGCTCGCGGAAATGATGGTGTATGTAGACGAGTGCTGTGCGGATCTGGCGCTGCTGTGTCGTCATCTCCGCGCTTCTCGCCGCATCGGCCATGGGACACCGGCGGGCCACGTCGATCAATATGCGTTCTAGCAGTTTGTCGGAGAGAAGCGGGCTCTCCGTCCCGTGCGTCGTGGTACAGTAGGAAGCATGAGTCGAACATTCAAGACCGTAGACTATGAGGCGGCGCTCGACCTGACCGTGCGCCTGGGCGACGGCCTGCCGCCCGACCACTTGGCCCGCTTCGTGGTGGACAGCGTGGCCCTGCTTGACCTCTCGGCGCTCTATGCCCGCTATGGGTCGCGTGGTGGCGAGCCCTATGCGCCCGAGGTGCTGCTGGCCCTGATCCTCTATGGCTATGCGACGGGGATCTTCAGTTCGCGCAAGATTGAGCGGGCGACGTACGAATCGGTGCCGTTCCGCTACATCGCGGGCAATCGCCACCCCGACCACGACACCATCGCCGTGTTCCGACGCACCTTCCTGCCCGACCTCAAGGGGTTGTTCGTGCAGGTGCTCCTGTTGGCGCAGGAAGCGGGCGTGTTGACGCTGGGCACGATCAGCCTGGACGGGACCAAGATCCACGCCGACGCGTCCAAGAGCAAAGCGGTCAGCGACAAGCGTCTGCGGGAGCTGGAAGCGCAGTTGCGCGCCGAGGTGGAGGAGTTGTTCGCGCTGGCGGAGCAGATGGATGAGCGCGAACGGTCGGATGGGCTGGTGGTGCGCGACGAGATCGCGCGGCGCGCGGCGCGGCTGACCCAATTGGCGGCGGCGAAGGTGGTCATCGAGGAGCGTGCGCGCGACCGAGACGCCCTGGAGCGGGCGGCGTATGAGGAGAAGGTGGCGCAACGCGCGGAGACGGAGCGCGCGACGGGCCACCGTCCGCGTGGGCGCACGCCCACGCCGCCCGTGCCCGGCCCGCGGGCCAAGGATCAGTATAATTTTACTGACCCGGACTCGCGCATTATGAAGAACCCGACCGACCAGGGCTTCGACCAGGATTACAACGCACAGGTTGCGGTGGACCAGCAGAGCCTGCTGATCGTGGGGACCTCGCTCTCCAACCACCCCAATGACACGCACGAAGCGGAGCCCACGCTCGCGGCCATTGCACCGGAGGTGGGCACGCCCGACGCGGCGGCGCTGGACCACGGCTACGGGGGGCCGGCCACCCTGGAGGCGTGCGCCGACCGGGACATCGAGCCCTATATCGCGACCGGCCGTGAGCCCCATCACCAAAGTTGGCAGGAACGCTTCGCACCAGAGCCCGACCCACCGCCGGAGGATGCCAGCGCCCACGTCACGATGGCCTACAAGCTCAAAACGGCGGTCGGCAAGGCCATCTACGGCGCGCGCAAATAGACGGTCGAGCCCGTGATCGGCATCATCACGGAGGTCCTCGGCTTCCGCCAATTCTCGCTGCGCGGCGAAGCCGCTGTCGCGGGCGAATGGCTCTTGGTCTGTCTGGCCTTCAATCTCAAGCGCTTCCATACCCTGTCCCCGCTCTATTAAGGAGGGGTCAGCCTATGCCCACTGCTCACCGCGCTTATCCGCGGCCGTGTCCTGCCCGCAACCACACGTCGATCACGCGTGACCAGAGGCGGAACGCCCCACCCCGACAGCGGCCCCCGGTCGCGCAAACCGCAGCGTCGTTCTCTCCGACAAGCTGCTAGCGCTCCCTGTATGACCAGATCGGTCCCGATCTGCCGTAGATGCGCTTCCGTCCATAAGCGGCGGAACTCGGCGCACATGACCTCGAAGTCGAGCCCCCTCAAGACCGCTGCATAGCCCCGTTGTTCCCCGAACAGGATGCGGTAGAGTTCCTCGCCAAGCACATGATCCGAGAAGATGACGTTGTACAGTTCAAGCGTGCTCCCCGGATGCGGGATGATCTCATGGAAGTCGGCTGGTGTGAGCAGGAAGATGCTCCCTGGAGTTAAGGGATCCAGCGTGCCATTGAGGATGTGGCTGCCCTCACCCGTCAGGATGAAGCTCATCTCATAGAACTCGTGCCAATGCACCTCGACGCGGCGAGTAACCAGGTGATGATAGATGCGCACGGAGGAAGCCAAGGGTATGTACTCTGCGGTAGTCAAGCGTTGTAGCGGCCTCTCGTCCGGATGCAGATTATCATCCACTACCTTCATTCGTTGGCTCCCCATGCATGCACCGTCGCTCTCGTCCAGTGTTATGTCAGACGAGCGGATCGGGCCCCGCCTGCTCCCGCACGCGGATGGGAGCAGGCGAGGCTCCACCGGAGGTTCGCATGACCGGCGATTCATCACGCGTTGACGTACGTGTTCCCCGCCAGATCCCTCCCGCGGGCCAGCCAGATTTTGAAACCGGGGTTCTTCTCTGGATAGACCTCGACCGATGTCGGGAAGTAGCGCATAGTGTAGCCGCAGCGCCGGTAAGGGCTCGTGTTGGCCTCGGCCCCGTGGATGATGCGCCCATCGTGCAGGGAGCACATGCCTGGCTCCAACTCGAAATACACCGCCTTGGATTCGTCGACGCCGCCGGCCGCTATTTGCTCGGGGAACATGTTGCGCGCACCGTCGGCCTCGATATAGGTAGAAAATCCGTTGTGCTGCGTCCCCGGAATAACGCGCATACACCCGTTCTCCTTAGTACTACGGTCGAGGGCGAGCCAGACGGTGACGATGGTGTCGTAAGCGCTCAAGCGTCCCTTCCAGAACGCAGAGTCCTCGTGCCACGGGGTTGCCCGCCCGGCGTAGGGATCCTTGCAGATAAAGTGGCTGGACCAGAGCGCGATGTTTGGGCCGACGATCGGCTGCACGAGGTCGAGCACCTCGTCGCTCAGGAGGTAATCCAGCAGCCGCTCGTCCCGCCAATGCGGCGTGTCCAATTCGTCGGAGAGCTTGCTCCCTTTCTGCGCCAGGTGCTCATCGAAGATCGCGCGCAGACCGGCGAACTTCTCGGGGGAGAATAGTTGTCGATGGTACAGAGCGTATCCGTTGGTCATGTAAAAGTCGGTGTCTTGCTGCATCAGCCCAGTCATCACACGTTCTCCTTACTTAATCGCGCTGGCGCACAGGTGCGATCCTATTCTCCCCGTAACGATAGGTCATCCGATACGCCCTCACTCGCGCTATCATCGGGGATCGTTTGCATGTCTTCCGATCGTCGCGGTCTCTTGGCGACGCGGTATCTGTGTTTGTCTTGTCTAAAGACGGCGCCGATAGCATCGGCAACCGCTTGGGACGGCCGTAGAAGTCCACGACGGCCGTGTTCGCCGTGCAGGGGAAGCAGTCGTGCCCCATCCAGATGATGAAGCCGCCGCAGCGGAGAAAGCGATCCTTACCAGTCCGTGCGACAATAGCCAGAGCGCATGATTGGCGCTCCTGGTTCCATGTGATGTACTCTTCCAGGTCGTGCGGCCCGTGCCCGTGCTCCTCAACGAAGGCCGGCCACTCGATCCACCAAGCCGTGCGATTCCATAGGGGATTGTCGGCCGTATCGAGGACCTCGTCACATGCACCTACGCGAGTTTGTTCACTGCATTGAGCAGGCCGGCCATGTAGCCCGTCGCATACGCGCGCCCGCGATACCCCCAGCCGGTGTCGCCAACCATGAGAGGCACATGGTCGTCGATCATGAAGCCGCCGAAGCCAACGCTCTTGAGTGTGCGCATGGCCTCGACCACGTCGACGTTGCCCTCACCGATGAAACACTCCTGAAAGGCGGGGACGGTCCCCTGCACATCGCGGAAGTGTACATAGGCGATGTGGCATCGCTCTCCGAAGTAGCGCATCGCCTCGATCGCGCCTGGCCCCATCTCCGACCAGCAGCCCATACAGAAATCGAGGCCGCTATGCGGGCTCGATGCCATCTCCATGGCGCGCTTGAAGCCATCAAAGCCCCCGAACAGGCGCGCGACCCCACCGAGCGATGGCACGGGCGGGTCATCCGGATGGAGCGCGAGCGTGACCCCGGCCTCCTCGGCGACGGGGACGACCGCGCGCACGAAATACTCGTAGTTCCGCCACATCTCGTCCGCGGTGTAGACGCGTTCATGCGTGGGTGCGGCGTCGCGCACCTGCTCCAGATCGAACGAGGACACCTGAGCGCCTCCCCGGCCTGGCGTCGTGTACGATGTCCTCCACACCCCGTTTGGCATCCAATGGTAGCCGAGCACACGGATGCCCACCTGGCCCATGTGGCGGATCGTCGTCTGGTAGTGCTCAATCTGCTCGTCACGTCCAGGGAGCCCGAGCATCGCTTTGTCGTAAAAGGTCACCGGCGTATTCTCCAGCGCCTCGACGCGCAACCCGTACCCCTCGACGCGCTCGCGCAGTCGGCGTAAATCCTCGACCTCCCAACGGTGTTCGCCGGGCAAGGCAGGAGTGTTGAGCACGACTCCACTCGCGCCAAGCTGTGTCGCGAAGGTGAGCAGATCGTGATCCAACGCGTGAAACTGACCGATAGCAATGCGCATGGGGCGGTCCTCCTTTACATATATAAAATCGTAATCTGGTTAGGGTCATGTGTCGATGGTTGATAGGCGTAACGGGGTATTGTCCAGCACCGCTTGCCAACGATACCGCGGATGGTAACGAAGCACCTCGGCGGCACGCGTTCCATCGACCAGTGGCCACCGCGCCTGACGTTCGCCCGGACGCCGCGGGACAGCAGGGAAATAGCGCTCCAGCAAGACATCGGTCGATAGTTCTGAAGAGGTATCGTCGGCCACGATGAAGAGCGGCTGATGGCCCACGAAGGGCGCCGTGAGGGCGAGCACACAGGCCTCCGCTGCGTCGCGCAGATCGATGTAGGACCATAGCATGCGCGCGAAGTCGCCGGGCTGAGCCCGGACGCCGTCGATGAAGCGGTGGTAGCCGTCGGCTTCAATGATTGTCGAAAAGCGGAGGCTCGCCGCGCTGCTCCCTGTACGGCGGCAGTATGCGGCGGCGATCTCTTCTCCCGCAGCCTTGGAAAGCCCGTAGGCATCTTGTGGTAGCAGAGGATGATCCTCATCAATAGGAATGTAGAGGGGCTCGGACCAGCGATGCTGCCAGGGGAACCCGAGCGCCGACAGACTGGAGGCGCTCACGACACGGCGGATACCCAGGATCGCCGCCGCCTCGCAGACGTTGAACTGCCCCAGTATGTTATTGCGGAACACCACATCGGGGGGATATCCGACCGGAGCCGGGATAGCGCCGAGGTGAATCACGGCATCGGCGCCGGCGAGGGCGCCGCAAACCTGACCAAGGTCGCACAGGTCCGCCACGATGGTCTGTCCCTGACCCACGGGATCGAGGCGGTCGACGCCGACCGCCTCGATCCCGGACTCTTGCACCCGCGCCATCACGGCCCTACCGAGTCGTCCGCCCGCGCCGGTCACGACTACTCGCATATCCGAAACGCTCCTTTCCTCGCCGACGTGACATCTACCATTCGATCTCATGCCCTTATCAAGGGTCTACCATGCGGGTTGCCACACCATCACATTGTGTCACGCCCTCTCCACAGATGCGACGAGCATGAACACAGCAACAAGTAAATGCAGCAACAAGTATGAGAATGGAACCGTTCATCCGCGTTGCTCGTTGCTCTCGGCTCCTTTACGTCTGGTATCCACGTTTATGGGTACACCGTCGTACCATCTGGGGTGCGCGTTTGCGTCCAGGTCACCGTTTCACTGCTGCACGGATAGCAAGCGGCTTCCTGTTCGTCGAGATCAATCCCCAGGCCCGGCCGGTCATTCGGGTACAGATATCCACCCCGTACCTGCGGACAACCGGGGAAGATGGCCTGTTCCTCCTCTGGAAAGGGGGTCCATTCCTGGACGCCGAAGTTCGGACAGGACAGATCAAGGTGCAGGTTAGCTGCATGACCGATCGGTGATACATCGGCTGGACCGTGCCAAGCCGTCCGCACCCCGAACGCCTCGCACAGGACGGCTAGCTTGCGCGCCGGCGTCACCCCGCCGATGGCACTGATATGCACGCGGATGAAGTCGATCAAGCGGTTAGTGACCAGTGGCATCCATTCTGTTGGGTTGACAAACAGCTCACCCATCGCTAGCGGGACGGCGCACTGCTGGCGGATGGTATGAAACCAGGCAATCTGCTCGGGCGGGAGAGGATCTTCTAGGAAAAAGAGTCGGTACGGTTCCAGTGCCTTGGCCAAGCTCACGGCCTCAATCGGCACAAGGCGCTCGTGGATGTCGTGTAGTAACGCTATATCCTCGCCTACCTTGGAGCGGACGTGCTCGAACAGGCGCGGGACACTACGCGCGTAGCTCCGGGGATCGAAATAGGCCCCCGGCAGGGTACCATCCGGCGACGGTCGCGTGGGAGTCAGGCCGCCGTAGCCGCCAATCTGGCAGCGGATGTACTGGTAGCCCTCTTCCATGAAAGCCTGGACTCTCTCCGCGACCTCTGATGGGTCGCGGCCATCGGCATGGCGGTACACGGCCGCGGCCTCACGGCACTTGCCGCCAAGCACGTCGTACAGCGGCAAGCCAGCGAGCTTGCCCTTGATGTCCCAGAGGGCCATATCGATACCCGAAATCGCGTTGTTGAGGACCGGACCATTGCGCCAGTAGGAGTTGACGTGCATGGTCTGCCATATATCCTCGATGCGTTGTGGGTCGCGTCCGACGAGAAGAGGCGCGAGATAGTCGTCGACGGCCGAGCGCACGCTGAGATGACGCTGGGTGAACGTGGCGCAACCCAGGCCATAGAGATCGGGCTCCGAGGTTTCGACCTTGACGACCGCGAGACGGGCGCCACGTGGCGACGTCAGGATCGTGCGTACGGCACGGATGGTAAGTGCGGACATCGAGCCCTCCTCTCTCACGCCTCAACGACGCTCGGCCTCGACGTTACTCGGTGTCCGAGTGACGCCCGCTACGGGCATTTTGATACATTGACGACACGATCGTCCACCCGGAGGCGATCGATATCTGGCACAGAACAGCGCTATCAGTGATCTCGATTAGGCCATCCTAACTGCAGGGATCCATCAGGCAATGCGACGCCCTACTGATGCGATGATGCATGGCCCCTACAAGATCCTCGAACTCAGTCGTCAAACGGTGGGCCGGAATAGCCAACGCCATAAGGGGCATCAGGCCTCTCAAACTCTCCCATCAACGCGCGGCGAAGGGGTGTCGTTCGCTGTAAGAACTCTGGGGAGTTTTGCAGGCGATCGGAGCTCCTGACCCAGGGCGGACTGTAGATCATATGCATGGTGTAACGATCATAGTCGCCGTCGTGTGCATAGGTGCGGTGCCACACGGCATTGTGGAAAAGCAGGACGGAGCCCGCCGAGGCGCAGACGACATGGTTGATGGGCAGGTCAGCGCTGTCGTCGCGCACAGACTGCGGTAGGGGGACCGGGCTACAGTGACTGCCGGGAATCAATTCCATGTTGCCGCTCCGGAGTTGTGTCTGGTCGGTCAATAGGAACGAAGCGCGGAGTTGAAGCAACGGGATCGGGTATCCCAACTTCTTGAAGTCGTAGGCGCCCGATCCGTCCTGGTGCCATCCGCCCATCTTGCCATGCGCGGGCTGCTTCGTATTCCAGCCAGCTTGCAAAATGAAACGATCCCCGTAGATCCCTCTGACCTTCGGCAAGACAGCCGGATGATCGATCAATGCTTCCAAGACCGGTTCTGTTTCATAGCCGCGTCCGACTTGACCCCACCCAGTGGTTCCGGCTGCCTCGTGCAAGCGTTTCGATGCGGCAAGGCAGTCGCCTACTTCTTTCCCCGACAAGACATCCTGGATAATAAAGTAGCCCCAGGTGTCAAAGATGAAGCGGTCGAGATCGGTGAAGCGTCCTGGTTCAACGATTGGGCTTAACATGAATCATCCTTATCATCTATAATCGATCTTACTGTCTGGGTACACCACGTTTCATCACCGTTCGCCGAATACCACCCCCCCTCGCTCGCATTCAGCTAATCTCGTGCAGTAGTGTGATTGGTGTCTCGCGTGGAGCGGCCCCACAACTGCGGCGCACGACTAAGCTCACCGGCAAAACGCTGTGTCGGATGACTGATGAGCGGCCCGCGATGCGGTCGAGAAGGATGTGTGCCGCCTGCCGCCCCAGGTCAACGGCTGGCTGGACAATGGATGTGAGAGGAACACGCGCGTGGGCGCCAATATCACCCCCTCCGCAGCAGACCACTGCCACATCGTCGGGTACCTGCAGCCCCACGTCGTCGGTGACCTGGAACACGCGCATCGCGATGTAGTCGTTGCTGGCTACAATGGCGTGCGATCGATCCTCACGACGCAAGTATGCGCTAAGTAGGGCGCGGTCGCCGTGTCCAACGCCAGGTAGAGGTGTTCCCGCCGGCATACTGGAGGGACTGGTCTGACGCAGCCGGTGCAACACCAGGCGCTCGTCGACAGGAAGGTTATGCGCGCGCAAGCACTGCAGATATCCGGCGTAGCGATCGGCCGTGCTCGTCACCTGTGGAGCGGTGGAGATGAAACTGATCTGGCGATGCCCAAGATCGATCAGGTGCTGTGTCGCGGCGTAGCCGGCCGTTTGGTCGTCAGAGACGACATAGTCGCAGTCGATTTCGGGGACGTAGCGATCGATTAACACGAACGGAATCGCATCGCGTTGCAGGCTACGCAGCATCTCCGCGCGCGCGCCCTCCGTTGCCGAGGCAAGATGCCCATCCTGCCACTTGACGGCGTGGTTCCCTGGAAAGATGAGAATACCCGCCGCCCCACCGCGCAACATCTGGTTGACATGGTACTGCTCCAGCGCCCAATCGTTTTCTGAGTGGGCAAAAATGAGCCCATAACCGGCCGCGCGTGTCACTGTCTCGGCCCCGAGCACGATGCTGCCAACGAAGCTCTCATGTAGGTAGGGTACGATCATGCCCATGACCGGCAGTCGGCCCTGCGTACGTAATGACGACATGCCGTCCTCAGTATTCCCCTCCGTTGTGTCGGGAGCGACAAACGTACCTTGCGGGCGCCGACGATACACAATGCCCTGCTGTACCAGCATGTCGAGCGCTTTGATGATGGTGCCGCGGCTGACTCCGTAGCGCTCGGCCAGCGTTACCTCAGCGGGTATCTTGCTGTGTGCAGGCAGGCGCTGCTGTGCGATATCTGCGCGTATGCGGGCGGCGGCTTGACCATAGAGCGTGTGAGGCTGCGTACCGTCATCACCGTGGTCCTGACTCATAAATATTCCTCTGTTAGCATGTCATCGCATTGAAATGGATTGTGAATTGGCGTGGGCACATTTATAGATCACACTGCTGATACGGCAGTGTGATTTATAAAATAGCGTGTACGCTTTCTCAGACTATATCATGAGTGGATGGAATGGTCAATGGGACGATGCCATAAAGCCATAAAGGGTGCACCACGAAATAGTGGAGCGAGCGGAAACACGGGCACAGGCGGTACCCTCCGAAGAGGGCACAATGGAGCAGCGGGTGCGGACGCTGGGGCGGGCGGTGTTGGGGCAGGTGATCACGGGGGTGATTCGGCTGCACGCCACGCGGGGCACGGAGGAGCGGGGCGGGTGTCCGGGGTGTGGGGGCACGCTTGCGTGCGTGGACGGGGCACGGGTGCGGCACCTGCAGGGCCTGGTGGGCGACTATACCCTCCACCGTGTCTACTATCGGTGCGCGCGGTGCAGGCAGGGCCACGTCCCGCTTGACGTCCAGTTGGGGCTGGGCACCGGCGTCCTCTCGCCGGGGTTGGCGCGGGTGGTCTGTCGGGAGGGGATCGACGGGGCATTCGAGAACGCGGTGGACAGCGTGGCTGAATCGCGCGGCGTGACGCTGACGGCGGAGGTGGCGCGGCGGACGACCGAAGGGATGGGACTGGTGGCCGAGGCACCGGTGCAGGCGGCGATGGCGCGGGTGGCGCGCGGGCAGCGGGCCTGGGCGGCGCACGAGGTGGAGGCGCCGCCGGTGAGCGGGGTGCTCGCGGTCGAAGTGGACGGCCTGTTCGTCCATCGCGACGACGACTGGCACGAGATGAAGGTGGTCACGGTGGCGCCGCTGGGGCCGGAGCGGGAGGTAGACGCCGACACGGGCCGGGAGCGGTTAGCCTGGGGCGAGGCCAGCTATGGCGCCGGCTTCGAGGAGGCCCAGGCGTTCTGGGGGCGCGCGCACGTCGAGGCTTGTCGGCGGGGGTTGGGCACGCGCGCGGTGCGTACGGTCGTCCTGATCGCCGACGCCGCCGCGTGGATCTGGCACTCCGGGCGGGCCTTCTTGGGGCTGCCGGGCGTCGAACTCGTGGAGATCCTCGACCTCTAC
>JAABUX010010165.1_pt1 | contig 10553 bp, 12 predicted proteins | sample 5561851 | NCBI WGS metagenome assembly JAABUX01 (sample SAMN10711883, study PRJNA513361) | rock metagenome | isolation source: Antarctica rocks | place: Antarctica: Victoria Land, Richard Nunatak red sandstone | collected 2016-01-03 | reverse complement strand
ACACCACTCGCCACCGCCTGGCGCGCATACGAGCACGCGCTCGACGACACGATCAAACAGGCCGCTATCGCGGCCTGACAAGAAAGATGACCGATCCGTGAACCTTTCAACCACCAAGCGGAGCTAGGAAGCTCCGGCCGCCGCCAGCACCTCCTGCGCAATCTCCTCTGCCGCCCGCGGCCTAGCCAGAGCCGCGGAGGCGTGCGCCATCGCTTGCAGACGATCGGGATGGGACAGCAGCGCCTCCACCTCTCCCGCCAACCGCGCCGCGTCGAGCTCGGCGTCGGGGATCACGATCGCGGCACCGGCCCGCTCCATGAAGCGGGCATTGGCGCTCTGGTGGTCGGCGGTGGCGTGGGGGTAGGGCACGAGCACGGCCGGGCGCCCGTGGGCGGCGATCTCCCACAGCGACCCACCGGCACGCGCGACGACCAGATCGCAGGCCAGCAGCGCCTGGCCGAAGTCGGAGATGTAGCCCCGCAGGTCGTAGTGGCTTCCTGGCGCGCGCAGCTGCGCCAGGTCGCGTTCACCGGCGGCGTGCAGGACCCGGAAGCGCGCCTGCGAAAAGGCCTGCACCGCTGCCTGGTTGATGGAGCGGGCACCCTGGGAGCCGCCGAAGATCAGCACGCAGGTCTCCTGCGGGCCGATCCCGAAGCGAGCCCGCGCGGCAGCCCGATCGGTGGCCGGCGGGGGGACTGGACGGCCGGTGAGGCGGTACCTGGGGCCCTCCCTGCCCGGCAGCGGAAAGGCCAGGCAGACCCGGCGGGCCACCGGTGCCAGCAGGCGGTTGGTGAGGCCGAGGTGGCTGTCGGCCTCCATCAGCACGAGCGGTACCCGCACGAGCACGGCCGCCAGCCCCACCGGGCCGGCCACGTAGCCCCCGGCGCCCAGAACGGCGGCCGGCTGGCACCTCCCCAGCATCCCCCGCGCGCCCTGGAGGGCACGGGCATCGACTGCCGCCGCCCGGAGGGCCGCCAGCGGGCGCCGGCGAGGCAGCGGCAGCACCTGCAGGCGGTGCAGCTCGTACCCGGCGGCGGGAACTAGCTCCAGCTCAGCGCGCTCACCGCCGATGAAGGTGACCTCCGCCCCCGCTTCACGCAGCGCGTCAGCGACCGCCAGCGCCGGCACGACGTGTCCGGCGGTCCCGCCGGCGCCGATCACGATCCGCGCCCTGCTCACGTGGAGCCTGGCCGGCGCCCCGCGAGCGCCCCACCGCCAGGTCCGGGGAGACCGCCCGCAGCCGCCGGCCTCCCGGACGCGCGATGTTCAGCAGCAGCCCCACCGCGGCCAGCATCACGCACAGGTTGGTGGGGGCATAGGATATGAACGGCAGCGGCACGCCGGTCAGCGGTGCGAGCCCCAGCACGACGAAGATGTTGAGGATGCCCTGGCACAGGATCAGCGAGGTGAGGCCCGTCGCCAGCAGCTTCGCATACCGGTCCGCGGCCCGGCGCGCGGCCCGCAGCCCGGCGTAGGCGATCATCCCGTACAAGAAGGCGACGCCGAGTATCCCGGCCACGCCCAGCTCCTCGCCGATCACCGCCAGGATGAAGTCGGTCTGGGCCTCCGGCAGGTAGAAGACCTTCTGGACCGAGTGTCCGAGGCCGACGCCGATCAGCCCACCGGAGCCGAGCGCGATCTGGCCCTGCACCGCCTGATAGCCGGCACCTCGCCCGGCCGAGAACGGGTGCAAGAAGGAGAGCAGTCGTGCCTGTTGGTAGGGCTGGGCCAGCACCATCAGCACGACGAGCAGCGCCGCGACCGCCCCCGCCCCCGCCAGGTAGCGCATCGGCATACCGGCGGCGACCAGCAGGGAGCTCATCGAGAACGCCACCACCAGCGTGGTGCCGAGGTCGGGCTCCACGACGATCAGCAGGCACGCGGGCGCCACGACCAGGGCGATCGGCATCATCGCCTGCTTGAAGGAGCGCATTCGCTTGGGGTGATCGGCCAGATAGCGGGCCACATGCAGGACCAGCGCGAGCTTGACCAGCTCGGAGGGCTGGAACTGGATCGGCCCGGCGGCGAACCAGCGTCGAGCGCCGTTGATCTTGACCCCGAACCCGGGGATGAGGACCAGCAGCAGTAAACCCATCGAGCCGAGCAGGAGCAGCCGCACTAGCCGGGGGTCGAGCAGCTCCAGGCCACGGCGCTCCAGTACGTGCATGGCGCCGAGGCCGATCGCCCCGAAGGCCAGGTAGCGCAGGAACTCGCCGGTGCCGTTGCCGCGCCCGCCGAGGACGCCCAGCGGCGAGGAGGCGCTGTAGACCATCACCGCACCGAAGGCCAGCAGACACAGCGAGGCGGTCATCAGCACGCGGTGCTCAAGCGGGGGCGGGACGCGCTTCGCCGGCTGGCCGGTCTTGGGGCTGGCGCTCGTGGCGCTCTTGGCGCTCTTGGCGCTCTCAGCGCTTGTGGCGCTCTTGCCGGCTGTGGCAGCGGTACCGGCTCCCGGTCCTGCGCTCACCGCAGCTCGGCGCGCCATCACCGCCCCTCCACGAGCGCGCGGAAGTGCTCTCCACGCGCCTCGAAGTCCGGGTACTGGTCAAAGCTGGCACAGGCCGGCGAGAGCAGGACCGTCGCGCCGGGGACGGCGGCGGCCCGCGCGCGGGCGAGCGCCCGCTCCAGCGTGCCGGCGTCGATCAGCTCCACGCCCGTGGGCTCCAGCGCCCGCGCCAGCTCGCCGGCGGCCTCTCCGATCAGATACACGACGCGGCAGTGCGCAGCCACCAGCGGTGCCAGCGGGGCAAAGTCCTGCGCCTTGCCCCGGCCCCCCGCGATCAGGTGGACCTCCCCGGAGAGAGCGCGTAAGGCCACCATCGTGCTGGCGACGTTGGTGGCCTTGGAGTCGTTGACGAACGTGACGCCGTCGCTAGTGGCCACCCGCTCCAGGCGGTGCGGGACGCCGCGGAAGCTGCGCAGCCCCTGCGCGACGGCGTCGCGCTCGAGCCCCCGCGCCAGGCACGCGGCGGCGGCGGCCATGGCGTTCTGACGGTTGTGCTCGCCGGGGAGCGAGATCTCCCCCACCGCCACGAGCGGCTGCTCCTCCCACCACAGATGGCCGGCGCCCTCGGAGAGCTCCGCCCTCGCCCCGGCGCCGAAGCACACGCGCCGGGCGCAGCCGCCGAGATCCTTCAGCCCGAGTCCCGACGGCGCCACCGCGACATCGTCGTTGCCCTGGTGGGCGAAGATCCGCAGCTTGGCCGCGACGTAGGCCTCGTAGGTGGGATGGCGGTCGAGATGGTCGGGCGTCAGGTTCAGCAGCACCGCCGCCTCGGGCGAGAACGCGGCGGCGTCCTCCAGCTGAAAGGACGAGCACTCGCAGACGACCGTCGCCTGAGGGGCGGCTTCGCCGATCAGCGAGGAGAGCGCAGTACCGACGTTGCCGGCCACGGCGACGGGCGAGGCAGCCTCCCGGTGGATGTGACCGATCCACTCGGTGGTGGTGGTCTTGCCGTTGGTGCCGGTCACCGCGACGAACTCGTTGCCCAGCAGCCGCCAGGCCAGCTCCAGCTCGCCGAGCACGGGCAGGCCGCGGCGGCGCGCCGCGAGGATCGCGGGCGCGGACTGGGGAACTCCGGGGCTCTTGACGAGCGTCCGGACCCCGGCGGCAAGGGCCTCGCCTGACACATCGAGATGTACTTCGACCCCGTGGGCCTGAAGCCTTCCGGCCGCCTCACGCAATCCCGGCGCATCCGCCCGGCCGGCGTCGCAGCCGATCACCTCATGCCCCTGCGCGCGCAGGGCCAGCGCGGCCGCGGCGCCTGAGCGCGCCAGGCCGACGACGAGGTACGGGCCGGGCGGCAGCGGCGGACGCGGCTTCATCGTCACGTCCTGGTGCTGGGCCATCCGGGCATCGCAGCGGCGATGCTAGGCAGGCGCTCGGACGAGCGGTACGCTCAAGAGCGTGCGGACGCTAGTGCTGGATCCTGCCCTCCCATCGTTCCAGAAGGTCCTGGAGCAGCGACGGCACTCGGGGCTCGACCGCTTTGACGAGGTGTGGGAGGGTGTGCTGCACATGGTTCCCGCGCCCAGTCACAAGCACGGGAAGCTGGAGTGGCAGCTACCTCGGCTGCTCGGCGCTGCGGCCGATGCCGCCGCACTCGAGATGACCGGGCAGATCAACCTCGGGGAGTCAGAGCAGGACTTCCGCGTTCCCGACGGGGCGCTGCACCGGCCTGGCGCCGGCGGCGTCTGGCATCCGACCGCTGCAATGGTGATCGAGATCGTGTCACCAGGAGACGAGAGCTGGCAGAAGCTGCCGTTCTACGCCCAGCACCGGGTCGACGAGGTCCTGATCGTCGACCCCGCCGCGCGGACCGTCCACTGGCTGGGGCTTACGGATGAGGGGGCCTACCGCGAGCTGGATCGCAGCGGGTTGCTGGAGCTGGGGACTGCCGAGCTCACGGCGCAGATTGACTGGCCGTAGCGCTCGGGCTGCGAGATCGATGCTCGTGACGCAAGTAGCATCGCATCGAGCTGTCGGCTCCGGCTGGCGCCAGCCCTCCGAACGTTCCGGTGCTTAGCGGAGGTGACGGAATCCGCCCGGGTATAGACGTCAGCTCGAACCGCGCCTTGCGCGAAGCCTTGGATGCGGACCTGGATCTGCCCGAGCTTCGTTGAAGATTGAAGCTGCGTGACGTCAACTTGGTGCTGGCTGCCCACCGTGAGGTTCGCTAACCCTTGATGCTCAGCTGGTAGACGGTGAAGCCGATCGCCCCGCAGGCCGCGGCGACGATCCAGAAGCGCAGGATGATCTTCGTCTCCGACCAGCCCTGGAGCTCGAAGTGGTGGTGGATCGGCGCCATCAGGAACACGCGCTTGCGGAAGCTCTGAAACGAGAACACCTGGATCAGCACCGACAGGGCTTCGATTACGAAGATCCCCCCGAGCAGGATCAGCAGTACCTCGGTCCGGGTCATGATCGCCAAGCCCGCGATGGCGCCCCCGAGCCCCAAGGAGCCCGTGTCCCCCATGAAGATGCTGGCGGGAAAGCTGTTGAACCACAAGAAGCCGACGCAGGCCCCCACCAGGCACCCGGCCAGCATCGAGAGGTCCCGCTCACCGGTGGTGATGAACGTGATCCCGATGTAGGCCAGCAGCACGATCGCTGCGCACCCCGCGGCCAGGCCGTCGAGCCCGTCGGTGAGGTTGACGGCGTTGGTGGTGCCCGCAACCACCAGGTAGATGAACACCGGGTACAGCGGCCCGAGGTCGACCGTGACGTCGACGAAGCGCAGGTTGACGCTCGCGCCGAGGTGCACCTTCCGGGTGGCGATCCACCACAGCCCCAGCGAGATCGCGATCGTCACCACCAGCTTGGTGCGGCCGCGCAGCCCCAGCGAGCGACGCCTGACGATCTTGATGTAGTCATCAGCGAAGCCCAGGAGCGCGCACGCGATCGCCACGCCGAACACCCCGATCGACTGCCAATCCCGGTTGGAGAGGATCAGGTAGGGGACCGCGAAGGCCAGGAAGATAATGATCCCGCCGAGCGTCGGGGTGCCCGCCTTGGCCCGGTGGCCCTCAGGACCTTCCTCGCGGATGTTCTGCCCGAACTGGTTGCGGCTGATGAACTCGATGAACTTGGGGCTGAGGAACAGGCACATCAGGAGCGATGCCGTGCCGGCGATCAGCACCCGTCCGGAGATGGAGCCCATCAGGCCGGGACCTCGGCGCTCAGCGCTCGCACCACCAGCTCCAGTCCGACGCCGCGCGAGGCCTTGACCAGCACCGTGTCCCCGGGCTGGATGAGCTCCTGGGCCAGCGCGGCGGCCTGCACCGCGTCCGCGGTGGCGTGAGCCTCGCCGTCGAAGCCCTCGGCGATCGCCGCTCCCAGCGGCCCGACGGTGATCAGCAGCTCCAGCCCGGTTTGGGTCGCATGCTCGCCGAGCCGGTTATGGAAGCTCCGCTCCTGCGAGCCCAGCTCCAGCATGTCCCCGAGGATGGCCACTCGCCTTCCCGTCACCCCGCGGAGATGGGTGTCGGCGAGGTCCTCCAGGGCGGCCCGCATCGACACCGGGTTGGCGTTGTAGCAATCGTCGATCACGGTGATCCCGCCCGGCAGCGCCAGGCGCTGCCCCCGGCCGGGTGAGAGCACGAGGTCCACCCGCCCCGTGGGAGCGACGCCGATGGCCCGGGCCGCGGCCACCGCGGCGAGGAGGTTCCGGCGCATGTGGGCCTGGGTGAACTTCACCTCCAGCGTCACCCCCTCGCCGAGCGCGTCGATCTGGACCCGGCCCTCTTGGGCCTGGTGCAGCCGCACGTCCCCCTGCTCTCCGAAGGTGACGGTGTGGACGTCCTGGCGCAGATGTGGCTCCAGCAGCGGCTCCTCAGCCGGGATCACCGCCGTGCCACCCGGCTTCAGCCCCAATATCAGCTCCCCCTTGGCGGCGGCGATGGCCTCGATCGTGCCCAGCAGCTCCAGGTGCACCGGGCCGATGCTGACGACCACGCCTACGTCGGGCTCGGCGATCTGCGCCAGCTCGGCGATCTGACCGGGTCCGCGCATCCCCATCTCCAGGATCAGCACCTCCGTGTCCTCGGGGGCGGCCAGGATCTCCAGGGGCAGCCCGATCTCGGTGTTGAAGTTGGCCTGGCTGGCCACCGACCGGCGGTGAGGCCTGATCAGAGCGTTCAGCAGATCCTTGGTGGAGGTCTTGCCGGTGGAGCCGGTGACGCCGATGACACTCGCGTTCAGGTGCCGGCGCCACGCGGTGGCCAGCTGCTGCAAGGACGCGAGCGGGGTTTCAGTGGCCAGAACGGCGGCGTCAGGGTGCTCTTTGACCGCGACGCGGGCGTGCTCCTCGGTGGTGAGAACCCCCCATGCTCCGCTGTTCAGGGCCTGCACGGCAAAGCGGCCGCCGTCGGCGTTGGCGCCGGGCAGACCGACGAACAGGTCCCCGGGACCAACCTGCCTGGAGTCGATGACGGCCCGCTGGGGGCCTGAGCCAGCTTGCGGCTGGGGCGCGGTCAGGCGGGCGCCGGCGGCCTGCGCCACCTGCTCGGGGGTCCAGCTCTGCACCGGCGGGAGGGTATCCGCCGGGTCGGAGGCGCTGTTGGCACGGGCGCAGGCCTCAGGGCAGGGGCAGCAGCGCCAACCCGGGGATGCGAGCGAAGTCCTCCACGTTGCGAGTGGCGAGGACGAGTCCGTGTGCCAGCGCGGTGGCACCGATCCAGAGGTCGTGTTCGCCTCCGAGAAGTCCCCGCTCGGCCTGCCCCGCCCAGATCTCAGCGTGGGCACGGGCGACGGGAGCGGTGATCGGGATCGCAGGCAGGCCTGCGAGCAGGTGCTCCACGAACGCGGATCGTCGCGCCCGGCGTGCGCCGGCGGATCGATGCACGCCGTGCAGCAGCTCGCTGACCGTGATCACGCTGATCGCCCGCTCCTGCTCGCCGAGTCGCTGCTCCACCTCCGGCGCGCCGACCCCCCGCTCAAGGTCGATCAACAGATCCGTATCGATCAGGACGGCCACGAGCCCTGGGGCGGCCCCAGCGTGCGCCGGAGCGCTCTCACATCCTCGGCGAAGTCCTCGTCAGTTGGCGGCGCGCTGTCGAGCAGAGCCCGGAAGTGCCCTGCGCCGACGAGGTTCCTCGCCGGCGGGGAGATCACGCCGATGGGGGCTCCGTTGCGGACCACCTCGATCTCCTCCCCGGCGGCCACGCGGTTCAGCACTTCCGAGAACCCGCGTGCAGCCTCGGTGGCGGTCATGCGAACCATCGCCTTCACATTATCAGATCAATCAGATAGAGCGCTGTGGTTCCCCTTGGCGACGTCCCGCGTGTGGACTACCTTCCTTGCGTGGCCAGCCTGGAGACCACATCTCTGACCCCGGATGAGCGGCAACTACTCGAAGCCTTCGCTGCCCGCCTCCAGGATCGGCTGGGAGCCTCATTGCACGCGGTCTGGCTGTTCGGCTCCCGAGCCCGAGGGGAGCCCCCGCGCGGGCCAGATTCCGATGTCGACCTGCTTGTGCTCGTGGACGACGCCAGCTGGGACGGGAAGGTGACCGTGCAGTTCGATCTGGATGATGCGGCGGAGGAGCTGGGGCTTCAGGATCTGACGCCATGGTTCGCTGCTCACGTCGACACACCCGCGTGGCTGAAACAGCGGCGGGAGATCAAGTCGTTCTTCATCGCCGAGATCGACCGCGACAAGGTCGTGGTAATCGGAGAGCTGTGAGCCCTCGCTCAGAGGAGTTCATCGTGGCGGCGCGGCGACGGCTGGATCTGGCAGAGGCAGCGTTGCAAGCGGACCCGGCTGGAGCGGTCAGCGCCGCCTATTACGCCATGCTCTACGCCGCCCGAGCCCTGTTGAGCGAGCAGGACGTCTACGTCAAGACACACGCGGGCACGTGGCACCTGCTCCGACGGCGGTTCGTGCTCACCGGCCAGATCGATGCGAGCCTCGTCAGCCGTGTTCAGGGGGTACAGCGCCAGCGTGAGCGAGCCGACTATGAAGCGTGGATGGCCGACGAGGGCGAAGGTCGTGAGGTGGTTCGGCTGGCGCGCGAGTTCCTCGGTGTGGCGGAGTCGCTGCTGTGACCGGGTTGGTCGACATCCACTCCCACATACTGCCCGGGATCGACGACGGGCCCAAGACGGTGGAGGCATCGCTGGAGATGGCGCGCGCCGCGGTCGCCGCGGGGGTCGGGACGCTGGTGGCCACCCCTCATCTACGCCCCGACTTTCCCGGGGTCGTGGTTCAGGAGATCGCCAGCGCACAACGGCGCTGCAGGCGCTGCTCGACGAGCATGGGATCGAGCTGAGGCTCGCACCCGGCGCCGAAGTGTCGGTGGTGTGGGCGATGGAGGCGGACGAGGCGGAGCTGAAGCTGGCCACGATAGGCCAGGACGGCAGCGACTTGCTGATCGAGACCCCGACCCTGAGCGTGGCCGGACTTGATCACATGCTGTACCGCCTACGCGCCCACGGCTACAGGATCATCCTGGCCCATCCCGAGCGGAGCCCTCAGTTCCAGCGGGACCTGGGGCCGCTTCGGGAGCTGGTCGATCAGGGCGTGCTGCTGCAGGTCAACGCCGACTCGCTGCTGGCCCGGAGTCGTACCTCAGGGCCCGCAGCGCTGGCAGAGCGCCTGTGCCGCGAGGGGCTGGCGCACGTCCTCGCCGGCGACGCGCACCGGGGCAGCGAGTGGCGACCGGTGACACAGCTCGGTGAGGCGGTCGAGCTCGCCGGCGCGCTGATCGGCGCCGAACGCGCGCGGTGGCTTGCGCGTGAGACGCCCGCGGGGATCCTCGCCGGCGAGCCGCTGGGCGACCCCCCGCCGATCTCCTCCGGTAGCCGACGGCCCCGGCGGAGGCTATTTCGACGGCGGTGAGACCCACGACTTACAATTTTTTGGTTAACGGGTCCTCCATCTCAGTGCAGTGCCGGGCACCGCTCGTCTCGCCGTGAATTGCCCGCTCACGCGGCGTCTGCGCCCCGGTACGGCCCTGCGGTGGCACGGTTCAGCTTTCAGGAGCGGGCCACATGCCGCGAATCTGTCGTTGCTGCGACGATGTCGTCTACTGCATCGAGATGGAGGACCCGTTCTTGGTTATGTGGTCAGAATCACGACTCGAGGGGTGAGCGCGCGTGCGCCCTCAGCAGATCCCCGCGGTGATGCTGACCGTTGTTTGTACGCTGGCCTTCTACGCGAGCGCTGCCCGCGGCGCAGCCTCACGCCCGTGGCCGGGACCGGTGTCCACGGCGCTCGGGTTCGACGACGACACGGTCCTCGACAGCAGCAAAGCATCTGTGCGCGCCACCGGGCTGAGACGGGCACACGAGCTTGGGTCGAGCTGGATTCGCATCAACATCTACTGGGCTAGATCGCGCCCCGCGTACGAGCTGCTGGCTTTCACGCCTCCGATCCTGCCAACCAGCGGTACCGGTTCTCGGAGATCGACCACCGGGTCGTCGAGGCCGCCGCCCACGGGCAATACGTGGCGTTCATGCTGCTCGACGCGCCCCGCTGGGCGGAGCGCGGCCGGCTACCGCGCTCCGCGGTGCCCGGCACCTGACGACCGGATCCGGCTGCGCGAGGCGCGTTCGCCTCAGCGCTCGCCAGCGCTACTCCGGCCTCTTCACCGATCCCGCCAGCCCGGGCGCCGTCCTCCCGCGGGTTGGCGTATTCGAAGCTTGGGACGAGCCCAACCTGCGGGGCTACCTCTCGCCCCAGTGGAGACGGCTGCGCTACGGCGGGTTCACGCCCGCCAGCCCCGGGATCTACCGGCAGATGCTGAACGCCGTGTACTTCGCGGTCAAGCGCGCCCAGCCGGACGCGACTGTGATCGCGGGCGCGACCGCGCCGTACGGCGATCCCCCAGGCGTCGACCGGATGATGCCGGTGGTCTTCATGCGCGAGCTGCTGTGCCTGCACGGCGCCGCGCTGTCACGAGTGCGCTGTCCGCACCCGGCCCACTTCGACGCGATCGACCATCACCCGTATGCCCTCACCCCCACGATCCACGCGTTGCGGGCCGGCGATGTCAGCGTCCCGGACCTGGGCAGGCTCGCCCGCGTCGTCGCCGCCGGGGTGCGCACCGGCCGCG
>JAABUX010010164.1_pt1 | contig 10554 bp, 20 predicted proteins | sample 5561851 | NCBI WGS metagenome assembly JAABUX01 (sample SAMN10711883, study PRJNA513361) | rock metagenome | isolation source: Antarctica rocks | place: Antarctica: Victoria Land, Richard Nunatak red sandstone | collected 2016-01-03 | reverse complement strand
GGTGCTACACAGCAGAAAGAGGGCAGCCTGTGCGAGCGGCAGTGCTCAGAGTCAGTGCTGACATGAGATGCGGAGCATGCCATCAAGGTGATCAGAGTCTTCATTGTAAGTATAAGCGTGCGGCAATGGTCAGGAGACCTGGGAGCAAACTTACCAAAGGAGCAGGAACCCAGCAACATGTCTAGGCTCAGCACAGCATGCGCACGTTTCAAGTTGTCAACTGAGGGACACTCTGTGACAGCTGCCTGCTGTCTCCTGGTGAGCCTGACCTCGCCTTGGTTGCTGGACATGTGTCAACATGATGTACGAGCCCTAACACGACTCAGTATTGATCCCTGTCTTGACAGCGCCATGCCAGCAACAATGGCTACAAGAGCATACAAACAACAAGCACGTAGTAACCACAGCCAAAAGACACTGGAGAACATACGCGTGACACGAGAGGCTGCGGGCTCCATCATTCTCCGTGGCCGGAGAAAAGTCACATTGGCACCGCGGCGCAAACACATCAAGCACGTGTCTTTGCGCTGCTGCCGCCTTCTAAAGACCCACCGACGGCAATCATGCTGCCGCGGCGTGTGCGGTCATCTGGATGCCCTTCGGAGCCGGCTTGGCCGCGGGCAGCGGCTGCTGCCGGTTCTGATCCACCTCTGCCACGATGTCCTGGATGGACCGCGTACCCATGATGGCGAACGTCTCGTCACCCCATGGCAGCGTCGCCGACCTGATATGAATCGAGCAGGAAGTCATCACTTGACGGTCGTCCTCATGCTGCTAGTGAGCATTTGCAGGTGGATTTATACCAACACGGCAGGCTGCACCTCAACTCTGCTCGACATTTCAGCCAGAGCCGCCGCAACCCGTGTAGAGCTTGTTACCAACCATGCAGACAAGCGCAGCAACACCAGACGCAACCAGGCGGCGCCGTATCCTGGAGCAGCGGCCAGCATGAGAAGCTTGAGCTGGTTGAAACCTAGAGCAAAACCCAGCTGAAATCCTGCGACGACGCACCTGCGCTGGGTCTGCAGCTCGGCCTGGTGTTGCCTGGCCCGGCGCTCCATCTCCGGCGCCTCCTTCGACGCCTGCCAGTCGTCGTAGATGGACCCCAGCGTCGCGCCGGGCAGGCAGCACAGCGCGGCGCCGATGATGACGCCCGACACCTTCTTCTTCTTCTGCCGGTCCTGCCGTGATTTGGCATGAAATGTTCAGAAACACAGACTCAGCATAAGCAGCCTATCCAAAGTGCAGCAAGTCCACGCGCGGGGAGGCTGCGCTCGCTGATGCCGTCGCGCGAGCTCTGGCATGAAGGGACATGGCATGACGAGGCCCTTCCGCAGGTGACACAACAGGAGCATCGCGGCAAACAGGAGGGGGACATGCGGGGGCCTGCGAGCAAACCGCGCACCCGCGCTAGCGCCTGCTCCCACAGGTCGTCCATGTCCATCTCGAACTCGGGGGGAGGCGCTAGGTCATCGGACACGACGGGCTTCTTCTGGGCGGTCGCGGAGCGCCTGGACAGGAAACCCATGCCGATGGACGTGCACGTCGACCCGGCCGTTCGCTGCGCAACCTTAACCGTGCAGAGTCCGCCGCTACGCAAATGGAGCTAGACACTGAGGGAAGTGCGTGTCGCTCGTCCTTTGTGAGCATGCGTTCATGCACAGTCTTGATGTGGCGAAGCCTCTGCCCTACACCCTGTCATTTTGGGCGCACGAAACAGTGCCGGCGTAGTGTATGCTCATCACAGGGCTACACTGATGCACAGCCTCACGTCGCCATGTTTTCGATCGCTCATGCATCGGCCGTCGTGGATGGACCACCCGACAAGCTGTGCTGCATGCTGTTGCTCTCTCATTCAGTCTGAGATGCTTACCTGACATCGTGATATCTAGTCCCGGATTTGCTTGTTCTAAGATCAACCCTATCAAACACACACTGCATGGTACCTGCGCATCTGGCATGCATGACTCACCCCGGCCTCGGGCATACACCTCGGCACTGTTCTGCTGCGTTTATTGCACTTGTAACAGTATCAATGCCCATCCGCTGAGATAGGCCCCACCCGTTCGACAGCCGCTTAGGTGGCGTGCACGTCATCGTGCTTCAGAAAAACCGTCACGCAATCGGCCTCGGCCAGCCTGCCGCTCCACCCCATCAGCACCTGCCCACATCACTAAGGAACTGACCAGTTGTCAGCGCGGCGTGGCCTGTCTCACACAGCGGCCGCCCTCCCCCCGCCACACCGGAGGCCTTCGTTTCGCTGCCCTTCCATGCGAGCATGCGAGTGCAGCCTGCGTGCTGCGCTCCGGACCCTGCCCGCTGCAGAGCCCAAGCAGCCATCAGACAACCAGCACACGTTGGAGCGGCCGCCTGGCGAGGAGTGCAGCGGTGAGATGGCCAGGACAGCTGCTCGTGTGCCGCGCCCGCACATGCGCAGCATGATGCAGAGCCTGATCGTCATCGCGACGGTCGCCTGCTTGCCCGTGGTGAGCTCTTGCTCGTCAGCTATAGAGTTACTGCGCCACACAGTGCTGTAGACCCACTGTCCAGACTCGCAAGCAAACCTAAGCGATGGGATGAATGGGGTTTGTAATGCGTACATCCATGTCATGGTGCAGAGCTTGTTCCCACTCAAGCCATGCTTGCCACGCCACCGAAGCAGACTTCAAGCGCTGATTTGACTCGTTGCAGGTGGTTCAGGCGTGGCCGTTCCCACATAAAGCGTCTGCGAGCCCACCGCCGCTGTCATTCAGCCCTCCTCCTGCTCCCAGCCCGCCGGTGGCGCCGTACATCCCGCCCACGGACGAGGAGCTGCAGCGCAGTGCGTCCGGCACCGCTGCCGCCTGCATGTGGCTGCTTATCATGGTTGTGGCCATCTTGACATGTCCACCTGCCTATGGCTCTCACCACGTGGGACGCACAGCTCAAAGCCTTGTCTGGTTCAGGCAGCATGCTAGACATAGGTTTTGGGAATGGCTACTAAGTCTTGCCCTCAGCCAGGGACACCGAAGCATCACCCTGACTGCAGCTGCGCCCGCGACGCAGTGTGCCCGAACTCGCTGGCGCAAAATGACCCCAAGTGCCAGAACGGGGGGCGGCTGCACGCCAACAACTCGACCATGGAGGGCACCGAGTACTACGCCAACTGCGCGTACTGCGACTGCCCCGACGGCTGGGGCGGCGCCGACTGCTCCGGTGCATAACTTTTACCTCTGCCCTGCGGCTCATGATATGACAAAACTGCTTTCACTGATGGCAACCTCAGTCCCACGCGATCCAGACTCAACAAAATGAGGTCGTGACGCGTCAACGATGGTTTCTTATGGTTGATATAGATGTAAGTTGTGTCTTGGGAATCTGTGAGACTTGGATTTTCGTTTGTTGACCAGGAGTAAAACAACGAAAATCTATCAAACTTTTAAGAAAAATCAAGATTTTTTGTTTATGCCCGCCGACAGTGTGCGAGACGAAGGACGTGTGCCCGCCGTGGAACGAGCTTGACAGCGGCAAGCGGTTCTCGTGCGAGTGCAGGTGCGCAGTGGTTCCACCCTGTCGACTGATTTCGGTTCATAGACGCCAACTGTCAAATAGGAAGCTGCCCGTTCTGGTGTCGTCACCTCCATCGCATGCGGTTTGTTTTGAATTTCTTGAAACAGAAATTCACTTCTTGTCAGTGACTCTGACTCTCTACAGGCATGCACTCTTCTGTTAGATATATCTCCATTGAACAGAAAGCTGCGTTTGTGCTGCAGCGGGGCGCCGGGTGACTGGACCACCGACTGGGCGTGCAAGCAGCAGCCGATCACCTACTGGATTGGCGAGTACAAGCAGGTCAACGAAACAGGTGGGTGTCTGGGCGATCAGCGCCAGTACACTGTTTGCAGACACCCAGCTGCACCCGCGTGCACATGCTCCTCGAGACCAGAGTGCGGGTCGCAATGCAACAACGAATTCATGATGCGTCATTGCTATCGGTTGTTGCCTAGGCAGGCGACCAACCAGATGGTTGCGATGTTGACAGATGATGCTGGTTACGCGCAGGCCATCCGGAAGGCAAGCTGGAGCTCATAGAGCGCGCGGGCATGCCGTCACAGGACAAGCATCCCGACTGCCCGGGCGGCAAGGTGTGTCCCGCACACTGCGCAGCCAGCAGTGCCGACACCTTCACTATACTCTGTAGCAGAATGACAGCCTCATCAGCTGCCCGCTCGGCATGGGCGAGGCCTGCACCAGCTTTCCATGACCGCATGTCATAGACCCCTTTCAAATGCGGCACTTTTGTGTTTGGAGGCGTCATCAAGGCTCACCCGCCGGCTAGCTGTGGTTGGGGTCGGAGCAATCGAGCTGTGGGACATGGGACGTAGTCCACGACTCGACCAGTCTAGCTTCGCGCTGTTGAGCCATTTCTGAGCCTTGTCATGCCCGCCGCAGCCGTGCCCGAGCCATTTCTGAGCCTTGTCATGCCCGCCGCAGCCGTGCCCGACGCCGGAGCGGTACCGGTATGCGTACGCGGTCGTGTGGGAAGGCGACTTCAGCGGCTGCAGGTGCATCACAAACTGTCGTTTCCAGACTGACAAACAATCTCTTCAGGGCAACATATAGCACTCTGTTTTCATTAGTATACTTAGGACGTAAAATAGCAGAGCGCACAAGAATAGGTGGTCGAGATTAACATGTGATTTGTTCTACCTGGTGGGCTAGATGGCACATCAAGCACGGCAACCTGGATCTATCTATTGTGCAGATGGAACGTCGGCAAACTGCGTATTTTCCCAGCAGCTTGTGTGACACCTGAAGCTGCGGACCTCCAGAGGTGTCACAGAATTGCTCAATACTCTGTCACAGGCCTTACCACACAAAACCCTTGTGAACTCGGCGTTTTTCCGTGGAAATACGCTCAAATGGCTGGGTGTCAGGTGCTGAGCTGCGTTGCTCATGATTTCAGGTGGGTGACGGGCGCCTGCACCAGCCCGCTGGAGGGCGATGACTGCCTGATCCTCACCTGCGACGCCAGCGCCGTCCAGTGCCCGCCGCCTTGTGCGCTTCTACCCTGGCTTTAACCCTAGACTAAACCCCTAACCCTCATCCGAACCCTGACTGTGGCCCCGAACCCGACCCTGATATCGGCTAACTTCATGCCTGTGGTGCCTTACCTTGACCAAGCCCCGTGTCTTAGCAGAGAGCCACAGCATGCGCTTCGGGACAACGCTGTTATCGACCTTGCGTACAGCACATGCGGACTCCAGCTTCCCGTCTGTTGCCGAGCGACTGCATCACAGGTAGCGACCTCACGCCTGCATCAGCTGGTACGACTCTGCTGGTTAAAGACTATCACGACTTGCGTGCCGCCCACCTGAGACAAGCTACCGGGTCAGAACCCAGAGGCAGTGAGGCTATTCAAGCCTGAGCCGAGGAGCACACCCTCTGCAACAGCGTGGCGATGTTTGTTCATAGGTACCTAAGTTTTAGATAATAGGCTATAGGTCATACCATTCCATCAATCATTCTCTTATGGCAGGGGTGGACAAATGTCCGGGCTGGCAGAAGACGTCCTGCGGCAAGGTCCCCGACGAGGGGTCCAACAAGTACTGGCAGCACCACTGCAACCCCCTGGCGGTGCCCAGCAACAGCTCCGGCATCCGGCTGGCGTGCGAGGCCCAGCCCAATGCAGAGACCGGGAAATTCCAGTGCTACTTCTCGCAGCCGGGCTCGTTCCTCGCCTCGCTGGGCATGAAGTGCGTTCACGCTTTTGCTCATTTCGTGTGCTACTGCCTCTAAGAGAACCTCGGTCGAGCAACGTTATGGCAACCCTCATGCGCCCCACTGAGTCTGCGCTCAAAGCATTACATCCGGCAGCATTTCGGTGCTTCATCCACATTGGTGATAGGTTCTGACGGTCTGCAAGACCAGGACGCGCACATGATGATCGTCGTGGCCCATGTGACCTGCACCCTTTCCCGAATCCTAATCCTAGCCCTAATTGTAAACCTGACCACAGGTGCCAGACGGGCAACTGCATCTACAACACGACGGCGCCAAAGCCGCCGGCACCGCCGATCCCGCACGAGCATCACCACGTCTTCGTGCGCCGCTGTCCCCAGTCGCCTGCACGATTCTGTGCTAGAACCATGCAGGCCTTTGCACCATGCCCAGACATGAACATATCTGCAAGTCGGCGACCATCAGAATCCCTGCCGTACGCATGTAGTGTCCCGTGTCAGCCCCTGACCGAGCATCTGCACACCGTCAGCCTGAATCCGGACCCCGCGCGCACTCCACCCGGGGTGCGGTGCTCAGTCGTCACCCGTCGTGGCGACGCAGTTTCTGTGCCTGCCACAGGCGGAGCTGGCGACGGTGCTCAGCCTGGCCGCGACCGTGGTCGGCATCATGGTCGCGGCGGGCCTGCTCGTCAAGCGCGACACAGAGCGCTCGCGGGAGCAGATCGGCAAGTGGGCGGCGCAGGGGTACAGCGCAGGGTACAGCGGCGGCAGGGACCCGCTTGCAGAGAGCCTTTTGGCCGTCGGGGACGATGGAACACATGAAAATGGTGACATGGGAGACGTGGCGCTGCTGGCGGCGCTGGCCGGGCCGGTGGTCCTGTCCTGGTCGCGCATAGGGTTCAGCGTGCCGGCGCCGGGAGGCGGGCCGGGGCGGCGGCGCATCCTGAGGGGCGTGTCCGGCGTGGCGGGCGCCGTGCCGGCGGAGGGCGACGAGCCCGGCGGCGGCTGCCTGACCGCCATCATCGGCCCGTCAGGTCAGTCCTTTAGCCATCTTGATCGGGATACCATGTGCTTGCGCACGCTATGACATCAGCTGTCGTACACAGAGTAGCTGAGGCGCGACAGTCATGGTGCGCACATTCGGCACAGACCGTGCGAAGACCTGCCTGACCGCCATCATCGGACCGTCAGGAGAGCTGTGGAAAGCACCCACATGACTGCGGGCAGCATTTGTTGGGTTGTCACACCGGTGTCCTAGGACCGTGCCGTCATTCCAGCACGGAATGATGCAGACGTGTTGCAGGCATGTGCGTACCTGGCGCAGGCTTGCTGTTCAGGGTGCTGACAACCACAGACTCACGAGTGTTGTGTCGTGATGCTGCGCAGGCGCCGGAAAGACGTCGCTGATGGACATTCTGGCCGGCCGGCGCACCGGTCCGGGCGTCTCCGGCGGCGTGCACCTGAACGGCAACGCCGTCGACGCCGCGGACATGCGCCGTCTCGCCGGGTGCGGGCCCTGTAGCTGAACCCGCGTGCCAGCCCTTGATCAACATGCGCTGCAATGAGGGTTAATGGCGTTTGCGAGCTGCGGTCGTGGCAACCCTGACATCGACTCCGAGATGCTTGTCCATGACTCTCAACGCTTTGACGTCAATGATCTGCCGTCCCAGTGGCGAATCACATGTCGCTCACCAGCCTGAGAATCAGCATCAGCGGATCATGATCATTCATCATGCTGCCCCACAATGTGTCGGCCCATGTCTCTGACACCTGTAGTCTACATGCCATACGTATGCGTCCAGGTACGTGCAGCAGGACGACGTGCTGCCCGGCACGTCGTCGGTGTGGGAGTACCTCAGCTTCCACGCTCGCCTGCGGCTGCCGGCGGACTGCGTCCGGCAGCGGCGGGAGGCGCGCGTGTGGCGCGTCATCCAGCAGCTGGGGCTCAGCAAGGTGCGGACGGCGTCCCTGCTTGGCGTCACATAGCTTGTATTGCTTCGGCTGTCCTACTCGGCGTCGGCTGTCGCTGTATGCCTGGAGCCCTGAACATTGCATGGACAACTGAGTTGTGGGAACCCTCACATCCATGTGAAGCAGGGTTTGCTGCTCAGCACATAGATGTGTGGCCTTAGCCTGCGGTGCCTGCGAAGTGTCACTGCTGTTTTATGTTCGGGACAAGGTAGTGACAGGCGCCATTACTCGCAGGTCGCGCACAGCTTCATCGGCGACGCCTTCACGCGTGGACTGTCCGGCGGCGAGAAGCGGCGGGTCAGCATCGCCGCCGAGCTGCTGACTGCGCCAGGCGTCCTGTTCCTGGACGAACCCACAACAGGTCAGGCTGCTTGTCCTGTCGTCTGCGCGTGTCCATGATGCGTGTCCATCGAGCCTGCCTCCGGTCATCGACCCGTGATTCCTGTTGCACGCAGCATGGATGCAGTGTTGCCACCCTGATGCCCGCCGCTCATTGGTCACTCCGTTTCTCCAGCTCGTTGGTTCTCTTCCACAGCTATGCTGTGAATCTGTCACGCATCCATGGCGAGAGCGCTCATTCAAGTCCCACTGCTGCAGGCCTGGACAGCACCAACGCGGCCAACATCGTCGACATCCTGGCCGAGCTCGCGCGCGGCGGCGTCAACGTGATCCTGACCATCCACCAGCCGCGGCCGGACGTGTTCCGGCTCATGGACACCGTGCTGCTCATGTCGGGCAACGGCCAGGTGACACCTCTGTATATGTTTTAGCTAACCTTTGTTGTAAACCCTTCACTCCTACCCTCAGCTTAACCCTGTGTCACGACACGCAAGCAAGATGTTGTCAAGGCGAGGCCCACACAGTGGTGCTGCCTGTGACAGCGCACGACGGCTCCGCGTACCCTAACCCAACGCAACCTTAACCCTGACCTAATCGTTACGCTTACCTTAATCCTGACCCTGACCCTAACCACAATCCATGCAAGATGATGACCTGCCTTGATGCTGCCGCTATGCAGGTCGTCTACTCCGGCGCAGTGAGCAGTGCGGCGGACCACTTTGTGGGTCTGGGCTACCGCCCGTCAGGTCCGTGACACAGCATGCCGAACCCAATTAGGAACACCGACACGCAAAGATTGCATACATGTTGACCTGTGGAATGCCTCAAACTTTACTTTTGTTTGTGTGGAATGGTTGCATTGCTCAATATACGGTCCAACATTATCGATTTTTCGGGCATACGGAAGGGTGTTCTGGTTGTTTATGTCTTTGCTTCCCTTCAGTGCTTCTCATTATCGCAAAGATGCAGCACCCATGTGTTGCTACACAAGCAGGACCGTCGTCAACATCGCAGAGATGCATCACTCATTTTGTTGCTGTTACGAGCAGGACCGTCCGTCAACATCGCAGAGATGCATGACCTATTTTTGGCTATACGAGCCACGAAGAGGTTGAATTACTCGGAGATGAATAATAGATTAAATGGTCATACAGAAATATAGGTTGTCTTAATTTATTTCGATTGTCAATTTATCAATTTATTCAGATTATCGATTATCAATCTATCAATTTATTCAGGTTATCAATTTAATAGTGATAATCTTTTCTGCAGGCCCGTCGGTCAACATCGCGGACTACATGCTGGACACGGTCATCCAGGCGCCGCCGGAGGAGGCCACGCGCATGGTCGTCGAGTTCAAAGGGTGCGCCCTGCTGCACTGACGGCGCGTCTGCCACACAGGCCAGAGGTTTTGAGGCAGGACTTTGAGTCTGTGGACCTCCAGATGTGTGTGAAATTTCCGATGTGTCACAAATCTTGCCACACCATAGATGTCGGCGACACCAATTTTTGTTTCATGAAAATACGCTCTGAGCCAGTTAAGCTGTTGTCCAGCGTAACAGAGGAACTCAAGCCGAGTCCCATGACGTCTGTGACGGTGACCCTCAAGGCGGAACACAGCATGGCTGGCACCATCAGTGAAGCAGCAGGCCGGTAGTTAGGGTCATCTGCTGTTCGCCTGCACAAACACCGTGACATACGGAGGCCGACAACATGAGGTGGCGCTGAGCCGGGCAGCCCTTGGTGCAGGTCGCAGCTGGCGGGCGATCAGGAGCTGTGGGCTGCGCGGCTGCAGGCCCGGCCCTGGGCGCTGCCGTCGGCCAAACAGCAGGCGCTGAACAGTTCGATCCTGTCGTATGTTCCGGGATCAGCAGTTGCCATCGATCATCTCACGAGAGCGGTGCCATGATCGCCAACCGCATATGTCGCAGTCCAAGGCCTGTTGATCCCGTTACGATTTACATATCATGCCCAGAAGCCACCCGAAGCAATCATTCGGCATCGCAGGCGCCGTTCGGGACGCAGCTGGAGGTCCTGTCGGTGCGGCTGATGCGCAACGCGTACCGGCACCCGCTGCTGGTGGCGCTCAACTTCGCGGCGACGCTGGCGGCCGCGGTCGGCCTCGCCCTGATCTTCCACAACACGGGCACCGACACCGGCGGCATCCAGAACAGGTGCACACGCCGCTGTGTCAGGTTCAAGTTTAGTTTAGGGTCCGATCCAGGTTAGGGTTAGGGATCAGCCTAGGGTGGGTTCGGGCCTTCGGGAAACAAGTGGCTGAACAGCAAGGTTTGCCTTCCGACCAACCCATGGATGCCGCATCAACTACAGACGATGCTGATCATAATGCGCCTTTTGCTTGGGTTAGTGCTCCGGTCTGCGCAGGCACAGCAACGCCACGCATCTCTGACAGGCTGCCATGTTTAAAATCTTTCTATTGTGCAGGCTGGGGAGCCTGTTCTTCATGCTGTTGTACCTGTCCATGATCAGCCTGAGCTCGCTGCCGGTCTGGCGCGACGAGAAG
>JAABUX010010163.1_pt1 | contig 10556 bp, 21 predicted proteins | sample 5561851 | NCBI WGS metagenome assembly JAABUX01 (sample SAMN10711883, study PRJNA513361) | rock metagenome | isolation source: Antarctica rocks | place: Antarctica: Victoria Land, Richard Nunatak red sandstone | collected 2016-01-03 | reverse complement strand
GGGAGCGGGGCGGTCTGGAGAGCGGAATGTCCAGGCAGCGCAGGGAGCGAGGCACAGCGCTGCGTGCGGCTTAGCGAACCTTGTGAGGCTTGAGCAGGCTCGAGGCAGGTGCTCCCTGAACCCGTACAGCGAGTATGTGTAAGTTGCTGAGATGTCGGCAAGTGACAGTGGCACACTCTGATCACGCAGCGACCTCACCTCTGCAGGCGCCACCGCTGCTGACTTGGCGCCAGAGCGTGAGCAAGCTGAACCCATGAAGTATAGGTCTGGGCTTCTCCCTCACACGCATGTCCCTGCAGAGCTGTGCATTCACTTTGAATTTGCTGAAGGCGTTCATCGCGAGCTGTCATAGACCCTGGAAAGGCACACTCGCTCCCGATTCGCGTGTCTGGGTGTATCTTCGGACTCAGCGAGTGCAGCGGGGCGCAGCAGGGCCTCAGGCCGAGCTTCGACAGCACAGCATGTTTTCAGGATTTTCCCAGAGCAAATGGTGTGTCGCTTTCCCTTGACATCCAACTGCATGTGCTCATGCATCGGCCCCTACACGGCGATCCACCACCTCCGCGGACTCCCAATGCATGGCTGGCTTCCTCTGATCCGAGACACCGCTTCCCGCAGCAAAACGCAGTGCCAGCTGCTCGCGGGCCGGATCCGGCTGATGCGGAATAAGCGCCAGGTTCAGGTGGGGCCAGGACTGCATGTTGTGGTCCGCAGCGCAGGCATATGGCTGGCAGCCGTGCACTCCTCAGCTGCAGACACAGCAATAGCTGCATGTCGCTCTTGCTATTGCATGAGTCCGCAACAACGAGTATGCCACTGTGTGGGACTGGGCCCCCAGAGCAGCCATCCGCTCACCCCGTCCCTCCACTGTTGCAGCTGAAGAACTCGCGCCGGCAAGTGGCCGACCTGCTACGCAATGGCAAGGCGGAGAACGCGCGCATCCGCGTGGAGTCGGTGATGCGGGAGGAGCAGATGCTGCAGGCCTATGAAGGTAATAGGCAGTCGCCCTCGAGTCCACATCCGTCACAAGTCTTTCCGAGACATGGTGCTCTCGTTCGTTTGTGCTGTTTGCACGGCATTTGGACCTAGACCTCCAACAGTACCAACGCTCAGTCGGGCAGCGGCCTCAGCATGCTCTCATGGCCTGGATTTGCCGACAGAAGCAGGCCGCTGCCAACCTGCCAATGCATGCTTTGAGCGTGCTTCTACGGACAATGGTGTAATAAGACTATTTTATCTGGTGTCAAATTCTCGACACAACTGTCAATATTTACCCACCCCACAAACTCGGCTTTCGCGACACAGCACTGGCCTCTGTGGAGGATACGCTCTGAGTGGCAAAGAAAGGACCACGTGTTGCTGCCCGCCGCGCAGTGATCGAGCTGTTCGTGGAGCTCCTGACGGTGCGCATCCAGCTGATCGACAAGCAGAAGGAGATACCGGGCGACATGATCGAGGCGATCAGCAGCCTCGTGTACGCGGCGCAGCGCATAACCGACCTGCCGGAGCTCCAGGTGCAATACGCTTATCCTGACCCTAACCCTGATCATGACCCCGACGCAGACTTGCTTTACGGACATGGCGGTCTTTTCACAGCGTCGGCACGCATTCCACGATGGTCATGCTGGGCCGACTTCAGCCCGGATGGAACGCTTGTTGTCGGAAGCATACCCACGTGAATGCGCACATCCGGCTGACATGACCTTCCAATGCCGGGAGCTCGGCTACCACCTTCCAGCCCGATGGTGCTGCGCCGCTCGCAGGCGATCCGGGGCATGCTGGGCAGCAAGTACGGCAAGGAGTACATCGCCGAGGCGTCGTCCGACACTGACTGCCGCAAGTGGGTCGTCAACGAGAACCTGATCAGGTGTGCTGACCCAAGACACCTCGAAACTGGAGCTAGGCGCATTGCTGTGGTAAGGACCGCAGGCTCATGCGGGCTCCTGCCCAGGTTCCCAAGGAGATCGCGCATGCAGTAAGAGTCCTTGTTCCTGGAAATGTCCCTGTGTGCTGGGTTCATTCGTCGTTCGCTAGGTCTCCGGCGGCATGCATCACATAGAAAGCATGTTCGACTGCAGCAGACCCACTTGTGATCCTAGTCTAGCCCGATGCTTGACCCCACCCTGGGTCACAGCTCGGAAAGCGCAACCATGGGTGCAGAGCTCGCGCCGTCCGCTTCCTCACTGCGACCCTGAGCACTCCCGCCAGGTGCCTGGCCATCGACGCGCCGGCGGCGGAGGACAAGCTGGCGTGCCTGTCGGAGATCGCGCAGGAGCACGGCGTCGAGTGGGACGCTGCCGGCGCCGCTGCCGACATGCTGCCCTCGGTGCGATGCTCGCCTCTGCTTCCCCGTGCCGCGGTCTGTTCGCGAGGCGACCCGAGCTCCACTCCAGTGTGTGCACGCTTCATGTCAGCCCACTATCCAGGGTCTGCTGGGTTCACACATTGCTCAGTTCCTTTGGCGGGGGGCTCAACACTGCTCAACGATGCAGATCCACCCGCCAGTACATGCAATGTCCGCATTAGGACGATTGAGCATGCGGCGTGCAGCGTCGCGGGGCGGCGCCGTACCTGGCGGGCGACCGCACGACGTACAGCGACCCGCGCGGCGGGTCCGCGGCGCCGTACCCGCCGCCCCCGCCCGCGGGAGGCCGCGGCCCCGGCTACGGCGGCGGTCACGGCGGGGGCGGACCCCGCGGTGGTGGTTCCGGCGGTGGCTACTACGGTACTCACGGCGCGCCGCCGAGCACCCGGCATACCGCGGCAGGTGGGCAGCGCTGTGCCCTGCACGGCATGACTTTGCACGGCACGTCATGGGCGGCGTGCAGCAGCAAAATTGCTGCATGTGGGCCTGACTGGAAGGCAGCCCGACCAGGCCTCAGGCCTCTTTCTATCTCGCCCGAGGCATGCAACCCTGCCATGCCCCAACCCTCAGCGTCATTACCGAGCAGGAGTCTGTTGCTTGTGCAGACATTGCAGGGTTTGCGGCCGGGCCGCGCAGCAAGGCAAAGGAGCAAGAGGACGAGGAGGAGGGCATAGTCAAGTACCCCTCCGCCGGGCCGCGCAGCAAGGCGCAAGCGCCGCGCAGCACGGCCGAAGAGGAGGAGGAGGGCATAGTCCAGTACCCTTCTGCCGCCGGGCCGCGCAGCAAGGCAAAGCAGGAAGAGGAGGAGGAGGAGGAGGGTATAGTCAAGTACCCTTCCGCCGGGCCGCGCGCCACGGCGGAGGAGGAGGACGAAGAGGAGGGCGTGGTGGACTACCCCGCCGTCGGCGCGGGTTCTGGGCGCAGAGCCGCGCAGAAGGACCTCACGGGCCCCGACGGGCTCGGTGACCCGTCCGACTGGGACCCCCCGCCGCGGGAGATCCCGCACGCTGGGCCTCGCCGCGGCGGCGGCACAGCAGCAGCGGGTTCGGTGCGATCCGTTCGTCTGATCCCGGTGGCTCGTATGGCGTCGCACTCATGCCAGCTGAGCGTCTCACCACCGGCAGCTTTTGCCAGCCGCTGCCTGCGTTGCACGTACATAGTCCTCCTTCCACAATCGTTGAATGCCAAGAAGGATGTTGTGCATTGTCAAGCCTTGGATGTCGTGGGATGCACAAGACTTGGCTGTTGCCGGGCGCAGGCCAAGCCCTACGCGAAGACCCAGCCGGCAGGTGACCGCCCTGCGCCGCGCGTCTCAGTACCGCCGCCGGTGTCGTCTGCGGGGCAGCAGCCCGGCGGGTCGCCCGGGGGAGGCCTGAGCGTCAGCCCCAACAGCCGCTGGGCGCCGCCGCCGGGCACCAGTCCGGTGTGCGTTTTGTACCCCGACCCCTGTGCTCTTGAGTATACGCTGCTGTGCGATCCCGGCAATGCTCGCCTCTCGAGTAGTCGATCCATGGCACACGCAGCAGTGGCAAACATGAAACCTCAGTCTGCAAGCCGCAAGACAAACACGCGAACCATAGCTAGCTGGGTTGCGAGCTGCATGGCATAGGCAAAAGCGACTGAGAATAAATAATCATGGTCAGCGGCTGGTCCCCTAGAAGACGGCTCGTGCCCCTAGCACATGACAAGCCGCCGGCATGACGTTGCTCAATGCTGTCATCTCCGCTGCAGAGGCGGGACACGGGCAGCCACCTGGACGCTGTGGCGCGCTGGAAATACCAGCGTGAGAACCCCGGAGCCGCCCGCGCGGGCCAGTCCCCTCAGGTGCAGCTTGGCTACCCTTCTGCATCGTGCGGACGTGATGCTCGCACATTATGCAGTCGCAGACTCAGCCAGGCATCAGCAGTGCCTCATAGTCACAGACAGTGCAAGAACGCGCTATAACATACTGCCGTGTCGATGTGTACCCGCAGCCTACTCAGAATTTAAGCAATCCTAGGTCAGTCCACGGGCGCATAGGGCCAGCAGGCGCCGTCCATCCAGCCGCAGCTTGTCAGTGGCGAGAGGAAACACCCGCCTTCACTGTCGACGATGGTCGAGGAATCCCCCCCGTAAGCCTAACGCTCACTTTGAACCTAACCCTAACGCTAACCCTACGCAGGGCCTCGGCGGGGAAGGGCAGCCATGGGGCGGCGCAGGCCCGGCAACGGGCGCGCCAGGAGGAGGCGCCGCTGGCGGACGGTCGTATTACAACTCGGCGCCGAGCGGACCGCCTGCCAAGCCGGAGTACAAGCGCCAGGGGCCGCCGTCTGCGCCGTCGCAGCCGCCTCCAGCAGGTTGGTCTTCAGGTTGCCGGTCATCCCTTCAGCAGCCTGTCTGTGCACACGAGTGCCGCCGTATCCCTGTGTCTCCAGGAATGTTTTTGCTACGCATCTTGAGCCATAGATGGTCTGTCGTTGTCTTCATGGCATGCATCAAGCTTTGTTGATATGGAAGCATTCTTACTCTCGTACTTACGAATGCGATGGCACATGTCATCTTTTGCTGAGCAAATTCACCGGAACTGAGCAACAGCTGGAGTGTTGTGCAGATGACCTCAGTCTGCCGACGCCGCCACGCGTGGCGTCGCCGGCGCCGGCCCCCACGGAGCTGGACGACCTGCAGGAGCGCTTCGCGGCCCTGAAACGGCGGTAGTTGCGGCGATGCGCACAATGTCTTTGCAGCGGAAGGCAATGACGTGTCGGTAGTTGCTAAGATCCCGCTGAGAATAGCGGATGGTGCAGGGTGTGCTGTCGGCTGCACGGCGGTTTGACGTATCAGGACATATTAGCGTGCAGTGTGCCAGTCTTTTCGCGTGCATGTGCTTTAACGGATTGCCAGACTCTGAGCTCTATCATAGAGCACAACCTAGAGAGAATGATTAGTCGATGGGGCCGTGCAAGATTGTGTCCCTCCCCAGCTTCCTACTGCACACTACAGACGCAAGGTTCCTCGAGTATGAAGAGCTACAAATATCATAGGCTTCGCTGCGCCAGTCTCGCTGGAATGCCTTCAGGTGCAGGTAACCTTGACGATCTGGCCGCCTGCACTGGCATGGTGCAAACCACTGTTGATGCCCTTTGCACGGAGCATGTGATGGACAGCATTGCAGCGAAATGGTGGGCAGCAAGGTTGGCAGGGTTGCGACCCACTACGCACTTGAGCAGTGTCCGGGAAGCGCGCAAGCCAGGAAACCCTGCGCCGCACCGATCGTATCAGGCGAGAAACCTGGACATGACGTGCAGAAGGTACAGGCCTTGGACAGGGTTGGACGTCATGCTTTGGCCTCGCACAGTGCCGGGGGTCGTGCAGAGCTGCGTGAAGGTGCCTGACATCGTCGGACCGACCAGCTGAATCAGGTTCGGCGGTGTGTTGACGAAGTCTGACGGGCATCCAGGTCCCGGCACCTGTTGCCACTAGCGCACTGCAGTGAGGTCCGTTGCAAGATGTCGCTACCCCTTGAAAACAGTATCACAAACAGGCGTCAGGTCGGCGGACAAGGATGAGCGCTCGAGCAGGAAGCTTACCCTCCACACCGTATGCGTCTGCACAGGCGCAGAACTTGCGTCATTAGATGTAATTCTCCTTCAGCATGCGGTGGGGCACATTTCGGTGAGGAACATGTGCAGGGTGCTGTGCGCACCGCGCCAGGCCAACTGAGGACGAGCGACTGCCCACGGACCAGCGTGACCGGCACATACGGCGTCGGCGGAGTGTTAGTCCACACGAGGTTCACATCGGGAGGCGCCGCAAAGGCCAGCGGCAGCGCTGCCAGCATCAAGATCAGGGCAGCTGACATTGATGTGTTTCGCACACTCTTAGATGAAAGCATGGTGGACAAATGTGAGTGACGAGAGCACCTTGCGTTGTATTTGTGCAGATTGTCCTGGGCCTCAATGTGTCCCCAGGGATTTGATGCCCATGACATGTGACATCATGACCACATCTCATCTGGCCACTGAGGGTGGTTATTACAGCCTGAGCTGGTTATGTTGGGTTGCGTTCTTCACGTCGCAAGGATGCACGTCAGGACATATCGGGCCGGCGGCCACTGGTGTGTGTTATGGTCTTCTCGGCAGGACTGCCCCTGCGCTGCGGTCGTGACGCAGGCAGCTGTGCAGCTGCAGTGCGCACGTCCACGGCTGACGCAGTGGGCGGCGGCAATTCAATCCAGCTGATGTTGCATATCATGCTCGTGGTGGTTTTGATCTGCCCGCTGGAGGCCTTAGTTTCTCGATATGCCAGCGACAGTGCAGGTGAGAGCCGTTAAGCTTGCGCTGACTACAGGCCGTGATATGGTCCACGCCGAGAAGCATGCACGATGCGAACAATTGGGGTGGACATGTGCCGGGTTCAGGGCGTCTTTCGAAGAGTCCGACAGCCGAGCAAGCCTGCAACTGGGCAATTGATCAGCGCAGCTACACCCACAATGCCTGGAAATTCAAACGCTGCATCGGTGGCGAGGTCGGCCCATTGCTGATCAATCCCCGAGGCCTGCACCTTGTAAGCAGGATAAAACGTCGCTCTTTCACGGAAGGCTCCATGATGTAACGCCGCGAGACATCGCACGCGGAGGACTTCGATCGCCTGGGCGTCCAGCATGAACAACTATCAGTGCGCTCGGCTCAGCACCCCTTCCCAGCCCAGCCGGTCGCCCCCACCTCCCCATAGCCCCCCATGCGTCTGTGCTCGAAAGCTGCCCCACCCGCGCAGCATATACGAGGAGCTCGGGGCCGGCAAGCACTCCAAGGTGTACAAGGGCCGCAAGAAGAAGACCATCCAGTACTATGCCATCAAGAGCGTGCAGAAGGGCCAGCGCGCGCGCGTCCAGCAGGAGGTGAGCGCGCTTCAAGACGCTCGTAACCCGTCAACCCGCGCACCAAGCAGCAGCCGATGCAGACGCCCGCAAAGCGCTGACATGCTGTGCTGGACTAAGCCGAGCATCTTCGCGACGCCGAGCCGGCATGCACGGCACCCGTTCTGGACGGTGGAATAGGTTGGCGGGACCGCTTCATGATGACCTTGCACATGCAGCGACTGACGGTCGGTTTCATCATGCGCAGGTCCGCGCAATGCACGCCCTGGACCACAAGAACGTCCTCAAGTTCTACGCTTGGTGCGTGCTCTGCTTCAGCAACCCTGTTGGAACCATACCGCGCTTCAGACATCAGTACCCAATCGGTAACCTGCCAAATAGGATCGACTGCATGGCTGGCCGCCGCACCTGACACCAATCTTGACTGTCTCAATGGTACATTGCTGGGCTTGCGACAGATCAGCTGACCTGTGGTCGACCATCCCAGACGTTCCAGTGAAGTGGTCCTTCCGGTGCACCCTCGCTGGCTGTCTCCAGTATAAAACCCTGTGACCCGTGACTCTGTAGGTACGAGACGACCAACCACCTGTGGCTGATCCTGGAGTACTGCGTCGGCGGGAACCTGGGGTCCCTGCTGCAGAAGGACATCCGCCTGCCGGAGTCCAGCACCCACGACTTCGGCCGCGACCTCTCCATCGCGCTGCAGGCGCGCCCAGGCTCGCCGCCCTGTGCCGCCCACACCTCGAGACCCGCGGCCACCCTGACTCGTGGCGGGCGGGCAACACGCTGACACTCGTGACTCTGAAGCCCGCATCCCGTGCACTCTGATGAGAGCGCCGCATGTCCTCTCGAGGGAAAACGGCTCAGACAAAGCGCAGCGTCGCTGCTACAGGTTAGCACCGCACCATCAGGCAGCAGCATGCACATCAAGCTCAGGATCAAGGCAGTCACAGTGCACTCTGACGCTGAGTGCACAGCACGACGCCATCGTGGACCATGCTGACACTGCGCCGGAGCCGCCGCGCAGTTCCTGCACTCGGAGGGCGTGATCTACAGCGACCTGAAGCCGTCCAACGTGCTGCTGGACGAGAACGGGCGCATCAAGCTGGGCGGCTTCGGCCTGTCCCGACGCCTCGCGGACCTCGCCCCCGGTGGCGGCGGCTCCCAGCGGCAGGTGCCACGGCAACGACCTACATGTTGACGATTGTCTGTCCTGTCCTGGCCTGGCCTGGCCTGCAGCAAGATGAGCAGGAGGCGGCGCCGCCTCGATATGGCTCCTGCCTGTAGCAGTGCACTGCATGGGAAACCTGCCGGGTATATGTCTATGACAAGTACTGGCAGTCAGCGCCTGGGGGGTAGTCAGCATCTCGGGCGCTGTCAGCAGCCGTCGGACAGTTCAGCTGCTCAGTGCGCCTCGAGCTGCCTCGCAAGTGACATGGTACCAAAGCCTCTGCTGGATGGTACCCGGTGCTCACAGTTGGTCATTGTTTCAATGGACCAGCAGCCTCACGCCATGCCGCTTGACCCCTATCACGTGCCTCCTCAACCTGCGGCTCGGCAGCGGAACGCCATGCTGCATGGCACCGCAGCGGCTGGCAGTTTGTATTCTATTTGAGTCTAGTCAAGGCGCAAGAAGGCTTTTGGTCGGAGGTACCAGATACCCTGCTGACGGCGTGAAGCGTTCCGAGAGGTGTGGGGCTGACAGTTCCAAGTCTAAAGCCACAGCATGAAAAGCAGGTGGGCAGCGGGACGCCGTGCTACATGGCGCCGGAGCTGTTCCAGGAGGGCGGCGCGTACAGCAGCGCCAGCGACCTGTGGGCCCTGGGCTGCGTCCTGTACCAGCTGGCAGTCGGGCACCCGCCCTTCGTCGCCGGCGAGTTCAGCCAGCTCGTCTCCGACATCCTCAGCACCCAGCCCCGGGCCATCCCAGGTGAGGGCCGTGCTGCGCCATGTATGAGCTGTGATTGGGATCAGCGCACCGTGCTCACGCTCTTCGAGCTGCTGCAGTGCAGAGGACAGAAACCTTGGCAGTGTCAGTCCGCGTCGAGCATGCAGATGCGACCCATTTGCAGGGCTGACTGCTTATTGTCTGACGGCAGGAATAGCGCCTCCGTTGGTGTGTTGACATCCCCTCATGCGGTGGCAGTGACAGCGCCATCTCGTAGCTGCGGTGCTCATGTGCCGCTGCGTGTCCGCCGCCAATGCAGGCGCGTCGCCGGAGTTTGCGGACCTCGTGGCGGGCCTGTTGGAGAAGAACCCGGCGCGGCGCATCGGCTGGGCGACGCTGCGGACGCACCCGTGCGCATCACGTCGCCATGCGCAATGCTGCATCATAGGCCATGGCGTGCCGTGGTGTCGTGTTGCATCTGGCCGGCGTTGTGATAATGCAGTCTGGGGTTGGTGTCATTGGACTGACCTGTCTCGTCTTCCTTCAGCCCTGCATCTCTGATAGACGGCCTGGGTGATGTCTGTTCCTCGTGCGGTGTTTTCGCATATGTACCGGCGACCAGGGGCATCACGTCCAGCGCTTGGTTGCGTGCCCGCATGTCTGCATGACGACAGAGGGGTCTACAAAGAGAACAACACTGTGGCAGTCTCGGTTCGCAGTCCACTGATGCGTAGTCGCCTTCGGGCCAGACCACCGCAGAGTTGTGCGCATGAACAGGTTCTGGAAGAGCCCGCTGGAGGGGCTGCCCCTGCCGCCGGAGCCGCAGCTGGAGGCGTTCATCGCGCTCTGGAACCTGCGCGCCCTCAGCGACGACCCTGCCGAGGAGCGCTACGAGCACGTGCGCCTGCCGCCGAGTCTCTACAATGACATCCGTGCGGGCTAGCTGATAATCAGCTGCGTTCCTCCACGTCAGCTCACTTCCTCCAGCACGAGCGAGGGGCCGCCTCCGAAATATTCACCTGCCACATGACGACTAGAGTTGCTGCTGACAAGCCTACATTGCTGATGTGGCAGACGGGGCACCAGGCGGCCGAGATGGCGCGGGCAGCAGGCGCAGTCGATGTGGCGCGCATGTCGGTGGTGGTGCACGCGAACCTGGAGAGCGAGGAGCAGGTACGTCTGCTGCTGCTCCTGGTCAGGTTTCACAAGTCGACTGTTCTCATGTGTCTGTGAACCGACGATCACATTGACCAACTAGCAACCAGCTTAAGTGCTTCCGTTGGGTGGATTGCCTGTGTTGTCTGGATCCACCACGGCACTGCCCAGCTGCCATGCTCGAGTGCTTTGTATATGCATAGAGGTCGGCGGCAGGCCAGAGCTTGTAACTAGCAAATTCATTTATCTCCAGCTCCCTGTACATAACCAGAACTGTCTGTGTTGGGTTGTTG
>JAABUX010010160.1_pt1 | contig 10557 bp, 4 predicted proteins | sample 5561851 | NCBI WGS metagenome assembly JAABUX01 (sample SAMN10711883, study PRJNA513361) | rock metagenome | isolation source: Antarctica rocks | place: Antarctica: Victoria Land, Richard Nunatak red sandstone | collected 2016-01-03 | reverse complement strand
ATTTTACTTCGACCGCCAGCTTTTGCCTCATGCTCCCGAGGGCGCTGAGAAAATCCTCAAGAAGACTTTGAAAGAAGGTTACTCCAGAGGCTGCAATTACATTATCGTCGCATTTCCCCCGCTTGAAGTTGGTGGAACACTTCATCTTGTATACATTATATCTGTCGGTCTCAATCCAGATAATCTATTCATCAAATACGCTGGATGCTGTCCATTTTCGTACGAAGATGAATTCGATCCAATTCTTTGGCGCAACGAAGCCTAAAACCTATCCTTTCAGCCTCCTTAACACCAATGGTCTCGCTCCTTAGCACTGACCTTCGTTGATGCCTTCGCAAAACCTTCCTACCGGGTAATCAGCGGGACAGACTCAGCTGATCTCACCGATTCGACGGATGCAGAAGACTGGAACGCTAAAACCTTCTTTGCGACCGTCGATCCACTCGTTAGCGAGGAAGTGACAGCGTTCAGCTCCACGCCTTTGTCGACATGCTGTAAACCGCGCTGTGGGCAATGTCATAGTCTTTTCGCGGGCTGGTCTTGCCAGCAGTGCGGTATGCGGGTGAAAAATTATACCTTCTCGCATACGCCTAGGAAGATACCTCTATTAATTGCTAAAGAGCTTGAGCGTATTAATCGGAACCTGTATTACTTCGGGGATCTTACTACCGATTTTCGCATCGTTTAATAGGTCCTCATTGTCCCTGTAGTAATCCCTGTGTAATCCCAGCCTCTCGCGGGGACACATTGCCGTACCACCAACTTCCTGGGCTTTTTTCTAATGCTGCATGTTAGCGAGGGTCATCGCAAGCTGCGAACTTTGCAAATGCAAACGCCAACTTCAAAAGCCGGGTTAAATCAGCAAGAACAAGGAGTAATACACAAATGAATCCCTCGAAGACTCTAAATCGGCCAATCTAGTGCGATCACTTGTTCCACAATACTAGTAGAAGAGCTGAGACTGACACGGGATGTGTCTGATTGTCGGATGTCTCAGAAAAATGAGAGATGGCGACTGATGAAAGCTATTTCCCAGTTCCCCAGGAAGGACTTATAGGTGAGGCGGCTTCCTTAGGTTACGGCAAGCGGTGTGACTAGATACTGAGTTTCATGCTCGCTATTCGACGTAATCTAAAAGAGTACTAAAGTCACGAAGTTAGTTAGACCCGCTTTTAATACGTAAACGCTATCTAATAGGGCGTTTAAATATAAAATTTAAGAGATACCGCAGGGAGGATTATAATCCAGGCGACTTCGTAGATTAATAGAATGGGAAACTGGAGGCGGTGTGATATGCAAGCGGACGAGGATAGGAAAATTCGCTTAAAAGATAGAGATGACAGAAAACCTCATAGTAATTCAGCACTTTCAACATGTACCCTTGTAACCTGAACACGGATGCGGACATGACGGCGTCACGGTTAGGGTCCGACTTTTCTAATGGACTGGGTCCATTCTGCTGAGAAGATACAGGAGGCCCTTAATAGCTACTGGCAGGACCTAGTTTACGCTTATGCTATATTAGCTGCCGATTAGTACTAGACCTGAAGGCGCTTACTTGACTTCTATTAATAATCTTATGAGAATTTATCAATAAGAGCAGCGTGAAGCGTTATAGACAGGTATCTCATTCTCCTAGAGTCGCGCCTCAGGCTAATTGAGGACAGAATCTCTCCCATTCAACGTCAAGGGCTTCCGAAGAGTAGCTTCCTAATAAGAGAGAATTTGGTCACGACCTCCCCCCCTGCCCAGCCCATAACCCTCATTCTCTGGTTTGCCCAGGCAACCCAGAACCCTGTATCCGCTGCAGATCCGTTGGCGGCAGGACATTGGCATCTGTATCAAAGGGTTCAAGGATATAGAGAACATCAAGGCGATCTGCAGGATACAGCGAGCGTCAAGGATATCTGCTAGTTGCAACGACGATTGGAAAGGGTTGGCTGAGATAGCCGGAGGCTTATCGACTAGGAGATGGGAGGACTGCTTTCTGGCACTGTGGTAGGAGACATAGGGTAGACTCCCAAGCTCGATGTCGAACAGCAAGATCGAGTACAAATTCAAGATGATAGAACCTCTTATGTCCCCAGAACAGTCTACCACAAGGCCAAGGCTCCATCTAAACAGAACCTTATAAGAGACATGTCGCCATTAAGGTACCTTTAGTACCCGCCTAGAAACTTCCTACTTCTACAACGATCACGCTCATTTATCGCCTTTTTATACTTATCTTCCTAATATTCTTTTAGAATCAAGATCCATCCGTTTATCTTACTCTCTATGTCTAATTCCTTCGCACTTTCCTACACTTCATCTTATATCTACTCCTCCTCCTCCTCCTGCTGCTGCTACACTTCGTCTTGAATCGCCTCGCTAGCCACGCCTCCTGGAGCATGCATGGGGGGAAGGTCGCTCGGTCTAACGGCCTTAGACTTTCTAATATAATAAACCGCTTTTTCCTTATAGCCTACTAATAAGTACAGGAATATCGTTAGTATATATACGGAAAGGTGTTGAAATCACCTTACCTATTTTTAAAGGGACCCCCATATCGTTTGGTCTTTAGACTTCTATCATCGAGATACTTCTGGTATGCCTCTGACTGGAAGTGTCCTCTCTATCAATTCGAGGAATATTTTACATGCTCTTAGCGCACTAATAGTCAAGTGCGAGCTACTTATAGTTAGAAGTAACTCCAGTAACGTGCTTATAACTAACCATTATACTTGGCTTCAACTTTTCGGCATGGAACTCGATAGGTAGAAATTAGAAGTAAAGAGGTAGGACGCAAGAACCAGAAAAAATTGCGCACTAGCACCTCTGATCCCGTATCCAATTCGGCTATCCCAGCCAGATTTGAAACCATGGTGGCTGAAAGATACTATTCTTGTTCACATAAAGATTGAAACTCAAATCTTGCCGGACCCGACTAATATCAAGGATTATCCACCAGGGCTGACTTTTCCAATTTCTTGAAATACGTAGCTTGCTCTTCGAAATCATATGCATCTATCTGGCAGATTCTAGCAAGATGAATAACGGTCACGATTGGTCTGGTTTGTCTGATGATCTCCTATCTGCGACGAGCCTTATGGATCACCAACTCGTCCAGCATGGTAGCAACGGATGCGGTGTTTATAGTGTCAGTATACCTGAAATCGATTGTCGATAACACTAACGGAATGTAAGGTTGAAACTTCTGCTCTCATCGCAAGCTCCTCGCTACCACGAAGCGATGACGATTGGTCCTGTAAGGTCGCCCGCTCATCCTACAGTTGGAGCGCTGCAGCTGCTTAGTTTTCGACGTCGCTGATCACTATCTTCAACAGCCCAAGCACGGATTTGCACTGAACAACAACCTCTAGACGGATATGTTGATGAGTATAATCATCTCCGTGATCGGTTCCTGGAAACGGTATTGGAGGACTCCTGCAGCGTCTTCGAGCCCGAACGAACCGAGATGGCGAAGTGCCGGAACATCCTGGTACAGCCCTTAGACACTCGTGGGCGGGCTTCGTTGCTCTCCAGTCGAGATTCAATACCTTCGTCTACGAATCCTAGCTATCCAATCGATAGCAACGGCTACGTATCTGCATCGAGTATAGATCGCAAACAGATACCCTAGTGCTGGAGCCATGGCTGCAATGGCTACAAATTCTCCACCCATAACAACCTTCTCCGCCATATACGGGAGAAATCCGGGGCATCGAAAAAATCTTCGTGTTGTCAATGTCCAACTGAATTCACACGTGAGGGAGTATTCCGTGAGCATCGCGCGCGCGACAACTGCAAAATGCAAAGGAAAGTATCTTCTTAAGGAAAAGCGTAGATCCGTCTAGTGCCATTGTGTGTATTGCATCCTACAAGGTGCATTCTACATTGTATCCGTCTACCACGTCTTTCCTAGCGCTGATCACCTGACCTAGTGATCGATGGCGAATCACCATACGAACGGCTTTTGTCGTTGAGCTGATGAAACTTCCGGTGAGGCCGCTGCGCCACCCTTTTGGCGGTCCCCCTGTGCCCACAGCACTCTCCTTCGTCACGGAGAACTTCTCATATACACTTGCCTCAGACGCAGAGCAACCGCTTCCCCGTCAAGGGCCCCTGATAATGGGAAGATGGATGTTTTGGTTGAGGAATCATCCTGACGTCGTGTTTGCTAAGACTTAGTCACGTAATCTGAGGTCATACCGTGACAACATGCCCACAAAACAACAAAAATGAAAGCGTCCATGTGACGACAATATATCCGTCCTGACCAATCAGAGTCATTGCCCATGTGCCTGTAGTCCCCATGCCTTCCCATTGCGTGGTGTCGTGGCTGTAGGGCGAAGTTCGAGCCATATGCGGAGAGAGGTCTTATAACAGGCGATTTGCAGTTGGCGACGTCTTTGGAAATTGTGCAGATATGCAGCGCTAGGCCTCTTGCGGCGTAGTGGAGGGTCCGTCCGTCCGAAGAATTGAATTGACGCGGTATGAGATGCACCCGATGTGCTGTGGGAGCGATACTGCTGCGGTAAGTACGCTGGTTATGGTGATCGCGGTTGTGTAAGATGGCCACTCGCTGTCTTGATGGGAGGAGTGATTAATAGCTCGGATTGTAGGTGTCGTCGCCATGGGGCTAGACTGGGTAGCTGTGCTGGGACTGGCGGAGCAGCTGTTGGCTCTGAGATGTGTAGGAGAAATACCGGCTATAGTAGCAGGCGTTCTTTTTAAGAATGGCCTTGTTTTTTCGTGTGTAGAGAGACCTCATTCCTGCTTCTGTGTGTGGATCACATGGCTGATTTCTTGACAGTGAGACTGGCGACTAGGGATTTCGCTTCTTGGTGTCAACTGGCCTGATGATAAGTGTCGAATTTGAATAGTCCGGACTTTTATCGTCGAGCTGAGAACTGAGCGCTCTGACAGCACCGGCTAAGCAGCTCAGTGAGCGGCGTGTAATGACGGCTCAATCAAGAGATCATCTCGTCGTGTAAGACGTCGTGGAATCGACTAGGAAGGCGACTGGTGTTGAGGTAGGAAGTGGCCTAGGGAATGTAGGCTCTGGTGGAGAAGTGGATGTGCTGTTCTTGTAAGCGTTGTGTAGAGGTGCTGGAAAAAATAGTAGCGGAAGCGACTAGATAGGACTGGCACCGTGTTTAAGTGTTGCTACTAGGCTCTCACGAAGTAGACTGAAAAGTGCATAGCTTATCTACGCTTACGCAAAGGCTCCGAGGCTTGGAACCAAGCACGCTAAAGTGCGATAACTCAGAATACTCATCCTAGTAATATTGAGCGTTGTACTTCGCTTGGAGATCAAAGGAGGATCGGTAGATATATAGAGGGCTGTTCCTTCCTGAGATATCCATTGCGTATGTGCTGTTGTCCCCCATCCATTCTGTCTCCATATGATTGTAAGACTGACTTGCACCCGCTCTAGGCTCGGTATAAGACGAATGTATCCTCCGCCTATCCTCCAGATAAGAGTCTTGATGAATGGGGCTGTGATCAAAGAACTGTCGGCAGTCCATGAAAGAGGGGTTTCGAGGCACAGCAGCCGGGTTTGGCGCCGCAATCATCCATCCCCTGTGAGGGTCTTGCGGTGTTGTGGATATGGCTCGAGGAAATGCCGAAGAATGATTTGCTGCCGCAGGACTCCATTCTAGCTTTTCTGGACTGGTGGCCAATTCGTAAGATTTTACCTGAAAAACATCCGCAATTAGTCCTCCTATGCAGAGACAATGACTAAAGCACTAACCCTTAGGTCCAAAGCACCAACCCTCAAGCAAACGCAGGGAATCCCTTTGTTTCGGCTCTCTGGCACGCCTCGCATTCACTACTACTGTTCGTGCTTGGTTTGCATTTGATCTTGATGGAGGTCGATAAAATCCAGGGTAATAGTCGAGTTCATTGAGCATTAAGGAAGGAAAATCTAAACTGCTGCAGAGATAATTACATGAGTGTGCGGGCACTAAACCCCTTTGGGTAACCGGCTAGCCATATTTGGCAATAGCACACTACACGGACCCTGAAACGCTTGGCATTCCCCCTTTGCTGGATGATGACTGGAATCGTCCCATCCATCAGATCTTTCTCTTGCGACAACGATTACACTTACCAGTCCAGGTCAGCATCTCTGTAATATAATCATGGAGATCCAGATAAGCTTACTGCCACGCTGCAACGCTGCTTGATCTTTTCTCCTCGTCGGAAATAGCCTCCATCCTCAGACGGCGCGTAATCTTCATTATTGCCTGCGCATAGAACATTCAGTGACAGTTGATTGGCCATGAGTAATTGGCACAACACGCGAATGTCAAGATATAGCAGTCTCTTGGAATACATCAGCTAATTTAGCAGGCAGGATAATCGCTGATCTATGAGGAAGTGCGAGACGGTCTTCATTGTTCATAGGTAAACGCTGTCCCGGAGTCAAAGATCTAAAGGGTAAGCAAACATGAACTTGATATGAGTTGGTTGGTGTGCACATGATTTCTGAGGATTTATTGACTGATCGTTTAACGTCTCACAACAGCGATCACATTTTCGCAGCTCTGACTTGGGATAGTGGTGACAGATGTGGGCCCAACAGACAATATCTGCTCGATGAGATCAGAGTCTGCCGATCTACTAAAGTAGCTTGATAATAATGGCTGTAGTCGATCTCTTGATGCAAGGAGTTCTATGAATTTGATATATCATTTACTTCGAATCTACTTACAAGATAATGACCCGGCCTGATTTCCAACACACTCAAGGCTATATCAGTCAAGGTCGTGGAGATCGAAATGCATGCGTCTCGATGCATAGCCTGCATTCATAATTCGCATATGCACCTCAACGAAATCAGGCGTACACGTCTTTAGCTTCGCCATTCCACGTCAAACCAGGATTACGTATCCTTCGGTACGTCACATAAAAATCACGTGACTAGGCCTTAGCAAACTAGAGGAGATTTCATAAGTGTTATTTTTCTGTACTACGTATTCAGGTAGTTAATCCTAGCGTGCCAAGAGACACTAGCAAAAATACATGTTTGATACCACTAGTACTCCGTCTGCATACCATTAGCTCGAATAACTGCCTCGCAGCGTGCATGCATGGAATCCACCAAATCGCTAAGAAATTCAGGCGATATCTGTTCCCATGCTGTAGTGACAGCGCCGCGGAGGCCGTCGTAGCTGAGTTTTTCAGGGTAATTATCCTATATCCAATCCTTTATCTTATTCCATACCGTCTCGATTAAGTATTTAAGTTAGTTCTAGAAGTTAGATTGAAAGCCTAACTTAATATTTAGTCTAATTACTATTGGAATTCATGTCGGGTCAACCCCGGTGACTACCAATCAGGGGGTCTTGGCAGACTAGAAGAGATTGCCTAGTCTGCTGTTCCATTCTACATAGCTCATTAGTTATCATTATACACATGCATATCACCTAAGACACGTGCAGATGACTCATCAGATCCTTATATCATTCAACATAAGCTGCATCCTCTTGGCTCCACAAGCGAGCTCACCAGCTCACCAAGTCTTGGCAAGAGTAAGCACGTCTACTACTCACCACGCTCACGTGCGTAGCTCAAGGGCGAGCAGAGCGAGCAGGAGGTCGACTAAGAGCTATACCCCCAAGAGGTATAGGTATTAGGATAACCCTAACACAATGCCCTTCCTCTAATTGTCTGTAGGCACCGTAAGCGATTGCTGTTATCGACTTTGGAAGCAACGTACCTGCCAAGTGCTTCAGCGTTTTTAATAGTACACCGCTAAGAGCCGTACTATCGGTGCACCATGATAATTATTGCTTAGTAAGCGAACCAGTTCAGGATTTCCACTAATAGTAGTGCACCGGTTCAACCTCGGTGTACTACTGGTACACACCAGTAATTAGCGTCCGTCTCGGCCCGAGATCTAAGCCAATTAAAGAGCTACCTACCCGTAGGTTTATCCGTAGTTTTGCCCGTAAGAATATCAAAAATTTCTATCTTTATACTATAGTCAATCTTGAACAATTATTACTATAGCTAGCGATGACGATACTACTCGTTCTTTAGTATTATTAGACGCTCCTTCTATCGTAAGTAATCCATTCGATATAGTAAGAGCTAGAAGCATTACGTCATCTTACAAGCCAGCGAAAAATACTAGGAATTTTGCCAGCAAGCGGCTAGTAATCTATGCCTCTTAAGTAACGCGACTACTACCTACCCTCCCTACACTATAACTAACGTAAGAGTATACTCCTGAGGCTCGTAATAATAAGGAGGAGTAAGATGACAGTCTATCTGGGATTAAGGTAGAAGCATAAGGCCGATAATTGGTGACACTAGGCCCTAGATCTAGTGTTTCTCAGGTTAATTCGTCTGAAGCCTCTAACACTACGAAAGCCCGTAATAAGATATTATAGGTTCACGGTTACCTACGATTAATTAGGATATAAAACACCGCTTATTAGTAATATAATTACTATAAGAAAGCATATAGAACTAATAGTAGAACTGGAGTACTTATAAAACATCTCAAAATTGCTTACCATATAGATCCGGAGGCAAATGGTGTGGCTTAGAAACGAGATAAAAATAACACTGCGGTTTATATAGTACTACTACGTTATACTAAGATAAACAAGGCTTAAAAGGCTTAAGATAAGGCTTAAAAGAAGGAGCAAATACTTTCCCTTAATAAGACTACCCTTAAATATCTTTATATTCGGTAGATAACGACTTATAGCCTCGCTTTTAACTAAGTCACGTATAGCGAATTTCGTGATTTTATATAGTATATCAACCCTGTTATAAATCGACTACTTCCGAGTACTTTAGAAATAATTCGCCAGTATACTTTAGCCTTAATGCATAAGGGAAAGATACGGCTACGTCATATACTTGCTACTACTATTTCCGACGTTTATATAACGTGTGATATATAGACTTCACCGAATCACTTAGGGATACTCGCAGTAGTCGCTTATTTTACCAGCGAAAAACTACGTCTTATCACCGTAACACTAGCAGTTATTAAGGTTAAGGGGGAGCATTTAGGTGTAAATCTAGCACGTATAATCGAACGAGTCGTTAATAAGTTCGGGATTCGTCGGAAACTAGGCTATTTCGTTATAGATAATGCGACGTCGAATGATTAATTAGTTTAAACGATTACGCGATCTATAAATAACGAGAATACTAGCCTACTATAGAATCCTAAGTAACGTTGCCTTAGATGTAATAGTCACGTCATTAACCTTGTTATTTAGGCTTTCCTCTTCGGTACTAAGTAACCTGATTATAATGAATTTAATAAAGATAAGGCTCCCTTAGAAGAATAAATAGATGAGTGGCGGAAATATAGCCCTCTTAGTAAACTATATAACATTATTATATAGATTACCGCTTCCCCTTAACGCTCTCAAGCCTTTAGATAAAAGAGTAACGGCCTTATACCTCGTCGTAATAACGCTACTCGGTGGAATTCATGGTATAAGATACTGAACAGGGCTATTAATCACCTGAAAACCCCGATACTTCAGATAATTTATAAGGAAATCGGGCTTGCTAAGGATAATTTATCGTATACTAAGTAGCAGTTACTAACGCATATACGTGATTTCCTTAAGGGGTTTTATAATACTACGAAAGCTACTAAGGGACGAAAAGTAATACTTAATAAGGTACTCCCTTCCCTTAATTTCATAGCTATAAAGTTTAAGGTGGTAATTAAGCAGTTCCGCGATAATGACGATATTTTTATAGTATCACGATTATATACGGGGTATAGCAAGGTCTTGAAATACTGGAATCGTGCTGAGAGAGCTCCTGTATATATAGCAGCTATTATTCTCGATCCTACACTTAAATAGGCTTATTTTAACGATTAGAATCCCGATTAGTAACCGCGTATGCGTTAAAAACTAAAGTATCTATAGGAGACGTTATATCGGCCTTTATATATAGTTTAGACGAACCCTCCGTAATAGTAAATCACGAACAACGAGTATATTTTATAGATATAGTAACGTCGCTTAGTTTAGGGGATAAGTGACGAATTGGAGTAGTATCTAAGCGAGCTATACTTAGTAATAAACGATCGTACGGCTCTTAATTAGTAGCTTTTATTAGATTAACGTTCTTGACTCCCTTATTTATCACGAATGGCTATTAATATATTCTTAATCCCTGTTATATTATCTGAACCTAAGCGAGTGTTCTTAGGGGTAAAATATACGCTAAGCGAGTAACGTATAAGGTGTAATATTAAGACGATTAAGCTACTTAAGTGCTTGAAGTCATGGTTCAGGCTCGGTATATACACTGAGAATGACCTCCACCAAATCGTCGCTGCGGAGCAAATACACCAAGAAACTAACCAATAAGAGGCCTTACACCACTGGTACACCGGTACACCAGTGGTATAAACCGGTTCAGACCTTATAGACCACTAGTTCAGATGAAAACTGGTGATATGGTGTGATAGGACCTCTGTACCATACCATTTGCACCATTAAAAACGCTGAAGTGCTTTGGGGAGCTCTTGTATGTACTGGACCGTCAATTTGCTGCTTTGGACTGAGTTCTTCGTAATGT